>Ga0209725_1002102_pt1 | contig 10895 bp, 10 predicted proteins | sample I18A1metaG_FD_184145 | JGI IMG/M metagenome (GOLD analysis project Ga0209725, IMG submission 184145) | Lake sediment bacterial and archeal communities from Gulf of Boni, Indonesia to study Microbial Dark Matter (Phase II) - ​I18A1 metaG... | ecosystem: Environmental > Aquatic > Freshwater > Lake... | reverse complement strand
CATCTCGAGACAAAACTAGCCGGTTGGAAAGATCTGGGAAGGCTGCCTTTCCTACAAGGGGAAAGCAGTTTTGAATCCAGATTTTGGTGCGGCCGCCGGGATTCGGACCCGGGTCGTTGGCTCTCTCCCCTCAAATGGATGGAAGGCCACTGGACGCTAGGCTATGTCCTAGACCAGGCTAGACTACGGCCGCACGCGGCCTGAGCGGTATCTAGCCGCAATTACTTAGTGTTTCTGATGATTCCAAGATTCGATCGATCAGAAGCTGGCAAGCGTACTTTTCTGGCTCACACAAAGGGTCTTGCGACGTGCATGACTCAAACGCAACACGGAAATAGCGGACAATGGGTTCTCGCGCCGATTGCGCTCGCAGGTCCGTGAGATCTTGTTCGAGGATTTGCTGACCTCATACGGGTACTTGGGCGTCTTTGCGGTCAGCTTGGCTGTGAATTTGCTTCCGTTCACGTCGCCGTCGAACATGATCTTGGCCGGCGCGGTTGCTTTTCTCGTCCCCGCAATGAATCCAATTCTTGTGGGATTAGCTGTGGCCGTTGCGGCGTCCCTAGCGAAGACAGCCCACTACTACGTTGCCTCCTACGTTGGCGCGAAGACAGGAAGCAAGTCGGAGAAGCTCGGATCCTACGGTAGGCGTCTTGGAAGATGGGGAGCGCTCGCCGCTTTTCTGGTCGCAGCTACCCCTATCCCCGATGATCCAGTAGTCATACCGCTTGGCATGACGCGGTACCCGCCGGCAAAGTTCTTCATAGCATACTTGATGGGAAAGACACTCGTATCCGTCGCCGGAGCGTACTTAGGCCGACAATCTGCTCTCACCTTTCAAGCCGTGTTACCGTCGAACGAGTATATCGCCGCGACCGCCGTCGCGTCAGTGTTGATCGCCTCGATACTGGTGAAAGCTGATCTTCCAACGTGGACGTCAAAGCTCAAGAGAGCATTCGAGGGACTGACGAGCAAGAAGCCTCAGCCGGCCAACTAAGGCAAAAGCAAAAAGCGATGACGGTGCTAGTCTCGATCGATCTGCTTGTCAGCCGAGAAGAAACTGAGATTCAGAATTCGACGCGGAAACCTCGAGGTCGAACTTGAAGGCGAGTACGAATACGTGAAGGAGAAGTTTGAGGAGCTTATGGCACAGCAACCGCCTTACTCGGGTGCGGTGCAAGAAGAAGTCCGACCTCCCCCTGCGATAACTGAGACCCTGGGCGGTGAGGAACTAGAAGGGATCCTTGAGACAGGGCCTGACGGAAAGCCGCACTTCACGATTCCGTTCGACTCATTAACGGCAAAGGAGGCGATAGGCCTCGTTCTATTCAAGGCTCAGCCAACCCCGCTGGGTGACAAAGAATTGAGTGATCTCCTCAACGCGAGCTGGAAGGCAACGAAGCCTCACGTCATAAGAGCGCGTGCAAGCGAGCTCCGCAAGGACGGAAAGCTGATCACTGAAAAAGGGCGATACTCGCTGTCAGGCGCCGGGCTTCAATGGGTAAGAGCGGAAGTTATTCCCTCACTGAGAGGAGTCCGGTCTGCTCAGACCTGAGGCCGCCTGAGAAGTGACAGGGTTTGCCGACTGACCGGATGCCAGGCCCCTCAACCAAACTAGCCTTCTAGCGCCCCTGTCCGAGAGTCTATAGGCATACTTGCCACGCCGCCATTCCCTCTGTAGAAGGCCGTACCGATGGTAGCGAAGCAGTGCCATCCTGACAGCGCGAGAGGATGCCGAGAGACCTAGCTCAGATCGAGCGCGCTCTATGATCCGATTGCTGTCACACCATCCGTCTGTGGTCAGCAGCTGAAGGATCGCGGTCTTGAGTTGATTGTACCTCAAGGATGTGCCCTACCTAGCCCACAGACGAGGCTCCGATATCAGTCTTGCGCGTGAGGATCTTCGATGACCGATTTCCCGGCCGAGTGAAAGTGAGTTGATCGCAAGTAACATCTAGCGGAAATATCGAATCATCCCGGCTCATGTTCGTCGTAGATCGAAGCTGAGCATCCCCCTCGTCATTTGTCAAGATGTTACTCGTGGCGAAGAGGCGCACGCGCAAGAGCTTTTAGAGTGCGTGATCATGCTAGAAGTGAATGTAATAGGCTGCAGTGGCCGACGGAATCTCGAATCCAGATTTACAAGGAGAGGCGCATGAGCGAGCCGACACAAATCGAAGTCACGATTCGCTATCGCGACGTAGAGAAGACGATCAAGGGTACCCCGGAAGACGTTTTCCGAGGTGTCTTCCAGTTCCTATCCGAAACCATTCCCGCCCTAGCCGTGGTCTCAAAGATCACGCTCACGGTCAACTTCGCAGACTTCCTAAAGGACGCCGCAGGAGTGTTTGCCGTGACACCCGAGGGCGTCGTCATACTGACGCCTCTTGAGGCCTTGACGGATCGTGAACTGGTCTTGCTCTACCTCGTCAGGGCCAAGGTCGGCTTTGAAACCGGTAGGTCAGAGAAGGAGACGCTTCTTGCGTCTGATCTCATCTCCTTCACCGGCAAAGGCTCTGGAACGGTCGCCGGCAGGCTCAGTGAGCTTTCCGGAGAGGGACTTGTTGAGAGAACTGGAAAGGGCGAGTATCGCGTAACGACCTTTGGCCTGCATCGATTTCGACAAGATGTGCTTCCGAAGCTGAAGAGTTGATCGGAATTGAACGAGCAGAAGAGTCTCACAGTCGAGCTGCAGCTTGGTGAATTGAAACACACCGCAAAAGGATCACCCGATCAGGTTCTGCAAGAGGTGGTCTCGTTCGTGTCACGCGTGATTCCACCTTACGACGCCGCTTCCAAGCTTCTCTACATTCCAGAGTACACGGCGATAGTTGACTCGCTTTCAAAAGTTCTGAGACTCGCTTCCGATGGGCAGGTGTTCCTGCTGCAAGAAGACTTGCCGGCGGAAAAGGCGATCACAGCAGTTCTGCTAGGAGCGCACATCTCAAACAAGTTTCAGAAGCGGCCAAGCGACGAGCTGTACGCGGAAGAGATCGCCAGATCCGTTGGGAAGGCGCTGAAGACTGTGAGGAACACGATCGCGGAACTTCAAAAGCGCGGTCTAATCGAGCGAGCTGCGCGTGGAACCTACCGCATTGCAACTGCAGGCATCATGAAAATGGAACAGGAGCTCCAGGCTCCACAAACCGGCTCGGAAGGAGGCGTCTCGCAAAAGGCGTGAGCATCGCTGCCGCATCAGGTTAGACGATAATCGGGTGCGGCGGCAACGGGAGCTTCTGGCAGCTCCCGAAACAGGGGGGTGAGAATCTGATGATCCACCGCACCCAGATGACAGATGCTTCAGTTGAGGAAATAAGCAGTTCGCTGCAGCTTGAGCATAGCGAACGCTCTCTGCTCCCGTCGTTTCTCGTGGAACTGAGCAGCAGGTCAATGCGGGAGGTGAACGGTCGTGCGTTCAGCCCTCGGGAGATCTCGATCTTCGCCATGGCTGTCGAGGACGAGTGGGTTGATTCAACCTCGGCTTTCGTGGTCGGCGACCGTGACGACTGCACAACAATCCCTCTGGTTCCCTCGACTCCGTCCAGCGTCGCGGCGGTAGATGTCTCCAGCCTGAAGGTCGGCGAGACCGAAACCGGCGTATTGGTCGCGATTAGAGGAGTCGTCGTATGGAAATCCGATAGAGGCTACCATTACGTTCGTTGCGGCCCCTTGACCTTCCATTTGACATATGGAACAGACGAACGATCGCCGAGCGGTCTGTTCGGCACAGCGGCAAGTCAAATGTTCACTGAACGCGCCATAGGCCGCCTACGCAACGTTCTCGAGCGGTGGATCCAGAAGCAGACCTGCGTCTCGCTTAGAGACGCGATCGTCCTCTTCGATGGCTCGCTCACCGTCGGAACGCCAGACAATCCAACGGCCTATCTCGCTCGCATTCTGGAATCGGCGAGAGAACGCGGAAACGTGGTGTTAGCGTTCTCGAAGAGCACCAAACTCTGCGCTTTCGGCAGGAAGATCACTTCCTTAGTCTCGAGATCTTCGGCTCCGTGCCTAGTGGATGTCGACCTAGCCGTCACGAAGCAGTTCAAGTCCTATCCTGTTCGCCTGGCGGGCCACGTCTATGTTGCCAAACTCGTCGAGGACGGCTTCGCCTTCCGTCTGGACGCGGACCGTCAAGTCCCGCATGTAAGCCGTGTGGAAGCGACAAACCGACTCATCGCGAGCGACATAGTGATGCAAGGATACCCTGAGACACTTCGACTCGCTCACATCTTTTCCACATTCACGGCCAACGACGTAATTGGCGTACAGCGGTACCTCGCCTTCGCTCACGGGCTCAGAATCGCCCCAAGATTCAACGTAAGGAAGTCGCTCTTCGGCCCATTCGGAACTTGGGAGGCGGCGTAGAACAGTGAAGATCTACCGCAAGGAGGGCGACGTGATGCAGCTGATCAGCTATCCCGACGAAGAAGTCAACAAAGGCGACTACCTGCTCGTGGAGGACCAGCGCTCACGGAGAGGGCTGATAATTCAGGTCATCGACATTCAATTCGCAAACATCCCCGGAATCCTGGAGGATATACTCCGTGATGTGATGACCGAGGAATCAATACAAGGCAACGACGTGGACCCTCTGGACATATCGTCTCAGGTCGCCGTCCTGAAGGACACCAAACTACTGGTCTGCAAGATCAGGGGCGCGCTCGAGGACGGCCGACCTACCCACAACGTGGCCTGGCTTCCTTCGAGGATCAATTCCAGCGTCTCCAAATTCCCGATCGAAACTCTGACCTCAGAAGAGTCGCCCAGTAGGCCGATACACCTCGGCGCGATTAAACAGAGTTCTAGGTTCATCATCGACGCTAAGGCGCTCGACGGCAGGCTCAACATCGTCACCGGCAAGAAAGGAACAGGCAAGTCGCATCTTTCTAAGCTACTTGCAATGAGTCTGCTCGATCACGGGGCTCCATGCCTGATCCTTGATGTGAACGGGGAGTACACGAACCTCACACGTCGGGCGAGCGGCCAAAGTAGCCCGTACGAAGGGAAAATTGCAGTACTAACCCCTAGGCTCAGCCTGAGATTCACGCTAGCCGAGGTCGGGCTAGGTACAATAATGGACATTCTGTTACATGCCCTCGACTTGCCAGGAACATCGGCACGTGTCTTCGCAAGGATCTGGAGGCAGCTTGAACAGAACAGCGATCTAACACTGAAGACGCTCGGGGAGGCGATCGCAAGCTCTGACTGCCACGAAAGCGTGAGAGACGCTCTCCAATCACGATACAACACCCTCGTCGACGCCGGAATCTTCACAGACGACCCTTCAGCGGCAAACTCGCGCCGGCTACTCGAACGGCTGGCCGCAGGTAGCGCGGTCGTTGTCAACATGAAGAATCAGTCGTTCACCATCCGCCGAATCGTTGTGGAACTTCTACTCAGCAAGATTACCGAACTGCTCTCATGCGCTCGGCTCAGGGCAGTCTTCTTGTTTGCCGAGGAAGCGCACCTCTACCTCCGCGAAACATACTGGGATGACATAGTCACTCGCATGAGGCATCTTGGAATATTCACCACGTTCATAACGAATCAGCCAGACACGATCCAAGAGAGCATCTACAGGCAGGCAGACAACATATTCCTCTTCAACTTCACAAACGAGCGTGACTTGGACGTTGTCTCGAGGGCGGCCAAGGTCGACGGTGAGAGCGTAAGACTGCTCGTGAAAGATCTGCCCACCGGGCACTGCTTGGCGATTGGGGACGTGGTCCGAGATTTTCCGATCGTCGTAAGCGTAAGGCCGCTTGACGTCGAAACCTTGGGCGGCACAAGATTCTTCTTCGAGGAGAACCGCGTAGCGTGCTCTAGGTGAAGTCACAAACTGAGCCTAACGCGCACATTTTCGAAACTCTTTACTGAATCCGGCGCTCGTGTCCTCACAATCTTGCTGAGTTGCTGCTCATGACGGCCTCGCTGCCTGAACCTGCCTCGTTGATTCACAGGCCCAGGGTGGTGCACATTCTGAGGGTCGTTGACGAGGCTCGGAACGTGAAGTCTCTAAGCTTCAAGGACAGATTATCAGCAGCTGCGAGGCCCGGCCAGTTTGGCATGATCTGGGCGCCCGGGGTTGATGAGACTCCCATGAGCCTGCTGCCCTCAGGCAACGACGACATTGTCACGATCACCGTTAAGGACCGTGGCGAGGGCTCGAGAGCGCTCGTCAGAAAGAGGACGGGGGATCTGATTGGAATCCGCGGCCCATACGGTAGAGGCTTCACACACGAAGCCGAAAAGAGCGTGCTGATGATCGCTGGCGGAACAGGGGCCATCCCTTTGATCGCGCTGCTTCGAACGCTTGCCCTAAGAAGTGTGCAGTGCAGCTTCGTCCTTGGAGCTAACACTAGTCACGAACTCCTCTTCCTTGAAGAGATCCGCCGCCTCTCTGTGGAAACTGGAGGCGTTTTCAGCATGACGACCGATGACGGGTCGACCGGAACGAAGGGCCTCGCAACAGATGAGGGGGCAAGGTTACTGCGCACTAGGGCATTCGATCGTGTCTACACTTGCGGGCCTGAAACGATGATGAGAAAGGTCATGGATCTCGCAGAGGAGTTTCACGTCCCGATGGAGGCAGGGCTGGAACGCATATTCAAATGCGGGTCAGGGATCTGCGGGAGTTGTTGCATTGGTGCCCACTTGGTCTGCAAAGACGGCCCGGTATTCAACAGTGACGTTCTACGGAGGTTGCCCGAGTTTGGAAAGTCGTCGAGAGACGCCTCCGGTCGACGAGTCCCAATAGGAGCGCTCTAGCCGGATCTCCCGAGCGCCTCTCTGATCTTGGCTCTCGAGTCGTTGCTTCTTTGCGTCCGCTGCATGGAGAAGCTCTTACAATGGGCCTCGGAGGCCGTAGAATATCTTTAAGATGAACTGTGTCGAATAGGACAGCCGATCATGCCAGTTACGGGAGGTGTTTGCGATACCAACTCACGGGTCTCTTACGAAGGCTGGAAAAGTTCGTCAGCAGACGCCTAAGGTTCAATCAGCGAACAGGCGTTCCCCCATTCCCAGACTGCACGTCCGTAGGAACGCGGAGAAACGCCTGGAGCTGGGCAGAAAACCAGGCCAGAACTGGATGCGCACGTAGACCAAGAGCATGCGCACCCTTTCCCGGGCTCCAATTTCTCGTGCTTCATCCTAATTAGTAGAGAAGCTCCAGATGCTGTTTGGTGCCCGCGAAATGCCTCTGAAGCTCCGACCAATAGGGCATGTCTTTACGAACGCGAGTCATGAAGCGCTGCGGCATCAATCGGCTATCTCCAAGATCGTTATTGACCGGAAGTTCGCTCGCGGCTTGGAGGGGCTTGAGGATTTCTCACACATTTGCGTACTCTTCTGGCTGCACGATATACCTAAGCCGAGTCACCGGTTGAAGGTTCACCCTAGGGGACGAGTGGACATCGAGGAGGTCGGTGTCTTCGCAACAAGATCCCCGCATCGCCCGAATCCTATCGGACTCACACTCGTGAAGCTTCTCAGCAAGAAGGGGAGGACACTAACCGTGAGAGGCCTCGACGCATATGACGGTACCCCGGTCCTCGACATCAAACCCTACGATAGACGAGATACCACGCGGCAGTTCAGAGTCCCCGCGTGGTGGAGGAAGCTAGAGCGGGAAGACAAACGCGCACGACGCTCATGACACGCGTCATCGAGCCGCCGATTCCTCATCCATCGCAACTCTGCGTCTCACAGACTATTGGGCAAGCATTGGAGTCCGCGATTGCGCTACTGCGTCCTTTTTTAGCATGTACTCGGACGATGAGGGAGACGATGCGCAATGCGCAAGATACAGATGATCGCCACAGACATCGACTTCACGTTGACAGACGCTAACCTGAGGCTTGACACCAGGGCTATTGAGAAGATCAGAGCGCTGGAGGCGAAGGGCGTCAAGGTTATTCTCGTAAGCGGAAGGAACCTAGCGGCGACCGGGTCACTTGCGCAACTCATCGGCACATGCGGGCTCGTTGCGGCTGAAAACGGAGGCGTGATCGCGAGATATCAGAGGCCCATCAAGATCCTTGGCAGAATCGAGAACGCTCGAGCCGCATTCCGAATGCTCAAGAAGAGAATGGGCCGCAAGGTTGTGGAGAGGGCCGACAGCAGGTACGGCATGCGGCTCTCCGACGTGTCACTAGAACGGTCATTCGAACCGGAAGAAGCGAGGAAGATCCTCGAAGAGAGCGGGATGAAGGTGCAGCTCGTCGACACGGGAGTCAGCTTTCAGCTTCTGGATGCGCATGTGGACAAGGGCTGTGCTTTAGTCAGACTTGCACGATTGGAACGGCTATCTACAGGGCGAGCGGCCGCGATCGGAGACAACTACAACGACCTCGACCTCTTCCGTGAGGCGGGGTATAGGATCGCGGTGGCAAACGCCCCGGAGGAGGTTAAGGAACACGCGGACTATGTATGCAGGCATGCGTACGGCCGAGGCTTCTTGGAGGCAGTCGCTCACATCGGGCTGTGAGACGTACCCGCGGCAAACGTGCTGTTCGAGCGCCCGTGCTAGAGAACCAGGCTCAGCAATCTCCTGAGCCTCAGGCTCCTCTTCTTGTAGGAACCCCGAGACAGAAGTTCATCGAGATCGTCGGCGCTCATTGCTGTTCAACTGGCGGAACGAAGGCGACCCCTATAAAAAGGCGTTATTGAGCTAGCCGATAGGTCGAAAGTCGAGCGCCCGACGTTGGTTTTGACAGGGCCGGACATTCTCGGCGCTCGCCTAATCGGTCTTTTGATTCCTTGCGGGCTTAGGCCGAAGTAAGAGGCATGCTATCCCAGCTCCAATCAGGATGCAAACGATCGCTAAGATGACTCCATAGAGGAGCCATTGAATCTCCATGCTACGCCAGACTAGATTCGGCGGACCTTCGCTGGTGACTCTGATCGCCGCTTGGTCTTCTACTTCTAGCCTCTCTCCGTTCCACCATGAGCTAGCGGTGATAGTGTAGGTGTTTGGCTCGTGAGCACTCCAAGAGACTGTCTCGCTGATATCGCCGTCAGTTACCCATTGCCAGGAGTGAAGTTCCGCGCCGCTCAAGTCGCGCACTTCAAGCAGTACTCGGTGGAAGTGAACGACCGCAATTTCGACGCAGCCACGAAGCAAGTGGCTGAAGTGTACAGTGATTCTGACATTCTCTCCGATCTTGTATTCTGTCTTGTCGGTGGTCACCTGTACTGAGCGGCATTGAGTGGGCAATGGTGAGAGTTCAAAGTCGAAATCCAAGTCGCTAAGCTCTCCCTCGTACTTGACTGCCGTGAACCAAGCCACGGGGCCATCACCAGTCGGGAAGAGTCCAGCGAGCCTCGAATCAACGGCCGATAGATCATGAGATGACAGTTGGAATTGGATTGCTTGATCGATTGATTGGTAGTGGGCGAGCCGCATCTTTGCCGGAATGTCCTGCTGGCGTATCGGTTCTGTCGTTACGAGGTAGAGGATTACCTCTGTTCGCCCGTTTGCTGTCGCCGAGACCTTGAGAGGATAGTAGAGTCTTGTTGATCGGAATTCGTAGACGACGGGCTCTATGCTCTTAGTCGTCGAGTAGACATCAACGAAATCGAGAACCCAGTAGTTGAAACCTCTTGTCGAGTAATCCTGCAAGATGTCTCTTGCCTTTTCGTCAAGGAATGGCCTCTGGCTGAGGCCAATCTTCCGTGCATAGTCGAGGATGAAATTGATCAGCTCATCGATCGATGTCGCCTTCACGACTGTTATGTCGTGGGCTCCGATTCGCTCGTGAAATACTATCTCGAATCCGCGGAGTTCTTTCTCAGGAACCGTGACCCTTGGTAGGTTATTCATCATCAATTGCTGGACAGCTTGAAACGACTGAAAGCTCCCTTCACTCACGCTCGGCTCAGACGGGAGCGGGAGTACCTCGAGAACCTTAGTGTCGGCGTTAGCGTAGAGGTCTGTGGAGAGAATGAGCCTCTCGACCTCGCCGTTCCAAGCTATTATCGCCTTCTGGCCAGGCCCATACACGTCGGCGTCCGTTATTGGAAGAATACATCGATCGGCGTGTACAGGTGGAGCGAGCAAAGAGCCGAGGATCAGTATTGCGGCTACTAACGCGGCTTGCCTCATGACCGTCTAACCCTTCTTCTGCTTCCTTCGCTTGTACACGTAGTACGCGGGGACACCGACCGCAGCCAATGGAATCAATGAAAGTGCTATGATGATCATTCCGCGGAGAACTGTGAAGAATCCCACGATCGCTATTTCGAAGGTTTCACCCCAGTTCATTCCTGGTGGAGTGAAAGGAGGCGGCGGCTCAGCCAGTGCGACTGAGATCAGAGACATCTCGACATTGCGTTCGAGAAAGTTGACCTGCCCTTGCAGGCTCTCTATCTCACCTCTAACGCTGGCCAGCTCGCTCTCTACTTTGAGTATCTCATCAACTGTTCTTGCCATGTCCATGATTTCGCGTAGCTGTTCTTCCTGCTTCTGCAAATTATTGAGCCTGGCCTTCAGGTCGATGTATTGTTGCGTGATATCTTCGCTTGTAGTGCCCTCATCGAGGACTTTACCGTAGGTTCCTATCTCTTGAACAGCGGCGTGGAACTTGTCCTTTGGAACCCTGATCGCTATTTCGGCTCTGGATTGCGTGCCGTAGGTTGAACGGGACGAACTTGCCACATACCCGCCGTAGCTCTCAGCCAGAAGCCTAATCTTTCCAAGTCCTCCCTGTATGTCGTTCGTCTCCAGCGACACGTGGGCATTGTATATCACCACCCTTTCCTGGGCTGTCGGCTGTCCTTCAGGGCCTAGCGGGTAGAGCAGTTCGCTGTCACTCTTAGACATCACAGTTGCTGGAGTTTCGACGCCAATCCGGCCATAGGGTGAGTAGAGCATGCCGATGAAAAATGACGCC
>Ga0209725_1002100_pt1 | contig 10900 bp, 10 predicted proteins | sample I18A1metaG_FD_184145 | JGI IMG/M metagenome (GOLD analysis project Ga0209725, IMG submission 184145) | Lake sediment bacterial and archeal communities from Gulf of Boni, Indonesia to study Microbial Dark Matter (Phase II) - ​I18A1 metaG... | ecosystem: Environmental > Aquatic > Freshwater > Lake... | reverse complement strand
TTCCTTTCTGCCCGTAGCTATCTAGAATATCGAGGAGATCACCTATGTACCCGAGATAGTCCTCGTCATGAAAGGAAATTCGAAATGCGCTGTAACTTTTCACCCTAGAAACATACGGATTATCCACGTCGAAACGCAGATATCTGTCCAATTCGGCCGTCAAATCCTAATCAGCAAACTCCTAGACTATTTCATAGGTCTTCCGCCAAACACTTTTCAAACTGCTAAGTGATCTTTCCCAGCCTTTGAACACAGGTCCTCATGCGCATTTGCACAGGAAACGCTTGACAGTGCCATCCTACCCTACATGAAACCGTTGCCACAGGTCTACTTCCTAAGCGACCTAGCTCCATAGCGCCTCCGATATTCAGCGTCAAGTCTCATTAGTTCACCAGGCAATCCTATTGGAGACAATCTCTGCAGAATCTCCATGGCCATCGGAAGACACTCGCCGCCAATACCCGATCTCGCTTCAGGGATCTGAATATTCCATTTCGTATTGCAGGCCTCACGAACACCCTTGAAGGGTAGACGTTGATGTCGACAGACAAGCTTCAAGTACTCCGCGAAGGCAATCTGGTAATAACGGTATCCGTTCTCCGCGACTTTACACAGTTCAGCCACTTCTAGAGTAGAAACCTTGTGGAGCGGGATATCCAGTCGCTTGGAATATAGGCTTACTCCCAAATTCATCGACTCCCTGTTTAATGCACCTATGACTCGCTTCTGTCTTACACCATGATGGACGAGATCTTTAACCCAAAGTCTATGTGGAACATGTACGAGCGAATGCAGCCCATAAGATTCTGCTAAGCGTCTACAGGTTCCAACGGGGACAGTGCTTTCAATGCTGACAAGAGTCTTGCTATTCTTCATTCGTCTAACTACATCCTCAACATTCGACTGATCATCCGCCGAAGTTGAGACGCATATCAGGGCAGCGCCGTAATCAGGAATCTTATTCCAGTCTTGGAAAACCTGAAAACTGTCAGATCTCTTCCTTCTCAAGTCGTAACCACAGACCGTCAAACCTTTCTGAGCTACATACTCAGCGGTAGTATAACCGACCCTACCCAATCCTGCTATCAACACCCTCATTCCGCATCTCCTACTTTCCTTAGAATCGTAAGAACGAGAGACATCCCCGACCCACCAATCACTGTCATAAGCCTCCTCTTAATCTGTACAGGACATAGTCCAGCGTATATCGCCTCCGTCTAGCCTGCTTCGCAAGTTGACTCGTCAGCTTCTCAATCTCCTTCGTTCCAAGCTTTCGAGTTCTCATAATGGGACTCGGCTGAGTTTGATATTCGAGCAGGTTCTGCGAAGCGAGAAGGTTCTCTTTCCTCGCAATTGTGTAGAGTTCAGTGTTGGGCTGGGGTCTTGGAAATCCAACGCTAAAGAGTGTAGGATTCGCTTCGTGTATAAACCTTGAAGTCTCTAGAAAGCTTTCGTTGCTATCGCAAGGAAAACCGAAACAGAAGGTTGCGGAAGCAGCAATTCCAGATCTTCTGGTAATCCGAATGGCATCCAGCCCCTGCTGCACAGTCGTTCGTTTGCGTATTTCGTCAAGAGTCTGTTGCGAACCGCTCTCGACTCCGTACAGTATCAGACGACAATTCGAGGCTCTAAGACGTGTTATCATATTCTCATCTACATCAGACACTCGCGAGTCGATCGCCCATTTCACCTTCAAGCCCCTGTCTGAGTAGAGCCTGCAAATCTCAAAGACTCTATTGCGGCTCAGTGTGAATTCAGGATCGATGAATCGAATGAAACTTGCGCCCCGTTGCTGAAGGTATGACATTTCTTCGACGACGCTTCTAGGATCTCGCGGCTTCCATCCAGTGTTTGCTACCGTACAAAAGATGCAACTCATTGGGCAATGGACACTCGACTGAGATACAACCCTGTAGTACTTTTCCACCTGAACTGAGTCATAGTCTGGGGCGGGGATTCTCTTGACTTCGAAGTGTTCAAGCCAGTCAAAGACTATGTTGTCAATCCAAGGCACCAGTTTTCGAATATCATCTGGATCGCAGGGCGGGTAGATTATGGCCGTCCTTCTGCCTTTGTAAGGACGTAGAATCTCCAAATCTTCAATGATAGTGCCAAGCGTTGCTACAGCCACGACCTCATCAGGCTTTCTTCTTTCTATAATGGATTTCAGGTCTGAATGCCCAAGACCCGCAAGTTGGCAATCAATTAACTCAACAGCGTTCCCAGTGATTTTCAAATGAGAAGCCAGCGTAAGGAGCGTCCAGGGTGAGACAGGCCCGACAGTAGGCGACATAAAGCAAGCTTCCTCTCTAACCATGTATCCAAATCGAGTTCTAGGCGGGTTTACCAATAAGTATCTGCTCAACTGAACCGACTCCGAACACAACCTAAAATCGACAAGAACAATATGAAGTAACTCCTCGCCGGATAGTAGAATGCCAGGGTGAATGAGGCAGCGTCATGAGTCATCATCCAAGAGTTTATTGAAAGCATAACTCCTGACAATGGAGAGACTAAGACTTTTCGCAGAAAGTGTCTGTCTCGGACGTTCTGTGGCACATGAAATCCGCCGAAGATATAGAGTTTATGCAAGAACTCGTGGTAAACTTTCACTTCTTTGGTTATGCGCAACCTGTAGCCAGATTCTAGAAGCCTCCTGCACAACTCGGGCTCAGGGCCTCCGCTGACAGCTTTGAATCCTCCGATTCTGAGGAGCGCACTTCGTTTCCAAACGGTCCCTCCAGCTAAGGAGTCTATCTTGCCCCTTCTCATCTTTCCTACTTGCGTGTTGTTGTAAACTAGCCATTCGACACGTTTGAGTAAAGATGTATTGCGGTACGGCAAAAGGAAACATCCAACTCCCGCTAGTCTGGGGTCTCCTTCAAATAGCTTCACGGCAACTGTTTCTATTCTGCTCGACCATCCTTGAGGAACAACGGAATCCGCGTCGATGAAGACCAGGTATTCGGAGTCAGCGATTGCAAGTGCCATGTTGAAGGCGTCCCCATACGTTTTGTCGCAGCTGACAACGGTAACGCCGTACTTCTGGGCTTTCTCAACGGTTCGGTCCCTGCAGAGATGAGCGACAAGAATGATTTGTTGATTGGAGATTCCGTCTTTTATTAGAGACTCGATGCATCTACCCACGAAAGATTCTTCATCCCTTGCAACTATGGCAACTTGAAAGGACACTCATTAACGCCTCAGGATTTCTTCGTAGATGTTCAACAAGTCATCGACAATCTTGGGTAAGGCGTGATGTTCAACGACGTATCTTCTACCGACTTGACTCAGCCTATCTCTGAGCGCTTCATCATTCAGGAGCTCTTCTATTTTCAGCGATATTTCGTCGACGGTGCTAGCGCGAACCACGGGAGCAGCTCCATAGTGCTCTATAAAACGGTAGTCAACGACGACAGGTTTACCACAAGACATACCCTCAATAGAGACCAGGCCAAAGTGACCAATATTGAACTGATCCAGCACTATATCGCATGAGTTTAGATAATTCGGCATTTCTTGGTGGGGAATTGGAGAGACGAATAGAACATTCTTGCCAATCTTCAACTCGCTAATCAATTTCTTTGTCCTTTCAACGTCCGGACCGTAATCGACCATAACCAATCGACCTCTCTGCCCACTGTCAACTATTCGAGAGAACGCACGGACAACCTTGTCAGTTCCCTTGCTCTGCCACTCAATCCTGCTTGGGTGAAAAAGAACGAAATCAAACCCTAATCGCAAATCTATCTCTGACTCAAACGGTCTGAACACATCCAAATCAATTGGACATGGAAGAAACTCAGGTTCAACACCCAGATCCTCTACATGACTTATCAAGTCAGGGGTGCTAACCAGCACCTTTTTGGCTTTTCTCAATCCAAACTTGATGAAGTATCTATACTTCAGTTTCTTCGCAGCCTCTCGAACGTCTGAACCATAACAATGAACCAAAAATTTCTTGCCAAGCAGAGCGCAACATATTGCGGGGCTAAGAGCATAATTAGCGTGAAATAAGTCGAAGCCGTTGTATTCTTTCCTCCTCAACTCCTTCAATAGAGCCAACGTGGATCCCGCGTTCGTCAAGGTGATGTTGTCCGACGGGAACAGATGGCTCATATAGAACTCTCTTGCCTTAACTCGCCGTGGTACAAGCAGATGCGTCTCAACATTCCTCTCGAGCAGACCCTTCGTTAAGTAGTATGCAACATTCATTACGTCCCATATCATCAGAACTTTCAATTCCCAGTTAAACCTCCGCTTAAGATCTGCTTCACCGTCCGTTAACGTTCTTTCTGCGTTGTACCTCCGATCAAGTATCCCAATATGACGAATGGTCGTCCTCTAAATATCGCATGCAACAGCGTCATTAGGAAGCCTACCCCCATCTTTTTACGCGCCTTGCCGCTGGCTATTTGGTGTCTAATTAATCTTCTAACGTTAGTATCACGATATTCTAATACGATGGCATCCTCCGCCACCTCGGTCTTGTATCCGTATTTGTTCAACTTTAGCTCGTATCCAGTATCCCATGCTGGAGCATCCGGGTCAAAACCGCCAATTTCTTCAGTAATATCACGGCGGAAGAGGGTGCAGGCTCCGTGAATCCTTCGACCTAACGGGGCTATTCGATAATTCAAATCCCTAAGCCACATTAGAGCGTCCAAGTGTTTCTTGCCAGTTCTCGATTTGACTTCAGCTGAAACACAAGCGACATTTCCTCTTAGGCGTGGAAGAAGTCTTTCTAGAGTGGTCTCAGTAACTTGGATATCCGAATCGACCTTCATGATCAGATCCCCGTCAACATTCTTCAAGGCGAAGTCCATTGCCTCAACAATGGGACTGACGAAATTTCCTCTCCAGTCTTTAACCAAAACTTTGACTTCGTAATTCTCGCAAACCTCTTTTGTATGGTCGCTACACCTGTCCAACACTACCACATGCTGTACGTCAACGTTGCCGAGGACCATCATTTTCTTAATAGCATGTATACATCGGCCTATTGTTTCTTCTTCATTATGTGCTGGTGTAATTATTGTGACTTTCAAATTTCTCCCTTTTTTGTGTTTCACATATCTAACTGTTCCATCAAGAAAAGGATGGTTAAGTTGTTAAATACTGCTCCGAAATAACCTTTAAAAATCCTTCATATGAAACTTGGTCGCAAGTCTGATGTTGCCTTCTACCGCACAAATGCTTTTCCGATCCGGAGAAACGGACAACATTGATGCAGAGCGCACGCAACGCAGTCTCGGGCTAATCTTATATAGACATCCTACTCGGTTTTTGATATCGGAACGCTTACTGACCCCATTTGTTGCTGAGAGGGTTCGTCCGTGAAAAAGAAAGAGCTTGTTTCTAAATTTTCTGCGATTATCAAGACTGGAAGGGTTAATGGCTGGTTTGGCAATCTGGATGGCGGCCCTTGGGTCCAAAAGCTCGAGAGGGCCTTCGCAAGTTATCACGGAGCGAAGCATGCAATAGCGGTCTCTAGTGGGACAGCCGCTCTGCACTGTGCTCTCATAGCCTCTGGCGTGAGGCCCGGAGACAAAGTGGTGACCACCGCGTATACGCACATAGGCGGAGTCTCTCCGATACTCATGTGCCGAGCTATCCCAGTATTCGTCGACACAGAACCCAGAGGATTCAACATGGACCCAGACGAAATCAGAGAAGTAATGAAGGAGAAACCAGCCGCGATTATTGCAAGCCATCAGCTGGGCTATCCCTGCGACATGGATCGGATTATCGAAAACTCCGAAGATGCAAGGGTTGTTGAGGATGCCAGTCAAGCTCTGGGCGCAAGATACAAGAAAAGAAGAGTGGGCGCGATAGGAGACATTGGAATATTCAGCGTTGGAGGAGACTTGACGAAACCCATAACATCCGCAGAGGGCGGGCTTATCGTTACAGATGACGAAGAAGTGGCGGAGAAGTGTAGGGCGCTTCGCAATCACGGAGATCGATACCAAGAAAAAATGTATCTCTGCTACAACTATCGAATGAGCGATCTTCAAGCCTTGGTAGGATACTATTTCTTCCGGTCGGTTAGCTATGAGATCAAATGGCAGATGGAACGAGGCAAGTATATTATCGAAAGAGTTCCCTCCTACTTGATCTCTCTTCAGGAAAAAAGAGAAGAAGTTGAACCTTCATACTACATTCTTGGCTTTGAAGTGGCCGGTCTAGAAGCGGAAAGAGTTGTCAGAGTCTTCGAAGAAGCCGGAATAAGCAAAAATCAGCCTCGTACCAACATAAGCAGGGGGTACAGACAGTTAATCTACGAGCTACCCTTCTATCGAAGATATACGAGACCCTGCCCTTACTCCGAAGAGAAGACCAAGAAATCTATTTGGGTGGACTACCACCGACGACCCAGAAGCTATGCGGAGATAGATAGGATGCTTAAGGTCTCAAGGAGAATTCGTTGAACATGCCACGTTATAGACACTGTGGTAAGGGCATTCTGTACGACGGCGCAAAAGTAGTGGGCAAACTAACCATGGCGAAAGACAGTTTCGTAGGCCAGGATGCATTCGTCGCCGGCGATGTCGTCTTGAAACGGGGATCTCAGATAAACCCTCATGGCATCGTGATAGGCAAGGTTGTCTTGGAGCCTTATGCTGTTGTTGGCTACGGAGCATGTGTGGTGGCTACGACCTATACTACCTCCGGCAAATACATGTGCGAGGCTTCGAAGAAAAGGGAAGAAATCCGGGGAATGGTGGTTCTAGAAAAGGGTGCCTACATAGGCACGAACGCGGTCGTATGCGTATGCCGGAAGAACCCTAAGATCACAGTAGGAGAAGGGGCTGTCGTAGGAGCACTGACCTATGTCGATCGAAACGTGCCTCCTCGTACGGTAGTGCACGCGAAAGCTGCGATGCTCAGTCACGCTCGTTGGGCCATACGTGAATTCGCGCGGTCCTCACTGCCTGATGCGTGAACCGCCGCCATCCCGCGTTTCATGACAAGATTGATACGCGTTGTCTGTGCCGTCGAGCAAGCTGTGCTAAATTGAATTCTGATGACTTGTTCTATCCGGTTTCGAAGCCGAACTGGACTCAAGCGGGGTTCTGTCGATAGTACTCAATTGTCTTCTGAAGGCCTTCCATGAGCGTTACAGTAGGTTTCCATTCGATCAGAATTCGAGCAAGGCTATTGTCTCCGCAATGCTTTGTGACATCGCCCTGTCTCCGAGCTGCGGTGTCAATGCCCCCCTTCCAGTTCATCAAATTGCATATCTTTTCGATAAGGTCTCGGATTGCCACTTCGTTGCCAGAACAGAGGTTGATTACCTTGCCTCTGGTCGATCTACATGTGTGGACTCGCAGTGCCCCTTCAACGATATCCGTCACATATGTAAGATCTCTGGTCTGTCTTCCGTCTCCGTGAAGTATCGGCTTTTGACCTTCGAGAATTCTACAAATTGTCATTGGGATAACTGCCACATATCCCCCTTCTCTATTCTGCTTGGGGCCATAAGTGTTGAACGGTCTCACGATAGCGGAGTCCATTCCGTAGGCGTTTCTGTAGGCCAGAATAAGTTGGTCTCCAGCTGCCTTGCTAGCCCCATATGGGTGCATTGGGTTCAGGGGGTGGTCTTCTCGCATTGGAACCGTGAGGGCTGTTCCGTAAGCTTCGCTGGATGAGAAATGTATCAAGGTGTGGTAAAGATCTTGACGCTGGAACTCACACAGGTTCAAAACGCTTTGCACATTGTTCCAATAAGTCGACTCTGGGAATTCTAGGCTTCTAACCACCGGGTGAACGGCCAGATTGTATACTAGGTTTACGTTCTCCTCCTTGATTATCTTTGCCAGCTCATCTTTTTGGCATAGATCTCTTTTGTACAATCTCACTAGGGTGCTCTTGGGCAAGTTCTCTGTCTGGCCCAGATAGAGATTATCGACCACTACGATCTTCTCAGGGCCTTCGACGAGGAGTCTATCAACGAGATGAGAACCAATGAAGCCTGCGCCCCCTGCAACTAGAACAACCTTGTTCGAAAACGAACCCAAGCTCCTCAAGGCGTTTCATCCGTATCAGATAGTACTTTTATCCGCAATAAAGGGCGATCTGTTTGGACATGGACCATAGAAATTGAGACATTCATGTTGCTGGAACCTGTTAAGAGACGCAATATCATCACGTATAAATTCTGCTTGATTAACAGTCAGGAAATGAGAAGAGAACCAGCCCAGTCGATTAGAGACGCCCACCTCTTACCGACAAAAGCTTTAGCTAGATGAACGTCATGCGCCCTCAGAGCTCTCAAGATCCTTAACATGGCCAAGTAAACTAGGCATCCGAGAAGAACATAGAGCGGCAGGAGGTACTTACTGTATATGAGGAACTGGAAAACGAGAACTGCAACAGCCATAACCGAACTGGCAACCCAACTCTTCCATAACGCTTCAAAGTCGAAATTAAGCGCAAACAGTCTCATCCGCTTCAAAACAACCAACATCAGTACCAAACTCAAGACCATTGCTCCACCTCGGAGAACAGCAGCTCCAACAGCCCCTGTTGAAGGCAGGAGAAGGAGACCTAGAAGAACGCTAATTGAAACAACGATTAAAGTCAACAAGGCAGAAACCTTCGTTCTCTCAGCGATCGAGAATATGTCGCTCAAAGCAGCACCGATGCAAGCCGCTGCGCCGAACAAACTCAGTATAGCCAGTTGAGAAGCGCCCATCTCGTAGGCTCTACCGGCGAACAAGGAGATAGCTGGACGAGCCGTAGTTGCTAAACCTAAAGCTAAAGGGACAACGATGTAAACCACATAACGCGAAGCGGTCCTAACGGCTTTTTCCAAACTGCGCGTTCCATCCCTACCCTGCAACTCAGAATATTGAGGAAACAAGGCTGTCGAGATCGCGCTTGGAATCGACATCAGCACCGCGAAAGCGGTGGCTGCAACATTGTAGACGCCGACCTCAGCAAGAGGAACGTAAGCGACGAGAAGAGCTCTATCAAACCAGTTGTAGCCGAAACCTACCCAGGAGGAGAGATAGATCGGCCAAGAGAAACCCAGTATACGTTTCAAACTGAAACCGAAACTCGGCATCCCAACACTTCTCAATATGTATCCAGATAACAGCGAGAAGCCGCATAAGTCACCTATCAACGAGCCAAGCATAACTCCCCATAAACCGAGGTTGGCGAGCAAGAAGGCAATCGAAAGGACTTTGCTGATCGTATACGCTACAATGTTCATTGCCGCCAGCTCTCTCATCTTTTGCAGCCCTATCATAATGCCAATCAAACTTGGAAGAACCCCTGCAAAGACTAGGTCTAATGCCAAGATCTTGAAGACGTCGACATATCCAGTCGTCCTAGTCAGTAGATAGCAGATCTGAGTTGAAAACAAGAAGACGAGAGATCCAGAAACGATTGAAGCAATGAATGTGAAACGTAAGATTTGAAAAGCAACGCCTGCTACACGTTTCTGTTCATTCTGACCCCTCAACTCTGCAATGAACTTGACCGCAGCGCTCGAGAGAGCGAAGCTGGCGCCTATCTGTACAAGAGCGAAGACTAAGTTCAATGTAACATAAACGCCCATCTCAGTCTTCGTCATCAACCGTGCAATAATACCGAAACCAGCGGCCCCGACTATCGCCGTGACCAAGCTCTGAATGAAGAGGAAAGAAGCACCACGCGCAACATGAACCGCCGGTCTCACATCAGTCAACGCAATTCACTCAATTCAGTGTGCACGAGAGATTCTCGACGCAACATCCACATTAGCGTATTAACCTGTCCATAACAGTAATAAAACTACTACGCACAACATCGAAGTCGTAAAGCGGCCGCCTCGCCTTCAAATTGCCTTCTACTGACTCCGCAACCTACGCCTAATAGGCTTCATTCAAAAAGCTTTCAGAAGCCTAGGGAAACTTCAGCCCCAGCGCGCCGTTTGGGCAAGCCTCAACGCAGTCCAGACAGAAGATACACTCTTGATCGTTAAACTTCTCCCAAGGAAGCTCAAGAATCCTAACCTGCATAGGGCAGACCCTAACGCAGTCAGGGCACTTCTTGGTGCATTTCACAGGGTCACGCTTCATGCCAAGGAAGCTGAACCTGCCGAAGATCCCTAGAAATCCGCCTACAGGACATAGATAACGGCACCAGAATAGAGGAATCATATAGGCTCCGTAGAAAGAGATGGCCAAGAGAATGAAACTTAAAACAAGGTTGCTGGGTACGTTCCAGATCCATTTGACGAAAGCATCGTAACTCGAGAAAACCTCAGAGGCTTTCAAAATCAAACTTACTCCATCCATCAGGAACATTGGGACCGTCCCGAAGAGCGCTCCATCCGGCGATACGGCTAAGAAAGGCCCTGCCGCAAAAACGCCGAGAGCCTCGCTGTAATCCCTGCCTATGCCGAACTCAAGTGCTAGGAAGAGAGAGCCGCTAATCAGCAGAGTCAAAGCTAGAATGAAGAGCTTCAAGGACTTGAACTGGTCGTGAGTTTTAGGCGAAACTTGGACGTGACGGCTCCTAAATGTGGAGATGAGATACTGCAGGAACCCGAAAGGACACGCCCAGCCGCAGAGGAGCCTCCCGAAGAGAGCGCCGATAATGAATATGGAAGCCAAAGCGAACCAAGGAAACTCGGATCTCGAAAGCATGAGTTGAACAATGTCGAAAGAACCTGCCATGAAAGTGAATGGAGAATTCAGACTGGACAGAACGGGCCAACTATAGCCGGCGCGCTCCAGTCCGAGGTAGGGGTAGGCAAGCGTGAAGATTGAGGCGTTGAACAGCAGAAAGAACAAGAATTGAACGATGAATCTGAAAGGCCAGATCTTCATTCTTCTCAAAGAGACACCTCAAGGAAAAGTGTATGTGAAGGAGGAGAGCAACTTCAATATCAGTCTAAATTCGTCGA
>Ga0209725_1002099_pt1 | contig 10907 bp, 8 predicted proteins | sample I18A1metaG_FD_184145 | JGI IMG/M metagenome (GOLD analysis project Ga0209725, IMG submission 184145) | Lake sediment bacterial and archeal communities from Gulf of Boni, Indonesia to study Microbial Dark Matter (Phase II) - ​I18A1 metaG... | ecosystem: Environmental > Aquatic > Freshwater > Lake... | reverse complement strand
TAAGTTACCAGTGTACTCTAGGGGGGGTACCCATTGGCCAATAGGCAGAATATATAGAGGCCTAGAAATGCGCTCGGCGGAGAAAGTTCTGAAAGGCTTTCGCGCTTACCACGACTTCGTGCGACCACGCATGACATTGGACGCTCACACGCCAGCACAAGAAGCCGCGATACCGATACAACTAGGCGCAAACCACTGGCTCGACCTGATACGCCAGGCCGCTAGGCATGCGCGCTAGCTTGTCTCCCGCTATTTCCATCGTTCTAGTCTGATGAGACTTGGCTGAAAATCTGAGGGACAGAGTAATCCAGGAGTGGGAGGACCGGTGTCTTCCCGACATTATGGAATTCATAGAAGCACACATTAGCCAAGGGAAGAAACCTCCAATACAACCCGATGTCGTGTCAGCAATATCGGCCGTAAGTCTCTATGAGTCGAGCAAGAAGATAGAGTCCTACTCAAAAGCGCTGAAGTGGCTCACCGTGGCACTTGTCGTTCTGACCATAGTTCTAGCCATCGGAACTCTTCTCCCTATGGCGACCCGGTAGGTCGTCACCACTCAGTAGTGCGATAGTGCCCCTCAGGTTCTGGGTCTAGAGCCTACGCTGGCATGCGAGTCACATTATCGGTCTAGGGATAGTTTCAGCGTTGCCGGGTAAGCCGTTCCAGCAGTATCCTCTGCTCAACCTGTGCGACGAGCTTTCTTGTCTGCACAACCACATCAGGGTTCACCGAGATGCTGTCGATGCCTGACTCGACGAGGAACCTTGTGAACTCCGGGTAGACGCTCGGCGCTTGTCCGCAGATGCTGACGGTCTTGCCGTATTGGTGCGCTGTCTCGATGAGACTCTTGATCGCACGCTTGACAGCAAGGTTCCTCTCATCAAACAGAGGTGCAAGGATCTCGTTGTCCCTGTCGGCACCAAGTATTAGCATGGTGAGGTCGTTGCTGCCTATCGAGAAGCCATCAGCCCCTGCCTTGCAGAACTCGTCTGCAAGCAGCACGTTGCTGGGTATCTCGGCCATTATCCAGAGCTTGAAGTCCTCGTCCTGCCTCAAGCCCTCGCGCTGTAGCAGTTCACGGATCTTGACGAACTCGTCCACGGTTCTGTTGAAGGGGATCATGCACCAGAGATTCTTGAGACCCATCTCGTTTCGCACCTTCTTCACCGCCGCGATCTCGAGCCTGAAGGCTGGCTCGTATCTTGGGTCAGTGTAGCGGCTCGCTCCTCTGAATCCGAGCAGCGGATTCGCTTCCTTGATACCGCCCTCGTACTTCTCTCCGCCTTCCAGCTTGGCGTACTCGTTGGTCTTGAAGTCGCTAAACCTCAGCACGATTGGTCTCGGATAGAAGGCTCTGCAGAACGTCGCGAGACCCTCTGCTAGCTTATCTACGAACTCTTCGGGGTGCTTGGTCTCGATGAGCCACATCGGGTGCTTTCGTATGTGGTCGTTGACGATGAACTCCATACGCAGCAGGCCCACACCGTCGACGGGAAGTTGAGCGACCTTCTCGGCGAGTTCTGGCTCACCGAGGTTGACGAGGATCTTCGTTCCAGTAACCGGTGCCTCCGAGAACGACGACTGCCCTGAGAACGCGATCTGCTGGGGCTCAGGATTCACGGCCTCTGGAACAACGCCCTCATATACGACACCCCTCTTCGCGTCAACAGTGACATCCATTCCTGACGCCAGCAGTTCCGTTGCGTTCTTGGATCCTACGATGCATGGTATTCCGAGCTCTCTGCTCACGATGGCAGCGTGGCAAGTCATGCCGCCACTGTTCGTAACGATCGCTCTCGCCTTCTTCATGGCCGGAACCCAGTCAGGCGCAGTCATTTCTGTAACGAGAACCTCGCCCGGCTGGAATTCACTGACTCTGTCAACGGTCGGAATCAGGTGAACCTTGCCGGCAGCGACTCCAGGTGAGGCCGGCAGGCCCTTGATGAGTATCTTCCTCTGAGCCACGATAGTTGGCCCCTTCTGATCAATTGGTCCCTTCTTGAGCGACCATACGGTCTCAGGTCGCGCTTGGAGGATGAGCAACTTCCCAGTCTGCTTGTCGAGGCCCCACTCAATGTCCATCGCTCTTCGATAGTGTTGCTCGATTGTGAGGGCGTATTTTGCAAGTTCTGCCACTTCATCATCTGTGATGACTTGGCGATTCCTCAAGGAGTCTGGGACAACTTTCTCTTCTGTGCCGCCCTCAGGTTTCTGCACAAGCATGACTGTCTTGGTCGGTATCGTCTTTCGGGTGATCTTCAGCGTCTTCTTGTCCACGTAGTAGTCGTCAGGCGTGACCTTACCTTGAACCACATACTCGCCAAGACCGTAGTTCGCTTCTATCATCACAACCGAATCATCACCATTCGTTGGGTCGATTGTGAATACGACTCCGCTCGATTCGGAGAAGCACATCATCTGAACGATCGCCGATAAGGCGATGCTGAGGTGATCGAAGCCTTTCTGTGCGCGGTAGAAGATCGCTCGGTCAGTGAAGAGGCTCGCAAAGCATTCCCGCACGCTCTCAACGACGTTGCTTGCGCCAGTGATGTTCAGGTAGGTCTCCTGCTGTCCCGCGAAGCTCGCGTCAGGGAGATCTTCCGCAGTAGCGGAGCTTCTGATGGCCACGAATGGGTTCTTGACCTTCTCCCGCGAAGCGAGCTCCTGATATGCATCAACGATGACCTTCTCAAGTTCCTTCGGCATTGGAGCTGAGCTGATCAACTTTCGGAGCTCAGAACCGACTTTCTGAAGTGTGACGGTGTCGTTTGGATCCTTGAGGATCTTCAGAGCATCAGCCATCTTCTTGTCGAGATTGTTCTTCCTGAGGAACAACCTGTAGGCTTCGGCTGTGAGCGCGAAGCCGTAGGGGACGGGAACCTTGGTCTTCGATGTCATCTCGCCAAGGCTGGCTGACTTGCCGCCTACGAGCGGAACGTCCTCCTTGCTGATCTCGTCGAACCAAAGCATCAATGCGGCTCGCGTGTTGGACGACACCATTCTATGCACACCTGAGGATTCGCGTCTGCTCCTTTGGGAGCCTCTAATAAACCATGACTTTGCGAATCCAGTGTGGAATCGAGGCTACCGGCTAGTTGCAATCCAATTGAAGAAGTCGGTCCGCGTCTGTGCAATCAATCGGCATGGACTTGCTTAGGCCGCTGCCTGAGCGCTTGCGACTTCTGCTGTTTCTTGAGGAGCCGCTCGCTCGACTACGACTTTGCATGTCGCGGCGAGCTTGCTCGAACTGATTCTGAGAGCCTCTTTCGCGAGTTCGATGTGAGGCTGGTTCACGTAGATGTCAAGTATCGATTGGTCGGATTGGATTCGGGCTGCTCTACCGCTCGGCTTTCCGAAGGATCTCCGCATTCCCTCCTGAAGCCTATCCGCGCCTGCGGTGGCGATCATGCGGTTCTCGCGGAGTATGATATGCGGATAAGGCCTTAGTCGAACGACGTAACCTGTCTCGCCAAGCTTGTCCAAGAGAACCTTATTGGCTGCGACCCGGGCCGCTTCGAGCGCGTTGTGTCGAATCTGGATTGATGCTTGTGAGACCAAGCTGATCTTATACTCGTAGCTGGCCTTCGTGTCGCCCATTGTGAACTTTGAAATCCTAGACTGTGGAGACCCGTGGATGTACTTGCCACGCGTGTATGGTTGACCCTTTGTGGACCTATAGTTGCGACCTTTCAACACTCCTCACTTGACGAGACCATAGGCCCATCCCAACTGCCACTAATATCTATTTCTTGCACTCGAGGGAGAGTCTGCTATACCGCAACATATGGGTCGTTTGTCAGGAGCTTGTACTGACTGCGCAGGTTGAAGACCGTTCATGTTCCGTAGACGCAAAGTCTCTTATTCTGACATAGGCCAATATCCGACCGGCACTTCGTCATCTCACTGTCGACCGGTTCTGATTTCACTGCGTTCTACGGCTGCCAAGAGCGCCTAGGAGGGGCGCGATGAAAACAATACCCAAAGATTGGGAGTGAAGATGAGGATGACTCTGAATCTCTCCGGAAGACAGCCTGCGGTACTCGCTCTATTCCTGCTCGTCATTATCCTTCTTCCGACGGTGCCTTCAGTCTCAGTCAGCGATAATGCGACACCCCCGAGAAGATACATGACGGAGATCTCACCGCGTGTGGCCCAAATGATTCGAGGGATGCATCAGTCTGGATATGTCTATCTGCAGGAAGATCGGGCGGCCATGGGATTCCCGGATGTGCAAGAAGCGCCGCTGATCTACTACTGGCGATACGTGTGGGCCTTCTGCTTCGTGAAGCAAGACTTCTCGGGCAATAATACGGTGAACTGGTACTACTGGAGCTGGGATTTCTGGAGTACGCCGGAACTTGACAAGGACTACATCGGTGACTGTCACTTCTACGTTGAGTACGGAGCAGAATACTATGGAGACTTCGGTGGCTACGTGGCAATGGCGGCCACGAAGAAGATAGCTGATACATGGAAGACCGGCATGGTGTTCAACAGCAACCCAGACGATCTCGACAAGCCGTACTATTGGGTCGTGAGCCCGACTGAGTGGGACTGTAGCGACCCCAGTGTACCACGCGACCAGTGTGAGGGAGGCTTGCCTGCAGCAGATTTTCTTCCATGCGACGTTTCAGGACTATACAATCCGACTTCAGGAGTCTTTACCACTAGCATAGGCTCCACGGGAGCGGGACTTTGGCAATGCGGAATCAGAATGGAGATCCTTACGAAGAACGGGATTGACTTCAGCGTCCTCTCAAAAAGACCCGAAGTCAGCCATACGATAACTCCGGTAACGGATCCGCCACAGATTGCGGGTAAGTCCTATCAGCTTCGGGTCGAGATGACTGGTTTCGATATCAAGTCACCTGTCTTGGCGAAGCAGTCGTCGTGGGCTCAGACGTATTGGTGGCTCGAAGGCTCGGGATGGCAAGCCAGCAAGAACAAGGGAATGTGGCTCGTGGACCAAGACCCGTACTTCTACCAAGGGTGGTGGAGCGGCCCCTACTTGGCAGGGCACGAGTCCGGATGTACGGCTACTTTTGGATGCCATGCTGGCGTGCAATGGTACTTGCGGAATACTTGGAGAAACTGGGACCCGAGCTATCCATACAACTACAACTGGTACCTGTGGCCACCAGCGATGCCTATTGTGCACTTTCCACCAAGCTTCGCAGCTTTCAAGTACACGAAATCCACTGATACGACTCACACCTTCTATAACTTCGGACTCGAGATAAAATACGTTCACAAGGGAATCAGCTTCATCATTGGCAATGACATATCCTTCTCTGGGAACCCGGCGACCGTTAGGGCTTGGCAATCGAGACGGGCTGTACAGTTTGATCTGGACCTAGTTGGATCATACCCCGCGCCCACGTACTACTAGTGAGTACGGATTCTCCCTCCTTTTTCTAGCGTGCGTGACTTCAGCGCGAGCTGTGCATGTCATCGATCTGAACAACACCAGCCGTATGCTCTAGGGACTGGCAACTTCAGATTGATCTGCACTCTAGAGGAACCAAATCGAACTATCATATTGCGCGCAGTCGGGCATAGAAGAGGAATATACACGAAATGATAGCACCCCGCAGGCGACGAGGGTCGCTAGTTCTCGCACCCGCACCACTGCATCGTCGTTGCGGCTAGCACCTTGATCGAGTCAAGGTATTGCTTGATGGAGACGCATTCGTTCGCAAAGTGCGCCGTCTTGCCGCTGCCCGGACCGAAGACAATACTCGGTGTGTCTCCGTGGTTGGTGTAGAGACGCATGTCGTTGCCGCTGTGACTGACCGAGACCTTCGGTTTCAGGTTCAGCGCTTGATCGTATGCTTGAGCCATCGTGCCTACGATTGAGTGGTGGGTATCAACAATCGCCCCTTCGTAGGCGAGGCCGATGAACTCTACCCTCGGAGGATGCTCCCTCAGCCACGGATCCAGCGATGAGACTTTCATTATGAAATCCTTGAGATCGTTGTTGACATCTTCGATGTCTTCGTGGGGCATCGACTGGTACGCTCCTCCAACGACGCAGAGTTCTGCGGGGGATTCGATCTCGAAGGAGTCGAGTGAACCTGCGCGTATTGCCCCGCACTCGACTGGGAAAGGATTCGTCCATCTCCTGTGCATCGGATACTTCTCGTGTCCCTTCAGATTCCTGTACGATTCCCAGTCCTTGAGCGCGTCAACGATCTTCATCGCCTTGTGAATCGCGTTGACGCCCTCATCCTTGTTTGCCAGGTGCACGAGTTTCCCGACGACGCTGAACTTGAAGTATTGCGCACCAGATGTTTGTGTGTGAATCTCCAAGTCTGTTGGTTCAGTGAAGATGCCCGCATCCGCACGATAACCTTTCAGCAGGCACGCAAGCGTGCCGTTTCCACCAGTCTCCTCGTCCACAACACTCTCAAGGACAACATCTCCCTTCAGCTTGATGCCCGCAGACGCTATGCAATCGACGGCCAGTATCATCGCTGCCAGTCCTGCCTTCATGTCTTCTGCGCCCCTACCGTACAGCATGCCTCCGTCAATTGTGGCGGCCCAGGGGTTGTAGCTCCACCGGTCTAGTGGACCTGCTGGAACAACATCTGCGTGCCCGTTCATCAGGAGAGATGGACCGCCTCCCGTGCCCTTCAGGACGCCGACGACGTTGGGTCTATTCTTGAGACCCTCATAGTTTGGCATCCAGGTCTCAACAGGAACATAGAGCGGCTTGCCGGTCTTCGGACTCGTCGCTCTCTTGAGCGTCTCCCAGTCTGTCTCCCATAGGTCAACGTTGCATCCTATGGCCCGGAGCTTGGTTGCGATGAACTCCTGACACTTCTTCTCCTCATGGGTTACCATCACGCTTGGTATCCGGACGAGATCCTGCAGAAAACCAATCAGCTCGTCTCGCTTCTCGTCGATAACGTTAAGCACTTTCCCTAAGAGCTTGGGATCAAGCATCCAGTATCCACCAGCGTAGGACTACAGTCCAAGAGTGAATTGAAAAGATGTCGAAAAAGAGAGGGAGGATCTTACGACCGCTGTTTCATTCGGGCGGTATCTCGGCGAAGACCATGTTTAGGTCGAGTCCTCGGCTCTTGCGATAAGAGCGGACGACCAGCAGATACACTAGTCCTACGATAATGATCGCGGCCAACCACAGTACTGCATTGGTAACGGCCGGGGATAGCTCGACGAAGGTGAGTGTTGGCCACAGCAGTGAGTATCCGTAGAACAGCATCGCAAGACCCTGCACCAGCCCCGCTATGGTGAGAACGGGGACGCCAGCTATCCTTCGCAAGAACGTCTTCGGCAGGACGCCGACAGTGCGTTCGTAGAGATCCTTCTTGACATATGGGAAGAGCGCCGCTGTGAATCCTGGGATCGCCCAACCTAATGCCATCAGCAGTGAGAAGTTCAGGACGGTCAGGTAGAATCCTTGGTACGCGTTCATGTATGCCCAGAAGGCATTCACGATGATGACGACCACAATTGCGAGTATTGGTGAGTGCAGTCTCTCGTGTACGTTCGCGAGTTTCACCGGTATCAGGCTGTCGTAGGCCCAAGCGAAGATGACTCTGCTCCCCGCCAAGTAAAGAGGTGGCAATATCATGAACCACCAGACGATCAATGATGACAGGGCAAGGAACAGCAGAACCGGGTTCGATGTCAATACTGCAACCAAGAATGACATCGAGGGACCGAAGGGTAGCGTGTACGAGGATGACCCGGCGACTGCGAGCGAGCTCATTGCGTACATGAAGTCGGTTCCGAATACGCTTGATGACAAGGCGAAGACGCCGATCAGGAAGAGCCAGCTGGTGAAGAGGCCCGCTACCAGCGCGACGGGTACATTCTTTGCGACGTTCTTCGTCTCGCCGGCCATATAGATTGAGTAGTTGAATCCTGCGTACATTCCCCAGCTCAATGGAATGGCGGCTATCAGTGTCGCTCCGAGCGTGACGGGCTTCAGTAGACCTTCTTCGGTGGCGGCCTTCACGAGCCCCTCGTAGGAGGCTGTTCCGCCCATCACAGAGTTGAATGAAGACACGAAGCTCGCGTTTGTGCTTGTCAGCATTAGGCCGATCCAGACGGCCATGCCGATGATTCCGTAAATCCAGAGCGCTCTCTGTATTCGAGAGTAGATCCTGACGCCGAGGATACAGACCAATCCACCAAGCAGCAGGACCACAACGCAGACTAGGAAGCTAAGGTTGGCCGACGACGTAATCGCTGTACTCCAATCGACGAGGTAAGGCGCCTTGAGTATCAATCCAAGAGCGGTCAAGGTTGATGGAAGGCCTATCCAAGCAACGAACCAAGCCTGTACTCCGCAAATGAAGAACAGATACGCGAACTGCAACATCCAGCTGAACGTGAACCCCACGTAGGGTCCAGCTATTCTGCTCACCCAGACGTAGTCCCCGCCGGACCTGGGGAACGCAGCTGTGAGAATCGAGTAGACGAAGATGAAGGCGACGGCAGGGATTAGACCAAGAGTGAATGATAAGACGAGATCTGAGCCCGGGTACAATCCGAGCAGTATGACGGTGGCGGCGGCTGCACCGCCCCAGCTAATGATCGATACTGACATGATGTATGCGTCAATTGCTGTGAGTTCTCTGACTAGACCTGTTGCTTCTCTAACGAAGACTTTTCCGGACATTTCCATCCACGATCGTAACCGCGAAGTGTGCAACTACTTAACACTATGCGTTACTTTCAAAACGGCTTCGATTGACAGCGCGGAACCGCGGATGTTTTAGGCATGAGATTCATGCTAAGCCCGAGACGCACGAGACTGAGAGAGGATCCGTGCATGACAGAGTTCGTTTACGGACGTGTCGATGGGCTTTGCGAATCCGTCAAGAAATATGCTGTGATGACGATGGATATCCCTTGGAGTCTTGTGAAGGATCGAATAGGCGGAACTCCTACATCAATCACGATGGTGAGGGGCCTTGAGCACAAGTACTTGGATGAGTTGGTGAGGGAACTTCCAATCGTGGATATGGTGGTAGGGATTGGCGGCGGGGTCGCCGTCGACGCTGCAAAGTACTTCGCTTGGAAGCGCCAATGTTCGCTAGCGCTTGTTCCCACGATAGTGTCTGTTGACGCATATGTCAGCCCCGAAGTAGCAGTGAGGGACAGCGGCGTTGTGCACTACATTGGGAAAGTCTCCCCCGAGAAGATCGTGATCGACTACAGAGCGATCCAATCGGCGCCAAGACACCTGAACACCTCCGGCGCGGGGGACATCTACTCGAGCCGAACGGCTCTATTTGACTGGAAGCTGGCGCATGAGAAGACTGGCGAATCATACGATGAGAACATAGCAGCGGCCGCACGCCGCGTACTCGACACCCTAGTGGCAAACGCAGACGAGATCAAGAATGTGACTGAGAAGGGCATTCGCACGCTTGTAGAGTTGCATTCGGAGGAAAGCCGTCTACAGATCCAGGCGGGAAAGTCGAGGCCTGAGGAGGGCAGCGAACACGCGTTCTTCTACACGCTCGAGAATCTGACGAAGCGAGCCTTCATCCACGGCCAAGTTGTCGGAACCGGAATCTACATCTCCAGCCACCTCCAAACGCACGACGAAGATGAAGCGGCCCAAGTCATGGACAGCATGGGTTTGCTGTTCAGGCCGAAGGATTATGGAATCAGCCGCGAGGAATTCATCAACACCATACTAGGAATGAGAGACTATTCGCGGAAAGGAAAACTGCCTTTCTCAATATTGGACGCCGCCGACATATCGCCCCAGCGCGCGGCAAGGCTGTGGGACAAGCTCTCTTCTTGAGGCGACGGTTCGCTCAGACGGAAAGTCGCGTGTCCAGTAGAGGTAAAAAGTCCGTAGGAGAAAACGCATTTATGGGCCCAATAAAGGTCCAGCTCAGCGAGGAGACGGAAAGGAAGTTCAGAGAAGCAGCGATGCGCCGTTTTGGCTATGGCAAAGGCGCCCTGAGTATGGCAGCAGAGAGAGCCCTCTCAGACTGGGCGAGAAAGGAGACACACGTGCAGAGTCTGCTTGCTGACATCGATGATCCTGTAGACGCGATCGAAGGACTCCTCGCCCATGTTAGGAAGGGTTCGGTGAAACTTCAGCACGAGGCGACGAAGATCCGTGCCAAGAGGGCGTTGCATGATGCAACTCGTAGACGCTAACGTCTTCCTAGAGGTAGAGTTGAAACAGAAACGTAGCCAAGACTGCAAGGCGTTCCTCAACAGAGTCAGAGAAGGAACCGAGGCAATCACGACGAGCTTCATTGTCGACAGTCTCCATCTTGATGGACAACTTTGGATGCAGCCCGAGTCAGGTCAGAACATTCACCCTCAGCCTGCTGAAATACAAGGCACTAGCCATATACGATCTCACCATGACGGACAGAATCAACGCAACAGAACACATGAAGCAGTTCAACCTTGACTTCCACGACGCGTCCGCCTACGAGGCAATGAAAGCAACCGGAACAACGGAGATCGTCTCAATGGACAAGCACTTCGACAAGATACCAGACATAAGGAGAACCGAACCGAAAGCCTAGAACCTCCACAGGTTCGCTTGGAATCGCGGCACTGCATCCAACGATACCGACAGGTTGCGAAGAGGTAATATCTCACTCAGCGACTACGGTGGCGGACTCATCTGCGGGGGTACCCGAGTCCTTAGTGAATTGAGAAAGCTGGGCGGGAACCAGGTCTAAGGGGCAGGACCGCTCGAATACGAAGTCGCGCGGTGCTAAGCTTAGGCGGTTCCACTCGGAGCCTAGGAGACCCTGTGGCGTAGGCCTTCGTGGGTTCGAATCCCACCCCCCGCACCAAGTCCCACAACCGTCCTGCGAGACCACAACAAAGATTAGGTGGCCTACACTCTATAGTTTCTCCCATGGAGACCGTGGAGATCGATAAGAAAGGGC
>Ga0209725_1002097_pt1 | contig 10909 bp, 8 predicted proteins | sample I18A1metaG_FD_184145 | JGI IMG/M metagenome (GOLD analysis project Ga0209725, IMG submission 184145) | Lake sediment bacterial and archeal communities from Gulf of Boni, Indonesia to study Microbial Dark Matter (Phase II) - ​I18A1 metaG... | ecosystem: Environmental > Aquatic > Freshwater > Lake... | reverse complement strand
TGAAACGAAGGCATTGAGCTTCCGAATAGCGACGCCCATTTTCTGCAGGTCGGACAAGACGGCTGCTCCTCCGAAAATGGCTGAAACAAAAGGCCCAATGGCCTTTCCTACGCCCCCATAGGCCTTTGACCATTCGCCAAATACCTTGCCGAGCACCCCTACAGTTGCTCCCTTATTCTCACTGATCCAACGCCACTTGGTTTTCACAGTGAATTGGAGTGTCTCTGTTTTTCCTGATCTTAGGACTACAGTGACATCCGAAGGGGTAGCGCTTTCAGCTGCGAGATCCCAGCCTTCGGCGGATGGTGGATCATAACCTGTCACTCTGATTCCTTCACGAACAGTTTCGTCTCGGTCTCCAGAGTTCCTAGCCAGGATCTTTATCGTGTACTTAGCCCATCCATCCTTCACGACCGCTGGTTCAGGGTCAACAATAACCTCCACTATCTCCAACTTTCCGGCTGCCTTTGTGATATAGGTCGTTGTGGGAAGAAAAATCGTGGTAGTTGATCCTATTCGTCTTGTGATTGTGGTCGTTGGAGTAGTCGTCGTATCCTGCCAAAGCGTTGTGGTTGTCGTTCGATATTCTGTATGAGTCAGGGTTACTGTTATCGTGCGAGCGTAGATGGCGCTAGGTATCGTAAGCATGATGAGCAACACCGTAGAGAATACGAGCAACATTCGCCGGAGCTTTCTTCCAAGATCCCTGCGAAGAGCAACGATCAGCAGAGAAGCGGTCAAGGCTGCTAGAAGAGCAAACGGAGCGAAGCTAGTGACCAACAGGATTAGTGAAAGAATCACCAGCAGAGAGGTTAGGAAATCGCTCCTCTTCAGAAGGGTGAAGACCTGCATTCGGCCAAGGTCGGAATGTAACGGCCGCTCGCCCGGGATTCTAATGTTCATGGCGCTTCCTCTCCCTTGCACAAGCAACAGATCCGAGAAACGCCACAATCCCAAGAACTCCTAGGGCGGAGAGAGAAGAGCCTGACCCCTGGACTGTTATTGTGATCGTCGGCGAATACGAGGTGACTGTGACGATTCCGGTAGTATACTTGGTCACAGTTTGAGTTGGGGCATAGACGGTTCGTCCAGACCAGACTGTCTGAGTCACGGTGACTGTGGTACGTTCTGTTACGGTTACCACTGATTCTGCTATGATCGAGAGCATTATCGTCGTTGAACGGGTTTTTCCTCCACCGCTGCCGGTTATTGTTAAGGTGTAGGTTCCTGTGGGCGCTCCTGTGAAAATGCCGATGGAAAGACTGGATGTAAAACTCGGGTTACCATACGGAGGGCTGAAAGAATACGTACCAACGTTGCTCGGTAGTCCTGACAAGACTAGGTCCACCCGTTGAGCAGATCCGCTGGTCAGAGTGACGGAAATGGTTGAGACGTATGATGCGGAGCCTCTGGGGATGGTTGCAGCAACGGGATAGGCAGAAACTGTGAAGTCAAATTGTGTGGGTGGCGGTTGGGCTTGAACCACCAATGTTGCGGTAGTGGTATGCTGTCGAGTACCGCTTGTTCCCAATATCACAAGATTGAATTGGCCAGGTATTGTCGACGGCGATATGGATATTCTCAGAGTTGAACTAGCTGTTGGAGTAACTGGATTTGAGCTGAAAGTTGAGGAAGCACCACCAGGAAGCCCTGAGACACTCAACGTAACTTGTGAGGTCCAACCTCCTGTAGATGTCACCGTCACAATGAACGAGGTTGACTGTCCTTGATTGGCGATTTGATATGTTGGAGAGACCGACAAATAGAAATCTGCTGCGGGAGGCGCGTTTACACTGAATGCATCGCGAGTTTCTGCGCTGCGAGTCGTTGAAGCACCTGTCTTGCCAGGACCCTGCCAGGCTGTAATGCTCACTTGGATTCTATATCGTCCGGCCTCAGCACCGCCTGGGATCATCCAAACTGCTTCAAAAACGGCGACTGCCCCCGGCTTCAAGTAGATTGATTTCCCATCGGTTCCTGTAAAGGCAACTCTGCCCGACGGGGAGAAGACTGTAAAATAGGCGTAAGCAGTATCTATCTCCACTGTTCCAGTATTTTGGATTCTGGCCCAGAGTCTAGCGCTTTCGCCTGTACCATATTGATTCTTGTCTGAAACCAACATGTCGATTTTGAAATCCAACCCAGCGCTCACAGGTGAAAGAGTCTGGATAAAGATCAGAAGTAGCAGGAGCACTGAAGCTGGAAAAGCTAGCTTCATAGATCTCTGAATAGGCTTCCATGAACGCGGTTCTTAAGGCTTTTCCGCAACCTGCTGTGTTCTATTATCGCATGACATGTGGCACATTCTCGAGCTGACAGATCGGCCAGCCGTGGAGGTACTGGGAATAGGTTCCTGTTGCAGGCGATCCTACGTTGATCGAAACGTAGGTTCCGTCAGGTTTGTTTACCTCGATTCTGCAGAAGGCCTTTACTCTGCCAATAGTCGCTTCAGAGAGGCGAACGTATATGATGACTTGCCTTCCTACAGCATAGGAGCCCTTGTTGGTCCAGACATCTCCGGTTGGCTTACTAGAGCGCTGGCCTGGGTTGACTCGCCAACTGTAGAGTATCGGCATTGGTCACAGTACAACCTATTAGGCTAGTCTTCCCTGACTCTTCAGTCGGTCAATTGCGGCGTTGAGCTCGTCTAATGTTATTCCCAGATCCTTTGCGGCCTGCGAGAGTGCTATCGTGCCTTCATGCGCCACAATGTAGTTGTACACTCTCTCGTCCAGCGGGGGCGCCGCTTCTGCTATCGGAATTATCTTGGGTGTTGGAACCTCCTTCACCTCCTTGACTGCAGAGGGCGCCGCCTCCGGTACAGGCTTCGCAGCCACGCCTGCAGGAGCGGCCTCCGGACGGACAACTCCCAATGGTGCAGCAGGTGCTGCAGCTCGCTTCTTCCTTGAATACGCTATGAATCCAATTGCTGCGCCTGAGGCACCTACCACGCCTAGAATCGCCACAATTGCGATTGTGTAGTCTGCTCTCCAGACTGCAACAACTGTCTTCGGTGAGTTCATGACGATCGTTGAGCTCGACGAGGTCGATGTTGAGTCACCGGTCCACCGCTCAAATACTTGTTGGATGCCAAAACCCACGGGCGACGTAACAGAAAACATCGCCACTGACCTCTCATCATACCACCCTGAACCGCGGGGACCACCGAACTCTGACTTGACCACTAGTTCATACTGCACCTTGAATTCGGCGATAGCGGTTATCTGCCGTCGATCCACGCGAATCGTCGGAGCCTCTGTATCATACCGAACGCCGTCCACCATCCAATATAGGAACACATAACGCGTACCTGTGGCTCCTGAAACCATCCTGTCGGCTTTCAGAGTCACGTATGTCTCCGGATCGTACACTCCCTCCCCTGACATCTTGGTATAACGGGCGACTTCAGCGGGAGATGTCTTCAACCAAACCTGACACTTCACATATACCGATACTGTAAGAGTCTTGTATCCCACGTCGGTGCGATACCACGAAGTCCCTCCATACCAAGTTTGGTAGTGCGCGTAGAGAGTGAGAAGCCACTCCTTTGAGCTGAAAGGTGCAGTAAGCTGTACGGAAAGTCTTTTTGAACCGGTACCGGAAGCACTTGTGCTTTCGCCCTGTGCGACGGCATCTTTGAAATAGATCGTCCCCGTCTGATAGGCTCCCTCGAACACATCTACTCTAATCGAATATGTCCCATATGGAAACGAGTAGTCAACAGTTGCGGTCAAAGTGAAGGGTCGGCCCCCTCTCACTTCAGACGGATAATCGAGTGACGCGACTCTACATGTGACTTGCGCACTTGTCTCTACACTGAGCAAGCTGACTTGAAGACATATCAATAGAAACAGAACAAGAAGGTATCGCGTTCTTCGCCAGACCAAAACATCCTTCTTGTCAAGTGTCACCGGGGAGAGCACTCCGATTCGGTTGACCAGAGCACAGGTGAGAATGTCCTGCAATCACCAAAAAAGAGTTTCGATCTTCAGAAACATCCTGCAAAGGTGCCCCAGACCGTTCGGATCACAAGTACCTTTTGCACGAGGTGCAGTAGTGTCTGTTGGTTCGTGAAACGTAGATCGTTGGTTTGCCGCATACGTTACATGTGAGGGCTGGCGGCCCAGGCCTAGGGAGGGCTGGGCCACGAGTCTTCGGAACTCGTCTCCTAGAGGCGACGATCGGTATGACTGCCAGAATCGCTGCAGATGCGGCGATTATTGTTACTATAAGATGGAATTGGGTATAGTCTGCGATCCATACTGCCGTGACGCGTTTCGGCCCATCCATCACAATAGTGGCTTGGGGCGACATCGATGTTGAATGGCCGCTCCACCGTTCGAATACATATTGGACGCCCACTGATCCTGCGACTCGACTGTCAACCGAGAACGTAGCTGTATCTCCAGCCCTGTACCATCCCTCTCCCTTCTTTGTTCCATATTCAGAGACTACTGTCAAATAGTACTCAGTATCGTAGGCAAATGTGTATGAAGATTTTGAGGTCGCCGTCCACGAGGTGGTTGCACAGCGATATCTTGTTCCTGCGTCACCAGAAACTATTTGATCTACCGAAATCGCATGCGACGTTCCTTTGTCAAAAGTGAACTCTTTGCTTGATCCTCCGGCTATGGCTCCCTTGCTGGCTCCGTCCACATAGACAGTCGCAGAATAGTTTGGCCCGAAGCCAGACACACCCACCGCAACCTTGTATGTGGTTTCCGGAGGTTGAATTGAGAACGTTTCATCAAATAGCTTGTCTACTCTTGCGAAAACCTCGACCCGCCATGTCCCGTTCTTCACTGCAGGAGGAGCTCCCATGATGCGCAGCGTATCCCATAACCTATGTATCCTTCCTTTCTCGGATACCCACTCGATCTTCGATTCGTCACGGTGGATTGACCCTGTTGGTTCATACCATTTCCAATTGAATGTGATCGGTCCGAAAATCTCCATTCTGATCTCGAACCATGAGTAAGCAGCTTCATCAGTTGTTAGGAATTCTGTCGCGTTTACTGTCGGGGCCTTGGTTGATTCATCGATGCCCTTAGCCATCGTGTGGCTGACAACACTTCCAACTTGGGCATAAGCAGGGACCATTGCCCAAACCATAACCGGCACGGCTATGAGCATCAGTCTAAGTAGACGCAGTCCATAACCAGAGGAGTGCGTAACGCTTCACCATCCAGAGATTAAGACCGTGGCTGTGAGTTTATATGTCTTGAGCACACCAGGCAACTTGCACATCCTTTGGGTCAGAGAGAAAGATCGAACGTTGGCATGGTGTTCTAGGCCTCTCCGTAAGGGCCCTGAATTCTCAACCGGCACTACTTGTCCTTGCCTTTTTCACGGTATGGATGACGAATAGCACGGCGGACAGAATATGATGTCTAGATAGGCTTTCGCGCAGTCTCTACAAACATGCCGTCCGCATCTGGAGCAAACGTAGGTTGCCCGCAAGTTCTGATGGTAGTAGCACATGCCTGGGGAAGGAACCCGAAGCGAAGGGCCCATCATCGGTGAAACTGCGAACGAAGCTTCTGCGGGGGTCACAGGCTTAGTTACCGGGAGAGGCTTGGCCACAGAAGGTGCTGTCGGACCAACCGGACTGGGCGGGGCCGTTGGAGTCAAAGTGACCCTTTCGCCTTCTTGAAGGGAGGCACCACATTTGAAGCAGAATCGGGCTGCGTCTGCATTGGTTTGTCCGCAAGTAGGACACTTCATTTCTTACACCAACTTGACGATCAAGTCCTCATATTTCTCGGGTCCGCTTTTAAAGGTGACCTGAAGGAAATCGCCTACTCCTATTCCGCTGCGGCTCATCTTTCTGCCGTCAACCATTTCTCGTACTCGGTGATCGCCGATCTTTGAGATCTGTAGATCTTCGTACTTTTCCGGAAGAAACTTGAGTATGGACTTCCTGAGAGCAGTAGTAGAGTCGCCTAATCCGCAAATCGGAACCTCGACTCGTTTCACAGTTTCCCTGCCTACTCCTTCCGTGCCACAGACCATGCATTTCTCACTTCTCTTGAGCGGCACAGCGGCGTATCTGCCGAAGCGAAGATCTGCGATCCACACGCCAGACATCGGTTCTCCTGTTTCTTGGGGCCAAGTACCTTTTTCTCGGAAGATCGAGTAGCCGATGATCAGCTTCAGAACCTCTTGCGTCTGAACAGCAGAAACCAGAGAAGTTGTCGTGGGAAGAGAAGGTATCTTGGCGTCTTCTATTGGAGCGTCGCACGGGTTCTTGAGCCCTGCAAGCTGGCCGTACTGTCCCCTTGGAAGCACGCATGCCAGACAAGGTGACTGTGATGGAACATATGTTTGGACTCTTGCCTGATGTCCCAGAATCCCTCCATCAACTATTGGTATGAGATGCCTCGTTCCAATTGTCGAGAGGTATATTCTCGACAGGACATTGTCCAGTCCGCAAACGATAACATCGGCCTTCAAGTAGGCAGTGAGGGGAATATCTTCCAATTTTGAGTGGTAGGCTGTCACCTCAGTATGCGGGTACTTTTCAATTATGGCACGGGCGATAGCCTTGGCCTTGGATTGGCCTATACTTCTTCTATCAAAGAATACCATTCGACTGGTGTTCGACAATTCGACAACATCGAAATCCACGAATGTCAATCTGCCAACTCCAAGCATAGCTAGGTTCTTCGCAACCTCATTTCCTATTGCTCCAGCTCCAACCATCAAGACATTTGCTTCTCTCAGCCTTCTCTGACCTTCCTTTCCCCATAGAATCAAGTGACGTGCCCAAACATAGTCAACAATGAGCTTTGTCTCCGAAAGATTAAGCTGCCCTACCTTCAGTTTCGGGTTTAGAGCTCTACCTTCGGCGAGAAGCCTGCTGTACTCCGGCTCTATCCCCAGCTTCTTGCATATGAGATTCGTCAGGTCTCTGACGGTTAGGTTCCGGGAAGCTTCAACCTCAACCTCTTCAACCGACGGGATGCCGGCCCTGACCTTCATCGCTTCTCCTCTTTGGTCTTTCGACCCGGAATTGAGAAGCGAACAACATCGCTAGGAGCGGGCTTCGGCAAGTTGATGATGTTGAACCTCACAACATCTGAGGGAGGCGCTCCGGCTTTTGCTTCCCTTCCCTTCTTCGGGAAGCCATGAGTACGTAGCACTTCGGCGGCTTTCAGGCATTTGATGTGGTTCCAAACGTCGTTGGGATTGGGATCCACAAGAAGGTAGTACAAGGCGTTGATTACAGAGGGAAGCTTGAGATCAGGCTTCCACTCCTTTCCTAGGACTGAGACACAGACAACGCCCCTCAGGTTTGGCACGATATTTGGATGAGATATTTCTGTTAGCCATGTTGCGATAGGATGCTTTAGCGGATATTCCTCCGGAAGCTCCAGCCTGAATCGATGCATCTGGATGTATTCTGTGAAGGGCCATACTCCTTTGTCTGCAAGTTCTTTGACTGGGCCTTTCTCGCACCTACAAAATCCTTCGTACAGTGTCGGCGGATCGTTCATCGGTGTGACTAGAGGAAACTGATGTTTAAGGAAGGCTTTCTCTTCAAGAAGTCTGCTCTTGAAGGTTGTACTCATGTTCCGCCGATCCCCCGATGATTGTATATGGCATCAGCGCCAGCTGAGCGTTTTCCGGTATGCCTGCAGCGGACACCGTGGATGAATCGTCAAGCAACACTCCTCCATACATCAGCGCGACGGTTTGTGGAGCAACACCAAACGATGAACAGACTCGCTCCTTTATCTCAATTATCGTGTGCTCAGGCAAGACATCGATCTCAGCCAATCCCGATTGTGGACCTATTGGAGCTTGAATGAACAACCGCATTGTGGTTCACGCCTCTTGGCTTATGTTCAGGAATTCCATATTAGGCTTTTCCTATTATCTAACACTCAAGTTCACGCTTTCACACGATACTTACTGGACATTGATGGTGAGTCAAATAATGTGAGAGATACACAGTTCAGGGACAGCCATTCTAGACAGAAGTCGCTTTAGCACGTACCAGGATGGACTTCGCTGGTACGCTGACCGCCAGATAATCTTCTCTTAACCAGAAGCATTCCAGTGACGGTCATTGAGTACAGGGCCACTTCTACAAGACCTTCAAGCTGATTTGGATGAGCCGTCCAAGTGACCCTGACTTTAGGGGGAGTCATAACGGTTGTCCAAGACGTAGTGGTGTAGGTTGAGGTAACTGTCTCCGTGAATGTGGTTGTTCTTGTAGTCACAACGATCCTACTAGACCAAGAAGTGATTGTTTCGTTCATAAGTATGACAAATGTCCGAGTCGTCTCGGCGGCAGTAATTGCGGTGGTGTAGGTTTTGCCCGTAACCAACCACAGTTCCACAACTGTAGTAAGTGTCTGGGTCACGGTTGCGTTCCTCGCATAATGGGTGGTGACGGGGATTCTCTCCAAGACCGCATATCTTGGCGGAAGGAGAAAGATCGCTGCACCCAGAAAGCCCAAACCAATGACGACAACGAGAAAGACTACCACAAGCCAGCGATTTCCTCTCCTCGGAACAGGAACAGGCGCAGGGAGCTCCTCGAAAGGCGTGGGAGGTGGCTGGATTGGTGCCTCAAACTCGGCAGGAACCGGTTCGTCTCCTTCTCCAAAGATGTGTACGCTTTCTGGAGGTATGGATTGAGGTGCTCCAGACGTATTCAGAGTGAAGAATCCGACTTGATCTGTTGTATGATCCACGATTAGCGCAGTGACATACGGAGAGAACTGTTGAAGCCTTGTCTGTGTGGTGACATCCACGTTCGACATAAATATGCCATATCCCGGATGGGAATGGTACCATCCGACAATGTTGCCCTGAACTCTCTGTTTGATTATGTCGTCTGCTATCTTTGCTATTGTGTCTGGCGGCAGCACGGCTCGTGTGGCCGTGCTCTCTATTCTTCCTGTGATAGCATCCTCGACTACGACAGTCTGGCCAACGACCCTGCCTATCAGGATCCCGACGACTTCCTCGTGGCCTCTGTTCTTTGCATGCTCTACAACCTTGTCCAAGGCCACCTGTGATATGCTAACGTAGAACACTCACATCACCGGGGCGAATTCCATGAAGGGCAGGGAACTGGAGAGGTTACTTCCTTGTGAGTGCAAGTGTGCCGCCGATCAAGCCTAGGATGAATCCTACTACGAATCCTCCGCCGGCAAGCAGGCCCAGTATCGAGGCCACCATTACGATTATGCCGCCTATGGTTTCGTATCCTGGCTGATACAGTACCAGGGCTCCGGCAATTGTCAGGAATCCTGCCAGCACACCTATTATGACAACCCAGACAACAGGGATGCCTGTGGCCAGCCACATCAAGAACGCGAAGATCAGCAGTAGAGGTGACACAAGTATTCCTAATGTGCATGCGAGGACAAGTATTCCTGCGATTAACGATAGGATCATCGGCAAGGAGGATCTGGCTGGTGGCGGAGCAGTCGGGATCGCCGGGGCAGTCTCCCTATAGCAGGAGGGGCACATGACAAGATCAGCGTATGCCTTTGCGCAGTCTCTGCAGATCGCACGACCACATCTGTTGCACACATAGGACGCCCTGAGGTTTGTGTGATAGAAGCACATTCCCGGAGGCGTGACTCTGACGGTGGAGGTTGGAATCCCAACCGTCACTCCAGGAGTTATGGGTGTGACAACCTTGACTGATGGGACTGGTTTGGCTGGAACCAATGCATTGCCGCAGGCTGAACAATATATGGCTTCGTCCTTATTGTCGGTTCCACATTTGGCGCACTTCTTTACCATTGGTTCTCCCTCAAATGCGATTCAGTAATAGGTTGCCCAAGTTACTTCTTAAGCCTTTGCAGAAAGAAAGCCTTGCTGGTTCATGATTCGGTCTGTGACGTAACAACAGATGCCTTCGCTTTCGGAATTGAGAGACACAGGATTCTTGTAGAACCTATCCGGCACGTAGTCAAGTGACCAAGTTCAATTGTCGCAGATCCAAATCGTGTCGCACCCATAACTATCATACAATGGACTAGGCTCAGGGCTGTCGCAGGTAGCTTCTCGTCGTGGTGGAGCGTTAGTTTTAAGTCTGCGATACGGCAACATCCAAACACCACATCCCAGTGGGTTTCGCATTGCCGAAACGGAAGCATGGAAAGACTGTGAAGGCAAAACCAGCATTGACAGACATGGATCTCAGGAATCTCTGGGAGACGTTTGCTGACATATTGGCCGGACAAAGTCTGGATCCTGACTCCTATCGGGGAAGGTTTCATGAGAACATCATTCTTACAGACTCCTATGAGACCAATCATAAGATAGTAGTGGACTTAGCCAACCGCATTGCGATCGATCATGAAGCCAGCCGCATAGATCCTGGGCCTATCAGAATTGAAATGCCTCCTCCGAAAGCGGTTCAGACACAAGGTCCTAACATTGCCCCTTTCCGACAAGAGGACCTCAAGCCTGCCTATGATCAGCAGCAACTCGACGAGAAACTCTATGAGTATATTCTGGAACGAAATGGGCAAGATATCTCTCTTACTCAGGCGTCAGAAGAACTTGGCGTGGGCAGAGAAGAAGTAGACAGATCCATTGATAGATTGTGCAACGTGGGAAGGCTGCCTAGGCCGTCGATCCCAGCAATTCAAGAGCAGACTCAGCAGTGCATGTACTGCTCTGGCGACATTCCGCTTGGCTCCAAGTTCTGCATTAGATGCGGCCAACCCCAGGGGCCGCAGCTCGGAGTGGAAACATCGTCATTGACTGGGCAGATTGATTTTGGGACAGAGCCTCCACTGGACCACGTGAGAACAGATGACACCAGAATGAGGGAGAGGGGACTAAGGTTTGATCTATTCAGGCACTTCTCTGAGAGGAAGATCCAAGAACATCGTTCAGCTGACATGCGGTTGTATTTGCGTTCGCAGAAGCAGTTTTC
>Ga0209725_1002095_pt1 | contig 10914 bp, 8 predicted proteins | sample I18A1metaG_FD_184145 | JGI IMG/M metagenome (GOLD analysis project Ga0209725, IMG submission 184145) | Lake sediment bacterial and archeal communities from Gulf of Boni, Indonesia to study Microbial Dark Matter (Phase II) - ​I18A1 metaG... | ecosystem: Environmental > Aquatic > Freshwater > Lake... | reverse complement strand
GGGATGGGGCCAAAAGTTCTTGAATTCGAGAGAGGCTTCGCAAAGTTCGTGGGATCGAAGCATGCGATAGCTCTCGCTAGCGGAACAGCAGCATTGCATGCAGCTTTGTTGGCAGCTGACGTTAGGACTGGTGATGATGTGTTAGTGCCTTCATTCACTTTTGCAGCCACTGCTTCAGCAGTTATACTCGCAGGAGCGAGACCTGTGTTCGTCGACATCGACAAAGAAACTTATTGCATGAGACCTGACAGTATAGAGAATGTGATAACGCGAAGAACTAAGGCCATCGTACCTGTTCACCTCTATGGGATGCCTGCGGACATGGATTCTATAATGGACTTGGCTCATCAGAGGGATTTGGTTGTTATTGATGACGCCGCTCAGGCGCACGGCGCTGTGTATAAGGGAAGAAGCGTAGGAAGCATTGCAAACATGACGTGCTTCAGCTTCTACGCCGGAAAGAACCTTACGACAGGTGAAGGAGGAATGGTAACAACGAACGATGACGACTACGCGAAGACATTGCGAATGATTAGGACTCATGGTGAAGAGAGACCTTACTGGATAACTAGACTCGGACACAACTACCGCATGTCTGAAATACCCGCGTCAATCGGTTTAGCTCAACTGAAGAAGTTACCTTCGTTTCTTGAGAAGCGGCGGAAGAACGCGGAATCGCTAACTGAGAAGCTGAGCATGCTGGGAAAGCTTGTTCTCCCTAGAGAACCTGAGGGATTCGAACATTCATGGTACCTTTACACTGTGAGACTGAGAGGCGCGAACGCAGGTAAACGAAACAAGGTTGTTGAGAAGTTGCGTGCCAAGAACATCGAAGCTTCAATTTACTATGAGACGCCCGTGCATTTACTTCCGCTCTACCGTGAGAGTTTCGGCTGCAAGCGAGGAACACTTCCCGAGACCGAGAAGGCTGCAAGACAAGTTTTCTCTTTGCCAGTGCATCCCAAGATATCTCCTGAAGACTTGGATTACATCGTTGAGAATGTGAAGAAAGTTATCGTATAGCTGGATTGCAACTCTAAAGGAACGGCTTCAAGACTTCTTGTAAGTCCGGCTTCCCTATCTCCTGAATCTCATACCCAACCCTTACTGCAGGCTTTCGAATCTGCATAATTCTTCTTAGGTCGATGGGCGTTCCAAGAACCACTGTATCGCAGTTAGTTGAGTTTATCGTTTCCTCAAGCTCTCTTATCTGCCTCTTTCCATAGCCCATTGCGGGAAGTACTTGCCCCAAGTGCGGATATTTTTTGAAAGTGTTTTTGATTGAACCGACAGCGTAAGGTCGAGGATCAACCATTTCCTTTGCTCCAAAAGTTCTGGCGGCTATTGCGCCTACGCTGAACTCCATTCCGCCGTGAGTCACCGTTGGGCCGTCTTCGACGACGAGAACCTTCTTTCCTCCTAGTTGAGAGGGTTCGTCGACGACGATAGATGAAGATGATTTGATTATCAACGCCCTAGGGTTCACTGATTGAATATTTCTCTTTACCTTTTCAACGTTATCTGGAGTTGCCGTGTCAACCTTGTTGATAAGGACCGCGTCAGCCATTCTAAGATTCGTTTCCCCGGGATAGTAGGCAAGCTCATGCCCAGCTCTGTGGGGATCTGCTACAACTATGTGAAGATCTGGCTTGTAGAAGGGAATGTCATTGTTCCCTCCGTCCCAGACGATTATGTCAGCCTCTCTCTCCGCCTCTCTCAGGATCTTCTCATAGTCAACTCCCGCATAGACTACGTTTCCAGCGTCGATGTGAGGTTCATACTCCTCTCTTTCCTCTATTGTGCACTCCTGCTTGTCAAGGTCTTCATACGATTCGAACCTCTGAGAGATCTGCCTCGATAGGTCTCCGTAAGGCATCGGGTGACGAACGACTACTATCCTCTTCCCCTTCTTTTTCAGTATCCTGCAGACTTTTCGTGCAACTGTGCTCTTTCCAGCTCCTGTCCTAACCGCGCATATGGAGATCAATGGGCGTTTAGCTTGGAGCATCGTCGTCTTAGGGCCCATCAACTTGAAATCCGCTCCGCCAGCTGTCACTATTGACGCCTTGTTCATTACCTCTTGGTAAGACAAGTCGCTGTAAGCTAGAATAACCTCGTCAACATCGTGCTCTCGAATGAGCTCAGGAAGCTCCTCCTCTGGATAGATAGAGATCCCACGAGGATACAGGTTCCCTGAAAGCTCAGGTGGGTATACTCGCTTCTCTATGCCAGGGATTTGAGATGCCGTAAACGCGACAACCTCGTAGGATGGGTTGTCTCGAAAGTAGACATTAAAGTTATGAAAGTCTCTGCCAGCCGCGCCCATGATAATAACTCTGCGCTTTCCATCTGGCTTCATTAAGCCCCCCTTCTGAGGGAGTATAACTCGTCGGATAGAACCTTATTATGTTTGCTAGATTGATCGGTAAATCTGCAAACTAGGCCGCAAGAAAACCTTTCAATCCCGGCGACAGCTTTTATCGCTCTTGAGTATCAGCCGTCTGTAGTTAAGCGTTCCGCGCATCTTTTGAACGCTGAAAGCATAATTAACCAGAAAAAGCTCTAGCCCCGCAACCCCGAGATTGAAAATGGCAACGGCTGGCAACCCGCAAACATTTAGAAGTATCATCACAATCGAGCCGCCACATTGAAAAATGACTAGACCGATCACGATCTTCAAGACGTTTTGTTTCAAAATCAGAGCACATACCGCGACTGAAAGCAAAGCACCAGCCGCACCGTTAGAGAAGCTTGAGGAAACGCTCCCGCCAATCAGAAACATGCCCGTCGCCACGGACACGAAGGTTATCTTCGAAACAAGCCCTTTCAAAGGATCAGGGTCCAGAGTGACATTAAACTTGTTCTCAAACACTGCCAGCAAGGTCAACATAACTATTCCAAGTGCAACGAGTTGAAACAGCGCCAAAGAAACTGATCCGAGTAAGAATGTTGCAAATGACGAGAAGAGAACAGAGAAGCCGGTTCCGAGCCTTGAATATGCAAAGCTCGTTGATTCTACGCCGAGAATCGCGAATATCAACGACACTACAAGCAAAGCCTCTAATATCACTCTCTCAGCAGCCTACCGGTTCAGAAAGACTTTACCAACCGTTTCGATTTTAAGGCTTATCAAAGAGGATCGAATATCATTCAAAGCGCAAGGAAACGTTTTGAGTTGGTCGATATTGTCCGGCGAGTTCTCTAGAGTTCGAGTCAGATTCTTACTGGAGAAATTGGGAGAGGCAGAAGGTGAGTTTGTAAGATACCTCGCCCCGAGAACAATTGAAGCGTTAATGAAGAGTATGCCGATAGACGGTCGACTGTCAGTTTGGAAGCAGGAGGTCTACTTTGAGACTCCGGTGAAGATGGGAAGCGAGAAGCCTAGGGCGACGGTAGAGACTGGCGCCATCGCTTATTGGCCGATGGGCGCTGCGATATGCATCTTCTATGGAAAATCTCGGCCTTACAGCCCAGTGAATATGCTCGGAAAAGTGACGAAGAATCTTGAATTCTTCAAGCAGGCGAAGCAGGGGTCGAGAGTGAGATTAGAAAGAATCTAAGCAGCGGCAACTTGATAGATCCTTACTCTGGAGTTGCCTCCGATCGGCCTGATCAGCTTCCTTCTCTCAAGTTCCTCCAACAGATCTTTTGCAACGCTTATCCGAAGATTGAATTGCGATGCAACAGCGTAGGGCGTCACCGCGCCGATCTTGGTGAGTTCCGTCAAGAGTTTCGAATCATTTACGTCTGGTATATCCATTCCTCCTGACTTCTTCTCTGCAACAGTTTTTCCCTTGGTCTTCTTTGTCGGCTCAGTCTTCTTCTCTTGAAGAGACTGTGCTTTCTCCATCTGTGCCATGCTCTTCTTTTTTGCTCCGCCCATGCGGTTCACCGATGTCCACTATCAAGAACGACAGAGCAATAAAAATGTTTAGGATAAATCTTATTGTCTTGTTCAGAATGATGTGTAATTCAACTGTAATACGGTGACGATGATGAAGCTCGTTACAGTCAAACTGCCTGAGGCGCTTGTAGATGGTCTAGATGAGCTCGTTAAAGCGGGCATGTATCAAAGTCGAAGCGCCGCGATAAGGGCGGCTGTTAGGGATTTATTGAAGCGAGAACTTTGGCGCACAGAAGCTCCTTAGAGATCAGTTCACAATCTCCTGGTAGAAACGGACTCCTCGCACAATTGCAGAGGACCTGATTCTTAAAATGCTTCTGTAGCGACTGCGATCTCTCGCATTGTTGCATCGCTTCCTAGAGAGACTATTGAATAAGAGTTCTCGAAGTTACCTCTTGTACAAAAGTCTGCGGACCGTCTCCCGGAATATCCGAGATGCTTCTCCCGGGTCATCAGCTGAGTAGATACTTCTTCCAATTATCAGGTACTTTGCGCCAGCCTTGATGGCGACCTCAATATCTCCCCCTTGCACTCCAACGCCAGGTGAGTAAATCGGGATTTCATCTCCAACGATTTCATGTATCCTCGAGATCTTCCCGGGATAGGTCGCTCCCACGATCAAGCCGTCAGCACCCCAAGTCAAAGCTCTGTCCGCAAAGACCTCATATTGGGCCTTCGGCTTTCCAGTCTTCGAATCCAATACCACCTGACCGTATCCCTCCACGGCCCCTTTATGACTCATATAGCAGAGTACGATAACTCCCTTGGATCCCGCTCTCGCCAGCTCGAAAACCGGCTGTAAGCCTTCATCCCATCCGACGAACGGGCTTGCTATAACAGCGTCAAACCCAGCATCAAAGTAGCATTTGGCTATGGCTGCGTTCGTATGTCCTACGTCATTGATCTTCGCGTCCATAATCACAGGCACATTCAATCCATGGGCACGCGCCACTATCTTGTCCGCGCCTGAATACAACCCCAAGGGAAGAACAATCTGCCTGTTCAATTTGACAGCACAGATATTGTCGTGTACAGACTCCAAGATAGCCATGCTCTTTTCAAGTTGAGCTTTCCTATCAGGTAGAAAAAGGTCCAATGCTAAAACTACGTTAGTCTCTTTCTCTCGAGAATGTGTTTCAATAATTTCCCTAAAACTACGCATGCTCCTTACCGCCATAATATCATTCTAGGAAATCACCTGTCTTCCTTCTTAGAGATGAACTTATAGAACCATTTTGAGCAAACGCGGAAGCCGTTGAAAAGTCTTGAACTCCTCGAACGAGAGCAGCGCAGCGCATACTGTGTCCAACTGCCTCGACCTTGACCTTGCTCAACTAGAGGGACCTCTATCTCTTCAGTATAGGTTCTAACTATATTGAAAAGATTTAGGAAAGCCCAGCAGCTAGGCTGGAGACAGATGAACAAAGCTTAAAAGAAAGGTATAGCTTCACGTAGAGAAGGGTTCTCTGCCAAACTCCGAAAGCGATCGTAAAGGAATAGAGAAAGAAGCCGTCCTAGTTCTTGAAGATGGAACAATTGTACACGGCCGAGGTTTTGGTGCAGCCAAGAAAGTCGAGGGCGAAGTTGTCTTCAACACAGGGATGGTTGGCTATACAGAGTCGATAACTGATCCCTCTTATAACGGGCAGATATTGATGCAGACCTACCCGTTGATTGGAAATTATGGAGTTAGTCCAGACCATTTCGAGTCAAACGGGCCTAAGATTGAAGGGTACATCGTTCGAGAGGTTTGTAGAAACCCGAATCATTGGTCATCGAGATGGACGTTGGATGAGTTCCTTGAGATGCATGGGATACCGGGGATCGAACGCGTAGACACCAGAGCTCTGACGAAGAAGATACGTACCGAAGGTGTCATGCTCGGCATACTTCAAGTCTACTCTAAAGGAGAAGAGCCAAGTCTGAAAGAGTTGAAGAGAGAAGTTCAATCAATGGAGGATCCAAGTCAGAAAGACTTGGTAGGGGAAGTATGCACAAAAGAAATCAAACGTCATCCAGGTCGCGAAGATTGGCAAGTGGTATTGATCGATTGCGGAGTCAAGAATAGCATAATACGCAACCTCACTAGAAGAGGAGTAACCGTCGTTCAGGTTCCTCCGAACACATCTTCAAACCAGATTGCAGAACTGAAACCTGATGGCGTAGTTCTCTCAAACGGTCCAGGAGACCCGAAACGAGTCAAAGATGTAATCAGAACCGTCAAGTCGTTGATCAAGCTACATATCCCACTATTCGGCATATGCCTTGGAATGCAGATCTTAGCCCTCGCTCTAGGCGGCGATGTTTTCAAACTCAAGTTCGGCCATAGAGGTGAAAACCACCCATGTTTGGAGTTGAGGACTGGCAGATGCTATATTAGCAGTCAGAATCACGGTTACGCTATTGATCCTAACTCGCTGTTTGACACGGGTCTCGAAGTCACTTGCGTCAACGCGAATGACCGAACAGTCGAAGCCATTGAACATAGAGATCTGCCGGTATTTGCAACTCAATGGCATCCTGAAGGATCGCCGGGCCCTAACGATACTAACTTCATCTTCGACAAGTTCATGGCGATAATTGATGACGCGAAGAAGACGTTAAGGTGAGAAGGTTGCCGAAAAGAACTGACCTAGAGAAAGTTCTAGTTATAGGGAGCGGAGGCATAGTAATCGGACAAGCGGCTGAATTTGACTACAGCGGATCTCAAGCTTTGAAGGCACTGGATGAAGAGAATATAGAGACTGTGCTTGTTAATCCCAACGTGGCAACGATTCAGACGAGCTACCGCATGGCTGATAAGGTCTACTTGGAGCCTTGTACACCCGAGATAGTTGCTCAGATATTGAGAATGGAGAAGCCCGACGGAATTCTGCTGGGGTTCGGCGGTCAGACTGGGCTCAATGTTGGGGTTCAACTCGAAAAGAAAGGCATCTTTAAGGATGAGCGTGTCGAGATTCTGGGCACAGGAATCGAAGCTATCGAGGCAACTGAGGATAGAGGTCTCTTTAAAAGAGCGATGGAAAAGATCGGCGTTCCCGTGCCATTAAGCGATGTCGCATACTCAATCGATGATTCATTGAAGATCGCTAAAGATGTTGGCTACCCGGTAATCGTTAGAGTAGCCTACACGCTCGGAGGCGGAGGCTCCGGAATAGCTCATAGCGAATCCGAACTCAAAGAAATCGCAGAGAGAGCACTCAATCTAAGCATGGAACACCAAGTCCTTGTTGAACAGTACCTCGAGCATTGGAAGGAAATTGAATATGAGGTGATGCGTGACTCCGCGGACAATACGATAACAGTTGCGGGTCTCGAGAATCTCGATCCTCTCGGCATTCACACAGGCGACAGCATAGTTGTGGCTCCAACTCAAACTCTTACAGACTCTGAGTATCAGATGCTTCGAGACGCATCGATCCGCGTCATCAAAGGCTTGGGCATCATAGGAGAATGCAATATACAATTCGGGCTTGACCCTAGAAGCGAGAGATACGTTGCCATAGAAGTGAATGCGAGACTTTCCAGATCGAGCGCTTTGGCCTCGAAGGCAACCGGCTACCCTCTCGCATACATCTCAGCCAAGCTTGCGGTGGGTTACCTTCTTCCCGAACTGAAGAACAAGGTCACTGGCGTAACAACAGCCTGCTTCGAACCAGCATTGGACTATGTCATAGTCAAGGTGCCGCGCTGGGATTTCCAGAAATTCGTCAATCCGGACAGAACCATCGGGTCCCAGATGAAGTCCGTAGGCGAAGTCATGGGAATAGGAAGATCATTCGAGGAAGCTCTTCAAAAGGCAATTAGAGAACTCGAGATTGGAAAGATTGGGCTTGTCTGCAATGATGATAGCAAGGAACCATTAGATCAAGATGAAATTCGAAAAAGACTGCAGAACCCTACAGACGAGAGATTGTTCCTGCTACCTAAAGCGCTCGAAGCTGGAATTAGCGTTGATGAGATTGAGGATCTAACCGGGATCGACAAATGGTTCATCTTTAAGATAAAGAACATCCTTGATATGGAGGAGAAGCTTACAAGTCTTCGAAGACGAAAAGGAAAACCTGCAACAATTATCAAATCTATAAAAGAAGCAAAGTCGCTCGGATTTTCCGATGAGCAGATCAGCAGATGCCTTGCGCTCAGTGAGACGGACATTCAGAAACTGAGGAGAAAGAATCGAATAGTGCCATCTTTCAAGATTATTGACACAATGGCTGCAGAGTGGCCGTCTCGAACAAACTACTGCTACGTCACGTACGGAGACGAAGAGGACGATGTCGATTTTTCCGAGTTGAAGAGCAAGTTGCTAGTGTTGGGAGCGGGCTGCATTAGGATAGGAAGCAGTGTTGAGTTCGATTACTGCACAATGAACACAGTTTGGGCAATGAAGGGCGAGGGAATGGACGAAATCATAGTATTGAACAATAACCCGGAAACAGTCTCGACAGACTATGACATGTCAGACAAACTCTACTTCGAAGAGATGACTCTCGAGAGAGTCATGGATATTGTAGATAGAGAAGCGCCCAACGGTGTTGTCGTCAGCGTCGGCGGTCAGACTCCAAACAACTTGGCACTATCGCTCGCCAGGAACGGTGTGAAGATTGTCGGAACGACAGCGCGGAGCATTGACATGGCCGAAGATAGATCTAAATTCAGCGCGATCATAGGTAGCCTCGGGATCAAACAGCCCCTTTGGAGAAGCCTGACCTCTATCAAAGACATTTTCAGCTTCTCCAATAGAGTTGGATACCCGGTGATTATACGGCCTTCCTATGTTCTCTCGGGAGCTAGCATGCGAATAGCTCACAATAGACGCGAGCTTGTTGAGTACGTTGAGATGGCGACGAAGGTTTCGAAGGAGTACCCGGTTGTCGTCAGCAAATTCATAGAAGGAGCGAAAGAGGTTGAGGTTGACGCTGTGTCAGATGAGAAAGAGGTCTTGATAGGAGCCGTAATCGAGCATGTTGAACTCGCTGGTACACACAGCGGTGACGCCAATATGGTAATACCGCCCCAAACCCTCGATAGACGCGTAGTGGAGACGATCGAGGAATATGTCGGAAAGATGGCGAGGGCGCTGAGGATCAAAGGTCCATTCAACGTGCAATTCCTAGTCAAGAACGGCGAGGTATCGGTTATCGAATTGAACTTGCGTGCGAGTAGAAGTATGCCATACACAAGCAAAGCTACAGGTGTTCCTCTCATATGGGCAGGAGCGAAAGTAATCCTTGGAAAGACCCTGCGCGAATTGAACATAAAGAAGAAGCCGATCTATCACGTTGCTGTGAAGAGCCCGACATTTTCGTTCGCTAGAATTAAAGGGGCAGATCCGGTTCTTGGAGTGGAGATGACTTCGACAGGAGAGGTGGCTTGCATAGACTACGATTTCCCAAGCGCACTCATCAAGTCACTAATGTCCTCTGGCATGAAGCTTCCACCACTTGGAAAGAAAGTGCTGGTTACAGTCCGAGATGAAGACAAACCCAGAACAGCCCGTCTAGTTGAGACGATAAAGAAAACGGGCTACCAAGTAGCAGCAACGACTGGAACCGCTCGTTACCTTACAGAAAACGGCGTGAAAGGGGTATGCGTATTTGGCAAGCTGAGTGAAGGAAAGAGAGAGATAATAGATGAGATAGCCAGAGGGGGAATAGGATTAATCGTGAATACAGTTTCCTACCCGAACATAGAAACAGTGACGGATGGTTTCACGATAAGGAGAACCGCAGCCGAATTCCTCGTGCCAGTTCTAACGAGGATAGAGACGGCTGAAGCGTTCTTCAAAGCTTTGGAAAAGGAAGGCTTGGGCAGACTTGGTCCGAGACCGCTTGAAGAATACTTGGCTCAGACATCTGTCGACTTGATCTAAGGAAAGATTGGCAAGTTCTTGACGTCAACTATCTTCGCGTAGAAGTACTTTGCGTCCGAGGTATTGTTAGTAAATTCGATCTTCTCACCTTGAGGCTTTGATGCTATATACTTTATGAAAGGTGCCTCCGGCGGATCTTCGCGAACTACGTAAAAGAAGACCGGCAATGCGTCAGCCTCGTAATAATGCTCAAACGGAATACAAGTGCCGAGTATATGGTTCTTCCCTCTAGCAAAATGCCAAAGGGGGAACATTGTTCCCTCTCTAAGGGACAGAGGGAGCAGTATGCGAATTATCGAGTTTACATTCTCAACCTCTGTAAGCATCGGCTCGGAAGGCGCAGGGTAGTCTCCGCCCAAACTCTGTTTGAACGCTTTCGGCGTCTCTTTCACATCAATGAAAGAAGCATATTTGTATCTTGTATCGTCAGCGTCCTCCGTAAAAGCCCATTCCTCACCTTTCGACGAGTCACTCTTATATGCTAAGAAAGGTTTCGGCGGTTTATCACCGACAGTGTAAGCCAAGATAGGCAAATCACCGTTCCAGTACATGTACGCTGTGAACAGAGCTAGAACATGTTTATCTCCATCACGAAGATACCATAGAAGCTGTGACCCTTCTGTTAGGGCTAAGGCCAGGCGAGCGAAGTTCTTTAGGTCTAACACTTCGACGGGCATAGGCGGTTTGATCGTTTCCAAAACGACTTACTCCTGTAACGTCCATTCAAGGTTAAGCGACCGACAATTAATATCTTTCCCTTGTTGGCGAACGGATGAGCGCATACTTGCTATGAGGCTGATTCATCACTATAGTGCTGAAGCGTTTGAATGACTCTTAGCCTCTAGATCGAAGTTACTGGTTATTCTGCCTCTTTGACAGATAGATATTCCTGATCTTGGGAACAAGTCTAATCAAACTCGTTTGATAAGCGATGGCTCCAGAAGGAATAATTCTGCGAATCGCAAATAGTGTAGGCAATCAGTTGTCCTTCGAGAATCTCGCTGGCACGGTGAAAAACGTGGAGGTCAAGATCGGCTGCTGCGGTTTCCCTGTCGGAAGAATAAAGTACTTTCAATCATTCAACCTTGTTGAAATACAGGAGACTTTCTACAGGCTTCCCAGACCTAAGACATCG
>Ga0209725_1002094_pt1 | contig 10915 bp, 10 predicted proteins | sample I18A1metaG_FD_184145 | JGI IMG/M metagenome (GOLD analysis project Ga0209725, IMG submission 184145) | Lake sediment bacterial and archeal communities from Gulf of Boni, Indonesia to study Microbial Dark Matter (Phase II) - ​I18A1 metaG... | ecosystem: Environmental > Aquatic > Freshwater > Lake... | reverse complement strand
AACTAGAGGTGTGGAACTCGCCAAGGAATGGCACTATTCAATCAACTCTATACTATTTCATGAGATAGATAGGCTTGACCCCACATATGAGATTGTATGTGCCACCACAAACAGACCGGATCTAGTAGACGCAGCCCTTCGGGATAGGCTGTTTCCAATAGAAATACCTCCAATCCCAGTGGACCAGCTGCGATTGATCGTAGAAGAGATTCTCGAGTCATCCGGTGTTAATTCTCCAGAGTTAGAAAGCCGAATTCTGGACAAACTCAAGAGCGTCAAAAATCCCACTATAAGAGATGCACGTCAACTCACGACTATAGAATGTATCAAGAATAGAGCGTGGTCTGTTTGATTCCACTTGAAGAAGTGCCAAGGTCCGGACAGCTTATCATCGCTGTTCACTTCAAAGATTACGGAGATTACTATGCAAATGAGACACGAAAGACCTTGTTAAGATTGCCAGAAAGAAAAGACGTAAGACGCATTGATATAAACATGTATCCTTTGGATTATTGGCTTAAGAGGACCATAGTAACAGAGAAGAGTGATGAGGAAAACGGAAACTCGAAACAAGAGAAGCGGTGGCATATCACCAGGGCAACCGGCGGCCTCTACAAAATTGGTTTTGCTAATATGACACCTGACAAGTTCAAAAGGCTCTGCGAGATATTGCAGAAAATGAAGAAGACTTACTGGGAAGAATTTGAGATATTAATAGCCAATCAAGTGGAGGGAGTCTAATGGATCGATTGTCAAAAGAACTTCTTGAAAGACTAGCAACCGACAAACGGCTATCCGACCAACAAATTCAGGACTATATAGATCAGGAATTGAGACTATTGGCAGAAGACATAGCGAGGAAGACAACAAAATGAAAGCCACTCTCCTGATAAAGAATATAGGCGGCCTTCGAGAAGGAACGTATGTTTTCGAGTCAGACAAACTGAACATAATCGAATCGGCCAATTCAGCCGGGAAAACTTCAATCGTGAAAGCTCTAACTGCAATCTTATCGATACCCAGTGATGGTGCTCTAAGCGGTGTAGAAGCGCTAGAAGAAGCTCGAAAGCTAGGCATCAAGACAGACCCACGTAATCCATATGAAGGGTTTGTGAATGTACATGCCAACCAAGGATCAGTTGAACTTGAATTTAATGGAAAAGACGAGAAATATATAGTTAAACAAAACGGAGACACGCTTGTAGCGCCTGAATACGGTGACCAACGTTTTCTACTTGCTGGAGTTTTATCAAACAATTCCAGAGTTCTCAGACAACTCAGAGGTCTCGATAAGAAAGAACCAGATGACTTCAAATGGGCTGTTGACGAGTTGTCCAATGCCCAAAGATATTCCGCTATAGCTGAATTGCTACAAACAAGAAAGGAAGATCTGGCTGAGAAAAGGGCATTAGTCGATAAAAGCCTAAAACAACTTGAACCTCTCAAACAACGTCAGGCAGTTCTCGAAAACGAGTTGAAGATCCTCGATTCTAAACTCGACGCTTTGAAAGACAGGTTTCGTGAAAGTGGGAAGTCAGCAATTGATAGGGATGAATCACTTAAGAACATCAACCGGCTAAAGGAGACGATACAAAGCAAGAAACTTGAAAGGACCAAAATTGATAGAGAACACCTCACTCCTTTGTTGAAAAAATTGAAAGAGGTAGAGACGCTGAAGACCCAAACAGAATCAGAGCTCAAGAAAGCAGAGCAAGAAATTGCCACCCTGAAAGGAAAAGATGCGAGAAAACAAGAGATCGAAAAGGAGATCAACAAACTTATGGACGACCGTAACGTCCTCGACGGTCGGTTGAATCTCTATGTAGTAGCGGAAACAAGCTTTCGCAGACGAAAAGAAGAGAGAGTAGAATGTCCGCTGTGCATGCATGGATACATCAGTTACGCAGGCCTTGTTCAAAACATTTCCAAGTATCGTAAGACACGCGCAGACCTGAATGAAAAGATTCTGCAGCTAAACCAGGAAAAGCAAAACATCTCTGTTAGACTCTCGAAAAATGAGGAGAAAGCAAAAGAGCTGCGCAGCAGACTCAGAGAGAAGATAGAAGAGATTGGTTTCATCAAAAAAGAGCTGAAGACGCCGCAGGACGCTATAAGATTGATTGACGATTTTATTGCAGAGAAAACAGAACTCCTTGAAAAAGAAAAACAAACCTACGAGGATCTAAGTAGAAAAATCAGCAAGGCGGACGACGACGTAAATAAAGAATACAATGAAAAGAGCAAGAGACGTTCTGAGCTGCACGAACAGCTGGGTGGGGTTCGTCAAGTTATCAGTGAACTATCCTCCATTGATGTTTATGGTATGATGCTCGCACCAGAAGCAGCTAGAAAAGTTTGCGAAGATATTGTAAGCATTCTAAGTGACAGGACAGATTATCTCGAAGCGAGAGCTGAAGAAGAGCGGGAAGAAGCCGCTGAGAGGTTTAACAAGAACATTAGTGTTCTTATGACAAGCCTCGGCTTTTCTGAGTTTAGAACAATAAAACTCGTAGGATCGCCGAGCTATAGACTATACGTGGAGCGCTTTGATCCTGAGAAAAAGGAATACAAAAGCCAAGACGTTGGAACCCTAAGCACCTCAGAGAAACTTGCTACCGCACTAATACTACAAATAGCCCTTAAAGAAACCTATATGAAAAAACTGCCTTTCTTTATCCTCGATGACGTTCTCGAAGGGTTTGATTCTGAGAGATGTGAGAAAGTAATTAACTATCTAAGGGAGAAAGTCAAGTTGGAAGACTGGTTTATAATAGCTACTAGGCTGGTGGAGGAACTTGATGTGCCTAGGGTCAAGCATCTCTAGTGGCACACCCCCGGCTGATTACACACTCATTTACGGGCAATATCCGAAGAGCTGGCAAACCTACACCAAGAAATGCAAACTCTGCAAAAGGAAGTGCTACAACGAATATTGCAAGTTGTGCGAATACACCTTATTCCAAATTGACCATATTATTCAACTATACCTAGAAGGAACGCCTCCTGAATCGATGGACGATGCTATAATCGAGTTTGACAGAATCTACTACAGCAACGTGCGCTTAAGGGTTTTCTATAACTCTGCATGCGAAGCCGTTCATTACGCAATAGAATTTCCCGATGCTCCACTAACGCTTGTCGAACCGAATTTTTCTGCAATACCACAGCCAAGGGTCATTTCTATTTTGGAGGAGAGTGGAATAGTTTCTCGAAAGGGCGAAGAAATCTACGCTGGAGAACTGTTGAAGAAACTAGTTCGCGTTAGATTGTCAGGCTATGCTCTAAGTTCTGAAGAATTCCTGAAACAACTTAGAATCACATATGCAGTTCTTACGCTAAGAATGACAAAGACGCTTCTTCAGCATGAAGAATTTATCCCTCAACTTGTTCTGTGTATATTTAGAGCAATCTCATGTCATATTGCGCGGCACATGAAATCTGAGAATATTCCGAAGGAGATCCCTCAATCTTCATGGTATACTGGATTCAAAGGCCTCAGCAAGAGAGAAGTAGCTCACACAGAATGGGATCTTCTTGGTTTGACCCCAAACACAAATCCTCGTATTTTTGCCGACTATGACCAGGACAGAGAACAATTCGTATCGAAAGAACGCATGATCTACTACTACGAATATATGAGGGACAGGATAAGAGAGAGGGAACGCGAAAGACAGCGATAAGCGCAGGCGGTGTGGAGAGAAAAATTACTTGTCGTCGGATAAACCCAACTCAAGGAAATTCCGTATAGCTTGTGAAGTGATTCATCCAAAAGGAGTTCATCCAAGAAGAGAACTCTTCATCGAAAAAGTTAGGAAAACAAAAGGAATAGGGCGCTGGATTTACTGTAAATACTGTTATAAAAATGTGCAGCCTCTCCTAGGCGGCATCAATCAAATTGTATGTTCAGAATGTGGCTACGCATTGACTCCGGATTTTTTTACGTTTAGAGCGCTCCAAAGATACCTCGCTGGAGAAAACTATGAAACAATAATGAAGGATGATATGAACTCCGAAGAAGCAAAGATTTGGCTAATAAAGAGAAGATTTGAGTGAAGGTCGCGTGTCAACGATTGTCATGTTTACGCTTAGGACCTGTAGGTCCCATATATCGCCCAGAATTTTTTGTTTTTCTCTTGGACGAAGCATGAGCGGGCCTTCTTGGTCCCTGTAGTAACACACACGCGTGGTTGCATGCAACGGATAGTGGGCAAAAACTTAGCAGATACCACCAAAATAAGAGATATCACGAAGTTCCTATCCCAGAGGGCTCGTTTCGACTATGCCTATTATCTGTCCTAAATGCCACGGCATGAATGTTCGTCAAGTCACCAAGCCGAAGAAGACCAAGTATGGTCGGATTCACAGGAAGTTTCAATGCAAAGACTGCGGATACAACTGGATTGAGAAGAGATAGCGCATTCCCGAATGATCAAAGCAGTTGACGAGGGTTTTCCAAACTTGAGTTATCCGCCTATCTGTTAATATTGTGGCGTCCGCCAAAAATTGATTGAGAGCAGGACTGAGTTGTCGAATAAAGTGATTATGGTGTTGTTGCATGATGTTATTCAGAGGTCTGTGGTCGCCCTTGACATACCTCAAAGTCCTAACGGGATACATGAGCATCACCCACTGATCTATTATCTAGAAGAAGAACTGTCGAGGCTGTTCGCTATAGCTGGGGGCGTTAGATGCGTTGAGCTGGAGGAGAGGCTCAATAGGCTGCTGCGGGAGAACCCTAGAAAGGTTGAAGAGATAATCAGAGAGCTTGTACCGAAATACTATCGAGAGAAGATATTGAAAGGGCCTCCAGACAGGTTCAAGGAAGAGAGAGAAAGCGAAGGAGATATGGGCAGCAGCCTAGCCGATAACATCTCTAATCAGCATTATGAAGATCTTCAGAGAATATGGTCTAGCTGTTCCACTCAGCCAACTTATCCGACTGGTCTAAAGAAGAGGGTATGTGAGACTAGATAGTGTCCTACCCCTCCTCTAGACCAGTGGATTGAGTGGCTACAGTCGGATATCTACGACAAGACAGTAGCATTTTCAAAGGGTAATCTAAGAAATAAGGACATGTTGATAGCTTGAGCAGACCGTCTTTCCTTATGGAAAGTCTCACTCGTTCTTTCCTATGCTGGTTGGCTCCAGTGTCGGAACACCGCACGCAACAAGGTACTTGCGAAGCTCGTCTAGCTCGCCTTCTGATAATCCGTATAGTCTCGCAACAGCCTTGTCTAGCTGGTCTGCAAGCTCACGGTCTTCCCCCTTGTTTTCATGCAATTTTTTTGAGAGTTTTATGATCTCCGTGATTACTGGGTCCTTCATTTTCCCTTCTATGACCGTTGTAGGTACTGGAACGAGTCCAACAGTCCAAGAGATATGCCTGAAGTACCTGCCCCTAGCGCGCTCAGCAAAGGAGATTATGAAACTTCGTACTGGCGTAGAGTTAAACAGAGCTGAGAAGAGATAGCCTTGGTTAAGACTTTTCACAGCTATGAAATACACGGTCTGAATAGGTACGAGCTTCTTTTCGCCGAGCCTTTCATCACCAATAGACTCAGGTAAGACCACTGTCTCAAGGCATCTAGCAAGTTCTCCCCACGCAACCTTCTTGCCGAGTTTTTCTTTTGAAACTCTGAAGATAGTCCAGATCGGTTGTCCTTTCTTGTAGTCGTCTCGCTTGAGCAATGCGCGTTCATAACCAGCAAAATATTGTTCAGCGTTATTTGGTAGCGTGGGTTTCACATCGCCCGTTTCATCGTCATGAGTCCACAGGATATAGCTGGCGGCTTGGTATTTCCAAGTCGAAATGTCTTCGCCTCTAATGAAACGTCTAAGGAGATCAATCTCGATGTTTCCTTTTTCTCCTCCCTCGTTGACTATCGTAACCACATTAGGCGTAGCAGTTTCTGCAAAATCGGTTACCAGAAATATGTCATTAGCCGACGTCATGACGCCTCGTTGAACTCCGAGCAAGTCGCCTAGTCTTGGATTGTTTCTTTGCATCTTACGAAAGATGTCGGCAACATTAACTGGAGCAATACACCAAGGAGCTTCGTTGTCGTTTGCAAGGATCGGTAAATATTTTTGATCTGTATTCCAGTTGAATTGACTGGCGGCGACTACATCGATATTAACATCTTCAGATGAGAGCCCCTTTTCCAAAGCCAATACAAGAGGATAGTTAGTAGCCTCTTCAAAGAACTGCTTGTCTGAAAGAGAATAATCAGTGAGTTTTACCAAGTTCGTCTTCTCGATTATTAACCTTCTAAGCAAGTTAGCATACAGGGCGTTCATGATCTTTGCAGTTATCACAAAGCCTAGCTTTCCCTTTCCTCTGAGATAGCTCAGCCCAGCTTCGACAAACGCCATGCAATAGTCTATCTGCTGTGGAAAAGGAACTCTAGTGGCTCTGAGTTTCGGATTCCACCCGACAACCTTGCCGCTCTTTTTGTCCTTTTTGTAGACCTCAAATTTCCCTACCAGCTCGTTCCGAATATCATCGTTGATATTGTGTATTCTTACCCAAGGAGGGTTACCAACTATAAAATCGCAACGTTCTCTTAGCTTATCGATCACTATGAAGTTCCGCAACGTTGAGAGCCATCTACCGTCCGAGTCTTTCGCTTCTCTTTCCCTAAAAACTTTCAAAAAGTTCAAAAGTACATCCTTGTAGGCCAGCCTCTTATCTTGCGAGAAATTACCTAGGAACCTTTCATCTGACCAGTCATTGTCCACGGCCGTCAGCACTGAATCAATCAATCTATCCCAGTCAATCTCATTGGGATCAGGCAGCGTGAAGGTCCCAAGAACCGGAACTCTGATCTCCACCGTTCGTACCGTTACCAAAGTGGGACCGAATTGGCTGTTTATAGTAGCTCTTGCGAGTGAGTCGGCCCAGTAGATAGGAATCGGCAAAGTTTTCAGAGTTCTTCTTACCGTTGGATCGACGAGCCGTGCAAGTGCCAGCAGATAGTTAACCTTCGCCATTGCAACTGCGAAAGGATGTATGTCTACTCCAATGATTTGGTCAGCTATCTTCCTGAGCGCTTCAGATCTCGGCAGATTCTCCTGTTCACCAACCTTTATGAACCGATCTATTGCACGAACCAAAAATGTACCTGAGCCACAAGCAGGGTCTAAAATACATGCCTCAAGAATGGGTTTTCCTTGATAATTAACGGCATCAAGAACTTGGTCAACCAGAACATCAGGCGTGTAGAATTCCCCCAAAGCTTTTCTGGTTGCAGAATCAAAGAAACCTTGATACATCTGTTTAACCAGATCAGTGGAAACAGCTGTGAAATCCATAAGACCAAGTATCTTTACTATTTCGGCGACAAAGCCCGAGACGATCTTGTTGAGATGTGTATTCCTTTTCGTAAGATCTACAAACCAGTAGAATGTATCATATTCAAAGACCCTTGAGAGGAAAGATATGCGGTCCGACAGCTTCTCATATCCCGTCAGCACATCTTCGCCCAACAGTTCTTCGAGAGTTGTCGCCGGAATTACGCTTTTTTGAATCGCAACTTCCGCAACCAAGAGTTTCATAAGAACTGACAGATAGGTTTCAACGACAAACAGGAATGATTTCACATCAGACTTCGTTTCAAGACGGACATCAAGAGAATTCCTTGCAAACGTCTTTACAGCTTCTATCGCATCTTCATCCAGGTTAGTCGCGCATCCGTATACTCCATCCCACATCTCATAGCATTCTTTTATAAATGGTCCACTCTTGTGATTCTCGTACGACTCAAATAGTTGTTTGATTAATGCCTTGCCAACGCTTGAGGCGGGGCCAAGGTAATTCTTTAGGTCAACCGGAGAGGCAACTCTCAAAGCAAGAGCAGATATCCATACTTCTAGCATCCATGTGCAGTCTTCGATTTTTCCTTGCTCAACAACTTGTCCGTACTCGTCAACAAAAACTATGTAACCTCCATCCGTCAGAATGCCCCTAAGAAGTACGTTCTTGGTCCTATACTCGTCTATGTAGTCTTGAACCTGTTTCAATCTATCCAACAAGTCTTGAAGAGGTCTTCTGAGCGGCTTCTTGAACTCAAAGACGAGCCCGCCAATTCTTGCGTCAGTTCGACCACGAATAATCTTGCGCTGTTGTTCGATTACCGGAGTTAGTCCTTTAGTCCTAAGCTCCTCTTCCACTGCGTTGAGAAAGTGCCTTTCGAGTTCACCCTCCGTAACAATATTTCCTTGGTCAATTTGTACGACGATGCCCTTTACCTTCTTAGAAAACGTCAAGAACATCGACCCATATGCGCTATCCGATTTCGATTGATCCTTCCTGAGTAAATTGGCTGTCTTAAGTAATAAATACTAATTGCGTGGATAGACTGTTCACCATAAGTGTTAATCTTACAAGAATAGCGCGTTGCTGGTATTGCCTGTAACCTTGGCCTGCCGGAAATCGCTTTCGAGGTTTGCTTTCATTTCCAAGATTTGATCCTATGTTTTGCCGCGTCTCTGGACAAAAGACAGTTTCTCTCTCATTGCTTCAATGATGAAGTTTACTTTTCTCTAGGAATTCTCTTACGGCTTCTCTTACAACTTCAGCTACAGAAACGTATCTTCCTTTAGACTTCCTAACGAACTCTTCTAACTCAAGGTATAGCTGTTCTGGGATTGACAGGTTCCTGTAGCCCTTTCTAACCATTCAACAGTATCCTCAAAGTCCGTTAATCTGGGACTTGGATAAGACAACTTTCGAGCACCGGTCCAGTACAACTTATATCCGCAGACAACAATCCATGAAGCGTAGAGATACCGATCTCTGCAAACGGAGATTCATCTTGTCATGAAGAAGATGGATGAAGAGTATTTGGCAATTCTGCATGAGTTAAAAGAAAGCGCAAAAACTGGAGCTGAACTTTCAGCTAAACTGTCCATATCGAAGACAGTCGCAGCTGGTCGTCTTGCGCCGTTGGTCCGATGGGGTTGCATTCGAGAAGCCAAGCCCGGGCTCTATGAGATAACTGAGAAAGGCTTGGAAGCTCTAAGGACCGGCGTAAGACCTAAAGTGGAGGAGAAGAGAAAGAAGCTGAGAATAGTCGGCCCTAGAAGCCAGATACCCGACCTGGTCTATGAGCCCGTGAATGAGCAGGGCGTAATCTTCCTCTTCGCCAAATACCACAAGGAACTCGGCATAGAATACATCGAGGGCATACAGCAAGGCTTCCCAGATGCCTTCGGCAGAAGAAAAATTGGAAGAACAGAATACGAGCCTGTAGACATAGAATTTGAATTCAAAAGCCTAGACTTCAAGAACCATCAACATGACCCAAACCAATGCGACGTAATCGTCTGCTGGGAACACAACTGGCCCCAATGTCCACTAGAGGTTATCGAGCTGAAAAGCACTCTACCTAGAGTCATGCATACAGCCAAAGCTGCACAGTAAATGCCAACGCCTTGTCACTTACACAGGTTTAGCGCGGATAGTAAGCTCCTTCGCTATCGCGGCAATACGCTTTGTTGCAATGTCCGTTCCCGTTCGCTCAGTGATTAGGAAGCCTAGGGAAAAACCGAATTGGACTGGAAACATGAGCCAAATCGCCCAAATAAATGAAACTATGTCAGGAAAGCCACCTGTAACCAGTCTTAGTAAAAGTGTGAGTAGAGTGACTGCGGGCCAAATTCGGTGCAATCTTTTCGGCCCGAGCAGTTTTCCGTACCAGACAACGCCAGAATTCTCAGCCAAGAACAAAGGGAAAAGAATCAGCACAGGAAGCAAGAAGAGTGCCAAGACAGTGGATATTTCATACAGATCAACGAAAAACTCTGGCAATGCGGGAGCTAAGAAAGCGAAAACCGGAACTAATAGAAGATCAAGAAGTTTACCTACCTCAACTTGATACAATACTATCAGCCAAAACGAGACTATAAAAAACTCCACAAAATAGTAAAGGAACTTCTGAATGACATAGCTGTCCTCGGGCCCGAAAGGCAGACGCCCAGATCGATAGATTGGTTCAGGGCTCGAAAGCTGAACGTAGTGCCAAATTCTGGACAAGTTGTGGATTGTACTAAGAATCAGACGCATTGCTGTAGACAGGAATAAGCTACCGATCACCCCAATTACGCAACTTCCAAGAAATAGGGCAACCATCAGATAACCCACCGATAAGGAAAAAGATAACAAGTGAACTCCGCCTTTGTAGATAATCGGCAAAGCAAAATAGGCAGTCATTATGTGGGCAGCAAACACAAGGCCGATAAGCAAACCCAGAAGCTTCCAAATCTTTCGTAGCGCAAGCGTCCTTAAACCTGAACTGAGGACAACATACTGTATGAAAGCGAGAAAATATAGAGAGATAGCCCAGAAAACGAAGAATGATTCAAAATCAAAGTAGGCTCTCCCTGCAAAGAACCTTGATGCGATAAGCGAGCAGACTGTAAAGGTCAAAGCCGCCATCAGAGTAACCCATAAGAACCGAAATTCTACGAAGAGCCGCCTTATAGAATTCAAGCCCTGTCTCTGCTCTCGCTTTCTATAGTTGCTCTACTAGTTAACTTCTATTACCCTTCACAACAGGCCCTTTCCAGGGTCTTACTATCAAGCTGAGAAAAAACAGTAAGCCTTCCGATATTGCATTATGTCATGCTTGTCCTTTTGCGGAAAACAAAGCATTTTCCTCCGCATATCTTTCCTATCGTAAAAAACAGCGCTCCAGAAGGTTAGCTCCAGTTACAGGCTTTATTGGGGCTAGGCTGGCGTTCTTACCTTCTCCCTACATGAAAGATGGACAGGATAGCCTTTCTCGAAAGTCCAAGCTTCACCGCTATCAGTAATAGTCCTCTGGCAGATGCAGCAGACCAACTGTTTACGCTCAGAGGCGCTCATCATGAAGATCCATTCTAAACAACGATCTGCCAGTCGGCTAGATGCCTTGAC
>Ga0209725_1002093_pt1 | contig 10915 bp, 10 predicted proteins | sample I18A1metaG_FD_184145 | JGI IMG/M metagenome (GOLD analysis project Ga0209725, IMG submission 184145) | Lake sediment bacterial and archeal communities from Gulf of Boni, Indonesia to study Microbial Dark Matter (Phase II) - ​I18A1 metaG... | ecosystem: Environmental > Aquatic > Freshwater > Lake... | reverse complement strand
CTCAGTAAGTCTGCCAAAAGTTTCCCGATGAGGAAAAGACCCGAGCACCCGTTCTTTGCGGATCGAGTCGACTGGTGGAACGAGCCTGACTTCGGCTGAGCTTTAACACCAACTGGGCAGGGCTTATGGCGCAGGGCTTAGGCCTCGTGTTGGGGCGGTAGGCTCCTGACTTTGGGGGGATTCCCGAAGGGGTTCGTGGGTTCAAATCCCACCCCCCGCATTACTCAAGATTGCCTGTTTGTGCCCATTTTTAGCGGTTTTTCCTAAATGTTGAGATTTATAAAGGCAGTTTTCTATTATTAGGTCGGTAAGTTTGATGATCGACTTAGTGCTTTGGACTGGCTTGCTGTTGGTTAGCATTTTCTTCTTGTCGAAAAGTGCAGATTGGACTGCTGACTCCGTTGTTGCTCTGACTCACAAATTGAACATCACAAAGGTTGCTTTGGGAATCCTTTTGGTCTCCCTCCTATATACCCTCCCAGAGCTTTTGGTTTCGCTTTTCGCAGCTGCGCGAGGAGAACTCGAAATAGCTTTGGGTAATATTGTTGGGTCAAATATTGCCAATATCGCGTTTATGATAGGGCTTTCGGCTGTATTTTCCGCGCTCACAGTTCACAGAAGAATGATAATACGAGACGGTATTTTCCTGATGGTTGCAACAATATCTGCCTTAGCATTTATGTTAGATGGTGTTGTGTCGCAAACTGAAGGAATAGTGCTTCTGTCCTTAGCCATGTTCTATATCATCAATGTATACGAGCAAGAAAAAATTGAGGCTCCAGAAGAGAGGGAAAGAGAAGCCGGAGAAATCGCAATCGGATTCGAGTTGCTGACAACTTTGACTGGAAAGCGTCTCGAAATAAGAAACGTTTACGTGTCCTTTGCAGTTGGAATAATCGTATCGTTGATCACTGCCGACCTTCTCGTACGGTCGGTCGTCAATATTGCCAGCATTCTAGGTGCTTCTGAGCTGTTGCTTGGAATGACCGTTGTCGCCTTGGGGACCTCTTTTGCAGATATTGCCACAGCAGTTGCAGCTTCGAGAAAAGGACACGGTGACTTGGCTGTTGCGGGCTGTCTGGGCGCTAATTTGTTTACGTTAATGATTGTGTTGGGGCTTACAGTGCTCATAAATCCGTTGCCAGTCTCGAGTGAAGTGCTGCTATTGAATGGCAGCATATTTCTTGTCATAACTGCTTTGTTCTTCGTCTACATGATCACCATGAAAATTGGAAAATTGAAAGGCCTGGTTCTTCTCGCTATATATGTGGTCTTTCTGTTGTTGTCAGTAATTGCGGAAATTGGAATGATTTAGAAGAGTCTGGCCGTGGTCATTTTGCTCTAATTAGGCGAACTGAATTTAGAACCACTATTAAGGCATTGCCTTCGTGAATCGCTGATGCTAGAATCGGATTCACTATTCCCATCGTTGACATGACGACGCCCAGAATGTTGACCGCAAGCGCAAACAGAATGTTCTGCTTTATAACGTTTAATGTCTTCTTGCTTAGGCGGATGGCGTCGGGTACCTTGCCTATTTCATCGGTGGTCAAGACAATACCCGCGGTTTCTATAGCTATGTCAGTTCCAGCGGCACCCATGGCTATCCCAACGTCTGCCGAAGCTAGTGCAGGCGCGTCATTAATCCCGTCGCCAACCATAGCCACTTTATGGGTGGCTCTAAACTTTTCAAGGTAGAGAACCTTGTCTTCTGGAAGCAACTCTGATTTGACTTCATCTACACCAGTTTGTCTTGCTACGACCTCGGATATGCGTGAAGTATCACCTGTAAGCATGGCAATTTTCTTGATGCCAACCTCTCTCATTTTCCTAATGGCTTGGGGAATCTTTTCTCGCAATGAGTCGGCGACGCCAATTATTCCAGCAAGTTCATAGCCTTCAGCAATTAAAAGTGCAGTTTCTCCATTTTTCTCTAGTGTTGTTAAATAATTCTCAGAGGCCTTGCCTATTCTGATTCCTTTGTTCTCTAAGAGCCTTCTGTTTCCAACGGTGATTTCCTTTCCGTTAAATCTAGTTACAACGCCATAGCCAGGCATGACCGTAAAGTCGGAAGGACCCGCAATATCTATACCTAACGAACCTGCCTTTTTCAGCACAGCCTTAGCCAATGGATGTTCAGAATATCTTTCTGCAAGTCCAGCGAGAAAAAGGGCATCCATCTCTTTTCTTCCGTTTACTCCTTTTATGGTAACAACCTCAGGATTTCCTGTTGTTAGCGTTCCTGTCTTGTCTATAACCACCATGTTGACCTTGGCTGCCTCTTCAAGGATTGTTCCACCCCTTATTAGAATACCTCTTTTAGCTGCGTTTCCGATTCCTGCGATCACCGCCGCAGGAGTAGCGATGGTTAAAGCACACGGGCACGCAATAAGGAGAATGGAAATCACCCTTAACGCGTCACCGGTTACAAGGAAGGCCAAGCTAGCTATTGTCAGAATTATTGGGGTGAACCACCGCGCATAACGATCGGCTACTCTCTCGATAGGCGCTCTACGGGCTTGCGCCTCTCTAACAAGTTTGATAATGTGAGCAAAGGTCGTATCCTTCCCAACCCTGGTTACTCTAACCTCCAAGGCACCTAACTCTAAGATGGTGTTGCCAAGGACTTCGTCGCCTGCGAATTTGACCACCGGCATCGATTCGCCAGTTATTGTTGCTTGGTTGACAGTTGCCGTCCCTTCTACGATTGATCCATCGACAGGGATTTTCTCTCCAGGTTTTACAATTACGATGTCTCCTAACTGGACCTGTTCAATTGGTACTTCAATTTCGCTTCCATTCCGACGTACTCTTGCTTTTTGAGGAACTGATCTCACCAGTTTTTCAATGGCTGTGGTAGCTTTTTCTGAGGCATAATTTTCCAGCATTTCGCCTCCGGTTAACATAATGACGACAATTGCGGCAGCTATATACTCCCGAACAAGGACTGAAGAAACAATGGCTATGCTTGCAAGGAAGTCAACATTGAAATCTTTTGAGAGAACTGCCTTAATTGCACTTAACACAATAGGGGCGCCCCCTATGATTGCAGCAAAGAGAGCTAATCCATCGGTTATCTGATTGGGAAATAAGTTGAGATACGATAAGGTCCAGCTCGCAATAGTCATCCCTAAGACAATGGAAAGGGTGAAGGTTCCATAATTCGGGGGCTTCGCCAATCTGCAGACATCCTTGTAATCTTCTAAGTCACGTTAAAGGAACCTTGCAAGGGCCTCCTTCAATCCGGCCACTGCACTTTTACCTTCACCTTCCTTTATTGCCTTTGAAATGCAGGTTTCCACATGATCTTCAAAGACCAGTCGACCAACCTTGTTTAACGCGGCGCGGACTGCGGCAAGCTGGAGAAGGACCTCTGGGCAACCCTTGTCCTCCTCTACCATCCGCCTCACCCCACGTACGTGTCCCTCGATCCTGGTCAACCGCTTAATCACGTCCTCACGCTTCTTGTGCGCGCTCATGGATATCCCCTGCCGGGGGATGGGATAACTAATTAGATAAACTTTTCTGTGCAAAGTATCAAAAGGCATACTTATCTAACAAAAGAACCACAAAACAAGCTCTAAGCTCCATAAAGGAAGATACGTAGAAACGGAGATTTTAAACCGAGATTTAAACCTAACCCCCCACACTTCTGACGCTCAAGTCTTGTTCAAAGATTCGATCGATCGGTCTGGAGCCTTGGGACGCGTTGGCGAAAAACAGATTAGGCTCTTTCAGTCAATATTTTCAGGAGGGATGAAGGGAAATGGTTTTGGATGTGGTCTGCAACATGGAGGTCGATGAGAAGACTGCGAAGTGGAGGTCTGAGTACAAGGGGAAGGCCTACTACTTCTGTGCACCTATGTGCAAGCAGAAGTTCGATAGAAACCCAGAGAAGTACATCAAATCCAGGTAGAAGAGGGGCTGTAGGCCTGACTTGGAAGAACAAGTAGTATATTATAGAGGCAGTCTGACAGGGAGCAAGATATTCAAAGAAAGGGTGAAGCGCGCCGGTGCGCTGATGGAGGGAGCAGGCCTCGACGCGGTCCTCTTAACGAAGCCTCAGAACATGATGTACCTCACAGGAGATGGTCGACTCTGTTCTTTCACCATAGTCTCGAAGGGGGGAGCTACCTACGTAGGGGTACCCAAGACTGATCTCGAGGACGTAAAGAAGTCTTGTGCATCGGAGCATATCCTGGGGTTCGAGGATGAGGTTGGGATGCTGCATTCGCTGATGCACATTTGGAGGGAGCTTGGGCTGGAGAACGGAAAGGTCGGTGTCGAGAACACTTTTCTGAAGGTGTCGATGCTCGAGATGTTCAAGCATCCGCATGCAAAGCCTGAGAGGCTCGAGTTCGCTGACGCAACCTCCATCATGACCGACCTAAGAATCGTAAAGTCTAGTGAGGAGATTGATCTGATTAGGAAGGCGTCAAGAGTGGCTGACATCGCGATGGATGCCGCGGTCAAGGCGACCAAGCCCGGTGTCGCCGAAACCGAGATCGCTGCGGAAGCGGAATATGCGATGAGGAAGAGTGGTGCTGAGGAATTCTACAGGACATATGTAGCCTCGGGTCCTAGGTCATCGATAGCTCATGGGCTGGTGAGTCACAGGAGGGTACAGAAAGGTGATCTTGTTATGATCGACCTTCACCCAACAGTGAATTCGTATCATGCAGACCTTTGTCGAACGATCTGTGTTGGAAAAGCCTCCGAGAAGCAACGAAAGGCTTTCGAGGTGTATCTGGGGGCCCAGAGAGCAGCGGTGGAAGCTGTCAGCCCGAACGTAACCATGACAAAGCTGGAGGGCCTTATGCACGATGTGTTTGAGAAGGAAGGCTACGATGAGCACTTTGTCGGTCCTCCCATTCACGGTGTAGGCTTGGAGTTCGAGGAGCCACCCTTGCCGGCGGGACACGCTTTCTTTCATGGCGAGGACCCCAAGGATGAGTTGAAGCCTGGCATGGTGATATCGATCGGCAACTGTGGGCTCTACCTAGGCGAATTTGGGGTAAGACTCGAGGATGTAGTTGCAGTCACGGACAGGGGTCATGAGGAACTCACCAGCTACAGCAGAACGGTATAGCATTATCTCCATCCAAGAAGGCTAGGCGGATTAGATGAGGGAAGACGCTGCTGAAACACGTGGCTCGATGATCGCTTTGACAGGCTACTCCGTGCTATTCGATTTTGCAGTTAGCAACATACGATCGATCGGGGCGATAGCTCCTCGAAGGTAGCTTTAATAGGTGATTCATAGATTCTCAGGCTTAACTATGAGCAGCCTCTCCTCCGAGGATTGGGGAACGTTTCTCGGCTTCGATAAGATCCTTCTCCCTTTGGAAGGGTTCGCGGCTGAGGTCAAAGCCGCGGAGGTGGCGCTTTATCTAGCTGAGTGCAGCGGGGGCCATGTTAAGATTCTTCATGTGAAGAGGCCTGCCGTTGGCGTTGAAGAGACGTATGATAAGCTGAGGGAGTGGTCCGTAGGCAAGGCAAGGGAGTTAAGCGTCATGGTGGAGGTTGAGGAGATTGTCGATGAGGCTCCTGCCGACGCGATTCTTGAGAGGGCCAACGCATACGATCTGGTGGTGATTGGGGGGAGGCGGAGGCTTCGTGAAGAGGTCTTCGGCGGGGTCTCCTCCAAGGTTGTGCGGGGTGCGCCAAGGCCGGTCATGGTGGTAACGTCCCCGATCGCGGATCTGGAGGAGAAGGTGAGGCCGCTCAAGAGGATCCTTCTTCCGCTGAGAGTCGGAATGGAGGACCTAGGAGCTGTGAAGCTGGCCGTCGCTCTGACGAGCTCAGCCACCACGAAGGATTTTGTGATCGTTGCCCTCCACGTTGTCACACTTCCTCCGGCGACGCCCGCGCTGGCGTTGGACGATGAGAGCCTGAAGGAGGAGGAGAAGCGTTTCCTAAGGGAGGTCGGTCAGTTGAGCCGTCTCGCGGCGCGGCCGATTGAGCCTCAAGTCGTCGTCGGTAGAGATGCCGGCAGGTCGATCGTCAGCTTTGCTCGCGAGCATGACTTCGATCTAGTCGTACTCGGTGAGAGAGAGAAGCCGGGTCCACTTGAGGTGCTTCTCGGAACGAAGGCTCTTTACGTCTCGAGAAACTCGCCTTGCAGTGTAGCCCTCGTATACAAAGCGTAACGATTATCTATGTTGTCCTAGAGCTTCTGAGTATCTTTGCCACCCTGCTCCTAGAAAGATGGAGGGCAAGAGTTCCCACGAAGAGAAGGCAGAGCCCAATCCAAGCTATCACGTCGGCGAAGAGGGCAACGTAACCACATAGAAGAACAGCGATTATTGGGAAGATTACGTTAGACCCGGTCTCCGCCCTTAGCTTGAGGTTTGATAGACTAATTGTGACAAAGACGAAGAGAAAGATCAGGCTGGCCAGGCTCGAAAGCTCCCTAACATCGACAAGCATGAAAAGGAACCCTAGAATGCTTGCGACAATCAAGCTTGCGCTTGGAACCTTCCTCTTCCGGCTAATCGTCGAGAAAACGCCTGGCATCACCTTGTCCCTAGCCATGGCGTAGGCGAGCCGCGAAGAGCTGAAGAGCACAGCATTCACGTCTGAGCAAAAGGAAAGGAGAGCGCCAAATCCGAGTAGTATCGCGCCGGGCACGCCTGCAACAAGCTTAGCCAGCTCGGCAAGGGGGGCTCCTCCAATGTGGCCGGAGCTTACACCAACCGCGACGAAGATCACTGCTAGGTAGACTGTAGAAGCTATTAGAATGGCTAGATATATGGCTCGCCCCAGGTTCTTTTCGGGGTCTTTAAGCTCTTCCCCAGCGCTTCCTATGACCTCGAAGCCCTCATATCCAATCATCATCAAGGCACTTGCGGTGAATACGTTAAAGTAGCCTTTAGCGAAGAAAGGCATGTAGTTTTCAGGCCTGATGAAAGCTCCTCCAAGAATAGCAAACAAGGCAAGAATTCCCACTTCCGACAGCACCAGGATGTCCTGGGACCGCCCTGTTAAGCCCACTCCCAACAGATTTACGGTTAAGAATGCTGCGATAATGGCTAAACCGAAGACTCTCGCAGGAATGAATGGTACAAGGTAATTGGCGTAAATCCCAAAACCTAACGAGTAGAAACCGAGCGACACGACATACCCGAACCAGAGGGCATAACCTAGGATGACCTTGATGAATTCGTACTTCCTGAATGCCTGAGCTGCGTACTCGTAGCTCGCCCCGCTCGAGGGGAATTTTCTGCCGAGCTTGGCGTAGCTGTATCCGATTGCAAACGAGGCTGAGGTGCAGATCAGGGCTGAGACTATTACCGCTGGACCTGCTGTGTCCATGAGGATCCCGAGGGTCGAGTAGATGCCACCACTCACAATTGCCCCTAGGCCAATCGTCATCGCTTCGAGGAGGCCGAGCTCCCTAGCGAGCTCTCTCGTTCCCCCAGTCGCCCGGTAAGCCTCCTGTCCTCTCCCGGAGTCTCGATTGAGCAGATCGGAGCCCTCCCGTCCACGCATCCCAGCTTGCTCTCCCACTCATGTATGTAGTCCGATTGAGTCTGTACCCCGTCAGCTCGACCCTATTTAGTCTTCTTCCATCGCGGTTGATCGTGCAGGCAGGCCGTTTCATCGTCGGCTTCTTCCGTTCAGCTACGAAACTTTTGAGGCAGCAAGGTCCATGACGAGTTCTAGAAGAACCATCTGAATTTCAGAAAAGGGAGAGGGACACCTAGAACTGTTGGAAGGAGGAAAATAGCTACCAACGCTGCCTTGACGGCAAGATAACAACGGACCCCTTCCTTGAGGCTATCAAGAATTCCAGGCCCTTCCCCAACGGCTGTCCAATTGTAGTAGAGTCATCGTCACTTGAAATCATGTCTGCGGCGTTCTTAGCCACATCAGTGCCACACAACCCATAGCGATGTTAATTTTCGCTTCTTGAAGCGCTGGTGCATCATTGACCCCGTGTCTGGTTGCAGCAATAGCCTCGCACCTCTCTTTTGAAGCTACTCAGTTTTCAACTCTAGTTCAGGACATGTACTGGAGAAAACGGATGTGGTCTTTAACGGTTCGATCGATCAACTCAATCGACCTTTGAATGCTCTCTCAGAGCTCTTTAGACGAAAGTCAAGACGCCCATTATGGATGCCAGGAATAGCGAGTAGAGCAAGAGCAGGTAGAGGCCTTCCATCCTACCGAATCTTCCCTTAACCATCAAATACCACAGCACTATATTCGCCAAGATCGAGAACGCTACAAGATCCGAGAATACCTTGATGTCGATACGCATCGGGGACAGCAGAAGCGTCACTCCTAGTATTAGAGTTATGTTTGTGAAGCAGCTTCCTATTATGTCGCCGAAGGCCAAACCCGCCTCTCCTTTCAGGATCGCTTGGACATCTAGCGAAAGCTCTGGCAGACTGGTCCCTACGGCCACCACCGTGGCAGCTATCAAAGACGCTGGAACTCCGATGGCAAGTGCAACGCTTACCGTAGAATCGACCAAGAAGTCGGCGCTCAGTACGACTCCGAGCACTCCAAGCATCCCCAAGCCGACTGAATTGATTAGTGCTCTGCGCCCAGAGGCATTGGACTGTGCTCGAGACTCAGGAGCTGGCACCTGTGGCCCCTTTCTCAGGACGACCTTGAGCACATAGTAGAGGAATAGCGCAATCAGTACGGCTCCGACCAGCGAGCTCGCCGGCAGCAAGCTTATCAGGATGATCGGTATGGCGGAGGCGACGAACATTCCAAAGTACAGCAGATCGAGCTCCTCGGGCCTCAATGCAGGTATCACGACAGAGACCTTGGAACTACGCCTCAAGGAGGCGAGCAGAAGTCCGAGTCCTGCTACGAGACAAACGTTGGCTACGTTCGACCCCAAGATGTTCCCTATCGAGACGGCTGCGGTTCCCGAGATTGCCGAAGATATCGCCACCGCTAGCTCGGGCAAAGATGTGCTCGTCGCGACCAGAGTAAAGCCGATCCTAGACGTCCCGATGCCAGCCAACTCAGAGGCCTTTACGGTGTTCTTGATGGCCACCTGGCTGCTGACTATCAGGACTAGCAAAGACGCTGCCATGATTAAGAGCTCGAGTGCAAGTGTGTTGTCAAACATGGAACGCATCGATCTTTATCTAGCAAGATAAGAACCTATCGCAGTGCGCTTCTAGAATTTTCACGCTGCTTACCCAAAGTCTCGCCATGTGCTCTGACTCAAGCAGTCGGTTATCTCGATTACCATTACACTTCAGTCCGACTTTGGAATGCTGTCGGAAGAAGACCAGCGAGCGCTTCGATCAATCGATAGACTATACATGCGGTGGAGTCAACCTCGACCAATCATGATCCCGCGGTTGGATTGATCAAGGCCCTCTGACCAGCGCTTGAACGCGCATAGACAGTCACCGATCTGCATGGTAAACTGCCGTTGACTCCCGTGCCACAAAGAATATTAGGGAATATTACGGCGCGCACAAAGAGGGCCATGCGTAGATTCATTCTTCAGGGCACGTACTATGAGCTTGGCTGGAGCCTCGGCCAGAAACTTCAAGCAATGAGGTTCAGGATCCCGGGCATCAGCGCTGAGAGACATGAGTTCTACAGGGAATGCGAGGCTGAGGTAGAACGGTCCTTTCCCGAGATCGTCGAGTGGATGCAAGGCCTGTCCGACGGCATGAACGTGGATCGCGACGCAGCGGCTGCGTTTATCCTTACCGCTGGAGTAGGCGCTCACGGCTGCACGGTTTTTGCAAGCACCAGGACCAAGACGGGCGAGCCAATAGTGGGGAGGAACTTTGACGCTTCCTACTCCTCAGCGCCCTACTGCTGGATCTACATGATGTCGCCGAACTCCGGCCTGAAGAGCTTGGCCAACTCCGAGACAATCGGGATGAGCGACGACGGTGTCAACGAGGCTGGGCTCTTCGTTGGAGTCACATGCGTAGCCACCGAAGTCAAGCCAGGAGCCCACGTCTCACTACTCGTAAGGGGTGTTCTCGAGAAATGCTTCACCGTTGAGGAAGGGATACACTACCTGCTGGACTCCACGCCGCTCGAGGGAGCTAACTATCTCCTTGCGGACGCCTCGGGCAAGATGGCAGTGGTTGAGGCTTCTCCAAACGCATCCCGCGTCAGGTGGCCTATTGACGACTGGATCGTCACCACAAATCATTTCGTGCACCCGGAGATGCAAAGCCAAGAGAAACTTTCGGGGAGATGGGCTGACTCAGAGATCAGGCTTAGAGAAATATCTAATCAGCTGATGAAAGCCGAGATCGTCACCGTGGAGATGTGCAAGAATATTCTGTCCAGCCACGACCACTCGATCTGTTGTCACGAGGACGAGGAGCAGATCGGCACTCTCTGGTCTCTTGTGGCCACGCCGCGGAGCAGGAGGTTTCTGTTGGCATCAGGCCATCCGTGCTCGAAGCCGTACATTGCCCAGAATCAGCTGTCAAGATCCATTTCTATCTAGCAGGCTTTGGCGCCCTCTTCCGTTATTGCTCCTAATTTCCTAATGCTTAGTTGTCGTATAACCTCAATGATGCCCTCAATTCTTCAAAGCATGACAGAACCAACCAGGAGAAGAAAGACACACATGGGATGTGAACGGGATTCAAGGTAACGGTTTCAGACGCACGCTCTGACCTGTACCCTCTGCTGTGGTTTCCGAAGATGCCTTGAGGTTCCCATGGGTGAATGGTCTTGGGGCGCTGTCTCTCCAAATTCTTATATGGGAGGATAACAGCGTTATATACGGAGATGATGGTTGAGACCTCCGTGCGAGGTTGTTGCTCGATACGTGTTGCCTGCCTTTCGCTCACTGGTAGCGAAGGAGCTGGTTGAGAAACATGACTTATCCCAGGTGTCGGCAGCGTCAAAGCTAGGTACCACCCAGGCCGCAATCAGCCAGTATGTTTACTCAAAGAGGGGAGAGAGG
>Ga0209725_1002092_pt1 | contig 10916 bp, 8 predicted proteins | sample I18A1metaG_FD_184145 | JGI IMG/M metagenome (GOLD analysis project Ga0209725, IMG submission 184145) | Lake sediment bacterial and archeal communities from Gulf of Boni, Indonesia to study Microbial Dark Matter (Phase II) - ​I18A1 metaG... | ecosystem: Environmental > Aquatic > Freshwater > Lake... | reverse complement strand
AACTTGTTACATCTCGGGATGACCCAGCATTGCCAGGCATCTACAAGCTTGTTGCCATAGAAAGGGAGGGGAAGTGGGTTCCACGCGTGAAAACCAGTACTGGCAAGAGAACTCTTCCCGGCCCGAAGCAGATCTTTCGGAAATGCTCGGACCGTGGAAAGCTTCAATGGGACCTCTTAGGCATGGCTGACGAAGAACCACCCTGCGGAACCTTAGCACTGCTTGAGAGGATAATCGATAGAGGATCCCTTGTGTATGAATTCCCGAGAATCGATGAGATTAGAGAAAGGGCACTTGCCGAGGTTGAATCATTACCACTAGCGGCGAAAAGGCTGAGAGGCGGTAGAGCACCCAAGGTCAGACTGACATCAAAACTGAGAACCATTGCTCAGTCACTCTATGTTGAGCATTGTGCTTCATGAGGAAGGTGGTATGGCGCTTCACGATAGACTCGAGCGGGCGACTGTTCGTAGGTTTCACTACGTTTTCTTGGGGACTGCGGCACTCGCCTGGGCTTTCAACGCAATCTCAGTGATGATTCTATCATTTGTGCTGCCTTCGATACTGAAGGAATGGGGGTTGCCAATTCAGGCAGGAGGCCTTCTGGCGACTGCATACTATGTCGGCATGTTCTTAGGCGCCTCATCCTTCGGAGCATTGGCCGACCAGATAGGCAGAAAGCCGACGGTTCAACTTACAGTCGCCATCTACGCAACGACAACGGGTCTTTGCTCTCTCGCTTGGGATCCGGTTTCCATGGGAGTTCTGAGGTTTCTTGGAGGAACCGGGACGGGCGGCATAATGCCTGTCCTGAGCACATGGCTCTCTGAATATATGCCAAAATCAGACAGAGGCAAGTTCGTGGCGGTCTTGGAGAGTTCTTGGTCATTCGGCACGCTACTTATCAGCGCGCTTTCTTGGTTTCTCATACCAGCCTATGGTTGGAGATCCACCTTCCTTGTTTCCTCTTTCGCTCTCTTCTTCATCTTCTTGATTCATCGATTCTTGCCAGAATCGATTCGGTTCTTGGAAGTCAGGCAAAGAACAGAAGAAGCACTATCGATCCTCAGGCAACATGGCTTTGATGCCTCTTCCTCTACCCAAGGATCGGAACATACGGATGACAAAGATAGTCGGAAGTTTCTCCTAGCGGAACTCTGGTCTCGTCCTTTGAGAAGAAGAACCATGATGCTATGGGTTCTATGGTTTTGCATTGCGTACTCTTATCATGGCATCTTCGTTTGGCTTCCAACCATACTCTATGCAGAAGGCTTCGCTCTGGTCAGAGCATTATGGTACTCGATGCTGATCACTTCTCTTCAGATCCCTGGGTACCTCAGTGCCGCCTTTCTGATAGAGAAGACAGGACGAAAATACACTCTCGCGGTTTACATGACGCTGGCAGGACTGGCAAGCTATTTCTTCGGCAATGCTCAGAATGAGTCAAGCATCCTGCTCTGGGGAGGTTGCATATCGTTCTTCAACTTGGGGGCATGGGCAGTTACTTATGCATATACTCCGGAGCTTTATCCAACTAGGATTAGAGGAACTGGAGCCGGATGGGCAGGTGCAATCGGCCGAGTAGCAGGAATACTGGCCCCTTCCCTCACGGCGGTTACTGTTTCAAATCTCGGCATGTTCCATACATTCATGGTGTTCTTCGCAGTACATTTCGTCGCAGCCGCTGTCGTCGCTGCCTTCGCCGTAGAAACGAAGGGCAGAACGCTTGAAGAGATATCGAAGTAACTTCAACGATCTGATCGTGCTTGGCGTGACTGTGAGGCAGCTCATAGAGAATAGGTATCTTGATCCCGAGAGCCGCGAAATAGCTATATCTTGTTGCTGTTCGGATCTCGTCCGGCCTCAGCACTACTTCCTTTCCGTCCAGTCGTAGAATCCTTTCCCAGTCTTTCTTCCAAGAAGCCCTTTTCTCACCATCTGCCTGAGTAGTGAACTGGCTTTGTATTTCTGATCGTCAATCTTTTCGGATAGAACGTCTGCTATCGACAGCGTTGTGTCCAGTCCTATGTAGTCAAGCAATCTTAGAGGCCCCACCGGCCAGTTGAGGCCCAGCTTGATCGCCTTATCAATGTCAGCAGGTTCGGCGACTCCTTCTTGAACCAAGAAGACGGCCTCATTCAATGCGGGAACGAGAATTCGATTCACAACGAAGCCCGGCGTGTCTTTCACTACAACCGGCTCCTTTCCCATCTTCTCAGTGAACGACTTGACCGTCTGAATGGTTTCGTCTGAGGTCTTCTCCCCTCTAACGATCTCAACAAGCTTCATCAGCTGAGGGGGATTAAAGAAGTGTATTCCACAGAACTTCTCGGGCCTCTTCGTGGCCTTGGCCAACAAAGTGATACTGATCGAGGAAGTGTTGGACGCAACAATCGTACGTTGAGGGGCGATCTCGTCGACTTCTGAGAAGAGCTGGCGCTTCAATTGAGCCTTTTCCGGGGCGGCTTCGATCACAAGGTCAGCGTCTCTTAGGGCCTCTTTGAGCGAAAGAGTGGCATGAATCCTATTCTTGACCTCAGTTCTCTCGCTTTCGCTTAGCTCTCCCTTTCGAACAAATCTTCCCAGACTATCGTCGATCATCTCCAAGCCTCTGTGAAGAAACTCTTGCTTCACATCGGTGATGTAAACTTCTGATCTTGCCACTTGTGCAGCGACTTGCGCGATTCCATGGCCCATCAAGCCGGCGCCCAAGACGGCAACCCTGGCGATCTCCAACTTCGATCACACTCTCACTTTATCCTTCACTCTTTTGATAAAGGCTCTTGGGAGAGCCGAGGTAAGTAGGACACCCCACCTAGTGGTGGAAGGTACAGGTGTAGCTCCGTCGTGGACGAAGGCCAAGAGATAGTTGACTGGCAAATCCAAGCTTGTCTGCTGATTCATCTTTTCCTCGGAGTCTCTTGCCAAGCAGCGGTGGGAGGTTTCTTTACGCGCATTCGAAGATGACACTGTCCCTTGAGCGGGAACTCGAATATGTGCTTAGGTCTGCGCCTTATCCACACGATCCCTGTAGGTTTGTCCAAGATAGACGTATCTTACGCTTCCTGAACTAATCATCGTGAAATGTCTGTCTTCCAATTCCCTGACAACCTTGCCGGGAGCGCCCATCACGAGGGACTTTGACGGGACTACCGTGCCCTCTGTCAGTAACGAACCGGCAGCAATGATTGCCCAATCACCGATCCTGACGCCGTCCAGAACGACGGCCCTAGTTCCAATGAGGACATTGCTTCCCACATAGCAGCCATGAGCGATGGCTCCGTGACCCATCAAGACCCGGTCACCGAAATTCACAGGGTGGCTCTCGTCGACATGGATTACGCAGCAGTCCTGAATGCTTGCTCTCTTACCAATGCTGACGCTGTTCAAATCTCCTCTTATTACAGCGTTTGGCCAAATGTTTGAATCCTCTCCAATCGTTACGTTGCCAACTATCGTCGCATTGGATGCAACATAGCAGCTGGGATGTATCCTAGGCTTCTTGCCTTCGAACTCAAGAATAGGCAATCATCAATCCTCCACAACAAACTATTGGTCACTTGTGGAACGAGTGATAAGGCGCTTACGGTCAAGTCACATATGAAATGGCTCTTCGAACTCTCTCTTTCAAAAGCGAATACAAGCCTTGCCGCGAGCCGACGTCTCTCCCATTGTTCAAACCCTATCGGCCGCACCATTTATGGCACACGCAAACCCCTTAAGGTTTGAAGTTATACATCGCGCCGAGGTCGATTGTGAGTGGCTTGGGCAGGAGGTTCTGTGGCAGGCGAGGTGGCTGTTGCGATCAAGGAAGAGAGAGGAAAGAACATGGAGGGAAAGACCGAGCGAGGGAGAAGATGGGAGTGTGTCAAAGTGGGCCACCATAAGGACATTGGCAGAACGATTGGAGAATGGGAGAAGAATGGCTGGCGCCTGCACACGTATCAAGCTCAGGGCAGCCCAACCATGGTCAACCACTATCTGCTCTTCGTGAAAGAGGGTTCTTGACGCGCTGAGCTTTAGCGAGTTTCATACGCACACAAGGTAGCGAGCTGAAAAGCCAAGGACTAAGCGTTACTTGTAATCTGGGATCAACTACGCTGTTAGCCAAAGAGAACAGGAAAAAGGGAAAACTGGTCTTCACCTCGATTGTTTTCCCAAGTAAGTCATCAGAAACAAACGCTTTGCTTCTGGCAGATAGCATTCGCACCTTTGCTGGATCCCTTTCCAAATACCCAATCTGGTACTTTACACCAGAATATGGAAAGCAAATCTCTCAACCCGTCGAAGAGAAGTTACATGCTTTGGATGTTACCTTGATCCCGTTCAAGATCGACCATGAAACTCTGCGATTCCCATTTACGGGTCAAGTCTCTGCTACCTCCTTGGCCGAATCGATGGCCTGCGGCAAAACCGACATCCTTGCATGGCTAGACGCCAACACTATCATGCTTCAAGAACCGAAAGATTTCCTTCTGAGAGATGGCAAGAGCCTTGGCTTCAGGCCTGTCCATCATACCCTCGTGGGCTCGCGCTATGACGAACCGCTAGATCAGTTCTGGACACTGACCTACCGGTCCTGCAATGTTCCTGAAGACCGCGTCTTCCCCATGACGACCCATGTGGACGGAACAAGAATCCGCCCCTACTTCAACGCGGGCCTCATGATCACCCGCCCAGAAAAACATCTGCTTCAGGCTTGGCGTGACACCTTCTTTAAAGTCTACAAGGAGGCCTCTTTTCAGGAATTCTATGAGCAAGATGAACGTTACAGGGTTTTCATTCACCAAGCAGTGTTGTCAGGGGTCATTCTATCGACTTTATCGGTTGATGAAATTCAGGAACTGCCTCCGAAGTACAACTACCCGCTCCACCTGCACGGGCAAGATGTTACAGACCACCGTCCATCTTGTCTGGAGGAGCTAGTGACATTTCGTCATGAAGGGTTCTATGAGGATCCTGATTGGGTTAAGAAGATGCCGGCAAAAGAGGCGCTCAAGCAGTGGCTCGCCGAACGACTACTCATATAGTCAATTGGGACAAAGATAGCCCATTCTCGCGACTAGTACACAGAAATGTTTGAGGCGCACAAGTGAGCTACTCTATCGAAGCTAGTATGGATAATGCCCGTGATGATGACCTTGCGGCCCACTCTCTGTCGGCATGATGAAAGGGAGGAATTTCAAGCATTGTACACTCGCTTGGGCGAACATACGCTTATTTACGTATGAGCCGAGGCAGACCGCCGGGGTCACGGGCTTGCTTTCCCTGCCTAGACGAGTCTTTGGACTATCATTGTTGATTGCACTTTTGGCATTGCGTTCAGTCCGTGGTGAGCAAGTGGAGTTGTTGGTGAATGGCTCGTTTACGAATGGTGTCCAAGGGTGGAAAATGTGGGGGGTTGTCTCTTACGGACTTAGCGCTGAACTTTACGCTAAACCTAGGATACTGTCCGGCATTGCTCAGATTGTAGAGAGATCGGACTTTTCCCGAGATATATCGTTTTCATATAGAGTCACAATTGTGTTCCATAGCGATGCTGGGTGTCCTTTTTTCGAGGTATCAGTGATCGCATATATGCTTGACCCAGGGACCATGGGTGAGAGAACGGTTCTCCTCTACTCCAGAAGGTACTACTCAGTCACTACATGCGTCACGAGGTCATGTGACATCGCTGTGAATCTCAGAGAGAACCTGCGTCAAGATGGTAGAGTGGACCTAACCCGACTTTTGTTGAAGCAAATCAAAGTGGCTTTTGAGGCAGGTTTTGAAGACATTCACGCACATGCGCAGAGTCAAGTCTACATTCACTATGCGAGCTTGCTTATGGTAAAGCCTCCGCCACCGCCAACAATCACAACAACCCAAGCCTCGACAACCACAACAGCGAGATGGTGGATAGGTGAGATTAACTGGGAAAAAACCTCGAATTTGATACCAGTCGCGGCAGGCATAGCTGCCGTTCTCTTGATTCTTGTTGTCTTGAAGAGAAGGCGAGGCTGAAAGCGGAAAAACCTCAATTTGTTCACCTCTTCCATTCTTGAAGCAAATCCGCATCTATCTTTGGCCTTCTTCTTAGCGCCGCTTAAGTACAACGCAAAGCGGATTGGATAGACTTCCATTCCACATCCTTGGCGCCCGACTCATGAGAAGACAGCGATATCTCTTGGTGTGCACATACACCTCCGCCGAACAGAAGATGATCACTACTAGCTCGCTAGAACGGGCCAAATATGCTCTGGAGAAGTGGAGACTGTGACTTGGCTAGTCTATTAACCGAGCAAGTCTTTCTTTGAGGCTGATTGCCCAAAGATAAATGCGTTCCGATGATGGAAAGATGTTATTAGAATTTGACGGGACGCTATAGTGATGATCCAGATTGAGAAAAGACCTTGTCTACAAGGGCGCCGCAATGCTGATAGTTGGTCTAATTCTCACAATGTTAACGGAGGGCACCCACGAGCTAAGGTTTCAGGACCTGTCCATTGAGAAAAAGGATGGTTACTATGCATTCCTAAACAACTTGAAGGGGGGAGAAGAGTTCAGCGCGGAGTTCATCTGTCACCAACCAAAAGGTGAGCTTCGCATGGTGTTGATAACGGCATCTTGGTACGACAAGTGGAGAGGTGGCCAGGATGTCCCAAATACCGAGCTGCTTGGAGACGTACACGGCCATCAGGGCAGAATAACGTGGAAGGCTCAGGCCGACGGTGACTATGACTTGGTACTCTTGCCAACCGCTGACACAGCCAGCTGGCCGTTTGGCGTAAGTATGAGACTAGAGACCAAAAGCGAAAGAGGAGTAGGATGGTATGTAGGTACAGCGATGGAGCTCTGCGGAATTGCAGTGATGACCCTTGGGTTTGTAAAGAAGCGTGTGCGGCGTCCTACATAGCGTGCGTAGTTGATGGTCTTGCATTCAAGCCCTTTCGGGGAAGAACAGTCAGCCATGATCTTTCCACGATTACGACAAGGAGAACCAGAGCCACTACAGCAACCAGAGCGATCATGATCGCAGGCGTCACGAGGCTTAGGTAGTCCTTTCTAGTTGCGGTTTGCTCTGTTGTGGACTCTTTGGCTTCGAGAGAGATCAGATATATACAGGAAGGCGCGATCTTGCGTGAGATGGTTAAGGATCCAACTTGTGCTTGTTCGAACTTGTCTACGAGTGTCAGGTTATTTGTTTCATCGACCGCATATACCTCGCATCGAACGGCTCTGCCCTGCCAAGGAAGATTCCTCAAAGCAAGAGTGAACTCCTCGTAGTATGAGTCGAAGCTGCTAATGAGCACTCTAACCGTACTGCCGCCATCGGATCTTCCTGCAAGCGCAGCAAACCCTGCGTCGTTGGACCCGTTGCATGCCAACCTCACAGGCGTCTCTAGCATCCTGTTCATTGCAAGGAACGCATACGCTGTCTTCTTGAATTCGCCATTGTCGTAGAACAATCCGAACCCTCGCCCTTCCTTGCCTCCAGCATTTCCTCGATACCTGAGCGCTCCCGAGACGGACGTGTCCTGAAGATAGATGAGCGCAGATGCGGTCCATGCTGCTCCTCTGGCGTTCCAGAACTCGTCGTGATTCGCAGAGTCGGCGTAGATATTCCACTCCGTCAGAAAACTCTCAGCATTCTCGAAGCCATATTGTCTGAGCAAATTTCGAACCTCATTCGCGGTCTCAGCGACAAGATGTGGAGCGCGGCCTCCGGTGTAGATATGCCATGAAACGAAGTCAAGCGGTGACTTGTTTGTCTTGCAGAACTGGAGGAACCTCTCTAGGAATTCTTGTTTCCCTGCGAGCGCAGGCCCTCCAACCTTCACGCCAGTATCAACAGCCTTGAGTGCCCTTGCGACAGTGTCGTAAAGCCTGAAGTATTGTTCAGGCGTGCCCTTCCAGAAGATCTTAATGTCGGGTTCATTCCATATCTCCCAATAGCGTATCCCGTACCTGAAGCCGTTTGCCCAGCCTTGGTTGTAGTGCATGACAATGTGCTTGCAGATCTCGGCGAATTTCCCATAGTCGCTTGGTACGTCACTAGGGCCTCCCCAACTGTATCCAAGCCTGTAGAAGACCTCTGCACCGGTCGACCTTATCGCCTCAACCTGGAGATCAGTTGATTTGAAGTTGTAGCTGGACTCCTTGGAAGGGTCACCCTGCATGTTCGGGAAGACTACGTTTATGTCGAACGCCCCACGGACATCATGCGTTCTGACAAAGTTGACGCCTATTTGCTTGTACTGCTCATGCAGCGGCGCCTCAAGCGGCCTCTGAGGCAATGGCCCAGCATTGATCCCCTGCAACGACCTGATTCTACCGATAGTTCTTGAGAAGTCTACTTCTATCGTGACTCGACTCTCGAACCTCATCTTTCCAAGATCTCGATCGGACTTCGCTACGAGAGCATCTCGGAGCGGTCTCAACCTTTCAGCAAGCTCTGCCTGTGACCGCAGCTGCTCCGGTGAGCTCCCGGTCAGGGCGTCTGCCAGAACAATTCCGTCCATTCTGCGAATCGAGACACCCATTAGAGACAACGCTGTCGGAGCGACATCAACGAGCCTAGCAGGCATATCGGAGACATATGCTCTCTTTACACCAGGCCCAGCGAGGATCATCGGAATAGATTGTACGCCCCAAGACAAGCCGCCGTGAGATCCATGCTTGTTAAGTGGTTCATCTCCAACAGCTGTGTTCTCGTCAAGGGCTATTGCAACATCCGGACCTGAAGGCCCGGCGTAGCTTGAGAGCAGATACCTGTACGCTGCGTCTAGGCCTTGGCTTACCCTAGAGGCAGTTGGGCCAGTAGGTAGATAGTAGCAGTTGCTCTGCTCCAGAACCCGATAGTAGACAGCGTCGATGCCTGCAAGGTTTAGAGAAGCTATGTTCACTGCAGCTTCCCTGCCCTTCGTCTGATCTTTCAGGTAAATGTTGAATGATGTGCCGCCTCCCAATGAGAGGGCCGTCGTTCCAGTCTTCTCAACTGCCTTTCGGATCAGTTCGCCTCGCACATTACGCGAGTTGGGTATCATAGCGTGGTCCGCTGTAACCATGAAAAGAGTTTGATCGAAGATTCCCAACCTTCTGTATGTTTCAATCAATCTTCCGATCTGTAAGTCTACATTCGCCATGACTTCGGCCATCGCGTTGGGGGCGACGATTCCTCCCGTGCTGTGACCTACTCCGTCAATTTCAGGCAGATTTATCATCACAACTCGTGGACGTTCCAGCTCAAGCATCTTCACCGTTACATCCATGGCCCAAGTGTCGTATCGTATCGCCGGAATCGGAAGACTGTACGCCAGTGTAGGATCGTTGAGGACCTGGCTGGGTGGCATGTGACCTGCAACGCCACTCGGCACAAGCGATGCCTTGCCTGATCGCATCGAGTAGACGATGTAATCCGCGTACTGATTGCCCATTGCCGCTGCCGCAAAGAACTTGTTTGAGCTTATCGCAAGAACCTTGGCAGTGGGATCGGCCTCTTTCACCAATTGCGGAATCGAGACAGCCCCTGAAGCAACTATCGCTTCACCAAGTTTTCCTTGGTTGACTGCCTCAATCGTGGTAGGTCGGGCCATGGTGCCTGTAACCGGGTCTCGCCAACCGAACCCGATGACGCCTTGATTACGCGGAAGAGAGCCTGTGCTTATCGTAGCATGCCCAGGTGGAGTGTTAGATTCGAGCTGTGCAAGCCAAGCCCTAGTATATGTGGCGCCGTTTGCCATGAGAAGACGTAGGTTCGGAATGTCTGTCAACTGAAAGTAGTCGGGTCGGCAGGCGTCTATGACGACTATCGCAAGATATTTGGCTGAAGCAGTGGGCTGTTCCGCTGAGCACATTGTGCCCAATGGCAACAAGAGAACTGTTAGTAGGACCAGCAGCGTGACAGACTTGAGCCGGCTCAACCTTGACACCACAGTTTTCTCAAGATTGACTCAATATAAAGGCGTGATGAACCCTTCATTCATAAGGAATAGTATGTCCGAAACGGTGAACATGGAATGGAGGACTCCGCCACTTGCTTGTTAGAGGCTATTGGCTCTCTTGGGAGATTTCGTAATATGCTCTTAATACCCCGCGCGGTTACTTGTCTCTCTGCTGCTGTTCGGAGTTGCTGAGTCAATGCACTCGATATCGCAACAGTCGCTTCAATCCGACCTCGCCACCAGAGAACATCGAGCCTTGAAGAAACGAGAAGAATAGGAGCGCTGTCACCACTGCTAAAGTCAAGAACGCCGAAGGCGCTCGAATTTGTCCGCGTTATGCCTAGTCTCCTATGCCTAGCTGTGCTTGCATCATCTCTCGCCATGTTGCCTGTGCAGGCCTGGAGCAATGGTGGCTTCAGTACAGATCCTGCAAACCCAAAATACGGAACACATGATTGGCTGGCGCATCACGCCCTCGATTGGGTTCCAGACGACCTAGATTTCTGGGTCAGAGATAACCTAGCCATCTACCTCTATGGCACTGAACTACCTGACAATGGGAACGCAGCCTTAGGCGATGGGATCGGTGATACGTACCTACATCATGTTTACTATCGCTCCAACGGAGATCTGCAAGATGATTCGTCAGCGCGGCGAGCGCGAGAAGCCTTTGACAAAGCCCTATCGTATCTCGTCGTAGGAGACTATGGGAATGCTGCGAAATGGCTAGGAGTTATGACCCACTACATGTCTGATCTTGCGGTCTTTGGCCACGTGATGGGGAAGCCTACTGATTGGGGCGAGGAAAAGCATCACTCAGACTATGAGCAGTGGGTTGATGGAAGAACTGACCGATACGACAGCCTGTTCGTGGCGTTTCTCAAGTTCGACGGAAAGTTGGAGCAGAACTCTGCCTATAATGGCACGCTAAAGCTGGCCCACGACACGACCTTCGACAGCACAGGAAAAGGACGAACGGCAAAGTGGATGGAC
>Ga0209725_1002090_pt1 | contig 10936 bp, 11 predicted proteins | sample I18A1metaG_FD_184145 | JGI IMG/M metagenome (GOLD analysis project Ga0209725, IMG submission 184145) | Lake sediment bacterial and archeal communities from Gulf of Boni, Indonesia to study Microbial Dark Matter (Phase II) - ​I18A1 metaG... | ecosystem: Environmental > Aquatic > Freshwater > Lake... | reverse complement strand
AAGGCAGCTGGCGTCCCGAGAGTTGTAGTTTGCTCACCGCCAAGGAACAAGGGTGGGGTAAGTCAGTTGACGCTGGTGGCTGCGGACATTTGTGGGGTGGATGAGGTGTACAAGGTCGGAGGTGTACAGGCAATCGCAGCACTGGCTTACGGCACAGAAACCATTAGGCCAGTCGAAAAAATCGTCGGGCCCGGAAACAAGTACATCCTGGCGGCAAAAGCTCTCGTTTCGAAAGATGTGCCCATAGACATTCCTGCCGGACCTAGTGAGATAGTCATCCTTGCGGACCGATCAGCAGACCCTCGAATAATCGCCCTAGACATGTTGTCCCAAGCTGAGCATGGGGCAGAGGCTGTTGTGATATTGGTTACAGACTCCGGAATGCTTGCCGAAGCTGTGGTGAGAGAATTCGAAAACAGGAGCAAGTCAATGTCGAAGAGGGTGTCTCACACTTCTTCGAACCTCCTCGTATTGACATGTGATAGTATGGGAAAGGCCGTGAGTTTTGTGAACGAATTCGCACCAGAGCATCTTGAGGTGATTGGTGAAGACCAGTCTGCCATTGCTGAGAAGATCACGTCAGCCGGTCTCGTCTTGGTCGGCGAATACACGCCAGTAGCTGCAAGCGACTACTGTTTGGGAACAGGTCATGTTCTACCGACCGGAGGTTATGGCCAAGTTTTTTCGGGGCTTTCCAGTATCGATTTTGTGAAGAGAGTCAACATCGTAGAGTCTTCAGAGGAAGCCCTCTTGAAAGTCAAGAGGTTCGTTGAGACTTTGGCCCGAGGGGAAGGTCTGCCGAACCACGGTTTGGCTGTGCAAGGAAGGTTTGATGACAAGCAATAGCAGAAAGAAGAATCCGGCAAGGATTCTTGACGAATCTCAGAACGTCAGCGGATACGGTCTAGGAGAAACGATTGACAGCGTAGCTCGCAAACTAGATCGGAAGCCCTCCGAAATCATGAAACTCAACTCTAATGAGAATTTCTTTGTTCCACTGGATTTTCTCAGACGGCTCTTCAAGGAAGTCGCTGAACAGATCGATCCTCGACTCTATCCTGGTGAGGAAGCGAGGGAGCTAAGGACAGCCCTTGCGAAGTATCTGGGCGCTTCGCCCGAAGAGATTGTGATAGGAACAGGTAGCGATCAGCTAATCGACCTGGTATCGCGAATAACGCTCAGGTACGGTGATGAGGCACTCTCAATTGCTCCTACGTTTTCGATCTACGAGCAGTGCACTAGGATTCAAGGAGGAATCTACAAGGCTGTTCCTCTGAAGAATGACTTCTCGCTGGATACAGAAAGGATTCTGTCATCCGTGACGCCCAGAACCAAGCTGCTCTTCTTATGCTCTCCGAACAATCCAACGGCTAACCAGTTCGACCGTCAAGATATTGAAAAGTTGATTGAAGATTTTGAAGAGCCAGTGATGATTGATGAAGCCTACGTAGACTTTGCGGAATACTCCATCGTTGACCTCGTCGAAGAATATGAAAACGCCATTGTCCTAAGGACATTCTCTAAAGCATTTGGCCTTGCTGGACTAAGGCTAGGATACGCAGTCGCAAACCCGAAACTTGCCTCCTTAATACTTGACAGATTTCAGCTCCCCTACAGCGTGTCTCATGTTGCCTTGAGGCTTGGGCTGAAGCTCTTGGGAAGAATCGAAACCATACGAAATGGCATTTGCAAGCTGAAACAGGAACGGATAGAGCTCATAAGGGCGATGAACCAGATCGAAGGAGTCCACGCTTTCGATTCGGATGCAAACTTCGTTCTCTTTGAAGTGAACAAGAGGTCAAGTGACGTGTACAGAGAATTGTTGGAGGACGGTGTCATAGTGAAGAACGTTGGTAAAGTCTTGCATTTGGATAACTGCCTAAGAGTGTCAGTCGCACCACGCTGCATGTCAAAGCCATTTCTCACGTCTTTGAAGGAGGTTCTTGGTGACAATGGTGCCTAGATACGTCACTCTAGGCCTCGATGGCGAAACAGCCTACTTGAGAACTGACAAGCGAAATCAAATCAATAAAATCGATGCTGCGATTCTCGATTGCGACGGCGTTCTCATAGACATTAGAGATTCGTATAACAGGGCCATCTCCAGAAGTGTTGCTTATATAATCGAGGCCCTGACTGGATGTGGAATCTCTGGGAATCTCACCTCGGACGACGTGATATTTCAGTTCAGGAAATGCGGCGGATTCAACAATGACTGGGATACTGTCTATGGAATTCTAATGTACGTGCTATGCAATCTGCCCGAAAGGGCCATTAGAGCGATCAGGAAACGAATCGAGGAGACCGAATGGCAAACAGATCCCTACCTGCGGCTTTTTTCGTCCAAGAAAACCCTTGAAACTGGCCGGGAATCAGAATACTTGGATGACAGACTGTTTGAGACAATGATGGATGGGTTGAAGGAATTTGCAGAACACCTTGATGTGACAGGCGTGGAATCTGTTGACAGGAATCTCAGGCGGAAACCAGGAGTGAGCCGGTATCCCAACTTCTATGACACTTTGAAGAATTTCCTCAACAAGGGCGGCGCTGGCGAGGGAATAATCGCCACAGTTTTCGAGGAGCTCTTCTGCGGGGCGGGACTGTTCCTGAAAACGCATGGGATGAAGCCCAGATTCTACGAGGGCCCTGGTACAGTTGAGAATGGACGAGCCATCATCAGCTCAGATACTCTGGACCAATTGAGCGCTGCATTCGGCAAGGCGAATTTCGGCATTGCATCTGGCAGCAAGATCGAGCCCGCCAGACATATCCTGAAGGGCATTTTGAAGAGATTCAGACCTGAAAGCTTAGTCTTTCTTGACGATGTAGAGAAAGCTGAACGAGAACAGTCGAACAATGGCAGTCTCAAAGGCAGCCTAAGAAAACCAAATCCTTTCTCTCTCTTTAGAGCCGTCAAGGCTTTCTCTTCATTCAAGTCCGTCATCTACGTTGGGGACTCCATGGAGGACGTGATGATGGCAAAAGAAGCGGCGAAGACTGATCGTCGCTTTCTTTCGGGGGGTGCATATCACCATTCGCAACCTAGGGACGAGATCATACAAGCCTTTCTTGACCTGGAATGTGACCTAATCTTGCCTTCGGTCAATGAATTACCACTCGTGCTGAAGAGAGTAGGCAGGGACGGAAATTGAGGATTGGAGAGGTGTCCAGAAAAACACGCGAGACAGACATCTACGTAAGGCTGAATCTTGATGGCTCGGGAATGGCTGAGGTCAAGAGCGGAACCGATTTCCTCGACCATATGCTCAAGTCCTTGGCGACGCACAGCCTGATTGATATCGAGGCAAGGATCACAGGCGACCTGAAGCACCACGTATTGGAAGACATTGCGATTTGTGTTGGAGAGGCTATGTTGGAGGCTTTGGGTAACGCCAGTGGAATAGCTCGGTTTGGACACGCCATCGTGCCTATGGACTGTTCTTTGGCCGTAGCTGCCATCGACCTTGCTAAGAGGCCCTACGTGAAGATCGATTTGAAACTCAGAGGGAAGAAGATCGAGGATATGCCTTGTGAGGACGTCTACCATTTCCTTGAGACCTTGGCCATGTCTATGCGAGCAAATGTGCACATCTGGATTCAATATGGATTGAATGACCACCACAAGGTGGAGGCGGCGTTCAAGGCTCTGGCGGCCGCTTTGAGAAGGGCCGTTGCCATAGATCCGCGAAGAAGCGGGATACCAAGTTTCAAGGGGGCAATTTGAATTCAGAGAGTGGGCATAGTCGACTGCGGGATTGGCAACCTATTCAGCATAGAATGCACTCTCAGAAGAGTCGGATTGGAGCCAGCGACCATTTGCAGGTCTCGAACCCTGAAAGGGTTTGACGCAGTTGTCATTCCTGGTGTCGGCAACTTCAGAGCGGCCGCGGAGAACATCGGATCGATGAGATCGGTGATAGCTGAACAGGTGAATGATGGCGTTCCTCTTCTCGGCATATGCTTAGGTATGCAACTTCTCTTTGATTCAAGCGAGGAGAGCCCGGGAAAAGGGCTGGGACTTCTAGGTGGAAATGTTCTGAGGTTGCCCGAGAGCGTGAAAATCCCGCACATGGGCTGGAATACACTCAAGATGTGCCGCCGTGATGCTCTGACAGACGGTATCAGCGAGAAAGACCACTTCTACTTTGCCCACAGCTACTATCCTTCTCCCTCAGACAATGATGCAATAGTGGCCCGGACAGAGTACGGGTTGGACTTCACTTCAATCGTAGCCGACGGGAACATCTATGGCACTCAATTCCACCCAGAAAAATCCGGGAAGGCCGGAGAACAAATTCTTCGTAATTTCGCCTTGATCGTCAAAAGGCGGGGAAGCTAGCTTAGAAATGGAGGTAATCCCGGCCGTAGACATAATGAAGGGGCGAGTTGTTCGCCTTGTCAAAGGCGATCCTATTTCTGCCAAGTCATATGAGAGCTTAGGTGATCCAGTATCCATCGCCAAGAAGTGGGAGGCAGAAGGAGCCCAGACCGTTCACATCATAGACCTTGATGCCGCCCTGAATCTTGGAAGCAACGCCTGTGTCGTCGAAGACGTAGTTTCGTCTGTCAAGGTTGCAACCCAGGTCGGTGGAGGCCTAAGACATCTCGAAACTGCACGAGCTCTCCTCGATATGGGCGTTGAGAAGGTGATCCTCGGTTCACTAGCATTCGCAGATCAGCCCGCCGTCAAAACTCTGTTGAATGAGTATGGAACGAACCGCGTCATCGTGGCACTCGATCATCTGAATGGTTCGGTTATGGTCAAAGGATGGACTTCGTCAACGGAGATAGCTGTTGACGAGGCCATGTTGATCTTCTCCAAGATCGGTGCCAGATTGTTCTTGGCAACCTCTATCGAACGCGACGGAACCGCATCAGGACCGGATTTAGATATTCTGAAGGTATTGTCCTCCCTTAACGTGAGTGTGATGGCAGCTGGTGGCATAAGAAATCTTGAAGACATATTGGTGTTGAAGCGTTTGGGCCTTCTTGGCGTTGTCATTGGAAGAGCCCTCTATGACGGTCAGATCAGCTTGAAGGAAGCTCTGAAGATGGCCAAAGAATGAGGAGGCGAGCAGCGTGGTTTTGGCGAAGAGAGTACTGCCTTGCCTTGATGTTGATCATGGCAGAGTTGTGAAAGGGATTCATTTTGTAGACCTCAAGCAGGCAGGAGACCCAGTTAAACTTGGCAAGCGGTACAGCGACGAAGGTGCTGACGAGCTTGTCTTCCTTGACATAACGGCCTCTCCTGAAAAGAGGAAGATACTTCACGGCATTGTACGTGGCGTAGCAGCAGAATTGAACATTCCCTTTACCGTCGGAGGAGGAATCAGGAACATCCAGGACGCGAGGATGGTCTTGTGCAGCGGAGCGGACAAAGTATCAGTAAACACGGCTGCAGTTGAAAACCCAACATTGGTCACAGAACTTTCAGAAATGTTCGGGCAACAATGCGTGGTCGTTGCCATCGACGCCAAGAGAAGGTTTGAGGTTCGCTCCGATTGCGTCGAGACGAGCGAAGGGGCCCACTGGTTTGAAGTCTACACTTATGGCGGGCGTAAACCCACCGGTATTGATGCCCCCGATTGGGCCGTGAAATCTGCTGAGCTTGGCGCCGGTGAGATATTGCTTACCTCGATGGATATGGACGGGACTGAGAACGGATACGATCTTGAGCTGACCAGGGAAATCACCCAAAGGGTCAACATCCCAGTTGTGGCGAGCGGTGGAGCTGGCAAACCGGCACATTTTCTGGAAGCGTTTACAGTCGGGGAGGCTGACGCGGCCCTAGCAGCCTCCGTATTCCACTTTGACGAGTACCCGATCCCAGTTGTGAAGCGTTTCTTAGCTGAAAGGGGAGTGCCAGTGCGGCTTTGAACACAAGAAGACTGCTCACTCTCAGTGACTTGGACTTCAAAAAGGGAAACGGCCTGCTTCCCGTCATTGTTCAAGATCAAAGGACGCTAAAAGTGCTGACCCTTGCATATGCCAATAGAGAAGCCATTGAAAAGACCTTGGCAACGGGATACGCTCATTACTTCAGACGCTCCCTCAGAAAAGTAGTGAAGAAGGGAAAAACATCAGGAAACGTCCAAGAGGTCAAAGAGATCTTAGCCGATTGCGATTCCGACACTATTCTATACTTGGTCAAACCAGAGGGCCCAGCATGCCATCTCGGCGGCGAAACTTGTTTCTACCGTAAACTCAAGTCGCCAATCTGAACTCAAGGCTCACCGTGCGTCCTACCCACCAGAGACATTATCCAGATCCTTCCCTCGCAATACTAGATGGAGCACGCTTCTGCGCCTGTCTTTTACGCGCGTGCGGATGGATGTTCCCGAGACCCATCCTTTCTCGCACGTAACATCCATCTGGTGCACTAGCTACTCTTTAGGCTCCGTCAGCTCTTTTGGGTTGGGTTTGTTGCTTGATGAGCTCCTCGAGTGCTTGGCTCAAGACCTGAATCTCTGTATGTTGGCCCGCCTCGGGTATAAGGAGTTAGTCTCAGGTTCGGAAAGGGCTGTCTATGCCCTTCATATTCTCGTCATCGCAAGCGGCACGACGCCAAAGGCTACGATCAGTGCGGCGATCTTGAATATCGATGGGAGAGGAAGAAAGGTCATTAGGACGCCTGCAAGTAGCGCACCAACCGCTTCTCCGATATCGAACATCGTGGCCATATACGCCGTTCCAATGGTGGTACTGCCTCCAGGAAGGTTCGCGACTAGGACCCATTCAGTGACAGCTCTCGTGCCCCATCCCAGACCAATCATAACCATAGTCACAGTTATGAGCCAGATCGGTTGGGCCTCTGAGAGGATCGTGAACGCGATAGCTGTCGCAACGAAAGCTAGGAGGGCCGGTTTCTTTCCCCCAACTCGATCAGCAAAGATGCCCACGGGCCATCGCACGAGAGTGTTCGCCAATCCTTTCGCCGCGAAGAAGAGGCCGACCATGTACAACGGCAGCGAGAGACTCTGCACAACAAATATGGCGAAGATTGCTCCGAAGATCCCGTCTGTCGTGGAAAAGGATGCCCGCGCGATTGAGATAGTCGCGAGCCGCTTCGACAACGCCAAGCTCTTCAGTAGAGAAACGATGCTCTTGCTGCGTGAGCCTCTCTCCGCCTCTCGAAAGTGCACATCGGCCTGTTCGAAGAGTCGAGCTCTTTGGGTCAAAACCGAGATAAGAAAGCCCCCAAAGGAGAGAAAACCGGCGACGACAAAGGTTGCGACGTACCCTCCCAGTTCAACTAGAAAGCTGTTGACCGCAGGCCCGATCATCATCGAGGCCGCTGGAGTCATAAGGTATATGCTCAGGATCCTACCCCGCTGCTCTCTCCTGACCAACCCGGATGTGACGGATATCAAGAGAGGGTGGAATACGGCCGCGGCTACCGCATGAATGGCCCTGAGAGGATAGAGCCATCCTGCATCAGGAACGACAGCGTAAAGAAAGCTCGACACTGATTGCCCTATCAGTGATAGGCTCAGGAAATTCCACCCTCCAAGCCTATGTGAAACGATTCCGAGCGGTATCCTCATGAGCACGACCGTGATTGACGAGACTGAAAGGATGAGCCCCAGCTCGAGCTTAGTGCCACCAATATCCAGTATGTACAGCGGCAAAGTGGGATAAATGATGAGAGAAGACATGAACGAAGAAAGACCGAGGATCACTAGGATAAGCAATCGAATTCGTAGGCGGTTCTTATCATCCTGCAGGCTCTGAAGGCGATTGTCTGTCTGCACGTTGCCGCGAACTCCATGACTCTTTCCAGACTCATTCATTGGGGTAGGAATCTCAGATCCCGTCAGATCTATATCTGGTTATCCAGTCACATAAACACACATTCGTTGACCCAAGACATTCACCGAATGAAAGGCGACGGCCATCATGAGTGGAGTAGAAGCCTCTACCAAGAAGCCGCGCGTGATCGTTGAGAAAGTCACGCAAGAGAACTCATAGTGTTCGGTTCCACAGGAACTGGAAGGTTGAAGGTAATCCTTAAGAAGCCAGCCGCCTCTTTCGGCCAGTCTAAGGTGAGTTAGATCAGAGATGACCTATTCTGAACAGCCTGCAACAGAGGCACCGGTGAAGGTAGAGAGTTTGAACCCGCGGTCGAGACAGCTGAACCTCACAGTGAAGGTTGTCTCGAAGGGCGAGGTGAGGGAGACCGTTTCCCGAAGGGACGGATCGGCTCACAGAGTGGCGGACGTGCTCGTTGGAGATGAGACGGGCTCCGTCTACATGACCTTGTGGGACGACAACATCGATAAGGTCAAGGAAGGAGACATCATAGACGTCAAGAACGGATACGTCTCCCTATTCAGGGGTTCGATGCGCCTCAACGTTGGAAGGTTTGGAAGCTTCGAGGCGTCTGCTGGAACGGTCGGCGAAGTCAACGAGAAGAACAACCTCTCCGATAAGACGTATGAGGAGGAACGCCGCTACTTCCGCCCCCGCTTCCAAGATAGAGGAGGATATGAGGGCAGAGGGCGCGGTCGGGGGTACCGGGGTAGAAGAGGAAGGTTCTGAGACCGCTTCACGGCCGCCTTAGCGTGAGCGTCAGGCCTTCTTTCAAGTAGTAAGCAACTGCGCGTCAGCCTCATCAGATGACTTCTCTTGACGTCAGAGAATGGAAGATCGCTTCCTGTAAACCAAGAGAAGAAGGGGTTGGGGGGATTCCTCCCCCAGCATGGAATCACCAAGAGCGTGTGTGTGGTATCAATGGTGCGAGCATTAGAATTTGAAACCTAGATTCGAGGAAGTTTAAGATCGATTTGGTTGATGTTTGAATCCATAGCTGCCTCAATCTCAGTATCTTCGATAGCGCCGATGACAACAGCCACTTTGATGGAGGTTAGTGTTCCAGAAGTGAGGTGTCCTCCCAATGTCACTACCTTGCCATCCATAACCGTGGAGGCGGAGAAATGTGCGTGGATTTCTGCTTCTCCATCCTTCTTTGTGGCAATCCATCCAGTCAGCGAGACAATCTCCATCGGTTGCTCCAATTCAAGGTAAAGGCGATGGCGATCTTCCACCCTAAAACCCGGAGGCATGGTCTTGACGTTTCGAAATGTCGCTTTCTTCAACGCCCCGACGGCCCCTAGGATCACTCCTGTTCGAATCCCTTCTCTTTTGACCAGTTCTAGGATTCCTGCCAAAAGGTCAATGTTGATGCCCAGCTTTCCGAAGACAATCCGGTTCATTCGCCCTCTTCCAATCCCATCTAACAAGCCATGAATACCCTGTATTCCTAAATTCTTCATACGGTTCGATTGACACATTTCTTCTTATGCTTTTCGATGTGTGTGATACCTTGGTGCGGCCGACAGAATCTGAACTGTGGATGGTACGGAATTGTGTGTGCGCACCATGTGATCAGAAGAATCCTAGGGTGTGCAGTATGTGAATCCCAGACTTCTAGTTCTCGACGAGGCCACTTCAAGCATCGATCCATACACAGAGCTCGTCGTGCAAAACGCATTGAAGAAGCTTCTCGAAAACAGGCTGGCCATAATAATAGCTCACAGGCTTTCAACCATTAGGCTCTGCGACGAAATAATAGTGATTGACCAGGGAAGAATGGTTGAAAGAGGAACACATTCGGAACTTATGAAGAAAGGCGGACTGTACAGCTCCTTCTATAGGATGCAGTTCAAAGAGGAGCGGGGTATTGAAACAGTGCGAGGCATGGTGCAGCGAACCTAAGTAACGAACACGTATCGAACCAACTTCTCTGAATAAGCCCGATGATGTATCTAAGCACCCAATCTTGTTCGCCGAATACTCCGTGAAGCAGACCATGAACAGTTGAAATGACAGGCCCACGCACCAGGCGCAGGGACGCCTCGACCTGTCATTTCTCTTTTTTCGGATTCTTGGTTTCGGTTGTAGCGTCTCGTAGCGCAACATGTTGGACTATGAGGCTTATCTTTTCGTCGAGGTCTGCGATCCGCTTTCCCAGGAGGTAGACGAGAGTGAAGAGGATGAGGATGGAGAAGGTTGTGACGAAGTGGATGGGCGTGTACATTCCGAGCGCCTCTGTGGCGAAGAGTAGAGCCGAGTAGAATTGTGGAACGGTTCCAACCAGGATGAGCGCAAGCCAAAGGGCCATCCAGAAGAGATATTGAAGTGGTCGGATTCTTCTGCGGCGAAGTTCTAGCGTCGTGAGTATAAGCATCGTTGCGCCGAAGATCGCTGCGGCTATCGCGTAGGGCTCCATGCGGTCCTGCCCTACGTAGGGTCCGGCCCTCCAACAGTTTTAGACTTTTCCTAGTTCAACGCATTACGGTCGAGTACAGGATCTTGAGCCCGTCCTTGATGCTTGTTCCCCTCACGCGTTGAGGCAGATATACGGCGGCTACAGGGATCTCTCTGATCCTGAAGTTTCCTTTGGCGGCTAGGATCAGTATCTCGGAAGCCCAACGATAGTCCCGTGCCTGATGTATCGCGTATTCTAGGACTCCCCTCCTGTAGGCTCTGAAGCCTGACTGGGAGTCTGTGATTTGCGTTCCCGCAGCTAGCGAGGTCGTGGCGGAGAGGATCCTGTTTCCGATTCTCTTGCCCAGTGGCATTCCTGCCGGTGGACTCAGGAGCCTCGATCCGACGACCACATCTGCTTCGTCTCTCAATATGAGATCTGTGAGGTTAGGTATCTGGTCCGGGTCATGTTGCCCATCGCCATCCATCGTCAGGAAGATCTCGGAGTCGGTCTTCAGGGCTGCCCTGAAGCCCGTGGAGAGGGCCGCCCCTGTTCCGAGACGTAGCACATGCCTGATGACTGTGGCGCCAGCTTTTCCGGAAACTGTGGCAGTCTGGTCTCGGCTGTTGTCGTCGATGACCAGGACGGCGCCGCAGTGCTTGAGGGCTCCGGCTACTACTCGCCCTACGGTGGCTTCTTCCTCGAAGGCCGGTATGATGCAGAGAG
>Ga0209725_1002089_pt1 | contig 10941 bp, 11 predicted proteins | sample I18A1metaG_FD_184145 | JGI IMG/M metagenome (GOLD analysis project Ga0209725, IMG submission 184145) | Lake sediment bacterial and archeal communities from Gulf of Boni, Indonesia to study Microbial Dark Matter (Phase II) - ​I18A1 metaG... | ecosystem: Environmental > Aquatic > Freshwater > Lake... | reverse complement strand
TGTGAGGATCAGGTACGTTAGAAGTGGTGCCGCGCATAGCGACCCGAAGCCGCTTCCTGATAGGGCGATTCCCATGGCGAGGCCTCTCCTTTTGGTGAACCATCTCACTATCGTGGAGGTGAATGGGACCCAGACCGTGCTCGTGCCGACTCCAGTCACAATCCCATACGAAACATAGAGGTGCCAGGAGGAAGTTGCCTGACTGGAAAGGATGAGGCCGGAGCCCATGAGGAGGCCCCCAAGCAGGCTCATCAGCCTAATATTGGATCTCTTGTAGATGAAGGAGACCGGCAGGACCGATAGAATGTACACGATGGACATGGTGGAGGGAGCGAGAGCGACTTGGGTGGCGGTCCATCCGAAGTGTTCCATCAGAGGCTTGTAGAAGACGCCGAAGGAGAAGAAGAGCCCGTGAACGCTCATAGCCAGGAATGACGCTGCAACGATGATCCATGCGTAGAAAGCTTTGGATTCAGCGCTCCTAGCCAAAATAATCCCTGACTCATACCGGTCTGTCGAGACACGTGGTCCGATATTTCCGCTCTAGTTCTCTTGAAGCCGATTGACGAATCACTGGTTCTGTAGACGTACAAATGGGTTTCTGGGTTCTAGGACGTATCTGCCTAATACGATGGCTATGAGGCCTATTGCAAATCTGAGGTATAGATCAACACCTCTGAGGAATATAGCCAATTCTACCCTTGGAATCACTCCAAGGGCCGGTTCTGGATTCGATGGCGCCTGTCCGCCTCATGTTATGAACGCCGGTTCACTGGGATCTTTGCCCTTGATAACGTATGGGTTAGAGAATAAGTTGTTCAACTACGGCGCATGAGCGCAACAGCGTGACATAGTAAGAGTTATAAGAGAATCTTGAAGAATCCGTTATACGTTTATGTGGACTGCCGTTCTGACAAGAACGGCAGAGTTTATGTGATTGCTTTGGAGAAGGCGGCTGTCTTCCTTGATGGTGGTTTCTTCTCGAAGGTCAGGCTCCACTTTGGGCGGCCAGAACTAGACTGGGTAAAATTCTGCGACAAAATCTGTGGAGATAATTGCGAACGACTGAGAACATACTTCTACGATTGTATGCCATATCGTGATGACCCACCGACACCAGAACAACAGAAGCGTTACGCTGACAAACAGCGCTTCATAAACAGTCTATCCATACTTCCCAGATTTGAAATCAGGTTGGGTCGTCTGCAACGCCTCATGACGGTGGACGGAGATGACTTCAGGCAGAAAGGTGTCGACATCTTATTGGCGGTAGATCTTGTAAGAATGGCTTGGCGTGACAGAATATACAAGGCCGTCATTGTAACGAATGACACCGACTTCATTCCAGCAATAAAGGAAGCCAAGGATGCCGGGGTTCTTGTGCATCTCCACTACTGCAACGACAAACCTTTCGACATCCACGAAGCGCTATACTCAATATGCGACGACAGAACCCCCATCACCCGCGAATTACTACTTGAATGCGAATCCTCTTCAGACAAGTAGTGGGAGCTACGAGGCAACAAACGTCTAAGCCTACTCAGAACGGCACCCTGAGACTCAATATTAGATCTCCCGACTGACCCTCGGTAACGCACGAGTTAGAAGGATCTATCCCATCTGTTCGATATGCTACGGCAGGCAGACCTAGCTGTAGAGCAGCCACTGCTTCATTTGCGATGTTGACACACCGGACAAGAACAGCGATCTTATTTCCATGACATCGGATTGTGTCATTATGAACTTCGAGAAGACGTATCTCCGTCCGATGCCCTCATTGCTTTCTGCAAACCCTCTCAAAGCTACCTTCGGCTGTGAAATGAAGAAATGATTGAATCGATTCTTCACGTCAAGTTCAAGCTGAGTGGGATCTGCTTTCCAGCTTCGGTCGGAAGGATCGAAGCAGACTACATGGGTGTGTCCTCCCTCTTTCTTTCCTTCTATAATGCGATCTCCCCAGAGAGATGTAGTGGCGATTCCCCAAGATTTGCATAGAGCGTTTGGGAAACCCATCTCATCGGAACACCAACCGATCCCCTTTCCATTGGCCAGATAGTACTTGAAAACCAAATCGGCGCTGTTGTAGTTGTGACAGACAATGCTTTCTCCTTCGATGACGATTGTGTAGTCGCTCTCAGGGTAGATCCAGTTCCTATTGGGTCCAGTGAAGAATCTGAGTTCCAGCGTTCTTATTGTCGACATAACGTTGGGTTGAATCCAGCATAATCCATCCATAAGGTCCCGCATCTGGGTGAGAGTGGTCAGTTCAATCGTGGCCCAGCGATAACCCTTCTTGCCCATTTTCACGTTCAAGTAGTCTCTCGGATCATGATAGCTTCTCACGCTTGACTGATCTCCTCTCCAAGCAAGGCAGATCTTCGCCTCCAACGGGTGCTTCTCAAGACTGATGCATCTTTTGTCAATCTGCAGTTGATTTGTTTCTCTCAGAAAGGCTAGAAAATCTGAAGCGTCGCTACGAACCAGTGTTCTGACTTCTTCATCACCGAGGGCAATCCACAACCCATGAGTCATCGCAATGGCTAGAGCAGTTGTGTCATCTTGTTTGAACTCGCTTTGGCATGCTAGCCAGTACAGAATATGCAGTTCAGTGTTGTAGTCGGGAACCGAGTACTTGAAGTCGCTTTGGTCTGGTGTCCCGCCTTTGATCATCAGTTCGAAGGCTTCTTTGACTTCAGGATTCGTTGCGTTCAATGCGAGGAAAGCGATCTTCGCAACAGCTGTCGCATTACTCAGGTCCGGCAGACTACGCAGCTCGTTAGCTAGTTGAACGTATGGCTGAGTGCCGTTTGATTCCAGAAGCGACAGGTAGTAGCCGATCGTTTTCACCTGGCCGATCGTGATCCATTCAGTTGGGCGTACGGGCGTGACAACTGTTTGAGATCCAGTGACAGTCGTCACGGTCGGAGTGACTTGTATTGTGATCGGAGGTGGTGTTGGTGGAGGTAGACTTCGCCAACCAATGATGCCCAGTATAGCGAATGATACAATCACAATGGCTAGAAGCCTCAACCAGCTTCGAGAAGGCATCACGGATCCACATCAATCTTGGAAGATGCGAACATTAGATCTTTTCTAGGTGGAATATTGAGGATCGTTGTCTTTCGTCCAAAGAGACAGGGGGCTTCCCAGCGGTGGGACCAAGGATCGATAGGGATCGACAGGATACTGAATGGATGCACTCATTGGTCTGGGAGGTTTGTCCACCTGAAAATGCAAATGTGGATAAGTTCCAAGAATCGTACTGGAACCGGATAGTCCAATCAGGTCGCCTCTTCTGACAACTTGTCCCTTCTCGACTTTCACTTCTTTAAGATGAGAATAATTCGTGATATATCCGTCAGTATGCTTTACAAATACAGTGTGTCCCCCGCCACGGGTGTTGAAGGTGATTTCAGACACAGTCCCAGGAGCCCCGGCTATGATTGGAGTCATTTCTTTCAAATCGTAGTCTATCCCTGCATGGGGCTCGTCAGTATAGCTAAAGGTTGTTTGTGTACCTCCTTGCCAATCTAGTCGACCTGACTTGCCGATATTTACGAACCATCGTATCTTGTAGTCGGTTCCCTTTGCAAGTGGCAGCGTCAGAAATCCTTCCATCAATCCGATGTCTTTTCTGGCATCTCGAATGAAGAAGATCTCGTAGGATTCCTTTACAGATCTGAACTCAGCAGCGGATTCGCACATGTACCTGAATTTCTTGGGTGGGAATACGCCTAGTTCATGGATTCCCTCTTCAACATCAGTCGCATACCATCCTGTACTATTCGTAGCCGTCACATTTCTTCCGTCAAGAGCAACAATCACATTCGGCACATCTGGCTCATTTGGCTCCTGCTTTCCATTGCCGTTGTGGTCGAAGAAGATCATGCCGAGTAGCTTGAGCATCCTAACGGTCTTCGTACTTGAAGGTGTGGTTGTGGCAGCAGTCGTTGTGCCTGTTATGGCAGGCCCGGGTTGGGGAGTGAACTGCTGCCAACCCACAGCACCTAGTAAAGCTGATGCCACAATCAGGGCAGCGAGAAGCTTCCATCGTCCCTGCGAAGACATATGGAGCCCCGCAACTACTTGGGATCGGATGAGATAAGGCTAAGCTACTTCGAAGTGTCAGGTAACTTGCGGTTGGTCGATATCTGATGACCTATGATCCGTTGGAGCTGGCGGGAGAGACGGAGAAGATTGTGGCAAGAGGCATGCTTAGGAAATACTATCGAAGGAGCAGGCCGGGAAGATGGTATGGCGGGATAGCCAGCGCCGACTGTTGCGGATGTAACCTGAGATGTGTCTTCTGTTGGAGCGGAGCACCTCGAGACAATCCCGAACGCATAGGCGAGTTCTATTCACCTGAGCAGATATTCAGCAGCCTCGTGGCATGTGCCAAGAAATATGGTTACGGACAGTTGAGGGTTAGCGGCAACGAGCCCACAATAGGAGAAGAGCATTTGCTGAAGCTACTTGAACTCGTAGATGGAACCCGTCACAAGTTCATCCTTGAAACCAATGGAATGCTGATTGGACAGGACCCGGGCTATGCGAGGAAGCTTTCACGGTTCAAATGCGTCCAGGTCAGAGTCTCAATAAAGGGAACGAACCAAGAGGAATTCTCCACGCTGACCGGAGCAATCCCTGAAGCTTTCATGCTACAACTCAAAGCGTTAGGGAATCTGCTTGACGCAGGCGTGTCCTGTCATGCTGCCGTAATGCTCTCTTTCAGCTCCAAGGAGGACTTCAGAGAGCTTCTGAACCGCCTAAGAGAAATCGATCGAGGCTTAGCGAAAAATGTTGAAGAGGAATACGTCTTCCTTTATCCGCATGTGATCAACAGGTTGAGTGAAGCAGGAATCAAGCCAACGATCGCCTACAAACCCGGTAAAGCACCCAAAGAACTGATCTAATCTGTGGAAAGGACGAGATGTCAACTTGCTATGACGCTGGGGTTCAAGAGGAGGCGATAGATTGAGTTGTCACCTGACATTGCAGTATGTTCTACTGTGCAGGAGGTTATGTGTTTTGAAACCTTACTGCGAGTAGCGAACTAACCGTTTTTCGCTTGATTTTTGGCTCATGGTCTCTCATTTTGTCTCTCTTTGCACCGCTGGCATTCGTGACGCATACGTGTTAGCCTTCCGCATGGCGGACATCTCAGCGGCGATGGCAATGGCAGTAGTGTTAAGGATACATGTGAGCATCGGTGTAGTCGTAGGCATTATTGCAGGTGTCGGCGTCGGCGGTGGGAGCGAAGTCGGCGACGGCGTGGCATCTGTTCTTCGCATGCACTTGAAGCTTCCAAATGTTGGTTGTTTAGGTTAAGGAAGCCAAATATTAAATAGACACCCTAATAGGGTGTTTAAATGAAATAGACATCCCAATAGGGAGTCTACCTGGTGAGATGTCATGATATGGATACCGCCATGGCTTGCGAAAGCGTACGCAAGGATGTACTCCGCGAAGAAGACCGAAACATTCGGTTTCTCAGAGGCAGCAGAGATACTCGGCATAAAGGACGAAAGGCCGCTCGCAAAGACTGTGGCCAAGCTGAAAAGCTTCGGGTACCTTATTGCGAGGAGAGACCCTGTCGATTCGAGAAGGAAACTGTTCAGGCTCATAGATCCAGAAAGCATCGTTCTGGCGATGGCAATACAATCGGAAGCCAAGGTGGAAGATGTGGCAGGAAAACTCAGGTCAGCCTCAGGCTCACTGGACTATTATCTGAACGGTGCTTATGCGGCTTACCAATATCATCATTATTCAGCACCCGGAAGAATTGATCTCTCGGTCAGGGCTGCACAACTGTCTGTATGGGTAGCGCTTCTTTCAGGCAGAGGTGTATCGCTCTCCATAGATGACATACCTGCTGAAAGGCCGGCAGAGAACAATATCCATCTTCGCTCAGACTTCGACGAGAAGCTTTCAGAACATGTCAGAGTAATCAATGAAGTAAGGTATCTTTCGCCGGAGATGCTGGTTGTCTTGGGAATCGCAGGAGCAAACCCAAGCATGGAGGATGTTCTTTCTCTTCTTGTTGTTCAAAGAAAGAAATTGGACTGGAAAGGTTTGCTTGGAGTCGCCGAGGCATACGATGCAACCAGGTTCCTAGGATGCATTCTCGATGTCCTGAACTTCGAATCGCGAAGACCGCTGTACGAGAGCAATCTGATTGGAAAGATGTTCAAACAGTCAAATCTCGAAGCACGGCTTGACTTTCCCGTCAGCATGAGAAGTCAGCCTACAGAGAAGCTGTACGAGCCCCTTGCGTCAAAATGGAACTTGAGGCTGCATCTCACTCACGCATTTGTCACTAAGATACTGACGGACTTGATGCGACAATGAGTGAGGAACAAGTCGAACGGAAAAGCTTGGAAGACCTTCAATCAATCTTGGAAGCAGCACGCAAGGTGGGTATTAGGCTGGTCATCATAGGCGGATATGCTGTCGCTGCGTACACTCATGGCTATCGGTAGACCAAAGACATCGATTTGGTTGCCGACAGGCCGACACTCGGAAGATTGATAGGATTGCTGAAGAGCCTCGGGTATGCGATCCGAGATACTGAATTCGGCATAGGTGGCTCAAAGACACTGAATGGAGGATTCATTGATCTGCACATTAGTGCAGGAAGAATCTACGACTTATCCACAGGAAAGGAATATCCAGTCGACGTATCCCTCTTCACAAACGCAATATATCGAGCAGTATCGGGACGCATCTCGAAGACCACGTCGTTGAAAGCGGCTGTGGTTGAATTGGAGACTCTTGTCATCCTTAAGATGATGCCCGTTGGCAGAAACAAAGATGCCGTCGATCTGCTTTCATTACTACGAGACAGGAGAAGAGACATAGATCTGGAGTCGCTCTCGCGTAGAGTGCGGACCGCTGGTTTGACTGTACATCTACTAGAGCGCATACGCGACTATGCGAAGAGACTCAGAGATGGCGAGCTTGACAAGATCTGGTTCGACATGACTGGATCGAGGTTTCCCTATGCCGAAAAGCGATTAGAGGAGGGATCGTAGTCAGCACGTTTGACGGTAAACTGGGCTCCTTTATGGGCAAATGCAACCCCCCATCAACCGAAAAATGGAGCCGCAGTATCAAGGTCAGTTACGATGTCGTAACTTTTTTAGGGAACGATTGTTCTTTGTATCGAACGATTGTTCGATGAAAAGCCTGTTTGAATATCCAGGCTTCAGGATACTCGCCGTCTTTCTCAAGGAGCCTTACAGAGAGTTCTACCTAAGAGAAGTCGCTTCTCATGCAAAGGTGAGCGTCAGCACTGTCAAAGCCTATCTCGATTCACTCGTGAGTGATGAATTCCTGTTGAGGTCCAATAGGGCTAACCTGACATTGTTCAAGGCAAATATGGAGAACCCTGCCTTCAAACATTTCAAGATAGCGCACTTCCTCCGCCATTTAAGACCTCTAATCAACCATCTCAGGCAGAAGTACGAGAAGAGCTCGATCATACTCTACGGTAGCTGCGCAAGGGGAGAAGATGACAAAGACAGCGATATCGACCTCTTGATAATCGGAGGAGCCGAAAAGATTGAGTTAACTGATTTTGAGAGAAAATTCAACCGAACGATTACCCTCCTAGTCTATGGCTATCAAGATTGGGAAGAAAAAGCGAAACAAGATGAGGCGTTCTATGAAAGCATAATCACTGAAGGACTGGCTATTCAAGGTAATCTGCCCGTGATCAAGAAATGAACCTTAGAGACTGCTTTCAGAAAAGGCTGTTGAGGCGCGTGAAACCAGATGCTGCAAAAAGTACCAGATCACTTGAAGTTGCATCGACAAAGCTAGAGGAGGCCGAGAGAGCTCTCAAGAACGAGTTGTTTGATGCCGCTATAATCCTCTCTTACACAGCTACGTTCCACGCTGCGCGAGCGCTCCTCTTCAGAGACGGAGTAGTCGAGAAAAGTCACGTCTGTCTCATTGAATACTTGAGAGCAGAATATGTCCGTAAGGGGAGGCTGAGCGGGGCCCTGGTGAACACCCTCGACTCTCTGAGGATAGATCGACATGAAACGATCTATGGTCTCGAGACAAGGAGCGATGTGAAAGAGGCTGATTACGCCGTCAGAAAAGCCGAGGAATTTCTTGGCGGCACAAAACGGGCGCTGGCAAAAAACACGCACTAACTTGGCAAATTCGCAAGCTAACTCACAGCTCATGCAACAGAACGTGTGCGATTGGAGAATAGTGTTGCAATAGTGCAAGTGTTGCGCTAGGTAGCAACCCTAGACCTTCTGTAACGGCAAGAGCCTGCGAGAAAATAGAGATGCAATACTGCAACTATTGGAGTACGTCAAGACGCATTCGACTAGCGAGGTGCCCAAAGTACCATTTTCCCTTTCTTCAGCATTTCCTTGGCTAACTCCTCAACGGGACCGTGTTTGATGCATTTGGCCATGCAGTGCTTGACGCAGGCTGGTTCAAGGCCCTTCCTCGTACGGCTTGCGCATAGACTGCAGAGTTCAGTGGGAAACGGGATGAAGGAGAGATACGGTCTGCCGTCAGGCAACATCTGGACCGTCTCAATTACCTGCATCCCTACAACCTCCTTCGGTCTGACGTACTCTTGGGCGCAGGCTACTTGGCACGTGAAGCAGCCAGTGCAGTACTCGTAATCGATCAGAAGACCGTACCTGGTCCCCTCACTCACTGTTAGCATCCTCCGCTGAAGACTTGTAGACCCTGCATAGCAGGTGCTTGATCGGTGCTCCTAGGCCGTCCTTTCCCTGATACCCCATGGGGATCAGCTGGTTGATGTTAGACTTCCAGACGCCGAAGAGCGTGGGCTCCGCCCCCTCCTCCTCAGGGAACCACCAGCCATGCTCAGCCATCACCATCCATTCAGGCACCGCCGGCGTAACCTTCGCCTTGAGCCTACACCTCCCAAGCCAGTCCTCAACCCAAACCCACTCCCCATCACTGATCCCCAAAGACCTCGCTGTGTCAGGATTGATCTCAACAATGGGATCTGGATGGATCTGCCTCAGCCAAGGAATGTTCCTGTGCTCCGAATGGAAGTAGACTGGAGACCTTCTTCCAGTAGACAAGACCAGAGGGTACTCCTTCGCCAGCTCCGGCTGACTGATAGGAGTGAACGGAGGCTCCTCATAGTGAGGCAGAGGCTCCAGCCCCCACTCCTCACGCAGCGAAGAATACAGCTCAACCTTCCCCGACGGCGTCTGGAACCCAGGCTTTCCATCTTTGCGCAGCAGCCCCTTCTCGAATCTATGATACGGAGCACTAGGGTGACCTTCCCTCGGCAGAGCCCAGCCCCTCTTCTGCAGCTCACGGAATGTCATCCCAGAAGGCTTCAGGATCTCATCGAAGAGATCATAGATCGTATCCCATCTGAAATCTGGGTCAAACCTCTTGGCCAACTCGAAGTTGATCTCCACGTCTGGCTTGCATTCGCCCACGGCTATCACCTTGTTTATCGTCTGAAGGGGCACCCACCAGCTCCTGACCCCATCCTTCTCAAGAAAGGTCGCCGCCGGCAGCACGATGTCAGCCAGCTGAGTGCTGGGTGTATGAAACAGGTCGACCGCAACCACAAACTCAAGCCTCTTGATTGCTTCCACCCATCTCTTGGGGTCCAACCCTATGCCCCCGATAGGATTGCAGGCCTGCATCCACATGCCCTTGATCTGATACGGGTCCCCTGAGAATATCTGTTCAAGAACCAGATCGGTCTGAGCCCGCCAGATGAACCTGCTCAGAGGCCCGTACCGGTCCGCCCCGATCCTCTTCCTGTCAACCTCCTTGGACTTCAGCTTGATCACTCCCTCTGCTCCGGGCAGGGCATAGGCAACCGCATCAAAGGCAAAGCGGGAGATCACGTTCCCGCCGGGCACGTCCAAGTTTCCTGTCAGGCACCAAAGGCAGGTTATCGCCTGCGCCGTAGGAGTGATTGCAGGCGTCATGTCGATGGGCACTCCCCAGTGTATCGATGCCGGCTTGCTCTTTGCGTACAGGATCGCTGCGTCCCTGATCTCCTTCTCTGGGACCAAGGTGATCTCTGCCACCCGCTCAGGAGGATACTTGTTCACTTCCTCACAGAAAATGTCCCAGACAGTCCTAGCCTGCACACGGGCTCCACCTTTCAGCTCGACCTCGTAATCCCCCGTCAGTGCTGGCTTCACGTCTAGCGACCGATAACAAACCTCAAGCGAGTCCCAGATAACTGGTCTCTCACTTTTGGCATCCCAGACAACGAAGTTGCTCTGAGATCCACCATCAATCAGGTCGCTCTCGCGAAGCAATCTCGACGTGTCACGTCGAACCAGATAATGCCCATTCATCCATTTCTCAACGAAATCCTCATCATAGAGTCCTTCATTGACTATGATGTTGAGGAAACCCATCGCCAAGGCGCCGTCTGTCCCTGGTCTCAGTCTGAGCCACTTCGTGGCCCTTGAAGCGAACCAAGAAAGCCGCGGATCGATGGCAATGATTTTCGCGCCTCTCTTCATTAGGTCAACTATCCAGTGACCAAACACGTTGTCCGGGCATGAGGCCGGAATGTCGTAGCCCCAGACCACTATGCACTCGGGAATCCTATACCTCGGGCTTTCGTGGCGCTCAGCCAGCCATTGGCCTGCATCAATAACGCAGTAGTCGCCTTGGACGGTTTCCACTGCTGACATCCTTGGACTGTAGCAGGCTATCCCGCTCAGGCTGAACATGACGTTGGGGCTACCATACGCGTAGGCGAGCATGCATATCCAAGGCCCAATATCCCTGCCGGTCCCCATAGAGAAGATGAAGCTCTCTGGGCCATAGTCCTCACGTATCTTCTTCATCCTTCGCTCTATCAGGTCGAAAGCCTCATCCCAAGAGATCTCCTCCCACCTTCCCTCTCCACGTTCCCCAACACGTTTCATCGGGCGTCTGAGGCGATCTGGATGATAC
>Ga0209725_1002088_pt1 | contig 10943 bp, 9 predicted proteins | sample I18A1metaG_FD_184145 | JGI IMG/M metagenome (GOLD analysis project Ga0209725, IMG submission 184145) | Lake sediment bacterial and archeal communities from Gulf of Boni, Indonesia to study Microbial Dark Matter (Phase II) - ​I18A1 metaG... | ecosystem: Environmental > Aquatic > Freshwater > Lake... | reverse complement strand
CATTGCCTCCTTCCACGCTTCTGTTGATCCTGCCGGGATAGTTACGAGTGAGACTCCATCTAGGAATTGACGACACGGATTCGCTGGCTGGCGGATGCACAACCAAGATCGGGGCGGACCTGGTTGTCGCGCTGCTCAAGGAAGGGGTTAGACTCACAGATTATCCTAACTTGATTAGGCTCAATCCAAACGTTCCTTGGAAGACTAGAGGTAACGGAGCAATCTGCCTTAGACTCGAATCAAACTTGCCCCGGAACGCAATCCTTGAACTTGCCATGGAAGAGATTCAACGGAGCTCAAGACTACGAGATCCTGGAACCGATCCCGGCCTTGTTTTGCTCGAAGGTCCGGTTCCATCTGACATTGCCAAATTCAGCGAGGAGGCGCTGACGCGTATGGTGACACTTGACAGCGCCGTATCTCTGATCAAGAGGGTCAGAGCCGAGGCGGTCGGCCGCGGTTCGTTTCTGGGGATCATCGGTGCACTTGCCGCGATCGGAACCGCACTGGATCGCGACTACACCTTTGAGCTGATTGCATATAGATCGAAAGACTATAAGGGAAAACCTAGACTCATCGACAGGAAATCAATCTTTCAGATGAACGAAGAAACGAACGAATTCACTTTCAACAACATTGATCCGGAGACCGGACGCGTACTGATCACCCCTAGGGGGCCTGACCCAATCCTATGCGGCGTGAGGGGCGAAAGCCCCGAGGCCGTGCAAAAGGCGTTCAACATGTTGCGGATTCGAGAACCGGTCGATGCCTGGATGATCTTCAGGACAAATCAGGGAACCGACGCGCATCTAGCAAGGAATCTGGTTGTGTCCGACCTACAAGACAACTGCGCTGTCGTCGTCGAGGGAGTTGTCAAAGAGAAACCTCGCACGATAACAGGAGGGCACGTCATTTTTCTTCTCGCCGACGAAACGGGCTCCGTTCATTGCGCAGCCTATGAGCCTACCGGCAACTTCAGAAACATCGTTAGGCGGTTGGAACCGGGAGATAGAGTGCGCGCATTTGGCGGCGTAAGACCGGCAGGCGACGGAATCCCTAGAACTCTCAACCTGGAAAAGCTTGAGGTTCTCGAGATCGTGCCGCGTGTGATAGTTCAAAATCCTCCCTGTCCGAAATGCGGCAAGAGGATGAAATCCGCAGGTAAGGGTCAAGGTTTTCGATGTAAGCGCTGCGCGACTCACGAATCCATGAGGGCTCGCAGCGAAATCCAGACGGACCTAGACCGCAAGATATACCTGCCTCCACCAAGAGCGCATCGTCACTTGACAAAACCCTATTCGCGTTACTCAAGACAGCAATCTCGGATCAATGGGCCGCCTGCTGGGGATTGGCATTTTCCCTAGAATCAAGGAATCGTAGAATGCCCCGCTATCAGAATTTGCCCCTCGATCTCCAACAGAAGGAAAGCACATACATGTGTTCTGAGCGGCGACGAATGAAGCAGTTTAGTGGAGACGTGACGGACAATTGGTACTCCCCCAGAGCCGCTTTGCGCTGGCCCTGTGCGGGGGGTGGACTTTCAGGCTTTTTACAGCCTTTCGAACCACCGATCTCAGGGTTTCCCAGTGGGCTCCTATGAGCCCTGCGGGTTAAACCTGGCTACCCCACCCCGCTATTCTGAGATCTCCGCACGTCTCCGAGGCAAGACTCCCCGATCCACAAGTTAAACGTTTTCAAATCATGAGAGGACCGAAAGATCCTCCCTAAGGTAAAGGCGTCCGGCTTGCACCATTCTGCCTGCTCGAGTTTCTGCCGCTCGATCCGGCGTGCGTTCGCTTTCGTCTAGGCCCCGAGCGCTCGATCACCAAGCGATCTTCTCGTTTCTGTGATGGTACGGTCGCTGTCGTGGACTCCTTCCTCAAGGGGCACATCGGCATCCAATGTTCGTGGACATCCTTTGGTTATAAGCAGTCCTTCTTCCTAGAGGGGTTGGATTGGGGCGGTCTTTCGCGAATGGGGGCTCGCAAATTAGGCGTCCCTCTATCAATTCGAAGTAAGCCCTTTCCTGTTTTTTCATCCGGGGATGTCCGAATAACCTCTCTCCAGGCGCCTTCCTGCCTGTCCAAGAGCGAGTCCTTGCGTGCTACGGCTCACATAACCATTATCTGATGATGGACCACACGTGGGTTGAATGTCGATACACTTTGGCATCCCTATTCGAGAGACCTGTAGTGATTAAGCCGCCTGAGGTCGTCGCCACTCACGATTTTCTTCTGATCGGTTGGATACTTCTGCTTCTTATGGGGACGCCTTGGCTCTTTCTGGGCATAGACGCGCTGGTGGTCGGGGCTTTAGGTTTCATAGGATATCCGCCGGCAACGATCGTCATGATTCTGGCCACCGGAAGCGCATTGATCGATGGTTGGACGGCTTTCTTTGCGTTCTCATTCGTGCCGACTATGGCGCTGGCAATCGGCGCTGGAGTCGTCGTTTTCTTTCTCATCTTCATTATTGCCATCTACATGACTACCGTTAGAAGAACCTCGACTGGAAACTACGAGGGTGCTAGAGCCTCTTCGCTATTTTTCGGTGCCATCCTTATCCTACTTTCACTAGCCTCTTTCGCCGCATTCCTCGGTTTCGCATTCTTCGCGAGCGCAGCCCTTCTGATTCTACCCGCATTGTTCTTCCTGATGGGGTACGGAAAGATGGGCGAGGTGATCGCGAGATACGGGCCTGTGGCAGTTCTCTCAGACGCCGCTCCCATCGAAACTGCACCCCAGATCCCGAGCGGAGCAGCGCTTCCTCCAGTGCCGGTCATGGCTGCACCGACCATGGGAATGGGCGCAGTCGCAGTTCCCGCGAATCCCGTCCCGACTGTAGCAAGTCCCGCGCCGCCAACTATACCGCAGTATCAACCTCCAGCTATCTCGCCATATCAGCATCTGGGAGGTACAGTGCCGCGGGTACCACTCTGCCCGACCTGCGGACGAGAACTCTTCTACGCTTCAAACTACAAGAGATGGTACTGCCTAGTCTGCGAAAGCCGCAGGTAGAGTTACCCGCACCCTAACTCTACCTGACATCACTTATCGCGTTTCAGTTATACCGATCCGGACCCTCGATAATAGCCAGAGCTTGAAAGCGCTGTGAATGAGAACGTCAGCTCTTTGATCACTGAAGTCTAGGGTCGATGAGCAACGCGCGGACGTAGAGAAGTAACTGACCATTTTCGCCGCATAAGAAAAAGATGTAAGGAATATCTGAGACTCAGCTTCACTTCTCGAGTGCGCTTGTAAAGAAGTCGTGGTGCTCTTCTTCTTCCTCTTCTATATCTTGGAAGATCTCGAATGTGGCGACATCCCCTTCCTTCTGCGCTATCTCCATGATCTCCTTGTACATGTTGATGGCCTCTACCTCGGCCGTTACGTCATAGTTGAGCATGTCTTGAAGCTTCTCACCAACGTTGATCACACTGGGTTTAGTCGTCGGCTTTCCCCCCAGATACCAGAGTCGCTCGGCGATCTTCTCTGCATGTTTCATCTCTGTAATAGCAATCTTCTTGAACTCGTCGTGCACCGCGTAATGCGGCACTCCTTTCCATTGAACATGTTGCCACATATACTGAATTGAAACCTGAAGTTCTCTAGCAATAGCTTGGTTGAGCATATCCAAGAGCTTCGCGGAAGCCATGGTTAACCAAGACCTCGGCAAGCATCAGGAGGACTCATGCATATAACTGCTGCGCACAGCTGATTAGTTCACTACTTCAGTTCAGTAGTTCTCAGAGAAGAGTTCGAAGTAAGCCCGACCGTGGGCGCAGACAGGGCATTTTTCGGGGGCTTCCGTGCCTTCGAGGATGTGCCCGCAGTTGCGGCATTTCCACTTTACGGGTGTGGGTCTCCTGAATACTTCTCCAGCCTCCAAGTTTTTCAGGAGTTTCAGGTATCTTCGCTCGTGATTCACCTCGACAGAAGCGATGCCGCGGAAGGTAGCCGCTATGTCTCTGAATCCTTCCTTCACGGCGACTTCAGCAAAGTTCGGATAGAGCGTTCCCCACTCGAGCTTCTCGCCCGCGGCAGCTGCCCGGAGGTTTTCGGAGGTGATCCCTATCACGCCTGCAGGGTACTTCGCTGTTATTTCTACGTCTCCACCTTGTAGATGCTTGAAGAAGAGCTGCGCGTGCTCCTTTTCGTTGTCTGCTGTTTCAGCGAAGATTGCAGATATCTGCTCAAGGCCCTCCTTCTTAGAGACACTTGCAAAGAAGGTATAACGGGTTCTTGCTTGTGACTCGCCTGCAAAGGCCGCTAGCAGGTTCTTCTCGGTCTGGCTTCCTTTAAGCTGCATGGTAGGCATCTCGTATAGCGTGAGTCCGGGTTTTCTTAGGATCGAGCCCTGAGTGCGGTCTCGAATCTTCTATTCACGATATCCCAGTTTACGTTCTCGAAGAACGCGTCAATATAGGGAGGTCTTTTTGGTCCCTGGTCAGTGTAATACGCGTGTTCATAGACATCAAGAACCAGCAAGGGTATCGTGTTCAGAAGACCATAGACGTTATGGGCGTCGAGGCCGTTGTTGAAGAGTTTGCCGCTGGTGAGGTCGTATACTAGGATAGCCCATCCTCGAAGGGCTATGCCGCAGGCCTTGAAGTCTTCCTTCCACTTCTCAAAGGATCCAAAGTTCTTATTGATATGCTCCGTGAGCCTTGCGCTAGGGGCACCGCCCTTCCCATCCTTGATGTTCTCGAAGTAGAGTTCGTGGAGTACTACGCCCATCCAGTTGAAACTCTCTTCGACCTTCAAGGCTCTGTAGTCACTGAAGTTTTGATTCGCTTTGCTCCGGTCTACGGTCTGCATTCTCTCCCAGATCTCATTGATCTTAGTGACGTATCCTTTGTAGTGCGTATCAAAATGGTACGTGAGTTGCTGGTCGGAGATTCCTTTCAAACCCTTCGGCTTGAGGTCCTCTTTCGGAGTTACTTTCGCGGACAATCTGATTCCTCTTATGAACTACTCAATTCTCAAAGGTAAAAGGATTATCGAAGTCTCTCAAGTTCAGAGCCCCCATATGAAACATGGGATCACAGCGGAACACGACCCGCGGGGAAGAATGCCCGTCAACCAGTTATTTCTATTGACAGCGCGGCGCGTCCCATAGTCAATGCTAATATTCGGCTTGTAGTGTACGTGATGGGAAAGTTACAGGGTTTGAGGTATGAGCTCTGCTATCTGTGAGAGATGCGGACAGTCTATAGATGAATGCGAGTGCACGTGCCCGTATTGTGGCCAGACCCACGAATGCCGATGCTGCATTGGCTATGGCGTGGCAACCGGCGGCGGCTAGATGCCTGCTTCCCATCTTGACGAATTTGCTTACGGAGAGTTCAGAAAGTGGTTGTAAGGAATACCCTTGTCTGGATGGTTGGAGGAGCTCAGGGGAGCGGCGTCGACTCTGGAGCAAACATTTTTGCAAGGGCCTGTTGCTATGCAGGGCTCTATGTTTTCGGGAACAGAGAGTACCACTCAAACATAAAGGGCCTTCACAGCTACTTCCAGATCCGAGTCGCTGAGCGACCTGTCTACTGCCACCGAAGTTTTGTGGATTTGCTTGCAACTTTTGATGCTGAAACTCTCGTGAGGCATCGATATGAGATGTCTAAGCAAGGCGGGATAATTTATGACCCCACGTACGAGTCCGCAAAGATACAGGACATTCCAACTCTCGAAAAGGAGTTTGTGAACGAATCTGTCCTGCAGCTCAAAGAGAGGGGTTTCGGAGGAACGGTGAGAGAGTTGCTTGAGGATGCTAGGAAAGACGGCATTCGAACCTACCCCGTGCCGTACATGAATTTCGTCAAAGAAATTGCTGAGAAGTTTGGCGAGTCGCCCAGCAAGGCTGCAAGAGTGATCAACGTGCTAGTGTTGGGGGTGTCATTTGCCATCTTGGACTCGGATATCGAGCTACTTTCAAAGGCAATTAGGGCAATCTTTGGAGCCAAGCCCGCTATAGCCGAGATGAATATTCTCGCTTCACGAATCGCATATGACTACGCGAAGAAGAACTTTGGCACAGGCTTTGGTGTCAAACTGGAAAAAGTAGACGCCACAGAGGGCAGGATCTTTTTGATGGGCAATCAAGCGGTCGCCCTGGGCAAGCTTGCAGGGGGCTGCAGATTCCAAACATACTACCCAATCACCCCCGCCGCCGACGAAAGCGAGTATCTTGAGGCCAATGAGAGACTGGATTTGATCGTTCCAAGCCAGCTACAAGCTCCAGAGACCGGGGAAGCATCCCTAACTAAGGGCGGCGGATCAATAGTTGTGGTCCAAACTGAGGATGAAATCGCCGCCATAAACATGGCATCGGGAGCGGTACTCACAGGTACCAGGGCTTCAACATCAACATCTGGGCCGGGCTTCTCTCTCATGGCTGAGGGTCTGGGGTGGGCAGGGATGAACGAGGCACCGGTCGTCATAACATACTACCAAAGAGGCGCGCCCTCCACCGGGCTCCCGACCAGACACGGGCAGGACGACCTGAGGTTCGCCATTCACGCCGCCCACGGAGAGTTCGCCAGAATCGTTTTGGCATCGGGAGATATTCAGGAGTCCTTCTACGACGCCGCGCTGGCTTTCAACTATGCGGAGCGCTTCCAAGTGCCGGTAATCCATCTTCTCGACAAAGCCCTAGCGAACAGCAGCAACACCTACCCAATTTTCGCCACTTCCAACATGAAAGTCGAAAGGGGTGAACTCCTCGACTACGAAGCTCTACAGAAACTCCTACAAGAACAGGGCCAATACAAGCGCTTTCAGTTGACAGAGTCCGGCGTCTCAGCAAGAATTCGGTTAGGAACACCTGGAACTTTCTTCTGGAACACAGGAGACGAACGTGATGAGAGGGGACATATCGATGAAAATCCGACAAATAGGACGACGATGATGGAGAAGCGCATGAAGAAACTGGAGGTCATCGAGACGGAGATCCCGGCGTCAGAGAAACTCAATTTCTTCGGCGAAGAAGACGCTGCAGCTACGGTCGTCAGCTGGGGCTCCACAAAAGGCGCGCTCCTGGAGGCGAAGGGACGCCTCGAGGCAGAAGGAACGAAGATCAACTTTTTGCAGCTTCGCTTGATGCATCCGTTCCCCGCAGCAGATTTCTCAATACTGCTGAAGGACGCGAAGAGGATTATGGATGTGGAAATGAATTATTCTGGTCAGCTTGCTGGCATAGTCAGGGAGAAGACAGGTATAACGATCGAAGATCTTATCCTCAAATATAACGGCCGACCGATGACTTCCGACGAGCTCTACGAAGCCATCAAGAGAGCTCTTCATGGCAAGCCTGGCATGAGGCAGGTGTTGACTTATGGCTCTTAAGGCATCCGACTACAGGTCCGACGTGCACAACGACTGGTGTCCGGCCTGCGGCGACTTCGGGATACTCTCAGCCCTCCAGATTGCGCTTGCCGAGCTGAAGCTGCAGCCCCATCAGGTAGCGATCTTCTCAGGGATAGGATGCTCCGGCAAGACACCGCACTTCGTCAACGCCTATGGTATTCACACCCTCCACGGTCGAGCCGTTCCGTTTGCGATAGGCTCGAAGCTCGCGAATCCTGAGTTGGAAGTGATCGTGATGGGAGGGGACGGTGACGGCCTGGGCATAGGGATGGGTCACTTCATCGCAGCGGGCAGGCGCAACATCGACATTGCCTACATGATCCATGATAACGGCGTGTACGGGCTGACGAAGGGGCAGGCCTCGCCAACACTTCAACTGGGCTTGAAGACAAAGTCCCTGCCCATGCCTAACATCACTGCAGCTGTCAATCCAATATCGCTCGCTCTGGCGGCAGGGTATACCTTCGTCTCGAGAGGATACTCGTACGACGTCCGCCATCTGAAGGAGATGATGAAGAAAGCCATCAGCCACAAAGGCCTGGCGCTCGTGGACATACTCCAACCGTGCCCGACATATAATGACATCAACACGAAGGAGTGGTACTCGGGTGAAGACAGGCCTGACCCGAAGACCGGGAAGCCGGTACCTCGCTACTACCTATTGGAGCAGACTGGCTACGACCCGGTGGTTCACAGCTTAGACGAGGATTTCGCAAAGATCGATCAAGCGATAGCGAAATCAAGGGAGTGGGGTGACAAGATTCCGATCGGCGTATTCTATCAGAACGAGCTTATCCCAACCTATGAGGATCGAATAAACCAGCGGATACCGGACTACAGAGTCAACCCTCCAGCCAAACAGATCATCTGCACCAATACGGGCCGATCAGCAATTGACCTAGGGAAGATGTTCGAAGACTTACGGGTCACTTAATCTCTGGGCTTCGCTATGCGTTTGGATCAATGAGCAATCCGCAAGCAGCCAGGGAAGGTTGTGTCTTGGGCGCTGTCAATGAATATATGATCGACGGTGATTCCGTCAACAAAGTTCTTGATACCTACAAGCTTGAGATCCATATGCTAACCGGGCAAGTGTTCGAGGCCCTTGAGAAGAAGTTCCTCAAGAGTCTGGCAGACGAGGTTGAGAAATCCAAAGCTCAGACTGTCAAGTTTGTCAACCTCGAATCGATCGCATTAGGGCCGCACAAAGATTTCCTATTCCCCATATGTGGTGCCCTGGCTGAACTCATCGACCAGCTAAGCCGGAAAGGGGTCACGGTGACCGGAACCGTACGAGACCCACTAACTCTTCCGTGGAATCTAGTGTCTCGGATCGACAAGAGCTTCAAGGGTATCGCGCCGGCCGACGGCGAACCTGCGAAACAATGAAAGCACTCTATCCTCGCCCCAGATTTGTAGTGGTTCGTCTCTAACTGAGCAGGGTGGGATCTCGGAGATGCTTGACAATGGCGTTCATGAACCGCGCTGCAAGGGCCCCGTCGATCACTCTGTGGTCGAAGGACAATGAAAGCGGCATAACGCTTCTTATGACAACCTTGCCTTCTCGTACGACTGGTTTCTCAAGTATCCGTCCTGTGGCTAAGATCGCGGTTTCTGGATAGTTCGTTATTGGCGTGGCGTGCGTACCACCAATAAACCCGATGTTGGTGATCGTAAAGGTGCCTCCTCTAAGGTCTGCCAAATTCACTTCGCGTGACTGCGCCTTTTCGGCGAGGCTTTGCACCTCTTGGGCGATTTTCATGATGTTCTTCTGGTCCGCGTCTTTCACAACGGGCACTATGAGGCCGTCTGAAGTATCCACGGCTACCCCAATGTTGTAGTACCTCTTGAGAATGATGTCTTCGTGCTGGTCGTCGACTGACGAATTCACATAAGGATACTGTTTCAAAGCTGCTATCGCGGCCTTGATCACGTACGGCATGTATGTGAGGTGAATGCTCTTCTCCTCCGCGATCTTCTTCTGATCACCTCTGAGTCTCACGAGTTCGGTCACGTCCGCCTCATCCATGTGCGTGACATGGACCGCGGTCCTTACGGACTCTACCATCCTCTTCGCGGTGCTCTTTCGTACGCCTTTCATGGGAACAGTTTCGTATTCTCCGTATTGGTCACGCTTCACAGCAGGCTTCGCGAGTACCTCCATTTTCTCTTCTTTGCCTAGTGCAAAGTTTCGTACGTCATCCTCCGTTATTCTACCCTCGAGCCCCGTACCTGTTATTTGTCCCAAGTCGACGCCTAGCTCTCTTGCAAGTCTCCTTGTAGCGGGGGTCGCGCTGATTCTTGCGGGCTTCGCAGGAATCGGCGGCGCCTCTTCCAGTACTCCAACGACTGAAACGGCTCGCCGAACCTGCGGTTGCTCTGGTTTCTCAGCAGTTTCGCCTCGCTCGCCGATGCTGACTAGGGTTTCTCCGACTTTGACAGTGTCGCCTTCCCTGTGATAGATCTTCAGTATGATTCCCGATCCGGGAGAGGGTATGTCCACTATGGCCTTGTCCGTCTCAATCTTGACAACTGTTTGATGTTCTTCTACGCTGTCGCCTTCTTTGACTTCCCACTTTACGATTTCTCCCTCAGTAATCCCCTCACCAATGTCGGGGAACTTGAAATCTGTTGCCATGGGAAATCATCTAGAAGCTTGCGACCTTCTCTATTGCTCTGACAATTCTGTCGGCGTTCGGTAGATAATAGTTCTCTAGTTTGTAGAGTGGAAAGGGGACATCGAAGCCTGTAACCCGCGCAATTGGTGCCTCCAAACTGAGGAAGACTTTCTCGTTGATGAGCGCCGTAACCTCGGCCCCTAGCCCGCAGGTTCTTGGCGCCTCGTGTACAACCACGGCCCTCCCGTTCTTTTCGACGGACTTGATTATCGTTGCCGTATCGATGGGTGAAAGGGTACGAAGATCGATTACTTCCACGCTTACCGTGTCACCGATCCTTTCAGCGGCTTCCATTGATGGACGCAGCATCGCCCCCCAAGAAATCAACGTGACATCGGTTCCCTCTGTAACGATCCTTGCCTCGCCCAGCGGAACAACATATTCGCCGTCTGGGACGTCCTCGACGATCGCCCGGTAGATCCTCTTAGGCTCGAGGAATATCACGGGATCGGGATCCCTGATCGCCGAGATCAAGAGACCCTTAGTATCGTAAGGCGTGGAAGGTGCAACCACTTTGATTCCGGGAGTGTGTGCGAGGAACGCCTCGGGGCTGTCTGAATGATGCTCCGGTGCGCGTATCCCGCCGCCGAAGGGAACTCTGATCACGAGCGGGACGTGAAATCTGCTTCTGGAGCGGTTTCGTATCCTGCATGCGTGGGAGATTAGCTGGTCTAGGGCTGGGTACAGGAAGCCGTCGAATTGTATTTCCGCAACGGGTTTCAGGCCATAGAGGGCTAGGCCGATCGCAACACCGACTATTCCAGACTCAGAAAGCGGAGTGTCGATCACTCTATTCTCTCCGAACTCCCTGATGAGGCCCTCCGTCGCCCGGAATACGCCGCCGTCTCTTCCAACGTCTTCTCCCAAAACGACGACATCTGGATCCCTCTCCATCTCTTGCTTG
>Ga0209725_1002084_pt1 | contig 10957 bp, 12 predicted proteins | sample I18A1metaG_FD_184145 | JGI IMG/M metagenome (GOLD analysis project Ga0209725, IMG submission 184145) | Lake sediment bacterial and archeal communities from Gulf of Boni, Indonesia to study Microbial Dark Matter (Phase II) - ​I18A1 metaG... | ecosystem: Environmental > Aquatic > Freshwater > Lake... | reverse complement strand
TCTTCTGCTCGCTCAGTTCTGATCACCCTTTCAGTTTGGGAAGCACGTCCCGTCGAAACCTATGTAGGCCGAAGGTCGTCACGCGATACTCGCCCTTGCCGATTCTCTCGACAAGGCCTTCCGCCGAAAGCTCACTCAACCTTCCGGCCACAGTTCCCGAGCCCTTGCCGGTGAACGATATCAGATCAGAAGCGAGCAGTGTCTCCTTCTCTGACCTGCCGGTTTCAAAGGCGACCTTTGCTCTGACAAGGTAGAGCATGACCAGCTCGCGATCAGTCAAGGCCTCAGGCGGCGTCAGCACGACAACGCCCTCAGGAGTGACTGCGAAGACGCCCGCTGCCTCCTTGAGAAAGTCGGCGAAGTTCACTGTGAGCGTGATTCTCGAAACAATGTCGAAAGCCGGGATGGTCTCGGATAGGAATTGGAAGACGGCCCGGAAGACTTCGTCCGGGCTGCCTTTGACGGTCTTCTCGACATCGCGGTATCGGATGGTCGCCTCGACTTGCCTTGGCTCGCTCAACGATCTCCCCCCTATGTGATGACTCCTATGGAACCGATTACATTCAGTTCTCTGATGATCTTGCACGCTAAAAGCTCTTGCTCGTGCGCCTCCTCGGACTAGGTAACGCCTTGCATGTCGACGAGTAGGGCGCTCAAGTATGCTCAGACCTATACACGAGCCCCTGTGATGTGAAACTCTCGCTAGGTGTTACTCGTCATCAACTCACTTTCACTCGAGGTCAGTCGTGAGCAACACCGATCCCCACGCGCAACATTCATATGAACGCGGGAGGACGTATGGTTCACAGGACCGCCTTGAGGTACAACGAGCTCAAGACCATAATTCTGCACATCTTGACAACCGAGGGATGGTGTAACAGCAACCAAATCATAGCACGCGTACGATCTGAACTGGGACGCTCGGCGTCGTCGCGCGCGGTCAGGATGGCGCTGGTCCGATACCACCGTCACGGCCTTCTACACAGAGAGTGGCATGGAGGAGCGTACGTCTACAGGCTCTCCGACAGGGGCGCGAGGAGGCTGGTCTGGCTGAGAGGCTTGGCAACCGACCGAACGGCGGCCTCTCTCGATTCTTCGACGCTTTCAGGGCTGGGCGGAACGGACCCCTCTCAGTGAGGGGATGACCTCTGCCCTTATCCACTGCAATCCTGCGCCGGACAGCGAGTATCGGCCTTTCTCGGTGATGAGTTTCCCATCTTTGCGCAGTTCGCTTGCTCGCGCTCTCACAACGTGAGGTTTCGTGGTCTTCCAGCTTGCGTTTAGCAGTTCGCTCAGTTCCTTGTCTCCCAGCGGGGTTGGCTGGGCTTTGAACAGAACGAGGCCTATGGCCTCCTTGGCCGTCAAAGAGTCGAATGGGATGGTGAAGTGCGGTTTCCCATCAGGTCGAGTCTCAAGGATTCCTTCGAGCTCGCCGCCTAAAGTCTCCGTCATGAGCGGCGCCGGTCGATGCTCTTCCTGCACTGCGGCGGGGAAAGGCGGCTGCTGTGCCATGAGCTCCTCGAACTTCCGCCTGACGTACTCGGATTCACCCTCAAGTTCAACCTCGAAATTTCCCCGTCGAATTCTAAACCTTAGTCTTCCCTCAGCTGACAAACCGATCGAACGAAACTTGAACCGCCATCGCTTTTTGCTTTTCCCTTGCCCGTAGCATGTTCCTTCTCAGCGGCTCTTGACTGCTCTCTTGAGCCTTGATGCCAAGGCCGGAAGGTCTCCTTTGACTAGGACGGACGCGATCAGTACTGACACAACAGCGGTGATGACGATGTACCCGCTCGACGGGAAGACTCCCTGAAGAGTCAGAGCGGACTGCCGCCCGAGGTATGCCCCGGCGACGGACACCATCGTCTTCCCGCCTAGGTAACTAGCGAAGAACTTCACTGGAGAGTACCGCGTCATCCCTAGCGGAATCACCACCGGATCGTCCGGAATGGGCGTGGCAGCGATCACGAAAGCCGCGAGAGCGCCCCATTTCCCGAGGCGCCTGCCGTAGGATCCAAGCGTTTCCGCCCTGCTTCCAGCCTTCGACCCAACAAATGCCGCAACGTAGTAGTGTACGGTCTTCGCCAGTGACGCTGCGACCGCCACAGCTATGCCCACATAGAGAGGATCCATAGCGGCAAACAGGAAAGCAATCGCTCCCGCGAGTATCATGTTCGACGGTGACGTGAAAGGGAGAAGATTCACGCCTAGGCTGACTACGAATACCCCCAGATACCCGTATGCGGCTAGCACATCCTCGAACAAGAGTTCACTGACCTACGAGAACCCATTCTGCCATCCACTCTCTTCTCTCGTGGCTGCTATTCGTTCAATTTGCACCATGATATGACTACGTCGTATGTGCCGTTTCTCCGAACTTGGTCTAGTTCTCGATTGAGGATTGAACCTTCCGTGTGCTCGTAAGGATCGACCACGACAGTGACAACGCGGTTCTTCAATTCTACGCTCCTGCCCCTCTTTAAACAGACAGGTACAGCTCGATATGCCTTCCCACGTTTCTCTTCATCCCCCGCATTGCGGCACCGTTCACGCTGAACTCCGCGCGAGTGGTGCCATCTCTACTCCTAGATTCCCTCCCTTCCCCTTTGACCCCATTTCATGCGACCTCGCTGCCCGTAAGTCTAAAAGGTCGAGATCGTCCTTGAGGTGAGATACGCGGCCGTAGTCTAGGGCATCCGATCGTCTGAGAATGACGAGAAGATGCGGATAGCCTGGTCTAGGACATAGCACAGCGCCCATTGGCCTTCCACCCGGCGACCGGAAGAAAGCCAACGACCCGGGTCCGAATCCCGGCGGCCGCACCATCCTTGCATACTTGCTTGGGCTTGTTTCGGTACGTTTCGGGTAATCGGCTGACAAATCGAGTTTGGCCATAACTGAGGGTGTGCGGCTCGGGGTTCGGTTTGGATTCGGGAGGTTGGGACGTTTTCGGCGTGAGCTTCCTTTGCCGTGAAGTATTTTGTCGCTCAGAATTGAGCAGGATCATACGCCAGTTCACTGCACGGAGCTGTCTGGTATATCCAAGCGCTCGCACTTCTGTAGAGGAATACCTCGGGAGAGCGTGGTCTTCCGTGAGTTCGTTGCGCAGAGATTCACCCGCTTCCCGTCGCCGTAGGGGTGAATGATACTGGCCGAGATGTCTCACAAGTTGGCGAGTTCGTGTCCTCGATGGAAAGGATGGATGGGATTGATATTCTTCCCTAGCACAAACTCGGAATCGAGAAGTACAACAGGCTAGGAATGATATACAGAATGGCAGAGACGCGACCGTCTACAGGTGAAGAAATAACGGAGATCACAGAAATGCTGGGAAGCTTCTGGGCGAAGGTTGGAGCGTGAAATCTGTGAATGAGAGGGTGAGGAAGCTCAGGCAAGCAAGCATGGAGACGAAGCCGTGGGTTTCTCAAGAGAGAGCGGAAATGATGACTCAATTCTACAGACACTCTGGAGAGGTTTCAGCTCCTCTCCGCAGGGCCTTGGCTTTCAAGTATCTGATGGAAAACAAGACCATATGCATCAGTGATGGAGAGCTGATCGTCGGAGAAAGAGGGCCTGCCCCAAAAGCCACTCCAACCTACCCAGAATTGTGCTGTCACAGTCTTCAGGATCTGCAGATCCTTAACGACCGGAAGAAGATCTCTTTTCAGGTTGACGATCAGACCCGCAGAACCTACCAAGACAAGATCATTCCCTTCTGGCGGGGCAGATCGATGCGTGACATCATCTTCGCGGAAATGTCAGACGAGTGGAAAAACGCCTACGAAGCCGGAGTCTACACGGAGTTCATGGAGCAACGCGCTCCGGGTCACACCGTCTTGGATGACAAGATCTACCGCAAGGGATTCCTTGACTTCAAGAATGATATCGAGACGACTTTGGAAGGCCTAGACTATCACAACGATCCAGAAGCGTACAGCAAGCAGAAAGAACTAGAGGCCATGTCGATCTGTTGCGACGCCATCATCAGATTTGCTGAACGACACGCGGAGAAGGCGCGGGAGATGGCTCAGCATGAAGCCGACCCGCAACGAAGAACAGAGTTGGAGAGAATCGCGGAGGTCTGCTCTCATGTCCCGGCGCATGCCCCGCGAGATTTCTGGGAGGCATTGCAGGCCTACTGGTTCGTTCACCTAGGCGTTATTACGGAGCTGAATACTTGGGACTCGTTCTGCCCTGGCCACCTCGACCAGCACCTCTACCCGTTCTACAAGAGAGGCCTTGAAGATGGATCTCTGACTCACGAGCAAGCCAAGGAGCTCCTGCAGTGTCTCTGGATCAAGTTCAATAACCAGCCCGCGCCGCCGAAGGTTGGAGTGACAGCCGAAGAAAGTGCCACGTATACCGATTTTGCCAACATCAATGTAGGCGGAGTTCGCCCGGATGGTTCGGACGGTGTCAATGAGGTCAGCTACTTGCTGTTGGACGTCATTGACGAGATGAAGCTTACGCAGCCCTCGTCCAACATCCAACTCAGCAAGAAAAGTCCTGATCGCTTCTTGAAGAGAGCATGTGAAATCATTCGGAAGGGTTGGGGTCAGCCCTCGATCTTCAACGCTGACTTGGTTGTGGATGAGCTCGTTCGTCAGGGCAAATCAATCCGGGATGCCCGATCCGGCGGGACCAGCGGCTGCGTGGAGACGGGGTGCTTCGGTAAGGAAGCCTACATACTAACAGGATACATGAATCTACCGAGGATACTGGAAATCACACTCAACAACGGAGTCGACCCTCGCACGGGCAAGAAGATCGGGTTGGAGACAGGAGACCCTACACAATTCACTTCATTTGACCAGCTGTTTGGCGCGCTTACAAGACAGCTGAGGCACTTCGTTGACATCAAAATTAAAGGGAATAACATTATCGAGAGGCTATTTGCGACGCATATGCCAGCGCCTTTTCTTTCAATACTGATCGATGATTGCGTACAATCAGGCAAGGACTACAACGACGGTGGGGCGCGCTACAATACCACGTACATAATGGGCGTGGGAATCGGCACTCTGACAGACAGCTTAGCCGCGGTCAAATATCACGTTTTCGACGAGAAGCACGTGACCATAGAACAGTTGCTTCAGTCGCTTAGAGACAATTTCCAAGACCAGGAGAGAATTCGTCAGATGCTGTGGAACAAGACACCAAAGTACGGAAACGATGACGAGTACGCAGACTCCTTGTTGACAGCGTCGTCCGAAGCGTTCCGACGGGCAGTAAGTGGCCGCATGAACACGAAGGGCGGATTCTACGGGGTCAACTATCTTTCCACGACATGTCACATCTATTTTGGCTCAATCTTAGGAGCAACTCCTGATGGGAGAAGAGCTCAGGAACCTGTCTCTGAAGGTGTTTCGCCAGTGCAGGGTGCAGATAGGCATGGACCCACTGCAGTGATAAAGTCAGTCGCCAGAATGGATCAGGTGCAGACTGCAGGAGCACTGCTCAACCAGAAATTTTCTCCTTCGCTCTTGGAGGGTGAGGATGGCATCGACAACCTAGCGCATCTAGTGCGATCCTACTTCAAGTTGGACGGTCACCATATCCAAATGAATGTCGTTACAGCTGACACTCTTCGAGCAGCGCAGGCCAATCCGGAGAAATACCGGGATCTAATCGTTCGGGTCGCTGGTTACAGTGATTACTTCTGTGATCTTGGTAGGGTTTTGCAGGATGAGATCATTGCTCGGACGGAACACAAGTCGTTCTAGCAAGACGCAGCGACTCGTCCTTTTTGAATGGTAGCCCTGCGCTGTTGTTCAGCGAAGAGAAAGGACAAGATGCGATAGTCGTGGAAAGCGCGGATTGAGCGTATGGGGGACTGGGCGAGGATAGAAGGTTCCCGAAAACAGTTGATGACGCAGTCGTTACACCGAACACGGCGGGCAAATCGTGGCTCATCTCCTAGTGCATTGAAGATCCTCGATCTCAGGAAACAAGGGTACGTGTTTCCTAACCAGTCGATGTAGATGACATCTTCTCCCCCCTTGCAGTAGATCGCGGGCGACTCTCGACGTAGAAAACGCAGAACGTCTTCTAGGTAGACGGTCGGGTTGAGGATGCGGTGACCGCTCCGCTTCAATTGGAGGATCGTGCAAATAGTGTGATAGAGTCTGTCGTAGTCTTTTCCGGAAGCCATCCCGCACAAACGGTAGGTGTTCTCATCGCACTCGGTTGGAAAACAGAACGCTACAGGAACGTCAAGGGTCTCGTCTGCGTACTCAACGAAGGTCTGGACAGCTTGATCTTCGCAGAGCAGTGGGTTGAGGTAGGCGAGTGCGTAGACTCGCAGCCCGATCTGCTTGGCGTAGTGCAGCTTTGCCTCCTGCTTGGCTTGGATTTGGCGGTGACCTCGCAGATGTTCGCAAACTTGACTGTCCCAGTGATCAAGAGAGACGCTGAGGACATCTAGCCCGGCGTCCTGCAACTCTGACAATGCGGTTAGGGGTGAGGTGCCGTTGGTTGTCATCGAGGTTACGAGTCCCTGTCGGTTGGCGTATCGAACAAGTGAAATGAGATCGGGATGAAGTGTTGGTTCACCGCCGGTGAAATAGACGACCATGAACTTGTTGTTGTGGAGAAAGTCGAGCAGACGTAGACCATCGTGCAGGGAAAGGTAAGCAGGGTTCAGTCGATGCATGTTACACATAATACATTGGCAATTGCAGGCGCTGGTGATGGCCAACACAGCGGTCCGCCTATGCCCTCGCAGGTAGAGGCCGATACGGGAGAGCGTCAGCAGACCCAATGTGGTCTCAGTACTGCTTTACCCGTTTCCACGTTAAAAGCCTCTACGAGCATCCGTTCATGACGCACTATGGACGGAGCTAACCGGCAAGAAAAAGTGAGCGATCGTGGAGACGACACGTCGTGGACCACGTGCGTCTGAACGGGTCATTTTCGAGAACACCTCGCAGATGCCCGACCTTAGAGAACCATCAACGCCAAATGAAAGCGGGGGCGCCGAATGACGTCTTGAGTCGCATCCAAGCATAGGCCCAGCGTGCGTCGCTAGGAGTGGAAGAACAATGTTGAACGTTCTCGGCAGAGAGAGGAGAACCAGGTCATACTATGTGTACTTGCTGCTTTGCGAAGATGGAAGCTACTACACTGGATACACGAATGACTTGGCTTCCAGGCTCAAACGACACCAGATAGGACGCGGAGCACGCTACACGAAAATGCGTAGACCGAAGAGGATCGTTCATCTCGAGAGATTCAGGACGCGCCGGGCCGCGATGAGGAGAGAACGGCAAATAAAAGCGCTAACCCACGCCCAGAAGCATGAGCTCGCAAGAAAGGGAAGAAATCGAGTAAAGATCCATCAGCGACCCTTACGTGGCACAGGTCCTATGCTCATTTGACTGACCACGTCTGAACCCCTACAATTGAAATCCGCTTCCTCTGCGGAACATTGATACCGTCCTTCGCGGTGGTTCCGCGAGACAGCGTGATGCGCATTCGGGGGGAGGGACGGCCTTGACTGACGGACAAGAAAAGGCCATTGTCGTTTCGGACCTACGCCGTGTGTATCACACCAGCAAGGGCATTCTGAGAAAGACACGGCAAGCTGTTGAGGCAGTCAAGGGCATCTCCTTCGACGTAGAATTCGGCGAGCTATTCGGCCTGGTGGGCCCGAACGGAGCCGGAAAGACGACTACGATCAAGATGCTGACAACACTCCTGACGCCCACATCTGGCACTGCGAAAGTGCTTGGTTTCGATATCGTGGAAGATGTTGTCGAGATACGGAGAAGGATTGGAATAATCTTCGGCGGTGAAAGAGGACTATACTATCGCGTGAGCGGCCGCGAAAACCTCCGCTACTTCGCTGACTTGTACGGCGTCCCTATGTCCAAGCGAGAAAAGCGGATCGCCGAACTTCTTGACATGGTTGGTCTCTCCGACAGGGCGGACAGCAAGGTAGAGGAATACTCTCGTGGAATGAAGCAGCGCCTCCACATCGCAAAGGGGCTCATCAACGACCCCCAGCTTGTGTTCATGGACGAGCCTACAATCGGGCTCGACCCGCAGGCGGCCAGAGACACTAGAGCGATGATCAAGCAGCTGGTCGAGAAGAGCAAGACGATTCTGCTTACAACGCACTACATGTTCGAGGCCGACGAACTATGCCGCAGAATCGGCGTGATAAGCAACGGCGAGATCGTTGCCCTCGACACTCCAGCCGGACTGAAACGTTTCGTGAAAGACATCACCGTAATTGAAGTCGAAGCATTCGGCATCGTCGACACAGACATACTGAACCTGCGCCGCCGGCCCGAGGTCAAGAGCGTTAGCGCGAATCTTGAAGGGGAGAGACAGACAATGAGAATTCAAACTCCGAAAGGGTCCGAGTTCATTCCTGAGGTCACGAAGCTTCTCAGTGCAGCAAAGATATTTGATATTCGAACAAAGGAGCCTACACTCGAAGATGCTTACCTAAGACTGGTGAGCTAGATCATGACGAAGCTCCAAACGATTTCAGGCTCGTTCAGGATGAGTCTGCTCCATTTCTTCGCAGATCCTCAGTGGATAATACCGAACATCATCGCACCTTTCGTTTTCACAATCGTGGCGCTCGTCCTTTTCGGCAATGTGTCCACCTCCGTTGCGCTGTATGCAGTTCTTGGCGGCGGAATGATGGGCATGTGGGGTAACACTCTATACGGGTCCGGGTTCGCCTTGGCCTTCGACCGGTGGAACGGTACGATTGAATACGTCCTTGCCACTCCTTCCAGACTGGTGTGGATCATTGCTGGACGCTCGGCCTCAAACGCGGTACTTGGCCTCGTCAACGCGCTCGCCATAGTGCTTGTTGTAGTAATCGGCTACGGGACGCTGTTCGTAGTAGCCAATCCAGTTCTGTTCATATTGGCGTTGATTGTCACGCTGGCATCGCTTTCAGCTCTGGGCGTGATCTTCTGCTCAGCGTTCCTGCTTTCTCGGTCTGCCCAAGTAATGACTAATGGGCTGGAGATGCCGATCTACGTCGCAACGGGGTCAATGTTCCCGATCGCGCTCTTACCCCTCTGGTCGCACCCTATCTCACTCTCGCTTGGTCCGACCTGGGGCATCGATGCGATGCGGTACGCGTCCGATGCTGCCTACAGCGGGCTTGGTTTCGGATACTGGACTGACCTACTAGTCGTCGCCGCATCAACAGCAATCTACATGGCAATCGGGTTCTGGCTCTTCGTAGTCGTAGAGAAGAAGGTCCGCCGCGATGCCACTTTAACGGAGTACTGAAACATGGCCCTGACACTCGCCGACTGGGCTCCGTACCGCATCTTCTGGAGCAGCGCGAAGTTCGCTTTCAAGGCCTTGTTCTCGTGGCTTCGACCGCCGATGTGGCTGACACAGCTTCTAGTACTGCCGCTGTTTCAGATGGCCTTCTTTGTGTATCTCAGCCGCTTCGTGAATCCTAGCGGCGCTGCTGTAGCGTTTATCGCGGTCGGAAATGCGCTTCAGGTCGCATCCTTCAGCTCGATTTTCGCAGTCTGCAATCTCACATCAGAGGAGAAATGGCAGGGAACCCTCACGTCACTCATTGTCACGCCGGCAAACCGGTTTCCTCTCTTCCTTGGAAGGGCCATGTTTCAGATTCTGAATAGCATGGCCACGGTGATTGTGGGGCTTTTCTACGCAGCCAACGTGTTCGGCGTAGACATGTCCCACGCAGACTTCTTTGCCCTTGCAGTCGTGATTCTGATAACCTCTGCTGCAATGACAGGCTTCGGGCTTATGCTCGGAAGCGTCGGTCTCTTCCTCCGAACAGCCATGATAATCGCGAACATATTCCTCTTCATAGGCCTGCTGATCTGCGGCGTGAACTTCCCGGTAACCGACCTACCCATATGGCTCCAGCCATTCTCGTACGCGATCCCGATGACCTATGGGACAATGGCCGCCCGAGCCGCAGTCCAAGGCTCAAGCATATTCGAACTTGGGCCAGTCATCCTGGAGGAGCTCGGAGCAGGAGCGGGAAGCATATTGGTCGGCTACATGCTCTTCCTTGGCTTTGAAGCACTCGCCAGAAGGAGAGGCGCTTTCGAGGAATTTTAGGCCCTTGCCGTGCACGCATCCTGGATGATCAGTACCGGATTGACGTTCTCAGAAAAGCCAGGCGATCCATCTCCACCTGATTGCCGCGAACACAATTATCAGAATGATGATGACGAAGAAGATCAAGAGCGCAGTCTTAAATCCAAAGAGAGCGCACTCTGGCCACATAGCGGAATGACTCTTTGGTGATTTGAGATGTTTCGGGCAAGAAGGATCGTCAGAAGGGGAATCAGGAGAAGCTTCGTCAGACTTACGAGAGGGGCGATCTTGTCAATGGCAGCAGTTGCAGGCGGCGTTACTCTTGCGACCATCGCTGCACGAGAACATGTCTCGCGAGAAGAGGCAGAAGCCATGATGGAGGACTTGGTGTCCGAGGGCGTCGTGAAGAAAGAAAAGAGAAATGGAGAAACGGTCTACCTAGCAACGAGCGCTGCCGAGAAAACCGCTCAGACTCAGCCGGCAGGATCCAGTCAAGTCGGCGCGCTGACTCAGGTGACTGCGTCAGTCAAGTTCTGCCGCAATTGTGGAGCTAAGATAGCTCGAGACAGCAAGTTCTGTGAGGAATGCGGGACTCAACTCCAAGCTTAGCAATCTCGTTCCGGCAAATGACTCGGGCGAAGAACAGTCACCCCAAGAAGTGGACAGTCTATTCGGTTACCACTATTGCCTGTGTAGGGCACTGAACCTCGCAGGCTCGGCATACGATGCATGCATCGTTGTTTATGACCACAGACTTCTTTCCTTCGGAGCCTTTTGCTTCCTGAAGCTCGAACACCGCAACAGGGCATACGTCCACACAGACTGAGTCCCCGTTGCATTTGTTCAGATCAACCACAACACTGACCATGATCTCACACCATTGGAAGTTCAAGGCATACGATGG
>Ga0209725_1002082_pt1 | contig 10964 bp, 8 predicted proteins | sample I18A1metaG_FD_184145 | JGI IMG/M metagenome (GOLD analysis project Ga0209725, IMG submission 184145) | Lake sediment bacterial and archeal communities from Gulf of Boni, Indonesia to study Microbial Dark Matter (Phase II) - ​I18A1 metaG... | ecosystem: Environmental > Aquatic > Freshwater > Lake... | reverse complement strand
CTTGATGAACAGTGCATAAGAACAGACACTGTGATTGAGGCCCAGAAGATCAAAGCACCAGTCATTGTGACCAGTGACAAGAACTGCGCTGGCATGGTGAACCGAACTGCTGACGATGCCGCGGAGATTGTGGCCGATCTCGTCTCCGGGAAAGCTCCCGGGGTTCTGATCTTGAATCCTGAGAAAGCTGGCGAAGTCGCTGTAAGGACGGCAAGAGAAGTAGCACCAAAGCGAGGGAAGTTCAAGAGCATACCGAACCAAGAGGAGATCGCTGGAATCGCAAAGAAATGTGGCGGCTGCAATGAGTGTAGAAGAGCCTGCCCTAACGATCTATTGATTCCCGAAGCGATGGCTCAGGCAGCCAAAGGCAGTATTGCACCTCTTTCTGAGCTCTTGAACGACTGCATTGGATGCGCAAGGTGCGAATCCGCATGTCCTACTGGTATCCCAGTACATAGCCTGATAGTATCTGCGGCTGGCAAAACTCTCTCGCAAGAAAGATACAAGATTCGCGTGGGCCGGGGAGGAGTTCAGGATGTGGAGATTCGCAATGTCGGAAGCCCCATAGTACTGGGCGAGATTCCGGGCGTAGTGGCCTTTGTTGGATGTTCGAACTACCCACATGGCGGCCGCGAACTGGCCGAGATGGCTGAGGAATTCGTGAAACGACGATTCATAGTGACTTCCTCTGGTTGCGCTGCGATGTCGATCGCAATGCACACGAATGAAGAGGGAAAGAACATTTACGAGACTTACCCCGGCATATTTGACGCCGGAGGGTTCTCGAACGTAGGCTCCTGTGTCGCGAATTCCCACATTGCAGGCGCGGCCATAAAGATAGCGAGCATATTCGCAAAGCGCAGCCTCAGAGGCAACTACGAGGAAATAGCCGATTACGTTCTGAACCGGGTGGGAGCCGTAGGAGTGGCTTGGGGAGCAATGTCCCAAAAAGCCGCGGCTATAGCGAGTGGGTGCTGGCGTTTGGGAGTGCCTGTGGTCGTAGGGCCGCACGGCATGAAGTACAGAAGGATGCTTCTTGGGAGGAAAGATCGAGATGATGATTGGTATGTCTACGACGCACGTTCAGGGAACAAGACCTACGTTGGACCGGCACCTGAACACTTGTTCTACGCTGCGGAAACCAAAGAGGAGGCAATGGTCATGATTGCAAAACTGTGCATGCGCCCAAACGACACCTCAAAGGGTCGAGCAATAAAGCTTACACATTATGTCGATCTGCATAAACGCTTGTTTGGAACACCTCCTGACGATGTTCACTTGTTCGTACGCCGGGCAACTGACATTCCGATAACTATGAAGGATGAGATCGAGAAGATCCTCGCTCAGAAAGGATGGAAGGAAAGGGAGATTCCGGATCCTACTATGTTGCCACGACTGATTAGGAGGAGAAAAGAATGATGAGCCAACCTGAACCTTGGCAAAAGGCTGAGATCCCAGGTCCGACGAAGGCACTGGCAATATCTAAGCCGGAGATCGTTGTTGGAATGATCAAGAATGCGAAACGACCACTGTTGATAGTGGGTCCTGTGTCGGCTGAACGGGAAGCCGGAGGGGAAAAGGAGATCGACAGACTAATTCGAATAGCCAAGAATGGAAGAATGCCAGTTGTAGCGACCAGCGGAACACTCATAGATTTCCTCAAGAGGAACTATGAGCCGTTCTCATGGATGCCCGCCGTTGATATTGCAAATAGACTAAGAGACGCGGACTGGAAAGGTGTGAAGGGAGAAGGCCAGCATGATCTCGCCATCTTTGCGGGAATGCAGTATTATGTTGAATGGCTACTGCTGTCTGGCTTGAAGCATTTCAGTCGAGGACTCAGAACAGTCAGCCTAGGGAGATACTACCAGCCTCACGCCAATTGGTCGTTCCTAAACTTGGACGAAAACGCTTGGGGGCAGAGTCTTAAGGTCATAGAGAACGGGCTTGGGAGGGCACAGTAATGTCAATGTTCAGTGATATGCCGGTCGATGTCGGAGTCATATACGAGGGGGAGAGAATCAGAAGGCCCGACATGCACGTTGAATTTGGTGGACTCGATATTTCCACGAAGTTCGAACTTGTTAGAGTCCGACCTGTGGATGAGGTCAAAGACGGTGACATCAAGATCATCGGTCCAGACATCAAAGAACTAAAGGAAGAGGGAAGTTTTCCTCTCGGAATACTGATAGAGGTTGCAGGAAAACAGGTTGAGCCAGACCTGGAAGGAGTAGTCGAACGAAGAATCCATGCATACTGCAACTACGTCGAGGGGTTAATGCACCTCAACCAGCGGTACGATATTTGGATTCGGCTGAGCAAGAAATCCTTCCAAAAAGGCTTGAACTCATTTGTAATATTGGGAAAGATTCTTGCGAGGCTCTTCAAGAGCGAGCTTCCGATAATCGAAAGAATTCAGATAACCTTCATCACAGACCTTCCAACAGTCGAGAGGATGTTTTCCGAAGCAAAGCAGATCTACGAAGCTAGAGACGCTAGAGCGCGCGGACTCAAAGACGAGGAAGTGGACTCGTTCTACGGTTGCATATTGTGTCAATCATTCGCACCCACGCATGTCTGTGTGATAACTCCGCAAAGGTATGCCAACTGCGGAGCAATCAGCTGGTTCGACGGAAGAGCCTCAGCGAGAATAGACCCCAAAGGACCCGTGTTTAGAATTGAACGCGGAGAAATCATAGACAAACTACGAGGAGAATTCTCAGGCGTCAACGCAGCCGTAAAGGAGAAGTCACTCGGAGAGGTAACTCGAGTATTTCTCTATTCCGCCTTTGGTTATCCTCACACATCATGCGGCTGCTTTGAGGCCACAGCCTTCTACATACCAGAGGTTGAAGGCTTCGGAGTCGTACAGAGAGACTTCGTAGGACCGACTGTGAACGGGCTTCCCTTCTCCACAATGGCTGACTCAACAGCCGGCGGAAGGCAAATAGACGGATTCCACGGCCTCTCCATCGAATACATGAGATCCTCAAAACTTCTCCAAGCTGAAGGCGGTTGGAGTCGAATCGCATGGATCCCATCAAAGCTGAAAGAAAGAGTGAAAGAGTTCATACCTAAAGACCTCACAGAGAAGATTGCCACTGAAAGCGATGTCAAAGGCGTTGACGAGCTGAAGGCCTTCCTTCAGGCCAAAGCCCACCCCCTAGTCCAGCAATGGGCGAAAGCTCCACCTGAAACAGTCAAGGAAGCAGGAATAGAGGCTCAGACCGTACAGGTTACCGAGCTTGAAGGCCTGCCCACCAGAGCGATAAAGGCAGGGGCCTTCAAGATAATCCTCAAGGACGCAAAGATAACCGCGAAGAAACTGATCATTAGGGCAGCGGAGAAGGATCGGTGACACGTGAATTGGCTGAAGAGAAGACTGAAGGACAAGCTAGTATCAAGCTTAGTTCCAGAGTTCTTGAACTTCTCAGTAAGTACAGTGAACTGGAGCTAGAAGATGTTGAAATGGAGATAGGAGATCTGGAGATATGGCTCCAGCCTTCAACAGCACCTGTCCAAATCCGCCCGGTTGCTGCTCCACTGAAGGCCAAGCCACGTGAAATCCTAAAGACTGAGTTTTCCCGTCCTTTAAGGCAATATCCCGGATCGATCGTTGAGGTCAGACTTGGCGCAACAAGAGCGGAAGGCGGGACTCGCCAAAAAGCTTTGGTTGTGGGGGGCGAAAAAGTTCCGCCATACTACCTTTCAGAAGGAACAATGCCACACTCTCCGATCATTGCGCTTGATGTTTTTGACACTGAGATAAAACTGGCCAAGGCAGTAAGAACACACGTCGAAGAAGTCATGGACAACCCTGCTGAATGGGCCAAGCGTTCCGTTGAGAGATTTGGAGCCGACATGGTTAACCTCCACCTTGTAAGCATTGACCCACTGATCAAGGACACAACACCTGCCGTAGCGACGAAGACAGTTGAGCAGGTCTTACAAGCTGTTAAGGTTCCTCTCACTGTCGGTGGATGCGGAGACCCACAGAAAGACCTCAAAGTCTTCGAGAAAGTCGCAGAGGCGACTCAAGGTGAACGGATACTCTTCAACTCTGTCACCCTTGACATGGACATAAAGAAGACCGCTGAAGTTATCCAGAAATTCGGACATGCAGCGATCGCCTTCACCTCGATGGACATGAACAAGGCTCGAGAGCTCAACCGGAAGCTCTACGAGTACTTGCCGCGGGAAAACATAGTGATAGACACAACGACCGCAGCTCTCGGATACGGGCTAGACTACGCCTTTTCGATCATGGAAAGAACGAGACTCGCGGGCCTAATGGGAGACAAAGAGCTTCAGCATCCCATGGCATCAGGCACAACTAATGCATGGGCAGCAAGGGAGGCTTGGCTGAGCCTAGCTCCCGAGTGGGGTTCACGAGAACTGCGAGGTCCGATGTGGGAAGTGGTGACCGCACTAACGCTTCTGCTTGCCGGGGTTGACTACTTCATGATGATGCATCCTGCAGCCGTGAAGACATTGAGAGATATCTCTACTTGGTTAACTTCCGGCCAGAAGGAACACCCGAAGGCTTTGGAGGACTGGGTGACCCTGAAGCTGTAGGTGAACGCTATGGCTGCTAAGGAACTGAGTCCCATCGACGTATACGTGTTGCTCCCCAAAACTAACTGCAAGCTGTGTGGTGAAGAGAATTGCATGGCTTTTGCCACCAAGATCGTGAATAGAGTTGTTGGCTTGGAGCTGTGCCCGCCGCTGTTGGAGAAGCAGCATGCCTCAAGTCTCGTGAAGCTGCAGGAGATGCTGAGGCCTGCGGTCAAGGAGATAGCCCTCGGCACAGGCGAGGGAACCGTAACGATCGGAGGGAAGCTGGTAATGTATCGCCATCAGTTTGCGTACTTCAACCCAACGGCCATAGCGATGGACATTAGCGACGAAGCTTCAGATGAAGAGATCAAGCAGAGAATCACCGCAGTCCAATCTCTCTACTATGATTATATTGGACAAAGACTGAAGCTTGACATGATAGCTCTCAGATGCACATCCAATGATGCAAAGAAATTCGAAGCTGCAGCGAGAAGGATTTCTGAGACAACGAAATTGCCGATGATGCTTTGTTCCGTGAACCCTGACACGATGGAGGCCGGACTGGTTGCCGTGGGAAAAGCGAGACCGCTCATCTATGCTGCAACACTTGGCAATTGGAAAGAAATGGCAGAACTTGCGCTCATGTATAACTGTCCTTTAGCTGTCTCAGCGCCAGGCGATCTTGATATGCTAGCTTCATTGTCCGCTACACTATTGGAATACGGAGTGGAAGATCTGGTCCTCGATCCAGGAACCTTTCCTGGTAAAGGCGTCGGTCAAACCTTGGACAACTTTACAATGCTCCGCCGAGCTGCTTGCGAAGAAGGAAACAAGACTCTAGCCTTTCCACTGATTGGGACCCCGATAAGCGTGTGGTCACAGACAGGAAGATCTGCGGAAGAAGCGAGATGGGAGGAATCATGTCTCATGTCTATGTTGATCACAAGATACGCTGATCTCCTTGTGGTTCACAGTGCAGATGGGTGGTTAGTTTTACCAAATCTAGTGCTGAGGCAGAATCTGTATACGGATCCCCGGAAACCTGTCTCCGTTGATCCAGCACTCAAGGCGTTTGGAACCACAGATCAGAACTCCCCTCTGCTCTGCACCACGAATTTCGCCTTGACATACTACACCGTGGCGTCGGACATAGAGGCGGCAGGCGTAAGCTGCTACATGCTTGTTATTGACACAGAAGGAATATCTGTAGAAAGCGCTGTTGCAGGAAGAAAACTTACAGCGGATAAGGTAGCCGAATCAATCAAGACCTTCAAGGCCTCAGAAAAAGTAAATCACAAGACCCTAGTAATCCCGGGCAGAGCAGCTCGCCTGAGCGGAGAGATAGAAGAAGCGACTGGATGGACAGTCTTGGTAGGCCCAATGGATTCTTCAGGAATCCCGAAGTTCCTGCAAGAAAAATGGAAGCGATAATATTCTCCTCGAGTTATTCCCATCTTGGATCGCTCATCAAGTTCCAACAGAATAGCTGTATGCAGTGCCAGCTCAGTGCTGAGGCCTATTGCCCAAGAGCTCTGCTACTCCACCAACAGTAATCCTTTCGGAAGAGGAACCACCAGAACCAGTTCATCAGAAACTGCTGGGCTCCGTCATGTTACCAGATTCATCTCGCTTACCATTTGCGCTGCAATCAAACATCGAAAGTGAAAATGAATGAAGACCTCCTTGACGGAACTAGGTTTCAGAAGAAATCGGATCTATGAGGTTGTTATCTCCACACTCGGGACTGGAGGTAAACCTAACGCTGCCCCAATGGGCATCATCACACGACCTCCGAGAACAATCATTCTTAGACCTTTCAAGACGAGCCTTACCTATCATAACCTGAAGACAGAGCGCTGCGGAGTCGCGAACATAACCCTAGACCCAGAAATCTTCTTTAAGACAGCTTTCAAGCGAACCTATCTCGACGAGAGAATTCCTGTAGCATGGTTTACACGGTCAAATACCAGTAATGCTCCAGCATTGAAATGCGCCGATCTCAAGATTGCCTTCACTGTGGCATCACTCGAAGATTTTGGAGCGAACAGAGCCAGTTTCATATGCAAGGTTCAAGACATCAATATTCGAAAGGTTTTGCCCCACGCCTACTGCAGAAGTGATTTTGCAGCCATAGAATGTGTTATTCATGCAACTCGAGTTCGTGAGTTATTGGCTAGGGGGCAGAAACGTAAAGCAGCTGAATTGATGCGCTTGATCAGGTATTATGCAAAGCTTGCCAAAAGGGTTTCTCCGGACTCCAAGAACACATGGATAATAGGAAAACTACTCTCGTACGCTGGGCGGCAGGGTTTAGAACATGAGAGTTCACGTTAGAACTCCATCAAGACTGCACTTTGCGCTAATAGACTTGAATGGACAGCTCGGCAGAGTAGACGGTAGCCTAGGGCTCGCGATCGATAAGCCCAATGTGATCCTCGAAGCCAGACCCAGCTCAACTGTTGAGATCGTGGGCGAAAGATCGAGTTTTGTGAAGGAACTCGCGCTGGAGTTCATGAGACACTACAAGATAACAAAAGGAATCTCCATCCGAGTCAGAAGTATGATCCCTGGCCATGTAGGCCTTGGATCTTCCACACAGACCTCACTAGCCGTCGCCTCCTCCCTTGCTCGAGTATTCGGACTGAATGAGCCTGTTAGAAAACTGGCACAAGTTATGGGTCGCGGCGGCACATCTGGAATTGGTGTGGCAGCGTTCGAGAAAGGGGGATTCATTCTAGATGCCGGCCACAGCTTTGGCGAAGGAAAGGAAAAACAATCCTTCCTACCGTCCCGAGCCTCAAGGGCACGACCAGCGCCTCTTCTAGCTAGATACGATTTTCCCAAGAACTGGATCTTCGTGATAGCGGTTCCAAATGTGCCATTAGGAGCCCACGGAGAGAAGGAAACCGAGATCTTTCGCGAGAGATGCCCAATTCCGTCAGATCAAGTTGCAGAAGTATGTCGGATCATCGTGATGAAAATTCTTCCCGCGCTTGTTGAGAAGGATATCGCAGAGTTCGGGAAAGGACTGAACAGACTGCAGGAGATTGGGTTCGCAGCTACAACTCGAGATCTCATTAATCCATTTGTGAAAGAGTGCATGAATTTCATGATGGAAAAGGGGGCATATGGAGCAGGACAAAGTTCCTTCGGTCCAACAACATTCGGACTGGTTCATGGCGAAAAGCAGGCGCATAAACTCAGAAAAGAGATACAGAAGTTCATCGACCAGAACGTGGGCGGAAGAGTCTTCTGCTCGCAGGCAAACAACTCCGGGGCGTCTATAAGATTCATCAGGGCCGCGAGATAGCAAAGGGTAAGGAGATGCCTTTTGGTGATCCATCTGGCTTGGGGGATCACTGGAGCAGGCCAATTTCTCTCTGAGACAGTCGCTATGATGAACCGCATCAAGAAGCGTAGGGTCAAGATCACAACTCTCCTTTCACCCGCGGCAGAAGAAGTTGTCAGAATGTATGGGCTCGTCGCAGAAATAGCAGAGATCTCTCCAGGAGGCTACTACGAGGAGATACTCACATCAACCAGCGAAAAAGCAAGTAGCCCCACGGCAGGAAGGCTCCACCTGCAAAAGTACTTAGCGTTCGTCATTTCACCTTGCACGGCCAACACAGTGGCAAAAATGGCCCATGGAATCGCGGACACTCTCATCACGAATGCGGCTGCTCAAGCCCAGAAGGGAGGAGTTCCCCTCATCATTCTTCCCAGCGATTGGATATCTGGAAAGAGTAGAACTTGTCTTCCCCACGTGATCAACAGAGACATCTGTAACTCCTGTCAAAAATGTGTCACAATATGCAGACAATCAGCGATCTCCATGGTACATGGAAAAGCTAGAATCACTCTGATGCGATGCACAGCTTGCGGAGATTGCCTTCAGGCTTGCCCAGTACATGCAATCGCGTTTATGGAAGTCATTGACACAAAGACCAGAAGCATAGATGTCGAAAATGTCCAGAGGCTCAAGAGAACCAAAGGCATCCGCGTTTGCAGAACTCCTGAGAATCTTGAAAAGGAATTGATGAAGTCTGTCAAACGCGCGAGGAACGAGATTTGACAATTCTTCTTGTGACGGGAACTCTGGCAAAGCCGATCGTAGAAAAATACGCCTCCAGAAGCAAGATGAAAGTGGAGGTTGTTTCACTGCCAATTCAAGTCGCGGCCCTCATGTCTTCACAGTACATCTCGAATCAATTGAAACGAATCGATCTTTCCAAATTTGATCTGATCCTTGTTCCTGGTGCAGTCGAGGGTGACACTGCGATTATAGGCCGAGAAATCGGCATTCCCACATTCAAAGGTCCGAAACACGCTGCTGACATTCCTTTCATTCTGGAAAATCTTGAGGAAACGAAACTCTCGACCATGAGGCCGGCTTGTGAACTGTTGGGCGATGCGACAATGAAGAGGGCTTTGAGCGAGTTGAAATCGATCTATGTCAGGGCCTACATGCGCAGAAGGGGATCCGGATCAATACCCATCGGACAAGGCCTAAGGAGAGTCTGGGTCGGAAGAAACCTGCCGATGCGAGTTCTTGCTGAGGTAGTCGACGCATCTATGATGAGCGACGGTGAAATAGGCAAGCGGGCTCGGCATTACGTTGAGTCAGGAGCAGACATAGTTGATGTTGGAATGGTGTCGGGCGGAGGTCATCCCGAAGAGGCAGAGAGAGCCGTTAAGGCTGCCAAAAGCTCAATTTTGAAACCTGTCAGCGTCGACACATTGGATCCGGAAGAGATTGGCGAAGCTATCAGGGCGGGAGCGGATCTGGTATTAAGCCTTGACATGGGCAATATGGATGAAGTGTCAAAGTTGAGTCGAAGCACTCCAGTCGTCATCACGCCAGGCACCAGAAAACATACAGTTCCGACCGAAGTCAGTCAAAGGGTGAAACAGCTTGACAGAAACATATCCAAAGCCAAAAGTCTAGGATTCAATAGGATCATAGCCGACCCCGTATTATCGCCGATTCTGATGCCCAGCCTAACGGAATCGATAGCAGCGTATTGCGAGTTCAGGAGAAGGAACCCCGATATTCCTGTATTGCTCGGAGCCGGAAACGTAACAGAGCTTATGGACGCTGATTCTCCAGGGGCAAATCTGTTGCTGGCGGGAATCGGAGCTGAACTCGGAGCCAGCATTCTTCTCACGACCGAGAAGAGTGACAAGACCTACCGATGTGTCAAAGAACTTTCCACGGCAGTTAAGATTGTGAGCCTGGCTGCGGCTCGAGACTCCGCGCCGAAGGATGTTGGTCTCGACCTTCTTGTATTGAAGGAGAAGAGAAGGAGGGAGGATGTGATCATTGACTCAAGTGGTGCGAAGGAATTGCGAGCAAATCATGGCCTCGAAACAGTCGAAGATCCAGAGGGATTGTTCGAGATCGCATTGGATAGGGATAGATCCGAGATCATAGTAGCCCATTTCTCCTACGGATCCGCGCATCCAGATCTTATTCTTCGAGGCAATGATCCTCTCAGGATAGTTGCTCTGGCTATTGAACAAGGCTTGGTTTCTAGGCTTGATCACGCGGCCTACCTGGGCTTCGAACTTGAGAAGGCCAAGACTGCCCTTGTGTTAGGAAGAAGTTACGTTCAAGACTGCGAGCTGTTCTAGAAAGGTGTGCCGCCTGCCCCGTGGAGCTGTTTCCAGCTGAGAAACATTGTGTTAACAGTCTGGATGGGCTTCAGAGAAGGCTCACGCAGAGGTTGATGGGTGATCTGTGTACCGGTAGTATATTGGACCGTGTTTGCTCGACGAAGTCAAATGTCTCATATGCTTCTTCCTTCTAACATGGCCACTGCCAATGTTGAGGCTGTTAGGTCGGCGGTGGTTCCCGGATTCAATTCGTGCTTTGGTGTCCTCAAGGAACAATCAAGCTCTTCGATCATTCTTCTGCCTTTTTCGGTCAGGAGTCCCCCTGCAGCCAAGACTAATTTGCTCTTTGACGAAATTTCCCTTGACTTAACAATCCCTACCTTCCTTGCGATCAACGTATCCGGAACCTTCGAAAGGATCTTGAGAAACGTGTGCACTGTGGCTATTCTAATGTCATCCCACTTCTTCAGTTGGTGAATGAGGTATGGATATCCAAGCTCAAATGTGATCGGATATCTCTTTGTCCACTCGTAGGCTATAGAGTCCCATTCTGAGGACATCTTGAAGATGTCAAGAAGCGTCTTTTTCTGTTCCATAATCGCTTTTCTCGAACGTCTGTCTGTGACGTCGAAGCGTTCAATCTTACCCATTCCGCCCGGCTTTGCCATGAGGATCGCGTCATACACTTCAACCGCGTCCAGAGGCGTTGTATGTCTGATGATTGATGTGAGTCTGGCTCTTAGTCTCGCGGGCGTGATATGGTTGTGATACATAACCGCTCCTGCGGCCACTGC
>Ga0209725_1002081_pt1 | contig 10970 bp, 11 predicted proteins | sample I18A1metaG_FD_184145 | JGI IMG/M metagenome (GOLD analysis project Ga0209725, IMG submission 184145) | Lake sediment bacterial and archeal communities from Gulf of Boni, Indonesia to study Microbial Dark Matter (Phase II) - ​I18A1 metaG... | ecosystem: Environmental > Aquatic > Freshwater > Lake... | reverse complement strand
GTCCTGTATGGCTTCGGGGCTGCGCGACCCCCGAAGTAGCGCTCGCAGGCCTCGTGACTGTAACTACCCATCTCCCCTTGAAAGCCAACACGCATCCGTGATCGGTCCACGATCGACAAACCTCGAGCGCCAAGACCTCTCGAGCCTATCTTCTCGAGATTGTTGATGACGCGGCACAGATCTTTTCGAATTCTTTCCGCGCAACGCCGAATTCTGGGTCCTTGGACAACAGGGCCCTGATCCGCTTGTAGCGGGCAACCAATTCAGCTCTGTCCCTAGCATTCACAATTCTCGCCAGAGACCGAATATCCTGCAGCAGCTTTCGGAGGACGACAACGAATTCCCTGTTCGTTATCTGAATGTCTGCAGTGGTCTCAGGTTCGACTGCAACTGTTTCAGCCAGCAACATCTGTAAATTGAACGTCCTCCCGGCAAACTTCCTAGCTTCAGCAGGACTCCTCGCTCTCGAGACTGCGGCAGCAAAAGCCATGTTGAGGAAGTGGGGCAAGGCGAGTGTTAGGGCCATCCATTTGTCATGAACCTCAGGGTCAACCAGCAAGATCCGGGCTCCGCGAAACATGCGCCTTATCATCTCTGCGCCACGCATGTCCTTTCCGGTTCTGACGACGATTATGACTTTACTCCTGACACCAGATGCAAGCGGACCAAACATTGGGTGAATGCTAGCAATCTTTACTCCGCGCCTCTGAACCGATCTAAGGGCAGGAATGGCACCTGATTTGGTCGCGCAGATATCAAACAGAAGAGCGTTTCTTTTCAGCGCTGGCGCGATTTCCTTGATGACGCGCGAAACTGAGTTGACCGATGTGGCAAGAACAACCACGTCGCTTCCCCGGGCAGCTTCTGAGTTGTCACGTGCGCATCTTGCCCCGATTCTTGTAGCAAGACGCCGGGCTCTGCGCTGGTCACGGTCGGAGACCGTGATCACGTCTCCTCGCGATCTGAAGAATCGTGCGAACCAAGAGCCCATACCTCCTGATCCGATGACGGCTACTCTCATTACCATTCACGCATCGCCTTCACGATACGTCTGATCCCTGTCCTCACCGCGGATTCTGACTCCGTAATCGCTAATCTCAGGAAGCTCTTGTACGGACCGAAAATAGTTCCGGGCAAAACACCCACCGAATGCTTCGCGAATAGATGCTTGGCAAACTTCTCACAGTCGATCTCTTCCTTCATGATTCGAGGGAAGACATAGAATCCGCCGTCGGGGGGATAGAATTCGAAGCGGCCCTTTCTCAATTCTTCACAAGCCATGGAGACTCGCTTCCAAATCTGACGCCTAGCTCTATCAGCTTCTCGGCTTGAATCCTTGAGCGCCCCGATCGCTGCTCGCTGCACAATTTCGGGGACGTTGGTCAGCGTCGTTTCCACACTCGCGCGCATCTTTGCGATTCTGGCTTTGTCAGCCACAGCGTAGGCAACCCTCCATCCTGTCATGCTGAACTCTTTCGAGAAACTGTTCACATAGATCGCTTCAACGTCTGGGTGCTGTAACACGCTCGGCACCGGCGTTCTGCCGTAGTCTGTGTAGACCTCGTCGGAAAGAACAATGGTGCGATACCTCTTTGCGAGTTCGAGCACTTCTCGGAATCTTTTTGCTGATAGCACCTTGCCAGTCGGGTTGTTGGGATTGTTGAGGACAAGCGCCTTTGGTCTGAGCTTGAGCTTCTCTCCGAGATCAGTGAGATTGATGTCCCACCCATCTTCGATGTACGTCGGCGCCGTGACAGGTCTCGCTCCAATAAACGTGATGCATGATTCATATGCCGGCCAGGCAGGCTGGCATAGCACCACTCGCTCAAGCGTCGACACAGTGCTGCGTATCGCGGCGAAGATCGCAAAACGAGCACCTGGGAATATGAGCACGTTTGATCGATCAATTCTAGTTCCGTACCGATCATTCACTCGCGCGGCAATCGCTTCCGTCAGCTCGTTCAAGCCCGAACTTGAGCCGTATCGCATTGTGTAGGTGTGGTCAAGGTATCTCTTCGCCTCCCGAGCCACGGCACTGGGCGTTTTGAACCGCGGCTCGCCGATGTCTAGTCTGATGAGCTTGCGTCCTTTCTCCTCCGATTTGAGCATCATCTCAGAGAACTGTTTCAGCACGGAATCCTTCGAAATCGTGCGTCGCTTGGCCGAGGTTTGAACTTCCACAGAACCCTCGATCAGTAAACTGGCGAACCGGCTTGCATAGGCCTCATCGATTCCTGCATCGACGGCGGACGCAACGAAATTCTCAACAACGGACTTCTCTGCCAAGACATCAATGACCTCCAGCTTCAGTCCTCGCTTCACCAGCCCGATCTTTCGGGCAGACTTCATCCTGCGAGCCAAGAGCCGCACGAGTTCAGAGTCAATAGAGCGGAGCCGCCTCCTCAACCCTCTCAAAGCTCGTTCACCCACTTCACATCAGACTCCCGACGACTGAACCAAGGCAAGGCTGTGGTTTCCGCGCCTAGTGGATCGAAGTACCCCGCTCATCACCGCATTAATCCACTTCTGCATTAAAGCCTGATACTAGACGCATGAGGTGAGTCAAGCGCGTCGCGCACTGGCACGGGGCCAAGCCAGGTGTCGCGCCTTCTTCACATACATTCCAGTTATTGGAACTGTTGTTGAGCACTTGGGGCATCTGTGACCTCTGGTCAGTTTGTAGGAAACGATTGCGTAGCCTTGTCTGGTTATGACGCATTCGCCGCATTCCGGACAAATCGTATTCTCGTATCTGTGTTCCCGGACGTTTCCTATGTAGGGGTACTTCACTCCGGCCTTCCAAGCGCTTTCGCGGATGCGCTCCAGTCTTTCCACGTTCGTGGCAGGCGCGCGGAACTTGTATGCAGGGACATATCGAGTGAAGTGAATCGGTGTCTCTGAGCCGAGGTATTTCAGATGGTTTTCGATGACGAAGGCAACAGCGGAGTCGCTGTCATTGACGCCTGGAACGATCAGATTGACTATTTCGACGTGCATCCCCATCTTTTTCGCGGCTTGAGCGTTCCGCCAAGGGATGTTTGCGTCCACCTGACCACAGAACACTTGGTAAGTGCTTTCGTCTCCTTTCACGTCAATCTTCAGACAGTCTAGGCCTGATCGTCTGAGCAGGTCGAGCGCCTCCAGGGTCATGTAGCCATTTGAGACGTAGCAGCAGTACAGACCTTGCGTTTTGGACAGGGAGAAGGTGTCAGCTGCCCAGTCAGTGAGAAGCGTCGGCTCCTGAAAGCTGGCGCAAAGTCCCTCGTCACCTGAGGCGAGGGCCCGGTTGACAATTCTGGCTGGAGGTGTGGATTCTGATCTTTCGGGTCTCGGCCGGGACCTGGAGAGGTGATGGTTTTGACACCAGAGGCAGTCGAGGTTGCACGACCAAGTCGAAAACGTCAACGCTGACGATCCCGGCCAGTAGTGGAAGAAGGGTTTGATCTCAATCGGCCGGCTCTCTACAGCGCTGAGGTCTCCGTAGACCAGTGTGTACAGCTTCCCTTCTATGTTCTGTCTGGTCTTGCAGGTGCCGACTTGGTCTGGGTCGATAGTGCATCTCCGCTCACACAGCGTGCACTGTACCCTGTCGCGTCCGAGCCTTACGTAGAGGGAGGATTCGCGAACGCAGGGTCTGTATCGGAGCTCCAAGACCTCTTCTCACCCTCTGCTGCGCCACCCCATATACTCAGGAACTTCACGAGAACTGATCCGAATCGCTCGCGGACGCCGAAACGTTGAGAGGAATCGTCATCCAGCTCTCTTCTTCTGCGCGTATGAGTAGTACCCCGCTGCACTAAGCCTGATCCCTCGGATAATGTGGTCAGGAATCTCCTCACGCGATTTCCGGGCTTGCTGTGCAACATCTGTGACAAAGAACTCGCGCACTTGATTGATGGGTTTTCCGGCGTCAACGGCTTCGAAAACCTTTCGCCCCCAGTGCTCAGTTGTCTCGAGGTTGCTTTGAAGGAATTTCCTCGTGTTCTTGAGTACGGGTCCGAAGTGAGGAAGGAGCAGTCCGGCCGGACTGATATCCTTGATCTGTCTGAGGGTCCTCAGATACAGGTCTTCGTCGAAGCTAGGAGGGGGTGTCACTGGAATGGGAAAGTCGAAACCAGGATAGCGTACTCCGACTGCGTCGCCCGTCATTAAAAGCTGCTGATCCTCCAGAAGGACGGACATGTGATGCGGCGCGTGGCCAGGTGTCCAGAAGAGCCTGAGCGTCTTGCCATCGCCGAGATCCAAGTCGTATCGATCGCCGACGGCCTCGATCCGTTCCATGGGCACCGCAAGAGGCGCGCCAAAGACTGACAACGATTCCGTTCCAAAGAGACGCGCCTGCCACTCAATCAATTTGCTTGGATCAACCAAATGCTTTGCTCCGTGCTCGTTCACCATGACTCTTGCATGTGGCATCACGCTCGCCAGGCGACCGACAGCCCCGGCATGATCCAAGTGCACATGGGTCGGAATCAAGTAGTCAACATGCCAGGCGTCAGCACCAAGCCCACGTAGCTCAGAAAGGACGGTGTCAGCGCTCGTCGCATGTCCGACGTCGATGAGCGCGATTTTCTTTCCTTTCACTAGATAGCTGGCCACTAGACCTGGGACATGCCCCGCCAGTGTATCGACCAGGAACACTCCGTCCACAATCTCTTTGGAAGGCAATGGGAAGCCAGCACTCTCAGACATGGGTGGGTTGTCGTGGTCTTTCACGGTCGTGACATATTGACCATACCTAGTCATGAGTTGGCCTAAACAGTGCACGGCATGCTGAAAGAAGACGCTACTAATCTCCTACATCTGTTCGCCAAATTGGCTAAACGTCTCTCACGAACGCGCCTTCCATGGCACCGATTTCTGTATAGTCGTACTCCTCGTACCCATCGGACGGTTTGAAGAGGTACCTGCTCTCCCTGTACTTCTTCCACATCTCTGTTGGCGCAACTCTCTTTGACATGTTGATGTGGGCGACGTCGACTCCCAGGACTCCTTTCTGAGATTCTATGCTTTCCCTCACGAATTTTCTGATTTTTTCCCTGCTCACGGAAAGCATCGACAAGAGAATGTCGTCCTCACCGAACGAGTACGCGGCGTATGTCGGGAACAGGTCGCTTGAATAATCTAGGTGAATCGTGTGGTTGAAGATGTTGTGAACCTCGTCCGATGTTACCCTGATGGCAACTTGGTATCTTTCAAGCTGTCGAGCTCTATCCTTCGGCGCGGGGAAAAACACCGGCTTTAGGAGAGTGATGGTTCTCGTTTTTTCTGAATCAGCCGCGGAGGGGATGTTCTTCACAAGCACGTCAGCGAAAGCATCGATATCCGTGACGTCGAACATTATGGTCATGAAGTCTTTCTCCTCCTGTTGGGAAATGTAGAGTGGTGTGCAATAGTCGGCGGATATCTTCTGCAGATTGTTTATGACGCTTTTCCAGCTCTCCTCCAGATCGTTATTGGGATAGACACGTACCATTAGCATCATAGAGATCCGACCCAAAACACGTGAAAACGCGGCCCCCGAATATTAATCTCTTATGTAGCGAACTCAAGCCGCAACATACAGCTAGGACCCGGATCTCGACAGTGGTGCAGCGATGTGGCGGAGGAGAACAGGCCGGGCGCGTCATGCGCGACGAATCACGTGCACAGAGGATGGACCTGGCCCGCTGCAGGTGACGCTGGCCTACTCAGGCCTTTGCCCAGTTCCGCGTTGACTCCCGTAGGTTCGAAGGCACAGTCAACGTGCTTGTCGGCAAAGAGCGAGCTAGGCAACGGACTTGAGGGCGTCTACGATCTGAATTTGGTACGGCCCAAGTTTTCCACCAAAGTTGACCGCTGTAATCTTCACTACGCCATGAGTCGCCGCGGCTGCTTTGACGCCTAATCCCGTCGCTTTCTTGACTACTTCAGTATCGATCCCGTTGAAGACGAGTTCATACACACTGTGAGCTGCCCCAGGCACTTTGGACTCTGGAAGAGAATCTCTGAGTGTAGGGCAGAAGGGATGATTTGTCGATGCCGGCAACTTGTACTTTAACGAGCCAACTTTGGATCCTGAACGACAGATTCCTCCTGGAAATGTCAGCACAACCCCCTCGACTGTGCCCATTGCCTCAACGGCTTTCTCTGCAGCCTCCAGTGCCGACCTCTGTGAATCGGCCATGATGATGAAGTTCCCGCCTGCCACGCCTCTTCTGACACCGAATTTGTCCTCAATGACGAACTCTCCTTCCATGACGGGGATTCGCCAGATCGTGCGATCGCCAAGCTTGTCCCTCTTCTGAAAGCCGTCGCCGAATTTTCGGAGCGCTCGCCCGAGTTTCAGCATTCGCTTTGCGTCAGGCATCGCGTCAAACGCGGCGGTCGTCGGGCATGTCAGGATACACTGCCCGATTCGAGTGAGCATCTGCAACTTCAGCTCTCGCCTCGATCGATGCCAGATCTGAACCAGAACTCCTGGTCGCCCGTCAGGGGTCTTCTCAGGAGCGACCGTGAGACCTTCGACGCCAGCTTCTGCAGGTGACATGATTATCGAGGAAGCGAACCCTGTAGCTGTTTTCCCAGCAATGGTTGCCCACTTCTCGTTAGCCGCCGTGACAAGAACTCGCCCAACTACCATCGGGAACGCTTCTGCAAAAGTCTCTTCTATTTCCACTCCGTCGAACTGCACAATAAATCACCGGGAACAAGCAGGTGGACCAATTCGAGTCAAGATCCGTCCTCAAACGATTTAATTGTTTCCAGGTTACCGGCTGCCAAAGCCTGGCTTCTAGGCGTGGCCAAGAGCAGTTCAAGAGATAATTCGCAATCTTGAAGGTTGAGGCGTTTCCCGATCTCTCAAAGCTTCTCGATGATAAGCCTCCGCAACCACGACCGGCTAGTTAGGCTCGTTCCTTCAGCGGTCCAGAAGGACTGTGCACGTTGGCTTAGCGGGGTGGTTCAAGCCAACAGTTATAGACGCGAACGGCGATTTCCTGTCGGAGCCTGATGGACCGATGGTTGTGAAGGTTGGGTTCTTGAAGCTCGGATGCATAGGATCCGCGTCATTGCTTGAATTCATGCTCGACGAGAGAGCCGAGAGGCAGGACATAGATGTGCGCGTCGTTGGGTCAGGGGCTAAGCTTGGCGTGGAACAGGCCGAAGAGACTGCCCAGAGAATGCTCGAGTTCAAGCCGCAGCTAATCGTTGCAACTAGCCCAAATGCCACGCTTCCAGGCCCGAAAAGAGCAAGGGAGATCCTCAAGAGCGCGGGCATCCCAACGGTAGTCATCTCTGACAGCCCAGGAAAGAAAGCAGTTCAAGAGCTTGAGCAACAGGGTTTCGGCTACGTCATAGTTGAGGCCGACTCTATGATTGGCGCGAGGAGAGAATTCCTCGACCCTTTGGAGATGTTGCTGTTCAACCTAGACGTCATGAGAGTCCTGGCGGTGACCGGGGCATTGAATCTACTGACGGCCGAAATTGACCGCGCGATAGACGCTATCAAGAAGGGCGTGGTTCCGACTCTGCCGAGGATTGTTGTGGACAAGGAGAAAGCCATCAAGGCAGCGTCGTTCTCAAACCCGTACTCGTCCTCGAAGGCTATGGCTGCATATGAGACCGCACGCCGGGTAGCAGACCTGACTGTCGAAGCGTGCTTCGTTGTGAAGGAGTGGGAACGATATACGCAACTTGCGTCAGCTGCTCATGAAATGATGCGAGAGGCCGCTCATCTTGCAGATGAGGCGAGAGAAATCGAGAAGTCTCAAGACGGTGTCTTTAGGACGCCCCACTATGATGACGGTAGCGTTCTGCAGAAGAGGAGGCTAATCGAGAAGCCGACTGGCCCCTAGCATGCCGGTCCAACGAAGGGCCTACGGAAAAGACGGCTTGATGCCGTGGAGATCGCCCGCCTGCGGCGCGCAATCTTCGCGACATCGGGTAGCAAATGCCCGCATCTTGTGGGAACTTACCACATGTGGAGCCATTCAACAACACTTCTAGTGCGGCTGCTTCGAACCTCCGAGTCCCCTATGAGAGAGGCCAGCTCAGCATCTTGCTTTTCTCAAGTGCAATTAGCACTGGGACGCCAACTAGCACGACAGCTGCGACGCTGTATGCCGCTTCGACGGGCGTCTGAATGGCCCCTGCGACAAACACTGCAGGAAGCGCGTCAATCGGAATCGGGTAGACTTGATACAAGCCCCCGACTATCAGCAGAAAGACTCTGACCATCACATCAAGCTCGACAGCGGCAAAAGCGACTAGCGCAACTACAGGAGCTAAGCGAGATGCACTCAGCTTGGCGCCTTGGAGCCTGCGCAATAGGATCGCAGCTGCAAAGATCGCTAGGAACCCGAGATAGGTGTCCCAGAGTGTCCATAAGGGGACATATCTCGCTAGCGGGTGCGCAAGGAACGCAAGCAGCTGAGCTCCGTAGATTCCAGCCGTGAGATACCACTTTCGTGACACCAGGAAACCGGCGCCTAGCGCCCCTACAGCCTCAGCTATTCCGAAAAGGTTCTCGATCCAGAGGCCGTCTGGCCTGACAAAGCGACCTCCTACCCAACCAATCGTTGCTGCAAGGAACCCGAGGTATGGCCCCAAGATGATGCCTTCCAACGGTTCCATTACTATGCTTATTCTTCGAAAACCAACAGGCGGCGGCGCGTAAGAGAGAACGATGTGAAGAGCGGCGAGTGCTGCAACCAAGGTCACGTAGAAGCTTTTTCGGCCTTTCAGGATTGCGACCTCCTTCCCGATTATGCGGATGTAGCACACACTCAGTACCGCGGGCAGATGTAATATACCGAGTGCCGCTCCTATTTGATGTCGGATCGACCGCAAATGTCGAGGATCGAGGTTACGGTTATTTCGGGAAGGACCATGTCGCAGGCCCAAAGCCGCGAGCATGGAAAGTTCTCAAATGAGTACGCCAAATCAGTTGCGGTCTGCGAACTCGACCCGGATGACTTGAAAGAACTCAGCGCAACTGATGGCGAAAACGTTCGAGTCAAGACAAGATTTGGAGAAGTGATCCTTAGAGCCGCCGCATCCAGGCAAGCTCCGCACCGGCGAGTTGCCTTCGTTCCTTACGGCGCGTGGGCAAGCATGCTCTTCGACCCCTCGACGCACACTTCTGGCATGCCGACCCTGAAGGGAGTCAAGGCAACCATCGAGAGAGCACCGGAAGAGAAGGTTGCGACACTTCAGGAAATCACGCGCATGAAGACCGAGTGAGAGAAATGTCGAAGACGACCACTGAGAACGTAATCTGCACATTCTGCGCGTCCGGCTGTGATGACCTTCAGATAAGACATGACGGACGCGATATTGAGTCCGCTCGGAATGGATGCGCAATCTCACTGAGCAGATTCACGAGCACCAAAGAGAGTCGGATCTTGAACCCACTAGTCAGGGTGAAAGGAACCATGCGCCGAACAACGTTCACCAAGGCAATAGACAAAGCCGCAAGAATCCTGCACAACGCTAAGTACCCGCTACTGTATGGATGGAGTCAAACATCATGTGAGGCAATATCGAAGGGCATCGAGCTTACCGAAGTCGTTGGCGGCCTGATCGACAACACCACAACATCATGTCATGGACCAACAATACTTGGAATCCAAGACGTAGGCGAAGCAACATGCACGCTCGGGGAAGTCCGGCATTCAGCTGATCTGATCATTTATTGGGGCTGTAACCCCATCCATTCTCATCCGCATCACACGAACAGGTTTACAGTCTTCAGCAAGGGCAGGTTTCGTCGGACAAGGAAGGACCGCAAGCTTATCGTCGTTGACGTGAGGCGGACTGATACAGCAAAGCTCGCCGACCGATTTGTCCAAGTGGAGCCGAACGGCGACTATGAACTCCTAACCGCGTTGAGGACTGCCGTCAACGGAGAGGAGATCGAACAGGATTCGGTCGCTGGCGTTCCGGCAGATGCCATCGAAGAAATCGCGGACATGATGGTTGACTGCGAGTTTGGAGCGCTATTCTACGGTCTCGGCCTCACGATGACGGCTGGAAAACACCGCAACACGGAGGCCGCGCTTGCACTTGTGAGGGACTTGAACTATGCGACGAAGTTCATTGTCATCCCGATGCGCGGATGGTTCAACGTTACAGGCGCGAATGAGGTCTCAACTTGGCAGACTGGGTATCCATATGCGGTTGACCTCACGCAGGGATATCCCAGGTTCAACCCTGGCGACACCTCAGCTATTGACGCGCTTGCCCGCGGAGAAGTAGACGCAGCACTTGTCGTCGCGTCAGATCCCGTTTCTCATTTTCCCAAGGCAGCCGTGAAGCGGCTTCTTGAGATCCCGATCATCACCGTGGAACCGAAGAGGACACCGACATCTGAAGCATCCGAAGTCGTCATTCCATCCGCCATCATTGGAATCGAAGCGACTGGAACGATATATCGAATCGACGGAGTCGCACTCGAAGCTAGAAAGGTGGTGGACCCGCCTGCCGGAGTGAGGTCTGACGCGGAGATAGTGGACGCGATCCTCACGCGAGTCAAGAGCCAAAAGGTGAAACGTTGATGCCGGAACTTCTCATTCGAAACGGATACGTGTTTGATCCGCTGAACGGCGTCGAAGGAGAAAGGATGGATATCCACGTCAAGGATGGGAAGGTGGTCGAGAAGGTCAGCCGAAGAGCGCGTGTGCTGAACGCCTCCCGCATGACCGTCATGCCTGGCGGGGTCGACATCCACTCGCACATTGCAGGTTCCAAGGCGAATAGCGCAAGAATGATGCGTCCAGAAGATCATTCCAAAGACCCTGAACCCAGGACGAAGCACACACGTTCTGGTGTCGGTCACACCATACCGTCAGTGTTCACGACTGGATACCGGTATGCAAGGATGGGATATACGACCGTTTTTGAGCCGGCTACTCCACCGCTCAAGACGCGGCATACTCACGAAGAACTGAACGATATCCCGATCATCGACAAGGGATGCTTTCCGCTCTTCG
>Ga0209725_1002079_pt1 | contig 10976 bp, 12 predicted proteins | sample I18A1metaG_FD_184145 | JGI IMG/M metagenome (GOLD analysis project Ga0209725, IMG submission 184145) | Lake sediment bacterial and archeal communities from Gulf of Boni, Indonesia to study Microbial Dark Matter (Phase II) - ​I18A1 metaG... | ecosystem: Environmental > Aquatic > Freshwater > Lake... | reverse complement strand
GGGGAACTATCATCGGATTGCTGTTACTCGTCACCTATCTCACTGTAAAGATTGCCGGTGTCGGGTAGAGCGCAGCATCTTGATACCTTGGTGCGCACACACACAATTCTACTGAACGACGAGACGACGAAACGAACGTTGATGACTAGACGCTCGGAACTCTCTGAGCTGATTCGGCGTATTCCTTTCTCGGAGGCTTGCTAAGCAACACCGCAAGTCCGATCTTCTCGTCGACCACTTCGAGCCTAGCGACAGTTTCTGTAGTAACGTCGAATTTCTGAGACTGAACATCTGGATTTACTGTGACTCTCACCGAGTGTCCAGTCGAGTCAGGCTTGACTATCCATTGCACCGATCCCTTCCCTATGAAATAGAACTTGTTAAACTCCACATAGTTGTTTGACCAGAAGACTCTAGCCTTCCTATCTCCGATTATCAAGTATCGGGCATCCTCGTGGGAAACTCGATAGATTGGATTCTCTGGAAAGTGTAGATCCATAAAATACGCGATTGGCACAAAAGCCGTGGTGAGATCAAGACCTGGCATGTCCTCCAGACAGTGCGCCATTTCGATCATGTCGTCCACTTTTCTCGTCGTGAAGCTCTTCTCGATTATGGACATGAAGTAATTTTGTTCGCCAATCGCGATGCTTCTACCAAGGCCTATGATTTCTGGAAGCACGAAAGTGTGTGATGGGGCGTAGTCCTTGATGAAGATATCCGGTTTGGCATAGAAGCGCAATCCAATGCGTACGAAATTCCCTGATTCGTCAGGAGGAGCCTCTCGGCAATCGGCGATTTTCCGAATGATGCTTGATTCATCGTAGTCTTTGCGAACGGCCCTCTCGAACTGTTCGCGTCTCTCGGGGTTGGCGATGAAGGGTATGTGTTTCATACTATCGTCCTCCTAGGCAGATCCTTACGCTCCTCAACGATCACTGAGTTCGATCTCTTAATCTCAAGTCGCAGTTGAGATGCTACATTGGCGCATTTTCTCTTATGGCCGCCTTTTGGAAACTCGATTCGTGTGCAGCCCACTTTCAGAACATATATCACCTTGCATCCCTTCTCTATGAATGCAAGTACTGGAATGGGCACGTCCCCGTACCGTGCCATCTCAACTTCATCAATGAATTTCCTGCTGTTATATGACTGAGCTGCATTGACAGCAAGGACAGCATGGCATGTCCGCAGCAATCTGAATAAGTCTTCTTGCCTGGCTACGCTGACTGAACCTCTGCAGCCAGGAGCTCCGATTTGAGGTTGCAGCCCTTGGTGCCAGAGGCAATCTGCCATAGCAGACGCAACAGTCAGCGCACTCGACCCGCCATACGCTATGAACACTCTGTATCGCGGCACAGGTCCTCACTGCTTTCTGAGGCTTCTTGCCCTTTAATGCTTGTTAGCAGCACGCGCTCGCAGCCTATTGGCGACGTTCTGACAGACCTTGAACGATCTGGTGTCTACAGCGTTCCTGCGCAAGTAGTGAAGAGTGCTCTTCCCTATGCCGAGTTCTTGTGCCTCTCGTTGCGTCAGCTCAAGAATTCTCTTGCGAAGCTCCTTTGTATCGCTTCTGTGTAGACTCGGACGCGGTTCGACGAAATCCGGTTGCCTGGACCTGTCTAAGAGAAAACGAGCTAGCTGATAGCAACTATGTGGAGCTAGCGTGTGCTGCCCTCTTCTAGCTGAAGTGCTTCACCCGCGCTACTGAGATAGAAAATGTTAAGTGTGTTTTCCATTTGCATTGTCTGTGTGGGAAGCATAGTCTTTGCATCCTAGCGTAGGTTAGGTGCTGGAGATAGACCCCCGTGACGCCACTGCGGGAAAGAGGAGGGAAGAACGAATGAGGGTGACAATTCTCGGGTTCGCAATCGTCGTGATGCTTCTGGCAGTAGTCCCTGAAACCTTCGCTCCAGCAACATTCACATTAAGCTACTGTACAAGTGCGTTTTCGTGGCGCGCTGGAGGTTCGGGCTCCGGTCCGTTTGGTTCCTGGACTCATGTGTACCGTGTAATATTTGAATCGCGTGAGTGTACGCATGCAGGAAACTCTCTTCACATAGCGGTCACTGTTAGTGGCTTGCGTGATGAACCGAAGGGCGAACCCTCAGTCTACATCTTCAACAACACAATTGGCCTCTGGATAATGCATGAAGGCATGGCCACGTACATGTATCCCCCAAGATATGGTCCCTATACTGCCACCAATTATTTTCGAGGATACCTGAAGTTCAACGGAGATCCAAGTGCAACAACACTCGTCCACGGCGTCGAATACGAGTGGATCTACATATACGTGCCTCGGAACCAAGAAGCCTCGGTGAAAACAGTCCTTCCCCACGCCAGATGGGACGAGATGATGCAGGCCTGGCTCGTAGGATTCACCGTATACATATATGATTCAACCACGCCCAATCCCCCCTACAATATTCCCTTCCAATTCGTGGAACCTATTCAACCAAGCGACCACAACCCTCTCAATCTATAGGCTCGCTCAGTAGATTGAGGATTGAAAGCTGGGAAGCCCTTGAGCTTAGATCTGTACAAGAAGAAGAGAGACTTCAAGATCACTCCGGAGCCTTAATGAGATATCAAGCCGAAGCACGGTGCATGGTTCGTCATTCGAAGCATCAGACTACTCATCTACGCTACGGCCTTCGCTTGGAGTTGGATGGGGATTCCATCATATCAGATCCTCAGCCACGCGCGCCTATGCGAACATTGAGCGTTTTCCGTCTAGGTCTGTGGTTTTGATAATGACATTGTTGCCTTCGATCTTCATTGGTATGTAGCTTGGCCAACATCCGCCCGACAGGTTCCCGGTGCCTATGCTGTTGATTGCAAATGTCTGCCCGCAGTTGTTGCAGGTCATCACTGCACCCGTTTGTCTATAGCCACGTTTGAACCGATAGCAGACATCGCATGCGTCTGCGGCAAGGTGAATCTTTCCATCTCCTCCTTTAGCCAAGAAGAAACGAACGTTCACACCGTTTGAATCATACGTATACCACTTGGCAGAGGTGCCCACTTCAGAGACTGGTAACTCCATGATTCCGTCTCGAATTTTCCCTTGGCCGGGCGGAACCACGGTATTGCTTATTGTGGGTGTCGCAGAATTCACGGCATTGCTTGTCATGGAGATTATGGAACTGGTTGTTGTGGGAACTGGACCATTGATTGTTGCGGAAGCTACAGTGTTCGTTATCCTAGGCAAGATAGTATTTTCCAGCTGGCTTCTCCCAAAAGAACTGTTGTAAAGCCACAGACCGCTAATGGCTAACGCTAGCACAACAGAGACTGTGATTATTACACCGTAGTGGAAATCTCGTGTGCTACCCCCTGTTGCTGCCCCGTGCACTCTCTCCATATGGCGAGGATAATTCTCAGGTTTCAGTCTAGCGTTGCATTCAGGGCAGGTAACTAGCCTCTCTTTCACTTTCACATCCCCAACATTGTTTCTGACCATTGGCTTCACTGACCATCTTGTTGAGTGACCACTGGGATCTTCATCTCGAGGAGATTTCGGCCTTCCGGTTCTGTGTGCGAATCTGCAACGATTCTTCCGTCAACCACTTTCACTATTCGTTCGCCTTGGTTTGCGATAGCCATATTATGTGTCACGAGGATCAATGTGCGTCCTTCGCTGTGCAATTTGCCGAGAATATTCATTACGATAGCGCCATTTGCTGCATCCAGATTGCCGGTCGGTTCATCTGCAACAATCATCTTTGGTTCATTGATTAGCGCTCGTGCAATACAGACCCTTTGTTGTTCTCCGCCGGAGAGTTGGCTAGGGCGATGCTCTAACCTATGTTCCAAGCCGACGTGTTCAAGTGCCTTGGTGGCTGTTCCCTCGTCAACTGCCTTGTTGAAGTATTGGGCGATCATAACGTTCTCAAGTGCGCTTAGGTAAGGAACCAAGTGGTATTGTTGGAATATGAGACCGATGTTTTCACGCCGAAACTTCGTAAGCAGTTTCTGGTCTAGACTGGTCAAATCGGTGCCGCAGATTCTGATACTTCCTGAGGTGGGATTATCTAGACCGCATATCAAATTGAGCAAGGTGGTTTTTCCAGAGCCGGACGGTCCTATTATCGACAACCATTCGCCTTCTGAGATGCAGAGAGAGACATCGTTTAGTGCACGGGTTCTCGCATCGTAGTATTTCGTGACAGACTTCAACACCACCTGGAGACTGCTGTTCATTTCATTCACCTCTAAGTACGACTGCTGGTTCTATTCGAGTCGCGTTTCTTACAGGCAATACGCTGGCGAGAATCGTCACGAACAATGAGACTCCTAGAGTCACAGGTAGTACTGAGACTACGGGAGATAGCGAGGTGCCAAACACACTGACTCCAATGTATCGTGCAATGAGATTTCCAAGGAGGTAGCCCAAGACTCCCCCTATAATGCCCACTATTATCGACTCAACGACGAATATTGATGCGATCTTCCGGTTATCGGCCCCAATTGACTTCATTAGCCCGATCTCCTTCCTTCGCTCAACAACAGTGGTGGTCGTGGTCATCATGACGCATAATCCAGATGCCCCAAGAACCGCAATAGCTATCAGAACCATCAGTTGTCCCAGTTGACCCATTATCTGCGCTTCTGCGGTCACCAACTGCTTGACGGACTTGGCTTGGACGTAGGGTAGTTTGAGTTCTATCTCTTGAGCTATGAGCTCTGCGGGGCAGCTAATACAAAGACCACTGACTTGGACAGAGTGGACTTTGTTTGGTCGATCGCTTATCTTCTGCGCTACGGGTAGTGACACGAAGAGCTGAGAGTCTTCCAGACCACCTGTTGTGACGATGCCTACAACTCTCAGATGAGCGGTTGCCGTTGCACCTGACACTGGGTTTTGATAGGTGACTTCTATGTAGTCGCCAGGTTTGAGATCCAGTTTCTCTGCAACGGAAACTCCGGCAATCGTTCCCTCACTGTCACCATCTTCAATCCACTCTCCATCAATCTGCCAGTAAGGAGCAGTTCTCCTGATTCCCGTTGACCATACTCTATCACCCCAAGGGACTTCCGGAATTTCACGGTCGAAATATGTTCCCGCGAGCACAACGCGTTGGTAATTGTCAACATGTTTTGCTTCCACGACTTGGTAAAGGAAAGGCGCGTATCCCAATACGTTTGCATTCCAATTGTTGATCATTTTGATTTTCGAAAGATCATTTTCTGAGATGTAGCGTTGCTCTGCTACTGATCCAAAACTAATCCCTGGAAGGCCGACTTCGATGGTGTCGGACCTAGGGGTTACCACAATGTTTGATCCAAACCTCCTAAATTCTGCTCCAAGTTTCTCCTCTATCCCATGTGTCACTGTGAGTAGTCCGCCTGCAATTGATGCGCCCATGAGAACTGCGATCACTGCTATTGCAACGCGAGACTTGCGGTTCGAGAATGATTTTGTCAGTATTCGTAGGAACATTGGTTTACACCCACTGTAAAGTGCTCTGTAAAGCTGACCGGTATATATAGTTTACGGCTAGTGTAAACAATCCTCCTACAACAACAAAACTAAAGTACGGCCGAAATCTACGTGGTGCCCCATGGTGAAACTGGAGCGAATCCACCTCGAGAAGAAGGGACTCACAAAGTTCTTCAGCCCCATAGAGGTGCGCATACTCGAGGTGCTCTGGAAGAAACCAGAGATCACGTCATCGGAGATTCAGAGAAGATGCCCGGATCTTTCGCTCTCATGCATAGCCGGAACGCTGGACAGACTTACAAAGTCTGGATTTGTCGAGAGAGAGACTGAAGATGGAGGAGGAAGGATGAGGTTTCTCTATTCTCCAACAACCACCCGACAAGAAACAGGCATGAAGATATCGGAGAGGATACTTGAGAGTCTAGTCGACACGTTTGGACTAAGCGTCATGGATGCATTCGGCAAGATACGTGGGCGGAGACGATAGTGATCACCTACATCAATTGCTACCTAGGTTGCATATGGGCGTCTGGCCTTTTTCCTCTGATATTGGCACTTGCAGCACTCGTGGTTTTGCTATTCATCGTGTACAAGATAAGAAAGAATGCGAGGACAATGATACTTGCGCAAGCTGCGGCCACGATCCTGATACCAACAACTCTAGCACTCATGATTTGCAGCATGTTCGCTTTCTTGTGGATCTATGCTGGTGTCGTTGGAAGCGGTGCAGTACTGCTTGGTACGGTGATCTACGCAACCGGTAAGAGGATCAAAGACAGTTTGCCCACACCACGTAGCATAAGGAGAATGGCATCCAAATTCGGAGTAGATATCTCAATTGTGAGGTGGCCACATGTAACAGCTTTTGCCTACGAAGGAAGAGTGTTTCTTTCAGAGAACTTGCTTCACAAGCTTGAACCAAACGAAGTAAGAGCCGTCATTGCACATGAGGCTTACCATGCTCGCTCAGGCCACAATCGGATGCTAGCATCTCTTCTTGGGATAACATCACTGACCTTCGTTCGTCACCGAGACGAGGAAGCGGCCGACAGGTTCGCTGCAAGAGTTGCAGGAAACAAGCACCTAGTGAACGCTCTCTCCAAATTGGAAATAGTAGGTTGGGAGAAGAGAATGGCCGCACTTGACGCTCGAAGTCCAGCTTGCCGCGCGCTCTCAATCTCATCCTGAACGTGACGTGCGCCGCAAACATCAGCAGGCCCCCCTAAACCTGAATCCGCGGAATTTTGGAACCGATTCTGGATCCGGCCAGTCGACCAAATTGATGTAACGGATATTGACTTAAGAACGCGCTGGCCGGCAATTCCTGTAGGAATATTTGCGGCAACAAAATATTAATGGCGCCAGTGCTGCTATGCCCGGCTTAAGGAGGTACAAGAAACTCACAACCAAAGAATACCGGGGCTTCGAGACAAGAGCCATCCACGGAGGACAAACACCTGACCCAGCCACAGGCGCCAGAGCGGTACCGATCTATCAAACCAGCTCATACGTTTTCAAGAACACTGAGCATGCAGCCAGTCTATTCGCTCTCGAAGAACCTGGGAATATCTATACGAGGATAATGAATCCAACCAATGAGGTCTTCGAGAAGAGAATGGCTCTGCTCGAGGGAGGAGTTGGTGCGCTCGCAACAGCATCAGGGCAGGCTGCTGAGACAATAGCCATTTTGAACATAGTTCACCCGGGAGAGGAGATCGTTTCCGCAAACAGTCTCTACGGTGGCACATACACACTATTCTCGTCAACCCTATCAAAGCTGGGGATCAGAACCAAATTCGTTGACCCAAGAGAACCCAGGAATTTCAAAGATGCTATCTCCGGCAAGACGAGAGCTGTTTACGCGGAATCACTTGGAAACCCAAAACTAGATACGCTAGATTTCAAGGCGCTCTCAGAGATCGCGCACCAAGCAGAACTGCCTCTCATAGTTGATAATACTACTCCAACCCCATATCTTGTGACTCCATTTGATTATGGGGCCGACATCGTGGTTCACTCGGCCACGAAGTTCATCGGCGGACACGGCAACTCTATAGGAGGGGTTATCGTGGATTCAGGCAAGTTTGACTGGACACACGGCAAATATCCAGATCTTACAGAGCCAGATCCAACGTACCACGGTATCAGATACGTTGAGACCTTTGGTGAAGCTGCATACATAACCAAAGCGCGTGTCCATCTTCTGAGAGATCTCGGCCCAGCGATGAGTCCATTCAACGCCTTCCTGTTCCTTCAAGGCCTAGAGACCCTTCCCTTGAGGATGGAACGCCATAGCAAGAATGCAACCGAAATCGCGGAACACCTGCTTAAGCATCCCAAGGTTGCGTGGGTGAACTACCCTGGTCTGCCAAGCCATCCCTCATTCGCGACCGCAAAGAAGTACTTCACTCGCGGCCTATTCGGCGCACTCATGGGCTTTGGAATAAAGGGAGGAAAACAAGCTGGAAAACAATTCATCGACAACCTACAATTGACATCCCATCTAGCCAACATAGGCGACGCGAAGACGCTGGCGATTCACCCAGCCACCACTACACACTCTCAACTGTCGCCAGAGGAACAGAATCAAACTGGCGTGACCGACGACTACATTCGCCTCTCAATAGGACTAGAAACTGTGAACGACATAATCGAGGATCTCGATCAAGCACTATCCAAAACATGAGGACCAGGCATCGCCACTCTCCAAACGAGCTTGTTCTCGAATCCGGTCTGAAGATCTGAAACGCATTTAAAGTGGTTGCTATGCCCATCAAGATACCTGACAATCTCCCAGCGGCCAAAGTCCTGAACAATGAGAACATATTTGTTATGTTCGAGGACCGAGCCTACCATCAAGACATTCGACCGTTGAAGATAGCTATTCTGAATCTTATGCCCACAAAAATAGTCACAGAGACTCAGATACTACGATTGCTTGGAAACTCCCCTCTCCAGGTGGACACCGTCTTCTTGCACCCCAAGAATCACAAATCCAAGAATACGCCAGGAGAACATTTGATAACCTTTTACAGAAATTTCGAAGACATCAAAGAACAGAAGTTTGACGGAATGATTATGACTGGGGCACCTGTCGAGCACCTTGAGTTTGAAAAAGTGGACTACTGGGGTGAACTTGAGGAAATTATGGATTGGTCGGTCCACAATGTTTTCTCAACGTTCCATATGTGCTGGGGGGCCCAAGCTGGATTATATCATCACTACGGAATCCCAAAGTATTCTCTGAAAGAGAAGATGTTTGGAGTATTTCCCCATTCTGTGAGTAGGAAGAATGTCAAGTTGCTTAGAGGCTTTGACGATGTATTCTACGTTCCCCACTCGCGCCATACCGAGATCCGAAGAAGTGACATAGAAAAGGTTCCAGACCTCCAAATACTTGCGGAATCAAAAGAGGCCGGAGTGTACATTGTTGCAAGCAAGGACGAAAGGAAGATATTCGTGACTGGACACTCCGAATATGATGCACTGACGCTAAAATCTGAATACGACCGCGATACTGCAAAGGGGCTTGACATAAAAGTGCCCCAAAATTACTATCCTGACGATAATCCTAATTCACAACCTACAGTAAAATGGCGAAGCCATGCCAACCTCCTATTCTCAAACTGGCTTAACTACTGTGTGTATCAGGAGACTCCTTACCACCTGAATGAGATCGAGTGATTCACACTCGGCAACATCGGCCACTTGTATCGGAAATTCAAGAAAGCGAATTAGAAGGTTGGGCGAAATTCAGGAAATCTGTATATCTTTGATTTTGCCTAGTTCGCTATCGATTCGAGTGTGAGATTACGTCTCCAGACGTAGTTGGAGGATCAGTTGCTGCTTTTGTGATTGTTTTCAGAGAGGCATTAGAGGCCGGACTTGTTACAGCCATCATATTCGCTTATCTAAAGAAGATCAATCGACAGGATCTCTACCGATGGGGATACCTCGGTGTTGGGCTTTCGATAGTAGCTTCGCTCGGATTGGGGTACCTTCTCTACGTAGTCTATAGTGGACTGACTGAGATGTTCTCCCGTATCTTTGAGATCTCCGCTGGGACAGCGGCGGTCGCTGTACTGTCCTACATGATTGTATGGATGGCGAGTAACGCTAGGAAGATCAGAGGGGAAGTCGAGGAAAGGCTGGATGTGGCTGTGACGACGCGAAACCTAGCAGCCATATCTATAGCAGCCTTCACCTCGGTTGGTCGAGAGGGACTTGAAACGGTGCTCTTCCTAGCGCCATTCATTGGAGGTAATCTACCTGGGATCCTTGTCGGTGGGTTTCTCGGCGTCGTCTGCGTAGTAGTGCTTCTCTATCTGTTGGCTAGAAGAATCTATCAGGCTAGGATATCATCAGTGTTCAAGTACACAAGCATACTAATCACCGTTCTCGCGGCGGGCATACTCTTCCACGCAATGTATGAGCTGGTTGAGCTTCTCGGGGACAGTGGGATCACGCTTGGTTTTCTCTCAAGACAAGCCTACAACCTTGGCATCCCTGAGACATCCCTCTTTGGTGAGGAGGGTCTGTTCGGAGGGATTATCCACTCCTTCACAGGCTACATGCAAAGCGCTCCATGGCTTTCCGTGATTTGCTACTTGGCCTACTGGATAGTGATGGGGTCGCTACTTTGCAGGATCTACAATGCAAATCCAAAAGATCAATAGACATGAAATAGCGCGCGTACGATTCTTGGCCGCGCCAGAACTGCAGCTGAGCAATGATTACTTGCGCGTTCAAGAAAGCATTTAGCCTCACCAGTTGAGTATTTTGAGAAGGCCTTTGAGCCTAGACCTGTACAAGAAGAAGAGAGACTTCAAGTCTACTCCGGAGCCTGAGGGAGAGATCAAACCTAGCCAGAGCCTTAGCTTCGTTGTCCAGAAGCATCAGGCTACTCGCCTACACTACGACTTTCGCTTGGAATTGGACGGCATCCTGAAGAGCTGGGCCGTCCCGAAGGGACCTCCAACCGAACCGAATGTTCGTCGGCTTGCCGTTGCTGTTGAAGATCATCCTGTTGACTACATCAGCTTCGAAGGAAAGATACCGGAGGGAGAATACGGGGCTGGAACTGTGGAGATTTGGGACAAGGGCACATTTGAACTCAAGGAACGCACTGACAAGACCATCTCTTTTGTCCTCCATGGAAGCAAGTTGAAGGGCGATTACAGGCTGGTGAACTTCAAGGAGAACAACTGGCTTCTGTTCAAGCCGAAAACGAAGAAGAAGCTTGGGTGAGCTCTTTGACGGACACAGACAAGATAAGATCGCTTTTGAAAAAGTACAGAACAATAGCCATTGTTGGCCTCTCTAGGGATCCAAGCAAGGACAGCTACCGCGTCGCAGAATACCTACAATCCAAGGGATATCGGATCATACCAATCAATCCTTCAGCCGATCAAATACTAGGCCAGAAGTGTTACAGGTCGCTGCTGCAGGTTTCAGAGGAGCTTCAGAAGACGATAGAGATCGTGGATATATTCAGACCATCGCAAGACGTGCCACTTATTGTAGATGAGGC
>Ga0209725_1002077_pt1 | contig 10982 bp, 10 predicted proteins | sample I18A1metaG_FD_184145 | JGI IMG/M metagenome (GOLD analysis project Ga0209725, IMG submission 184145) | Lake sediment bacterial and archeal communities from Gulf of Boni, Indonesia to study Microbial Dark Matter (Phase II) - ​I18A1 metaG... | ecosystem: Environmental > Aquatic > Freshwater > Lake... | reverse complement strand
AATTTTGACACAACAATTTTTGGACATCTCTCTTTATGGACCGCGTTTCGATGAGCCATCCGTGTTACATCCAAGTAAGAGCTTGAATCTAACTACATTATGAACATGGAGACCGCTCACGCTATTCAAGGTCCGGTTTCAATTTTCCAAGTTTTTTGTCTAAACAAGCCTTGATGAAGCCGTAGTATTCTGGGTCTGGCTTGCCGGGGCGGCTCTTGAACTCTCCGTGGAACTGGGAGGCTAGGAAGAAGAACTTGTTGGGCAGTTCTAGAATCTCTATCCTTCGACCGTCAGGGCTCTTGCCCGAGAACACCAAGCCTCGCCTTTTCAAGGAGTCCCAATAGTCTGGGTTGACCTCCCATCGGTGGCGGTGGCGCTCGTAAATCTCTTCAGAGCCATACAGTTTATACGCTAGCGTACCCTTTTTGACCAAAATTTTGTGCGCTCCAAGACGCATGGTCGCCCCCTTATATTCGACGCCTCGCTGCTCAGGCATCAAGTCGATCACGGGGTGAGGAGTTTCTGGGTTGATCTCTGTGCTGCTGGCTCCTTCCAGTTCACACACGTTACGGGCAAATTCCACGATCGCTAATTGAAAGCCATAGCAGATCCCCAGAAAAGGAATGTTGTTTTCACGCGCGAAACGGATCGCCCTCATCTTCCCTTCAGTGCCTCTAGGGCCAAAACCGTAAGGAACAAAGATTCCGTCATAGTTTTTGAGAAGCTCCCATGCACTTGAACTCTGCTCTAGCGTTTCTGCCTCAATGTAATCGATCGACACACGGGCTCGGCAAGCTGCTCCTCCGTGCCGCAATGCCTCGCTCATGCTCACGTAACTGTCCACCAAACCCGCGTATTTCCCAACCAGTGCCACTCTCACCTCAAAGCGCGGGTTTAAAAGCGAATTCACGAACTGTTTCCACTCACTCCACTCGGGTTTTCGTTCTGGCAAGCTCAACCTTTTGCAAATGTATTCGCCCATTCCTTGCTCATCCAAGATGAGGGGAACCTGGTAGATGGAGGGAAGAGTGTACGAGCAGAACACGGCTTTTTCTGGAATCGTTCCGAACAGTGCTATTTTTCGAAGGGCCTCAGAATCGATCATTTTCTTGCATCGGGCGACGATCAGGTCTGGTTGAAGGCCTATGCGACGCAGCTCATTCACGCTATGCTGGAGGGGCTTGGTTTTCATTTCGCCAGTGACGTCTAAGATCGGGACAAGGGCCACGTGAACATACAGCGTGTTTTCGAAGCCTTCCTCCAGGCGCATCTGACGGATCGCCTCCAGAAAGGGCAGCCCCTCGATGTCCCCAACGGTTCCTCCACACTCGGTTAAGACAACATCGACCTTCGATCGCTCAGCCACCAAGCGGATTCGGTGCTTGATCTCATTGGTGACGTGAGGGACGATCTGGACGCACCTTCCTAAAAAGTCGCCGCGCCTCTCCTTGTCAATCACGGCTTGATATATTTGCCCAGTGGTGATGTTGTTGTCCTTAGGCAGGTTAAGATTCAGGAATCTCTCGTACCAGCCGAGGTCAAGATCGGTTTCGCCCCCATCATCCGTCACATAAACCTCCCCGTGAATGTAGGGGTTCATTGTGCCCGCATCCACGTTGACGTAGGGATCGATCTTTATGGCTGTGACCGTGAAGCCTCGAGCCTGAAGCATCTTCCCGATGGACGACGTCACAATGCCCTTACCCACCGAACTCAACACGCCGCCCGTAACAAAAACGAACTTAGCCATCCACAACCCTTCGCAGTAACAAAACCATAGACCGCAATACTAGTTAAAATGCTTTACCCACTAATTTCTGTCTTTTACACCTATATGTGGAACGTTTTGGGTTTTCTGAAGAGCATGATTCCGTTCTTTTCAGTGATGTAATCGAAGCCTGTTGCTAGTAGCTCTTTGGCCTCTTCAACGGTTGTTGCTGTCGCCACATGGAATTCGTCGTCTTTGAAATGAACTAGCTGCGTATACTTCATCGTGCTGACAATATTTTTGTGACCTAAAAGCTTCTGAACCAGCAGGATGTTCTTCGTGTAATGATAGGTCATGGTCGCGCTCCAATGTCGGAAAGTGTTGAAGGTTATAGCATTGATCCGTGGATTTTCTAGGAGCTTGGCAACCCTTTCCCTCATTATATGTAGCACTTTTAAATCTGAACATAGATTATAGTTTCAATGCCGTTCTAAAATTTGGAGAAGATAGAGATGAGAGTTCTGACCGACGCAGCTGTGCTGATCTTCTTAGCCAAGGCAAGCCTCTTGGATGTTCTAAAGAAGCTTTATGGTAAGGTTTATGTCAGCGATGAGGTTCTTAGAGAAGTTCTTCAAGGGGTAACGCCAGAGAAAGAAGTGATCGTTGAGAAGGTAGGCGATTGGATCATTGAAGTCAAGGTGAATAAAAGTGAGGAAGAGCTCGAAAGAGCATCTATACCCCTTGGATTAGATCCTGGAGAATACTCGCTAGCTTTAATCTACAAATCAGATGATGTTATTATTCTCGCTAATGGAAGGGCTGAAAGAAAGATTAAGGAAAACTTCGGCTGTTTAGTCAAGGATATTTTAGAAATCGGCCCTGAGGCCTCATCAGCTGGAATAGTCGACATCAAACAGTTCGCTGAAGCGCTCTATAAGGTCGGATATCGAACAAGGAGGGTAAGACGTGTTTTAGGGGGATAAAGTAGCCCTAGCCATGCTTAACAAGCTTTTGACTCCCCGCTCCTCCAAGAGTCCCGAAATCTTTTTTATCCCTTCGACCACATCAGCCTCTTCGTAAACTATGGGGAGATCATTTTTACCCATAAAATCAATAAGCTCACTAATGCTTACGCCAGCCTCCCTAGCAGCTCTGGCAAACGTTACGTCGTCAACGTAATACCTTTGCAACACCAGAAGCACCCTTAATTCCTTCTCCAATCTAAACCCTCTACAATTAGACCCGGCTCCTAGATATTTAAACATTAATGTTTAACGCTCGATACAAAACCCCTCGTCCTCCCGTCGAGATGTCAAGGTTAAAAGCACGCTAATTTCGCAAAATCAGCTTCATCAACCTACCCCCCTATTAACAGCGAACAAGCCATAAGAAAAAATCAAAAACCTCTAAAAACTCAACCAAGCCTTGGAGGTGATGAGAAAGAAGCAACCCGCAGGCCATCAAATAAAATCCTTGAAATAGGGCAACCATCTCTCCGTGGATTAGGGCGTCCACCTCCCTTCTATTTTGCATAGCCTAGCCCCCAATCGCCTCTCGAATTTTCACTTTATCGACATTTCTTAACCACATCTATTAACGAGTCTGCTTTTTCTCAATAGTAATTTGCATTTCAAATCCTTAGTATTTTAATGCGCTCTATGTCTGCAATTTATGGAATAGTAATTGGGTTGGGCAAGCGAAAAAGCACACAGGCAGGGTGGTCTAATAATTCCTTTACCCCTACCCATCGATAAAGATCCTTATCATTTGAAAAGGCAATTCGCCATGCATAAATTCCAGGAGAGCGATTCCTCAATTCTACTGTAGAAAACGCGGTCAATACCCTTCAGGTAGATATGGAAGATCCTTATCGCCTGATTTGTCCTGTTTGCGGCCGATCCTTTAGACTGGTTGAAGAAAAGAGATCGCCATGAACGAAAATTTTTGCCATGAAAAAAATGATTCCATTAGGAAACGCCCATATCAACCATGAATTGGCTAAGGGGGAAGAATTAGAGGATTTTTCATGTTTCTTTTAAGGACGCGAAGCGCCATGTACGTTTAGTTTTTATCCGTTTCCTATTTAAACTAAAGTTTTTTAGCGTTTTCATGGAAGATTCATTTGGGGAACCAGCATGGATGTGCAGTTGGTGATTTTGCCTTGATTAGAGATTTTAAACTCGAGGACATTGATGCGATCGTTGAAATCTTGAAGCTTAATGATCAGTATGGCCTTCCAGAGGTGGATGGTCCAGAAGCTATGAGGAGGGTTAAAGCCTGCAGGGCCGCCATATTTCTCGTATATGAAATGGATGGCAAGGTTGTGGGGTCCATAAGGGGCAATTACGACGGTTCAAGGGCAATCATCCATGAACTTTCTGTTCATCCCACGCACCAAAGGCAAGGCATAGGAACTGCTCTTGTCAAAGAAATAGTGGAAAGGTTTAAGGAAAGAGGGGCTCCCACAGTGTCAGCCACGGTCACAGAGGAAAGTCTCGGATTCTGGCAAAAAGTAGGATTCAGAAAAACAGAAGTCTTCCTCGTAGGCAATTGGTAAACAGAAAAAAGGAGAGTTTGCGGGGGACATCGCCAACCTATAATCGTTAATGCTTTTTCACACAAGGGTCACAATAGAACATTATTGCCCAAAATCGCGTTAACTCAAAGCGGCAGATTAATTCCTATAGGCTTTGTGAGATTTTATGTAGATATCTCTCTTTTTAGCCACAGGATCATCGGTATTATGCTTAGGATCGTGATTCCGCCAAAAATGAGGTACGGGTACGTTGGGCCTAGAGATTCTGCCGCGGTTCCTCCGATGATGGGCCCAATGGTCCAGCCTATGCCGGAGATGCCTTCCACAATACCCATGGTGACGGCAACCTTAGCTGAGGATGCCATTTTTGAAGCTATAGAGAGTGACAAGGGGCTAAGTATGCCTATGCTAAAGCCTAGAAGAGCCATGAGAATTAGGAAGGGTATAAACCCGTATAGATACGCGATAGCGATGAGTGAGAGGGCTTGAGTCACCAAAGCTAGCATAATAGATCGTTTTTCCCCTATCCGTGTTATGCTCTCGGAATACCAAAAAGTTAGGGTTCTCGTAACTCCTAACATAGAAAATAATGTTCCGATCTGGAATGCGTCTAGGCCTAGGCCTTCAGCGTACGCAGGAAATATGCTGAAAATAAGGCCCGTTGCAATGCTGTACATCACTATTACAAGGTAGATAGGGTGAAGAGAGACTGCAACGATGCCCTTCGATGAACTTGTTATTTCAGGTGTGCTTGGTTGGCTTTTCGTTTGATGGCGGAAAAGCATAGTGTATAAAGTTATGATAAAGGCAGAGATAGCTACGACCAAAGATGTGGAGAAAAGAACCGTGAATCCGAACGTTTTGAGGAGTAGGCCTCCGAACAAAGGCCCTATTAAAATGCCTAAAGCCCACGAGAAAGAGTACCTGCCCATTGCTTTCATTCTCTCTGCTGACGAGGTGATGTCCACAATGAGGGCTTCAGCTACAGGCCATAAGAAAGAATATGCTATTCCGTTAAGGGCCCTAATCACGGTTACATGCCAAAATTCATGGGCTAAAAGGAAAAGACCCGATACAAGCGCACAACCCGCCATCCCCACAAGGAGGAAGTCTCTCCTTCCAAACTTATCCGCTAGCGCGCCTATGATTGCTGGCAGTACTATGTAGGGGGCTGACCATGCCACCCCAATTATGCCGAGGTCGAAGTATGAAGCGCCTAATCGTTGAGCGTACAGGGGAACTAGTGGACTAAACATACCTATACTTAAGGAAATGACAAACATCGAGACGTATAAAAAAGGCAGAACGTTACTTGTCAAGGCTTTTGCCATCGCCGATCACCCAGCGTGTGGTTAGCACCAACCTTTCAATGATAAGCGTCTACATTGTAGAATCCTTCCTTAAAGGATTACGGGTCCATGATAATGAGATGAGTTGGTTCCGGACTTTTTATTCCATTTTTCACGGGCGTATAGCGATTTTCAGCTCACTCCTTGACGTGGTCAGTATCTCAAATGCCTTTTTTATCTCGTCTAGCTTCATTACTCGGGTAATGAGGGGCTTCACCTTTATGGCTCCAGATGCTATGAGGTTTAGGGCCCTTTTAAAGTGGGCGGGGGTTGCGTGAAACGTTCCAAGGATGGTCGTTTCCCCGTAGTGGATTAGCTCGGTGCTAACTCGGATTTCTGTTCCTGGGGGACATCCACCAAATTCTAGAACGGTTCCTCCCTTTCTAACTATTCTTAGCGATTGTTCCCATGTGGTCGGAAGCCCTACAGCCTCGATGACAATGTCTGCCCCGTAGCCCTCGGTTAGCAGCCTAACCATGTCAACGATGTTTTCATGCCCGGCGTTGATGGTTTCGTCGGCTCCGAGTTGTTGAGCCGCCCGCAAGCGCTCGTCAACGACATCGCTTATTATGGCTCTTTCCGCACCCATCTTTTTCGCTAATTGCAGATGGAGGAGCGCAATGGGTCCCGCGCCCAGTATCGCCACGGTGTCTCCTAACTTGATTCGGGCTTCTTCTATTCCGTGGAGGACGCAGGCCAAAGGCTCCGTTACTGCTGCCTCTTCATATGTTATGTGAGGAGGGATTTCTTGCATGTTGAGCATGACCATGCGCGCTGGAACCTTAATGTATTCGGCGTAGGCTCCCCAGAGCCACATCATGTCCTCGCATAGGTTGTACTTCCCTTTTTGACACATTCTGCATCGAAGGCAAGGCGCGCTGTTTCCCGCTCTAACCCGCATTCCCTCTTTGATCCATGAAACCCTATCGCCGACTTTTATGACGTCGCCAGCCCACTCGTGTCCAAACACGGTGGGGAGTTTGATAACTCGCTCTACGTAGCCTCTCTGAAAAATCTTTACGTCCGTTCCGCAGGTTGTCGCCGCCCTGACGCGTACCAAGATCTCGCCAGGTCCTATCTCTGGTATGCCGATGCTTCTGATGTCAAGGCCCCTGACTCCGTATAACAACGCGGCTCTCATTTTTTCCTCACTCACTCAACACCACCACCTTCAAGCATTCCTTGTTTTTGGCCGCCGTTTTAAAAGCGTCGTTGATCCGACTTAAGGGGAAGCGGTGCGTTATAAGCTCCCTAGCCGCGATTCTTCTGGAGCTTATTAGTTTTAGGGCCATTCTCGTTTCTACGTGGGACGTAGAATAGGACGGAACAACCTTAATTTCTGAAAAGAACAACCTGTAGGGTCTTATACGCATGTGTTCATCAGGTGGTGTCGACGCAAATACGCACACGGTTCCGCCTCTGCGGCAAACATTCATTCCCGTTGACAGGGCTTCGATATTTGGAGCCGTGACGATAACAATGTCCGCTCCCCTACCACTCGTAGCTTGTTTTACCCCTTCCACGAAGTCGTCACTCCGTGGATCTATTGTCAGGTCAGCTCCAAATCGTTTGGCTGCCTCTAACCGATAGCGGTGGTGTCCGCTGACGATAATCTGACTCGCCCCGAAGTTTCTTGAAAGCATCGCATGAATGATTCCAGAAGGGCCATCACCTATGATGGCAACGGTGTCTCCGTGTTGGAAGTCACATTTGTTCAGAGCCCGTATGCAGCATGCGATGGGCTCGATGAGGGTTGCCTCTTCAAAGGAGACGTGGTCTGGGATTTTTAGTGTGTCGATCTGAAGGTTTAGGGCTGGAACCCTAAAATACTCGGCAAACCCGCCGGGGTGTATGTGGGTCTGGCTGAATTTTTCACACATGGTGTAGGCTCCTCGCATGCAGTAGTGGCAGGTGAGGCACGCGACGTGGTGATGCACAAAAACACGGTCTCCAAGCTCGAATTTCTTCACCTTTATGCCAGATTTTACCACGATTCCAGCAGGTTCGTGGCCGAGTACCAGAGGAGCTCGTCCTTTAAGGTACCATTCCATGAGGTCGGATCCGCAGATTCCGCAAGCCTTCATCTCCACGAGGATCTCGTCCTGTTTGATCTCTGGCGTGGGTACGTCTTCAATTCGTATGTCGTCTAGGCTGTAGTACATGGCGACCTTCATTTTGGATCGATGTTGTTTTTAGGCCGTGAACACTTAAGGCTTTCTTTTTGTTAACTGTGATTTTTTTCTCTTCTATACCCGGAGGTCAATAAGGTAACATAAGCTGTTTGATCAAGAATGAAATATAAAAAGGAGGTTGTGTTTAGGCTACTCAGGTGGAATTTCTCTGAAGAGAGCGTCTATATCGATGCCTTGGCGTCTTCTGATGCCTCTAATGATCCAGTAGAGGATGAATGAGATTATTAGTATGCTTAGGATGAGGGTAATTGAAACCGGATGGTTAGAGCCTAGAAGACTGTCAACCCAATTCTGGTATAGGAAGGAGAGCAGAAAGATGGCGTTGGCTAGTCCCACCAGGCTCATTACTGGGATCTTTCCAACCCGAATGCGAGCTGCAGAAGACTCGAACATTTCTTTCCTACGGAAAGGAAAGACAATTGCTGCTATCGCTGTAAAGAAGAAACTGAACCCAACAGCGAAAAGCTGAGAGAAGAGACCAAGCCAGTCCGTGTAAACGTATATCCATAGAGCAATCATACTTATTATGCCGCAGACAATTGTAGCTACTATAGGTGCATGGAACTTTTTGTCCACATAGCCTAACTGTCTTGGCATAAGTCTATCGAAGGACCAAGCAAGCATAACTCTACTTGCAAGCATCTGGTTCTGGGATATGACTACTGGACCTAAACCTAGGAAGAAACCAATGCCAAAGATAACGAAGAGAATGATGTTAGGGGAGGCAAGTGATACAAATGAACTATAGTAGGGTGGAAATGGCAGTTTGTAATCAGGTGATCCATACAGATACGAAGCGCCGTAAATGAATTTTTCCCCTACCGATGTATAGTAGAGATAAGCTGTTAGAGCCATTATGCCCCCGACCAAGAAGCTGCCAAGTACATTTGCTATCAGCCATGTACGCAATTTTCTTTCTTCTTTGATTTCGCCGGCCATTAACGAAGTTCCACATGCCCATGTGTTGATACCTGCCCATTGGGCTATACCGGTGAGGATCGCCATCATAGCTGGGCGTTCAATAGACGGAAATTGTGACTCAAAGGTCTGTATTGTCGATTGGTATGTATTTGGCCCTACCAGCCTATCTATTGAAGTGGCAAAGGAATTAGGATTGTTCAAGGTGAAGGCTCCAAAGGTGATAGCGATGGCTGCTAACATGAAAGCGAATGAAATGTTTTGAATAATGAAGTAGGTTTTGGCGCCTAAAATTATAACCGCCGTGAAGACGATGATTACAATTGCTCCTATAATGAAAGTTGTATCTGGATTAAGCAGTGTGTTACCGAATTCTATTAAGGCAGGATTGTTCGTGGCTGCTCCCCAGGTGTTTAGAAGCGACTGTAAAGCTATTGGTACAACATTTTTACCACACCAGCCAAGCACTAGAGGTAGCCATAACGCCCAGTTTACACTACTCATGAATCCTAGTGAGGGATGCAAGGTTCTTGAAATAAAGTGATAGTCTCCACCAGATCTGGGTATCGCCATCGAGAAAAACATGTAAGTTGCAGTGTTTAAAGTCGATAGAATGGCGGCTATAATAATCAGCAAAGGAATATTATAACCGGGCGAAACGAATACATAGGACAGTAGTATCCACGCCGCTAACAAGCCTACATTGTTTCCTGTCCATATCCAATTAAATGCAAGACCTGACCAAGGACCAGCTACTCGAACTAAGCCGCTTGCACGCCTCAGGAACAAATCGCTAGTTTTTGTACTCTCACTGCCTGACGACATGAATAATCCTCCTTTTTTCTTCTTTTCTGCTTTGTTGCATTTTTAAGTTTTGCCGTTATCAGTCTTTAGCACTTAAATATGAATAAAAAGTGTTCTTTTGGTGCCAAAGGTGTTGATCAGAAGCAGTATACATTTGTACTAGCAAGTTAATGATGGGTATGCTCTTAGCACTCTAATGTCGATAAATATTTATTTTCGGGTTACGAATCTCTAAGGCGTACGCGCATTGGAAGGAAAACATTGAACCGAAAGGATACACACAGCACTTTCGACACGATCCTACTCGAGGAAGCTGAAAAAATAATCAAAAAGGCAGATGAGGAAGGAGCAATTATTCGACTTATGGGTGCTATAGCTTTTAGATGCCACTGCCCAAAATATTCAAATTTTCATGAGTTTATGGATAGAAAACTCACGGACATAGATCTCGCATCGTATACTAGTGAAAGTTCCCGGGTTGATAGACTACTTAGGAATATTGGGTACGTGACACAGAGCTACGTGCAAGTTGCAATGGCAACTCTTGGCCGATCAATGTACTGGAAGCAAGATAACAAACAAGTAAAAGTTGACATTTTCTGGGATGAGCTAAAAATGAATCACACCATAAATTTTCGACTAGAACTAGATAGACCGACGATACCTCTATCCGAAATGCTGCAAGAAAAGCTACAGATTGTCAAACTAAATTGGAAGGACATAAAGGACACAGTTATGCTTCTTATGGAGCATGACATAGCAAAACAATGTAAAGATCAAGAGACAATTGATTTAACCCCTATCATAAAAAAAGCCTCAAACGACTGGGGCTATTACTATACCTTCACTACCAACATAAAGAAGATTCAAGAAAAACTATCAGAGATAGAGGTTCTTTCAAATGCAGAGAAATCAGTGGTTCAAGAAAAACTTTCAAAAATTCTTGAAGCTATTGAAAGGGAGCCTAAATCAATCGGGTGGAAAATGAGAGCGAAGATCGGGCCAAAGAAACGGTGGTATAATGAGGTCGAGTAGAAATGAGTAAAATAAAAATGTTTTTTGTTACGGACGTTCACGGGTCAGAAACTGTTTTTAGGAAATTCTTGAATGCAAGCCAGATACACAAAGCAGATGTCGCAATAATTGGTGGTGATATAACTGGAAAGGGCTTAAGTTTAGTCGCAAAAACAAGCCAAGGATACCAGACAGATTTCTTGGGTAGGAAGTGGAATGCAAGAAATGAAGGAGAATTGGAAATCATGATACGTGATATAAGAAAACGGGGTTTCTACGTCCATATCGATGAGCCTACCGCCTTAGAGGAGATTAAATCGTCTCAAACAAAGGTAGAGTTGCTTCTGAAGACTTATATGAAGAAAACACTTGAGGGATGGCTACGTCTGGCTGAGGAAAGGCTGAAAAAACTAGGAATAAAATGTTATATCTCGCCTGGCAATGACGACATTTACGAGATA
>Ga0209725_1002076_pt1 | contig 10984 bp, 7 predicted proteins | sample I18A1metaG_FD_184145 | JGI IMG/M metagenome (GOLD analysis project Ga0209725, IMG submission 184145) | Lake sediment bacterial and archeal communities from Gulf of Boni, Indonesia to study Microbial Dark Matter (Phase II) - ​I18A1 metaG... | ecosystem: Environmental > Aquatic > Freshwater > Lake... | reverse complement strand
GGATTATAGATATTCACCATTTACGGCTCCTTATCAATACCTCAAGTTCAAGATAAGGGGCGCGGAATCCCTCAAGAACGACCCAGATCCCATATTTCTCTGCACAACCTGCAACAAATGCGGCATGGCTGGCTTAAGGTATAAACTGAGACAGAACCTTGTGAAGAACGGCATAATCCCTCATAATCTTCCTTATCTACAAAAAGCAATCAAAAAATATGGCAATCCCTACAGTAGCTCAAGGAAACGTCAGGCCTTCCTCAGTAAGAACTATGAAACTTCCTCCGACACAGCACTCTTCTTGGGATGTACATCATCACTGATTCCAAGAATCCAAAAAATGGCTACTTCAGCAATAAGCCTATTGGAAGATACAGGAGTGGATTTTCGGCTTCTTCCAAACGAGAGTTGTTGTGGTTACATACTCTACACGATGGGTGATGTTGAAGGGGCAAAGGAGGTCGCCCAAGAAAACATACATATGTTTGAAGAAGAGGGCGTGAAGCGGTTAATCACAGCTTGTCCTGGTTGTTACCGGGCATTCAGACGGTTCTATCCCCTTGAAGGCATTGAAGTTCGTCACATTCTAGAGGTCATTGAGCCAAAGAAACTGCCACGAGGCCTGACTTTAACCATACATTATCCGGATCACCTGAATCAATTGAAAGGGATCACTCGCAGACTACTCAAGGACAACGAAGTCCACAGAACTCACTATCCATGTTGTGGTGTCAACTTAATCTCCTATGCTCCTGAACTTTCGATGGAAATAGCGAAAAAGATGATTGGTGAGAGTAAGGGACCCCTAGTGACCTATTGTCCATCATGCTATCTAATCCTGTCAAGAGTTGACAAAAGCAAAGTTGAAGACCTCTACTCCCTCTTATCATCCCACTAACGCGTACTTTAAAGTTTATAAATGGAACTGATCGAAGAAACACCAATCAAAATCGATAGGAAACTAGTTTCTATTCTGCTCCCTGAAAAAGTAATTCTATACGCACTTGACTCATCTCATATACTTCTCGCTATAAAACCCATAGCGCGCAAGTAATTCGCATCATGCAAGCCTCAAACAAGTCTTTTAGAAATTCATCGATCGATCGGTTGATGCTTCTCATTGCCAAAGTTTTATCTTTGGTGTCATATCACACTAGTACGGGAAAAGATACTGGTCGGTGACGAGATGACTGAGAAGAAAACTGCTTCCAAAATGCCTTCAGAGGAGATTGCGAACGTGGTCCGTAAGCTCAACGAGGCCCTGAGTAAGGGGGATATTGAAAGTCTGATGTCATTCTACGAAGAAGACGCGACGCTGCTGTCACCGTTCGGCAAGTTTCAAGGGAAGGATGCGATAAGACGTTACTGGACATGGGGTCTTGAAACGTGGCAGAATCTGACCACTACCGAGACAGAGTTCGGCGTGATGGCCTTGGGAAGCAAGGTGGCTGCAGAGCATACTGTCGAAGGAACCGTAGGAGGCATGAAGGTTTCCATACCGATACCATGCTTGTACGAGTTCAGCGGCGACAAAATTCGACTTCACAAGATGTCGTTTGACAGGCTGTCACTCGCCAAGCAGGCAGCAAAAGGATGGTTCTCGAAAAGACTTGTCGGCTCCATCGAAGCCCAGATGGAAAAAGGATTGCACTAAATCCACGCGCCAATATTCTATTTTCGATCAATAGCGCACGCTAGTGTAAAGAGGCTCAAGAGAGGTTTCGAATATCGTCTCTATCTTACAGAAAGTCAAGGTCTTCTTCAGCTTCCCATGCTTCTTCGCAGTCGGTGCATAGGCCTATTGCTTCCACATAGCACGAGTCACAGACCATTCTTCCACATTCTGAACACTCGTGCAATCGGTCTGTTTCTCGACCACAAATCGCGCATATCACCCATAACACAATCTTCTACTGCAATCCTTGAAACAATGCGCGCATTTCACTTTTAGACGATTTGATGTTCTTCATGATGTTCAAAAAGGTCAGCCTCTAAGAATTGCGAGTGTGAAAAAAAAGCGCAGCGACCGAGTAGCTGCAACGCGCGCTATGCCATGTAGGTTACTATCATGTATTCGATGCCTTTAATTCTTTTCTGTACTGCCTTCCAGGAATTTGTGGTCAGGAAACTTTCTTCCATGTTGCGAACCATACGCTCGAACTTGCGCATGGATACAGAGAACGAAAGTGTGTTCTCTGGAACACGAGGGCGCGCTGAAACATCGAATAATCCTATGACAGCTCTTGGACGGACAGAGTCTTTCTCAAGAAAGGGATACTGTACGATTGAGGAACACCCTGAACCCCACGGAGTGAAAACATCGTTGGGTTCCGTTTCTTCAAAATTTGCCAGTGTGAAGAGGCCTGAAAGGACATCGGAGCACGCAAAAAAGATTACGACGTCAGGTTCATCCGACTCGCTCAATGAGTCCCACCTCTTGAACACTATGAACCTTGCTGGAGCCTTGAACGACGGCTCAAGATTGACCGCCCCGGCAGCAATCTCGGGTGTCTTCTTGTAACGCTCTCACCTTCAACTTTTCCAGGAATTCCGCAGGAGAGGAAATATTCAATGTCAGGTTCTTCCGTTTCACGAAAACCCAGATACCTTTGTCCGCCTAAACAGCCGATTGACTCTGCATCAAAACATAAAGCTCTCCCCTTCCTTACGAGTGAAAGTGCTGCGATGACGCATCTGCGCGCTATTGTATCGGGCTTCACGAGTTCCGCATGTCCTTCTTCATTTGTGTAGTAGAAGGCTATAGGAAGTTCCGCTTCACCGAAAAATCTCTTCCAGAGAACAATAAAATCCTCTTTAAACTTGATGTCCATAAACAACTCCTCTTGGTTGCTTCAATAAAACTCAGGACTAAAATAGCTTTCTGGTCGGGGGCTTTTCCTGTTCTACCTTAAGAATGCCTTACGCTCTCCTAAAAATAGGATCATTAGTGTGAAGGCATGGAGAGAGATTGTACGTGTTAGGAATCTTGTTTCCCTTTTTAGCGCGCGCGCCAACTGGGTTTGGTTTGGTTGGTTGGGGTAAAGTTTTATCCAACAGGAAGTGCTCGTGCTACAGTTGTTCTTTCTTCAAAGGCACTTCGTCTTCCAGATATTTCTGAGTGGTCATCTTCTGAATCTTCAAGTATTTTCCCGAGCCTTTCTCTGTTTCCTTCTTGTAGATGCTGATTTCTCCTTCAAACAATCCAAGAATGGCATGAAGGTCTTCTGAAGGATGCATCTCCGGATCGACTATTGCAAGAGTTGTGAAATCCTCTGATTTCAGTTTTGTCAAGAGTGCAGTCAGCCATCTTCTGGTTTCAACCGCGTGATGTTGCAGCAGAACATCTGAGATTAATCCTACGCAGATTCTTCTATGGGCCTTCAATGAAGGATCCAGTTTACGGATTGCTGAAGTCAAGGCGATGCTGATGTCGGTGAGGTTTTCCACTCCCTTCATCTTGTATACGTTGGGCGAATCTTTGATGATTGTGTCTGCCTCAGGGTTGCAAACGAAGAGATAGAAGTTTGAACGGAACTCTTCTGCGAAAGGCTTCCCCGCACTGGGGTCAATCGTCACGAAGAACGTGACTTCACCATTCTCTGCACCAATCTCAAGGAAACTCTTGGCCAGCAAGTCTCTCTCGTTGCATGAGGGTGACGTCAATACAACAGCGCAATTTGAAGCGATGCCACCATACAACAGCTTGTCAAGATCAGCGTATCCAGTGGAGACAAGTTTCATAGGTTTAGGTTTCGAGACTTCTCCGCCTGTTTCTATGAAGGCTATTCTTGCTTCTACTTTTTCTATGTCCTTCTTGGCTCCCATCTTTTGGAACATTCCCAAGGCCCGGCCAAGTAGCTTAAGTGCTTTTTCTCTATCGCCCAGTTGATCCCTCTCAACGTAGGCTCGAGCATATTCACAAATCCATCTAGCGAAGTAGTAAGCGTTCCAAACATTCTCTTTTTTCGACTCCCATTCCTTTACAGCCTTTTGGAAGAGTTCAATAGACTCTCCATATTTCTTCTGAGCACGAGACAGCATTGCCCTCAGCATCATCTCATAATTGAGGGCCCATATAGCCCGTGTTTCGCTACCAAAATTATGCAGGCCCTCAAGTAATTCCTGAGCCTTCTCGAATTCACCAAGTTCAATTAGCGTGCAGATTAGAGGCGTAGAAAGACCTATCTGCCAAAGTCTTTCTTTGGTCGCTTTTAATACTCTGAATGCTTCTTCAAACGATTCCTTTGCACTCGCATATTCTTCCTTGTCAAAATGTAGTTGTCCAAACCCATAATAACTGGTAGCTATCGTTTGATACTCATTTTGGTCTCTTGAAGTGTCTTCTGCTTCTTTGTAGTACTGTTCGCTCTTATCCCATTCTCCTGACAGTCGAGAAATGTCTCCAAGAGTCTGCAAACACCACGAAACAAAGACGAGGTCACCACTTTTCCTAACTAACTTTAGTGCTTCCTCTGCCAAGGTATTCGCTTTGTTTAGCTCTCCACAAATCATGTATTTATCTGCTAGCTGAAAGAGAAAATAGCCATTTAAACTAATGTCTCCTATCTTCTTTGCGAGCGCTAGCCCTTTTTCCCAATACTCTAAGCTTTTTTCATGCTCTTCAGGAGGGAGCCATTCTGCGACTCTCTCATACGCCATTACTGCAGCTTCCAGGTAGTTGTTGTTAAGTGCTATGTCTAATGCTTGATTTGCATATTCCAGGTTTTTTTTCAAGTCTCCGGTTATTCCAAGTTGATTTGCATATTCAACGTAAGCTTCAGCAGCAACATCAAGGGCGTTCAATTTCTCTGCTAGCTTAAGTGCTCTTTGCGTCCACGTGATAGCCTCAGTCACTTGTCCCATTCGACGAAGCATGTGGCCCAAATCTTCGTACAATCGAGCTACTTCAACGCTCTCAGGTTCAGCTTCCAGAATTTTCAGGGCTGCTTCATGATGTTCTCTAGCTTTTTCTTTTTCGCCTATTTTGTCCCAAAGAACATTCGCCATCTTCCTGTGCAACTTTGCAACCTTTCCTTTCTCCTGCAACTTGGTCCACACCAGCAAAGCTTCATCCCAGTACTTGATGCACTCTTTAGGATCTCCGGCAAGCTTCTTGATATCTCCAAGCTGCTCAAGCACACACCCCCTTTTTTGCAGGTCACCGTCCTTCTCTTCCAAAAGTCTAAGCGCAGAGTGAAGATATGAAGCAGTTTCCACATTGGCGTATATCGTCGCCGCTTTTTGCGCAGCCTTCAAGAAATAATCAAGTGCCTTGTCCTTTTCTCCGCTCTCGAGATAGTGGGAAGCGAGTTCTCCAGAATGCTCGTCAATTGTCTTGGTGTAGACTTTTTCTAATGCGCAGCCTACAGCGCTATGGAGCTCTTTTCGAGTTAGCGGGCTGACTTCCTCGTAGACAACGTCTCTTACCAGCATATCAGCGAAGGAGCAGATTCCTTCTCCACGGACAACACGTTCTTTGATTAGCCCTGTTTTGAAGAGCTTATCCATCAGTCTAAGCAACGTATTCTTATCCATGCCTGTAACGGCGCAGATTGCTTCCAGAGTGAAATCATTCCCGATGAAGGAGGCCATCGTTAAAACATTCTGACAATCCTCATCCAGCCGACCAAGTCTTGCCTTAATGATATTCCTGACGCTTTTTGGAAATTCAATCGTTGAAACCTCTTTGAACTTCCATCTGCCCTCTTCTCTACAGATGACTTCCTCTTCCTTCAGGGATTCTATAACTTCCTCGGTGAAGAAGGGGTTGCCTCTCGTTTTCTCGTAGACCATCTTGCAGAATTCTGGCGGAATGTCGTCTTGCTCCAATATCTGCTTGACCATCTCTGAAGTATCTTCTTCAGACATTCGCTTTAGAGAGACGGACTGCTGCAAGTGTTCTCTCTTCAACTCAGCTAAGACCGGAGTCAACGGATGCTTATCGTCAATGTCAGTGCTACGGTAAGCCCCTAAGAGGAGCAGCGATGTTTTCTGCACTCCCCGAGCCAGATAGTGCAACAACAAGAGCGAAGATGGATCAGTCCACTGCAGATCGTCAAGAACCACGAGTAAAGGAGTTTCTTTGGAGATGTTTGTGACGAACTGTGATACCGCCTCAAAAAGCCTGTTTTGCTCCTGTTCAGGACTTATCTGGAAAGATTGAGGTATTGTTCTAAGCTTTTGACTGATCTCTGGAACAAGCTTGGCAACTTCGGCTGGATAAAAGCCAATTACCTTATCCAACTGGTCGAGAGTACAGGTTTCCAAATAGTCTTTGATAACTTCTTTCCAAATAATGTAGGGGGGAACGCCATCCATTTTGAACAGTGCTGGACATCTGCCATACAGAACCTGTACGCCATGTGAACGAGCATAGGCACCAAGCTCCCTGACAAGTCTTGTCTTTCCAATCCCAGCTTCGCCGTGAATGAAAACAAGACCGCCCTCGCCGTGAACTGCCCTGTACACAACCTCCTTCAAAACATTCATCTCTTCGACTCTGTCTATGAGCGGAATCTCGCGTGCAGCAATTGGACGTGGACTTGGAACACGCTCTCTTTCAAGAGAATCCAAGATGATCTCTCACGGCAACTTATCAATAGAATATTATCCGATTCTGCGTTCTTATTGTTTGCGGAAAAACATCTGATTCAACAGCTAGGTCAGACTGCTTTCGATTGGTTCCCAGACGAATCGAAGCGAAGGGGTTGGTTGAGGTAAAGTTTTATCACAAGCTGCACAAATTCTTAGCGCGCGCGATTATGATGAAATCCATAAAATCTAGAGTGTAGCTGAAAACTTTCAGAAAAAACCATGACAGAAGCCTTCTCCTTTCCCCGCTTAGACTAAGCTATAGAGGGTTGAATCTTTATAAAACGCTTGCTATTCATGCCGGCATATATCATTTTCAAAAATATGCGCTATTGCCCACTCATTTCGGCTCTGGAAACTTTGCTTTTAGGCTTGTCTTAGAATTGTTACTCTTGAACCAAAATGTTTGAAGAAATAGAAATCGCCGCTGCTAAGATGCTTGTTCTGTTCTTTTGGGTTACGATAGCGTCTGTCATGATTTCGGGCGCCCTGTGGGTGCGCGCGTATAGGAAAGCCAGTTAAACGCTTACGAGATTCTCTTTCACCGATTTTATACCGAAACTAGAGGTTTATAACAGACGCGAAACGCACAAATCCGATTGTCTCATCTTAGAAAATCTGGTCGGGCGGTAGCTCAGCCTGGTAGAGCTTCCGAGCCAGCGTAATCATTTGGCTTTAGCTGGCGGAGACGCTGTAGACGCCTGCCCAGGGGTAAAGTTTCATTCATTCCTTCTTTCCTCATCAAATCAGCAGTAGCTCCAAAACCTACACTCACACACCTACCGACACTGGAAAGCAACAATGGAATACTACCGCACAAGAGACGTCTTCCACGTTATGCAGCTCCTAGGACACAGAAAAATCGAAAACACCCTACTATACATGCACCTTGCAAATTCCATCTTCCACGACCACGACGACCAATACGTCTGCAAAGTAGCAAGGAACGCCCAGGAAGCCATGCAACTAGTAGAACTGGGCTTTGAATACGTGACAGGAGAGTATCATGACGGCGGAAAACTGTTTAAGAAGCAAAAGCTGTTATACCTCAGCTCCCAAAGCTGAAAAGGCCCGTAGTCCAAGTAAAAGGGCCCGTAGTCTAGGCTGGATTAGGACACTGGCCTGCGGAGCCGGAGACCTATGGTTTCGGCGCTGAAAGCCGGAGATCGAGGGTTCAAATCCCTCCGGGCCCGCCAAAAACCTCTTTCGAAGGAGCTTAAAACTTGGTCTAAATTCTCGGATCGTGGAAAAATGCAAGTGGGAAGTAACAATTTTCACTAACATTTTCGAACGATGTATATAGTTTCTCTTTCAATAAAGTTGCAAGAAGGGAAACGATTTGAACAAGGAGAATGTTTTTAAAAAAGATGGCAAAGCGTTAGTGAGTAAAGTTAAAGCCTCTGCAGATTTGAAACAATCTATTGAAACAGCCGTAAATTTGATTGGCGGCTTTGAGAAAGTCATTTCCAACGGAGACAAGGTTGTCGTGAAGCCAAACTTTAACAGTGATGACCCTTTTCCTGCTTCCACTGATCCAGAGTTTGTTAAGGCTCTGGTCCTTCTCTTATATGATGCTGGTGCATCGCAAGTTGTTATTGCTGAGAGTTCTGGGATGCCTTGGTTACCTACAAAAAATGTTTTAGAGAAAACTGGAATGTTAAGGGTTGCCATGCAATGCAATGCCGAAGTGCGGATCCTTGATTATAGTGAGTGGATTAGCATTCCAATTAACGGAAAGCGTTGGAAGGAGGTATCAATCGCCAAAGACGCACTTGTTGAAGACGCTAAATATGTTTGGCTTCCTTGCATGAAGACACATAGATACGCCAACTTTTCTTTAAGCCTAAAATTGGCGGTTGGTCTCCTCGATTTTAAGCTAAGAGATCTGCACTCTGCATATCTTGAAGAAAAGATTGCGGAACTCAATCTGGTGATCCGTCCGGACCTTATCATAATAGATGGAAGAAAATGTTTCGTGAGCGGAGGACCCGATGTAGGACGTGTAGAAGAGCCGAACATCATCTTAGCCAGCGGGGACCGCGTCGCAATAGACGTTGAAGCTATAAAAGTAATCGAAAGCTTTGAAAATGCAAGCTTAAAGGAAGACCCTTGGAGTTACCTTCAGATTCGTCGAGCTGTTGAACTTGAGTTAGGCGTGAAAAGCGAGCAAGATTACAAAGTCATTGGCGAATACTTGCATGAGGGAAGGGTTTGAACTACGGCCACCATGGGGAATTTAAACCGAGGATTTGAATCTACTCGGGCCTGCCAATTCCACGGGCTACGGTTTTCACTCTCTCCCTTTTGGTGAATGCAACTTGGTTTGGTTTGGCACGCCTTTCATATTTCACGTCAGAAATCTTCAGACGTGTCTGAACAGCTAAGAGGTTGCGGTTTTAAAACGAAAGTATTCAAACGCATAGACCACTGCAGATTTTCGTGCCAATTTGTCTCGACAAAAGAAAATTTTTCCGTCGAGACAAATAAGCGAGAGTCAAATCCCTAAAGACTCAGCGGCTCTTTTGTGTGCACAGGGGGGAATTTTTAAAGTGGCACAAAAAGGTATAGAAGCGTTATCTAGCTCGAGGAGTTCTATTATGTTGAGATTTTCAGTCCTTTTGGCAATGCGTCTATGTCTTTCCTACGTTTTCGCCTTGATACCCGCCCTCCAACACAAAAAACGTATGTTTCCCCAACCCAGCAATCCTCTTCCCAATCACTCTGTAACCTCTGCTCTTCACATCTCTATTGGGATTGTATGATCTGTAGAATTGTGATAACGCCTGCTTCTCGGGCCCTTCTGTTAAGATATTGCCAGTCTAGCTTACCTTCTTGCCTAACTAAAACGCTTTTCACGTCTTGTTCATCCACTGCACCTCTGTCTCGTCTTGCCAGCTTATTCACTATGAAATCCTCTGGCGAAACAACCCACGCCTCAACATTCTCGTCCAACCTCATTTTCCTTCTTCGCCTCAAAGCTTCATCGTCGAAAACAATCCCATCGGGCTTCAACCACAACTCAATCTCCACATTCTCTCGCTTGTCCAAAACCACTATCACAGGATTCTGAAATGAGCCAACCGTAACCTCAAAATTGTTCTGCTGTAGCCAACTGCGAAGTCTGTTCAATTCCTCTTCCGTTTTTATTGCAACAGCTAAGTCAATGTTAATCGTTGTTCGGATTCTCCCGTAAAAAGGAAGAGCGTAACCCCCAATCACCATATACGCAACATCATTCTCTTCCAGTATCCTCAGAAGCCTCTGAATAGACCTTAATATTGCCGGCAATCGCATTCAACTCCATAAAAAGCTTGAAAGCCTCATGACCACGAGCAACAAGCCTCTCAGCATACAAAGCGTCTTTCACTGCGCGCTCCAAATCCTCTCTTCTAGCTCTGAGCGGTTTCATTCTCACCTTTCTGTAGCTTTCCAGAAACTCAAAACCGAGGGGCGTGCACGTTATAATCTTCTTAGGTCTGCCACGCCTTGAATACACAGCCTTCGTTAACTCAATCAATCTTTCTTGCTCCATCTCCTTCAACAGAGAAATAACACTCGACGTCTTACATGTTAACTTCTGGACAGCGTCTCTAACGCCGCACGATGCTGACGCAGCCGCTTCGAGGACTCGGGCTTTCTGTTCCAAGGACATTTTGTTTCCCCAAGGAAACTTAATCGACTAGAAAATACAACACCCTATTATTTAAGCATGACGCAAAAATCTCTACTTACTAAAATTCTCGAAAGCTTCCAGCAGTCGATGGATATCTTTCCCCACATTCTCGCCTTGGTAGCCGCCCTCCAGAACGAAAAACGTCGGCTTCTTCAAATCGGCAATCCGCCTCCCAATCTGTCTATAGCCTTTCCCCGTCAACCCAAGACTAGCCAAATCCCCTGCATGCGCGTCAAAACCAGCCGAAACAGCGACCAACTCAAACCTATCCACATCAACCGAACTCAACGCCTTATCAAGCGTCTTTATGTGCACTTCGTCTCCGCAGTCAGGCGGCAAAGGAAAATTCAAACAATTACCTTCAGAAACCACACCCGTGCCAGGATAAATTGGATGCCTATGCAAAGACACATAAGTCACCTTCTTATCGCCCAGAAAAATCTCCTGTGTCCCATTCCCGTGATGCCCATCAATATCCAAAATCAACGTACGCCTATCCAAATACTTCACTGCTACTGCAATGTTGTTAAAATAGCAGAATCCCCGCGTGTACGCTCCAAGCGCAACACCGTTTCTCCCAGCATGATGCCCCGGCGGACGCATAATTGAAAACCCTCCAACCTTAGCAGCCAAAATGGCGCCGCCAGCCGAAAACCTCGCAAACTCGTAAATATTATCATACGCAGGCGTGTCCAGATCCGCAACCAGACTCTTCTTAAC
>Ga0209725_1002075_pt1 | contig 10991 bp, 11 predicted proteins | sample I18A1metaG_FD_184145 | JGI IMG/M metagenome (GOLD analysis project Ga0209725, IMG submission 184145) | Lake sediment bacterial and archeal communities from Gulf of Boni, Indonesia to study Microbial Dark Matter (Phase II) - ​I18A1 metaG... | ecosystem: Environmental > Aquatic > Freshwater > Lake... | reverse complement strand
CTATCCTGGGTCCGCAGCAGGGCCCAAGGGTGCGGCTGTTCGCCGATCAAAAGGGAATGCGAGATGGGTTTAGACCGTCGCGAGACAGGTCGGACTCTACCTGCTGGAAGTGCTGGTTGCCTGAGGGTAAGGCGCCCCTAGTACGAGAGGAACGGGGTATCGCAGCCTCTAGTGTACCGGTTGTCCGATAGGGCACTGCCGGGCAGCCACGCTGCTGAGAATAAGAGCTGAAAGCATCTAAGCTCGAAGTCTCTCCCGAAAACAGGCAGCCGATCCAGCCCAGAGGGCTCGGCAACGAGTCCAGGCGCTGGACGAGGGCTCCCATAGAAGATGGGGTTGATGGAGCAGGAGTGTACGCGCCAAGGCTTCGGTCGAGGCGTTTAGCTCGCTGCCCCCAATCGCTCAAGGTGCTGAGTCTGGAGTGGACTCGCACTCGTGCGAAATTGCAAGGCCTCTGCACGGCTTGAACTGTCTTCACAAGATTCTCCACATGGCACCAACAATTCTGCATATACAGTCGCATATACAGGCCCCCCCATGTGCAAGCTGCTTAAACTGCCTCAGCACAACTCTCTTCAGTAGGTCGAGGACCAGACAAGCTATTCGCTGATTCTCTTCTTTCCTGTGGCTTTTTCGGGAACTATCAGGAAAACCGCTGCCTCATCAACACACTCCTTGAAGTCTATCTTCCTACGCTTTTTGGTAGGATATTTTTCGACGAGGCTCCTTAAGATCTGAAGTTTGGTCTCTCTGTCTTTCGTCTCCTCTATTGTTCCGAAAACCAGTGCGCTCTTGTATTGAGTGATCTCAGGGTTGGCCTCATCGACTTCGAAGCAGACCTGCCGATCCCCGCTGAAGCATTCTACCTTCCGACCTTTAGGTGATGAATGAAAACCAATCTTTCCCTTTTCATATACGTATCCTAATGGGACGACATAAGGCCCTTCATTCGTGGTCATTGCCAAGCGACCGACGATGCTTCTCCTCAGCAGATCCTCGATCTCAGCCTGATCCATTGCGACCGCAACCATACAGATCACCCTAGCGTCTGATCGGTTCTTCAAAGACGGCTCTAGGAATTCTCGGAGGATAGCCTAGATCGAGCAGAAGCGGTACAGATAGCCCGTTCTTGTCAGATTCTCGAAGTCCTTCAACAAACTGCTCGACATCGTTGAATGGAAAGAAGAAGATTAGATCGCTCTTCTCGAACTTGCCATATCTTCTAGCGCCGGAACATGCCGTCACGAGGTTGGGTTTCCCAGAGTTGTGGACGTAGACGGCACCATAAGCGCATGGTATGGCAGCAGGGCCAGTCACAAACTGCATATTGACTCCGTCGTGAAAGATGTAGGCGTGGATGCACCTTGTAGCTTGCCATGCGTTAACGGTCAGAGCAATGATATCGGGTTCCCTTTCCATCTTGCCAAGTGGCCCAGCTATTAGTCCTTTACACTTGGTTCTAGGGAGCTGAGTCTCAAACCATTTTCTAGCATTCTCTTTTTCGGAAACATACGTCGTCTGCCTTTCGACATCCTCATCCGTGACCTCAGCCATCCCGAACACTATTCTCTCATGCGGACAGGAAAGCTCACGTTCCGTTGCGGCATGAAGATAGCCACCTTGCCCAGCTATCTTGAGCATTTGGCAAGAGTATAGGCGTCTTTTGGCTTGGACTATCCCTTCGAACTCTTGTTCGTTGTGAACGAATCTCAATCCTACAGGAAACTCGTCAAGCCTCAACAGTTCGCTTATCGTTCTATCCAAATCATTGCACACTTTCATCGAAGCCACCGAGGAGCCTGGTTGTTTCCTTTTCAATAAATCTCTTTTGAAAATCGTGGAGTTAACAGGCAGCACGTGCCAGCTGTTCCGTGGGGTGGCTCTCTCCATAGTTGGCTGACTCATCTGAATCCTAATCAGTGCCTCTCCTTGAGCTGGCGCTATCGCACATCCCAGGCACGTAGCTGAAAAGCCTATCGACAAAGAGTGCGCTCTGCTTAAAGACCTTCCTTCAAGCGCGTGGCAAATCAGTATTCCTAAAAAAGAGAGGGGAGTTTTGGTCGTATTCTTGCTGATCCATCATGCTGGGGGCAATACCACTTTGATCTTGACAGGTGGTCCCTTGATCTCGTATTCTGCTGTGTTGTAGTTTAGGTGGACTTCTGGACCGCCGTTGAGGGAGTGTATGCCTGTAGATGTGTATTCCTGCTTCTGCTGGGGGTTCAAGCCCGTGTGAACGCGTATATCCAAGGTATACGTGCCAACGGCTGTATCGCCTATCGTCCATGTGACCTTTGTTGCGCTCATCTTGCCTTTCGTGGAGGCTTTCCCGGAGGTTGTGGTTCCGTAGCTTGCAATGAGCTCGTCGAGCACAAGGTCTGCTCCTATGCCATCTGTAACCTTCACACCGGTGAATACTGCATCGACGTAGAGGGTGACGGTCATGCTGAAGTAGACCACCTTTCCAAGCGGCACCTGGCTGGGATCAACTGGAACCTTGGTGCTCCCATCCAGATAATAGCTGTCTGTCAACTGTTTGTCGACACTCAGCACTTTTTGGTAGTACGCTGTAATGGTCGTGTCAGCGGCGATGTTGAAGATCTGCTCGGAATTCTTTGATCCGTTTGTCCAGTGGTGGAATATGTAGAACGCTGAGCTTTCTATGTGAGTTGCTGGAGCAGTGAGGGTCAACTCACCGATTGTGTATGGAATGGTAAACGGTGTTGTGCCGCTTCCTGAGAGGTCTGAGGCATTTGTCCAAGCGATCGTGACCGCTAGACTTGTCGCAGTCAGATCCTCAGCCTTCACAGTCACAGTGTAGCTTGGCTGTGCTCGTGCAATCGGTATTGCAAATGATGCCACGATGGCAAGCACAATCATCAATGACGCTGCTGAATTGATTCTTGTCCTCATTTTCCATCGTGCCTCTATGCTGGGTAGAAGCGAACCTGCAGTAGTTTGTCTGCTCCGTTGAGCAGCCAGAAGTAGCCTGTCTGGTTGAAGAGGTCAATAGGTGTCTGCCAGATCCAGCCTTCCCAGATCAGTGAAGTTCCGTTGTAGAATCCCACCCAGAAGATGTCTGTAACATCTGCCCACTGAGGCTGCTTGCTGTGACCCTTCACTGCAACCGTGCCAAGCTCATAGTACCAAGTGCCGGTATACGGGTCGTATATCCAATTCTCCGGATAGCTTATGCTCGACCCATCCATCGGCTTGCCCAAGGAAACCAAGTACACCTTGAATCTTGTTCCTTCGCCGCTAGGCATCTGGAAGGAGCATTCTCCATCCAAACCGTTCCCGTCGATTACGGCGAATTCACTGCCCAAGGTCATCTTGATCTTGGTGTCTCCATCAAGAGGAACAAATATCGTGTGCCTATCTGGATTGCTGAATCCTCCACTGCCGATCCGCTTCCTGCCGATCAGGTTCAGATTGTAGTGAGGACCTCGAAAGTCAGCTCCAGGCTTTACCGCGTTTGTCTGAATGGACACCGCAGCTGTTGCTAGGCTTGCAAGGGCTACCATGATCGCAACCAATGCAACTGTTTTTGTTCTCATTTTCTTCCTCTCTTGGTCTGTTTTCGCGCCTCATCTAGGCGCTTGGATTGAGTGGCACCGTTCTCGGTATATCAATGTTCCGCAAATGGTACATTATCGTATCAACAATCCGCATGTAACCCGATCCGATCCCTCAGGAAAACGCAGCCCGACGCAGTGCGCGAAGCACTAATTCAGGTGACTGAGATACTCTCACAAGGTGTGTGGGCTGGTTTGCTGGGAGGAAAAAGGCTACTTTGAATCTTGAGACAGAAGACAGGGGCTAGTCCATGATCGCACAAACATGTGAAGTCTGCGTTTAGCGCGCGGTATTATCTGAGAACCTTTCTCACAGGTCTTTCCACTGGAGATTCACCCACCGCAGCTGTGAGATGGAAAGTTATAACTACCCATAGCGCTGTCCTCACGATGTGTTCGAGAATGGCAAAATCAAAATCCTTGACCATCGCTTCGATCATGATCTTTATCGTTGGTTTGACTCTAGTGGCAGTGGGCGTCCTCTATTCTTCCACAGGAACACTCATGCCCTATCACGAGAAATTCATCGGAATGACTCCGTCACAAATACGTGGTTTCAATCCCAGACTGATGGACTTCATTGGTGGCTCAATAAGCCTATTGGGGTTTCTTTTCATCAGCCTTGGAATAGCGAATATAGGCGTATGTATCGCTGGTTTTCGTAAAGGGGAAAGGTCGTCTTGGATAACCATCATGTGTACAGATGTTTTCACATTTATCCCGCTGACCTACGTCACCTACGTAGTAGGAGGATTTGACATACCATTCCCAATTATGTTCACTGTTCTCATTCTTTGGGTAATGGCGATGTGCCTTTCCGCCAAGGAAGCCCTTACTCCAAAATAGAACTCAAACTCTCTCTTTCTTTCTTATGTTGCACTCACACCTGACGCAAACAGCGGGCGATAGCGTGAAGAAATGAATAATAATCGCACGCGTAGAGTGGTTTGGGGGAGGAAAACATGGAAGGCTATCGTATGACTCTCTTTAAGTTTCTAGGGGCTAAGCCTGAGAGAATTCCAGTAGAGACGTATGCAGAGTTTTTTGGCGAGTGGGCAGGTGAGATCTTGGGGTATGCTCTGAGAGCCATGGTTGAAGGGAAAGAGAAGAATGGTCCTGAGATTTTGCAGGATCTGGTAAGACATGTTGGGGAGACGGCGGAGCAGCGTATTCCTATGGTTATGGAGGGGCTTAACATAAAGGAGGAAGACGTGCATGAAAGACCATTTGAGACCTACCAGAAAATGTGGGACTTTTATGATAGGTCCATTGGATGTAAGAAGATCGAGTGGATAAGAGAGGGACCTGATTCCATGATTGAGATAGCTAGGAAATGCTGGCTAATGAAATCTGTTAAGAAATACCCAGAAATATGCAAATACATAATAGACGCCAGTAGCACAGCGGTAAGAGAGAAACTATTCCCTAACTTTGAAATGGAATCTTTAGAAATGGTTCCAAAAGGCAATGCCCCCGACTACTGCAAAGTGCGAGTCAAACTCAAAAGCGCGCGCTTATAACGCTGGCACCAGAATGTCATTTGCAAGAATTCTGATGTTGGCTTTTTCATAGATTACCTGTAGCTCCTCCGGCGCGTAGTCCGAGTAATGTCTGGCTAACACACTTTTCGTAGCCCTGCCCTGAAAAGCATCGATGTAACGATCTTGAACGCCCGATCTATCGATCTCGCCAGCACACCAATCTCTCAAGTCCTTCCGTTGAAGACCCAGTTCTGCCACTAGCGACGTAGCGATGTCCTACCTCTTTCCAGAACTAGCATTGATACCTATGCGTCAATAATCTGGATTGTAAAATCTCTTTGCGAAAAGTTTGAATGAGAGACATTCGAAACCTCTATTGGTCGGCGAGCCGGTGGGCAGCTTCCGAGCCTTCGGTGGCTTGAGGAAACTCCGTCCTCCATGCGGAGGCGTGGTGCTGCAAAGCATCGGATGAGAGTCCGGGCTCTGGCACAGAAAAGGAACCTCCCCGCCAGTATATGCCCATGATGCGGAAACGTTGAGATGGCTGGCGGGCAAGGATGAAAAGCCATCCCACGCGGTGAAAGGGAACATAGACGCCAATGAGCTCCGCACAAGGCGCGGGTATCCCGATTAGACAAATGCTGCCTAAAACAGAAGGCGGGTTATTGCCGGGACGCCGACCAATCTAAGCTCTATTCAATCTCTTGACCAACGTAGACCCTATGAACTTTTACTGTAAGGCAGTGGTCAACACTCAGAAGTAGCTTCTCTGAATCTCCTCGATCTCTGCCGAATCCCTCGCTGTGGCATAGTCGCGTAGCGGTTCCCGATTAAGTACTAAGAAGGTTGGACCCCACTTGAACAATGATAGAATGCCTGCTGCTCGATTCTTCATCCCCAAGATGCTCAACGCGCCCGCGAGAGCTTCAACTGAGCTCAGTATGCCTGGCTGAGCATAATGCGTCGGATTCGCAGCCAAGAGAATCGGCAACCTTCTTTCGTGCTTGGAGAACTGTCTTTTGAACACGGACTCAGCCTTTTCCCACGAGCAGTCTATTGCGCATATTCCATGCCTGAGGGCGGATTCCCGGTCAATTGGTGAGAGGAATAGGGTTGCGAAAGGGTCTAGGACTATTGCGTAGCGAGATATCATAGATGGCCTACTCACAGGATCAGCGTGGCCAAACCTGAACAGTTTCGCAGAGGTGCATTTCCTTGGATCGTCTTGCTTCATCAAGTAGACGAAGAGTTTAGGAATGTCCTTCTCCAATCGAACCCTACTTCCAAGCCCCTTTAACAAGGAAACAAGTAGCATGTGCCTCAGAAAAGGGTTATATCGAGTTCAAGGACGAACCGTTTCACTGTCACTGAGAGAGTGATGATATGCGGGCAATCGCAGAGAGAGCCGAGATCCCTCGATCAGCAACGGTCGGAATTGAGAACAAGGCAGCTGAGATGAAGCGCGCCGGGATAGAGGTGATCAGCCTAGCCGCCGGGCAACCGGACTTCGTCACGCCTCAGCATATCAGAGAGTACGCAAAGAAGGCACTGGATGAAGGCTACACGTTCTATCCGCCTAGTCAGGGGCTCCCAGAGCTCCGAGAAGCCATATCGGAGAAGGTTTCTAAGCAAAATGGGATAGAGGCCGATCCGAAATCAGAGATAATCGTGACAGTCGGAGGGAAACAAGGTGTCTTCTCAACCATACTTGCGCTAGTCAACCCTGCCGATGAGGTCATTATTGCCGACCCGAGCTGGGTGACCTACGACCCATGCATCAAACTTGCTGGCGGCAAAGTCGTGCCTGTTCCGGTTCGCGAGCAAGATCAATTTCGTCTCATGCCAGACGCCATATCGAAGGCAGTCACAGCGAAGACCAAGCTAGTCATCATAAACTCGCCCAACAATCCAACCGGCAGCGTCCTAAGGAGAGAAGACGTGAACGGAATAGCAGAAATCGCATCCGACAAAGACCTGTTTGTTCTCTCCGACGAGATCTATGAGTATCTCGTGTACGACAATTTGAGGCACTATAGCATGGCCTCTCTGCCTGGAATGAGGGAGAGAACAGTAACCGTCAATGGCTTCTCGAAAGCCTACTCGATGACAGGATGGAGACTCGGGTATCTTGTTGGGCCGAAGGAGATTGTACAACACATCTTGGCGATCCACGAGCATTCGGTAACCGGGCCTGCATCATTCGCTCAGAAGGCTGCGGCAGAGGCATTGAACGATCCAAGATCAGAGCAATCCATCGAGACAATGGTCACTGAGTTCGCGAAGAGAAGGAATGTTATTGTTGAAGGCTTGAACAAGATTCCAGGTGTTTCATGTCTCAAGCCGAGTGGGGCCTTCTACGCCTTCGCCAACATCAGCGCATTGAAAAAGAGTTCGATGGATGTAGCCAGTCATCTGCTGGAGAAAGGTCGCGTCGCTACGGTTCCAGGCGCAGCATTTGGAAAGCAGGGAGAAGGATTTCTTAGACTGAGCTTCGCGAACTCGAAGGAGAACATCGAGAAAGCTTTGAACCGAATGAAGGAAGCTCTGAAAGAGCTATAGTTCCGCAGCGGATCTTGCTTCCGGCACTTCCTTCCTACCCCTTGAGCCTTTTGTGAGACATAGGGTCATTCATCACCATTGGGATCTTCTCGATCAGGTCCGTTGCGATCATGTGATATCCTTTTTCAGATCGGACGAAATCTCCCGCTGCTCCGTTAATGAAGGCACCTGCACATGACGCGGAAAAAGGATCGTGCCCTTGAGACAGTAAGGCGCCAACTATGCCTGAGAGAACATCGCCTGTCCCGCCAACAGTCATGGCTGGATTCCCTGTCCTGTTAAGTTTCCATTTGACGCCATCTGAGACTATGTCGACATGAGACTTCAACAAGACGATGCAATTGACTTCACGTGCTAGATTTCGGACATCCTCGATTCGATCCTCCATCTCTAAGGACGGTTCTTTTCCCGAGATGGCTTTGAATTCGCCTGAGTGAGGAGTCAACACGGCAGAGGTTTCGATCTTCCGTCGATGTTGACCATAAGCTTTGAGGGCGTCTGCATCGAGTAAAACGGGAAGCTTGTGACGTTCTAGTATGTCCAGAAGCTCCATCACAGCCGAAACCGTGTCTAGATGGACACCAAGACCTGGCCCCACCACCACCCCCGTAGCCCTCTCAAGCCAGACCTCGACCTCCTTGAGATTCTCAGAAGAGATGTGATCACCCTTTAGCTTAATCGCGATGAGGTTTGGTGAGAAGGACGAGACAACTTTGGCAGTCTTCTCTGGTGCCGCGACATAAGCCAGGTCAACCCCTGTCCGGAGGGCTGCTAGCGCCACATAGCTTGGAGCGCCAGTGTAGGTCTCGCTTCCGCCTAGGATCAGAAGTCGTCCAAAGTCTCCCTTATGCGATTCTGGAGGGCGCTCGCTCACAACTAGGCTCACGTCCCCTGGGCCCGTAAACAGCTCAGCCTCAGGAGGAATTCCAACTGAAGCAACTCTCAGTTCACCAACATATTTCTTTGCTCTCGCCAATCCAGTCTTCTCTTTGTGAAATGTGATCGTAAGATCTGCCTTGACTGCTTCCCCCTCAGTCTCACCGGAATCTGCGTCAACTCCTGTGGGAATATCAACAGCGACCTTGAAGCTCTTCGATTCATTGATCGCCTTCACAGCCTGAAGGATAGGCGGTCTAGGCGCCCCTCTAGCCCCAGTCCCCAGAAGAGCGTCCACTGTAACCTCACAGTCTTCGATTCCGATGAGAGAAGAATCATAGGCTACGTTCACTTGTATGGATCTCTGCATCTCCTTGACGGCTTTCCAGTTTGAGATGACAACCTCATCTCGGATATTGTCCTCGTTTCCAACAAGCACAAGTGACACGGCATAACCAAGTGACGCTAGATGCCTTGCTACGACCATCCCGTCGCCCCCATTCTTCCCAGTCCCACTGTAGACAACGACTCGGGAAGGAGGACTGAATCGAGAGGCTATCTCTGAGGCTACTGCTCGGCCAGCGTTCTCCATCAGCTGCAAGGTTGAGACGCCGAGATACTCGCTGTTAAGCTCAATCGCCCTCATCTCCCTTGCCGATAATCGTTCCTTCCTTGAGCTCATCGCCTCCGTCACCCTGAGAACCCGACGCACAGAACAGCCCTAAAGGTTGCCCCACCAGTTGGATAAGGATTCCGTACTCAAAGACCAGACACGAGTCTAACCATGGTGAAGATCGAGTAGAACAGGATATCGCCGATAACCAGCGATGCAACGAAGCCGAAGGAGATGAAAACCAACATGGGCAGACCGGGGGTTACCCACACGCGATCCGGAATAGCACCATTTGAGATATACTTCTCAAGGCGGTTTACCACTGCGTCTCGATCCGCCTCGGCTCCGACGAAGAGCGTAATCATCCTGAGAGGTGTGCCGTCAGACTCGTCCACATCCTCAATTGGAATCAGGTGTACTCCTTTCTTGAGTTCACCAAGCTTGACTTTGTACGCTGAAAACAGGACTAGAAGCTTTTTCATGAAATGCTCTCTTTCGAATCCTTCGAAAAAGGGTTGCCCGGCATGAAGTTTCCAGCTCAGGTTCTGGGCGATGACGTAGGCGATGCTGACGAGAGATATGAGAAAAGAGTTGGTGAGGACAATAAAAGGAAAGAACGGGTGAAGGTATCCGAGGATCGGGCGAAACATATCTGGGAAGAGAGGCATAGCCACGCCTAGACAGATCATGGCTTTTGCGTCGGCTCCGCCGAAGAATCCGACTTCAAAGATAGCCAGCGATACTATGATTGAAAGAGCTATTGAGATCCCATAGAGAAGGATTAGACCTGGCGAGATGTAGGCCCTGATCGCCGTGATGATGGCGACTATGGGAAGACACGCAGCCCAAAGCTTGTTGGATACCTCGCGGGTCTTCAAATCGCTCCACGAGCCCAGAACAAGGAAGGCAATGCACACTACTGTTGATAGCGAGTCTAGGTATGCGATCACTGAGCGTCGACCGTATTGAACGTGCGCTGGAACTCTCTTAAGGCTAATCGTCTGTGAAGACTCACCTGCGTGATCTCCTCATTGTCCCTACCGAGTAAGGAAAACTTGAATCGTGAGCCTAATATGAGTCCTATGCGTCAACAGGGGACCGAGGCACATTGACATCGAAGCGCAGGAGATCCGCATCCCTTGAAGTTGCAGTTTCCGCGACATGCGCTGCCCTGTATGCCATGGGATCCTATCTTACTGCGTTCACATCGTCCCCTTGGGGATCAGGCCAGTTCAGGCCGGCCGTCGTGATACCGGCAGTCTTCTCCACCCTCTTCGGGCCATTGGTTGGGGGCTTTGGGGCGGCCATAGGAACATTGATTGCAGACTCGGCAAAATACGGACAGATCTACATCCGCAGCCTCGTATCGGCGGTTCCAGGGAACTTCATAGGGTTCTACATGTTCGGGTGGTTCATGAAAAGAAGATTCAGCTGGGAAAACTACGTCAAGGCTTCAGAGACTACTCTACTCGTTTCGAACGCAGCCGTCGCTTTTCTCTACGTGTACTTCCGCACCTTTGTAGATGCTTCCTATCCTGTGGCCTTCAGAGACGCTTGGATCTACGTGTCACTAGGCCTGATCGCTTGGTGGTACGTTACGATGCTTCCGTTCGTACTGATCATAGGGCCTCCTTTGATTCGAGCAATCGCCTCAGCCTTCCCTGGGCTGGTTTCTGAAGAAGTAAAATTCTCGACTATGAAGAGAGAAGTACCTAGGAAAAGCTTCTCTCTTGCCATGATCCTTCCCGGCATGCTCATGCTACTGATCGGAGTGGCAATAACGCTTGCCAATCCCGAGCAAATGTACGCACTAAAACTCGCATATGGACAATCGTACAATGTCATACTTGCGGGTATGCAGGTAATGTTCTTGGGGAGCGGAGCCAT
>Ga0209725_1002073_pt1 | contig 10999 bp, 9 predicted proteins | sample I18A1metaG_FD_184145 | JGI IMG/M metagenome (GOLD analysis project Ga0209725, IMG submission 184145) | Lake sediment bacterial and archeal communities from Gulf of Boni, Indonesia to study Microbial Dark Matter (Phase II) - ​I18A1 metaG... | ecosystem: Environmental > Aquatic > Freshwater > Lake... | reverse complement strand
GCGGAAACCATAGGATGGTACAGGAAGAGCATCGCTTGAAGAGATCCCTCATACTGTTCACTCGAAACGAGATAGAAGGACTCAGAACAATCTTCCCCAAGATTCCTTTCGAGATTGTTGACGAAGTTCTGGCGGTCGACGGCCACTCAACTGACGGCTGTGTTGAGTATCTCCAAGACAAAGGAATCAGGGTCGTACAGCAAAAGAGACTCGGAAGAGGAAATGCCATGATTGAAGCGGTTGAGCAGTGCTCAGGCGATATCATAGCCTTCCTCAGTAGCGACGGAAACGAGGATCCAAGAGCCATCTCCCAGCTGATCGGTAAATTGGGCCACTGCGACATGGCGGTCGCTTCACGATTCATGAAGGAAGCGTACAGTGATGACTCGGATGATCCTCTGCTCATCAGAAGATTCGGCAACAGACTATTCACTTCTCTTGTCAACCTGATCTGGAATGCAAACGTGACAGATGCCACGAACGGTTTGAGAGCGATAAGAAGATCAGCTTGGAACAAGCTTGGAATCGATTCAGAATATCACGAAGCCGAATTTCAGATGACAATTCGTGCCGCAAAGCTTGGCATGAAGATAGCAGAGATTCCGACAGTTGAAGGAAGGAGAATTGGTGGGAAAAGGTACGCAAGCACCTGGAAGATGGCATGGACATTTACGAAACACCTCATTAGAGAGATATGGGTTGGCAGTAGGTTCAGATCTCGAATGGGCGATACGAAACGTCACGTTCAAAGGCATTATGACCAGCTTGCACCAGTATACGAGCCCAAGAAACGCAAGTTCTATCTCCACATGATCCGAGACTCGATTGAACACCTCAAGGGTGATAGAGTAGCTGATTTTGGGTGTGGTACAGGCCTCGCCCTATCATGGTTCAACGGAGAAAGGGTTGGCGTAGACTTCTCAAGAGAACTCCTTAGATTGGCGCACAAGGGCCCCGAATACGTTCTTGCAGATGTAGAATCCGTTCCGTTCCGAAACGAATGCTTTGACTTGGTCCTTTGCCTGGATGTCGTAGAACATCTACCGTCCCTCAAAATCGTGGAAGAAGCGCACAGGATCCTCACGGTGGAAGGTATCTTTCTCCTGAGTACTGCCGACAAGAGATATGGACTGATGCTTAGCATTCTCGAGAAGCTCGGCCTGAAGCTACCCGAGGGCCCTCATCAATGGAGAGATAGGCAAGAGATCATCAGGAAGATTTCAAATGTAGGATTCTCATGCGCACAGTGGTCAAGGCCGCCTATCAACTTCTACAGATGTACAAAGCCCAAGGCTGATGACGCAGTGACCCTGGCGAGGGCAGTAGCTTAAACACAACCACGGATGCCGAGATCCCTCGTAACATGGCCGCACAGAAACAACTCAATCCGGCAAACTCGAACCAGCCAAATCAACAAACCTCTCCCTGAGGGGCTAAACTTATATGAAGTAGCAATTGTTGGTTCCATCGGCGATAATCGATGAAGGTTAGCTTCCTTTTTTGGCGTGCCGTCAGCTACTTCCGGCTCGGTTACTCATACTACATTGGCTTCATACTAACCGTGTCTAATTTCATGATGATATTGTACTATCTGGTGATGGAGCGAATACCCTTTCTGAAACAGGTTTTTCCACATTTCACATATTTCATTGTGGTCCTCACTCTTCTTGTCGGCCCCGTGGGCGTGGCACTAGGATATCTACACGCCAGGAAGAGTGAGGCAATGGCAGCAGATGGTTACGTGGCGACAAGGTCAAACCCTCTAACGATCGTGCCTGCCTACATCTACTACAAGGAATTCCTGAGAATCGAGGAGAAGCTGGGGATTCAGCCAAGCGAGGATATGCGCAAATTATACGAATTCTACGAAAGAGAGGCAAGACACCAGAAGTGGCAGCCCTGAGCTACTTTCGATGTTGTGATCCATACGCATACGAAACGGCATACCTGCTTGTTGCAGACGTATAGTTTGTGAGATGTGCCCACAAAGGTCATGATTCGAGGAAAGTTGAGAGGACGCTGATTGCCTAGAGACTGGTTCGACTATTTCAAACTTCAGGGAATAGATAACTTCCCTCTGTTCGCTTTCGACTACTACACTTTCAGGCAGCCAGTGGTTGCCTACGTTAAGAAGCACGTTCCAAAGGGTGGCACGATCATAGAGATCGGTTGTGGAAGCGCTCTCCTAGCGATTCTGCTATCATCCATGGGCTATGAGGTCTTGGGCATAGACAACGACCCTCAGGTCGTTGAGATGGCCAAGCGTAACAATGACAAGCTGGGGGGACGGACCAAGATAGAACTCATTGACCTGTTTGAGGCCCCTCGTCGCTTGGGGCGGGTGTTTGACCTAGCTTACAGCGAAGGTGTGATCGAACACTTTAGAGGTCAGAACCTGAAGGAAGCACTCAGAGTTCATGGAGAACTCGCCAAGAAGATAATGATTGTCGTACCCAGCCACCATGATCCACTCGTAACGGACCAAGACACATACAGTTTCAAGGATCTCGAGGCTGTGTGCCGCACTGTGGGTCTAACGCCTGTAGATAGGTTCGCCATGGGTACAGGACTTGCAAAGTGGCCTAGACTCCTCCTACCACCAATAGTCCTGAAACGCCTCCTTGGAAGGGTCGTAAAATGCGAGAACATAGGAGTCGTCTGCAGAAACGAGAGGTATATCTGACATTCGACTTGGAGAGAGACTACGTCAGTTCAGGATATCTGGACCCCCCTTCATTCGAAGGTCTCAGATACAATGTACCGCGTATACTGGATAAGATGGATAGACTGCAAGCCGCAGGGACGTTCTTTGTAACTCCCGAAGTCCTAGAGAACTGCGAGGATTTGGTGAAAGATATCGTGAGGAGACATGCCGTAGGCCTTCACTCTCATGTGTACTACCAGCGTGAATTCAAGGGTTGGGAGCAGCATGGTGATTGCTTTCGGAGTTACGAGCCTCATGAGAAGAGGCAAATGGTACTTCGGGATTTGAAAGCCTATAGTAACTACATAGGTACCCTAGAGTTGTTCAGAATCGGGAGGCTTGAGCCAGATCATGTCGTGTTGAGAACGGTCAATGAAGCAAGATGCCGGTATGATTCTTCATACCATGCTAGGTCATACAATCTTATGAAGAAAATGATAGTAGCGTTATCATACAGTTTTCAGGAGATACCTGTTGACTTTCATCTATACGGATTGGAGCCTCGACATATGCAGATCAATCGCTCGGTCATACTGATTCATCCCTTGACCCCTCCAGGAGAAAGTGATCCCCAGGTTTACGACGAAAGTACTTTCGTAAGAATAGTCGACCTAGTTTCTCAGACTCACGAATTCAAGGGTCTAACGCAGTACCGTGGGAAGACCTGAGGAAGAGCCGCTGCGAGTAACGAGTGCTTGTTGGTGATCTGAGAATGAAAGTTTCCTTAGTATATCCTGGAGGGACTCCGACATTCTATCCGCCTCTCGGAATACTCTCTATAGGGACTTTTCTACGAGAAGATGGGATTGATGTCGACATTTTCGACGTTTCCTTTCAAGGGCTCAGGAACTTCCGGGACCATATGAGAGACAAGGACCCAGATGTTGTTGGGGTTAGCTGTCTGACACCCATTGCCCAAAGGGCCTTCAGGGTCGCTACCATAGCTAAGGATCACAGTCCGGGCTGTACGGTTGTTTTTGGAGGACCTCACGCAACTGCATTGCCCGAGGATACACTAGAACATCCGAAGATCGACCTTGTGATAGTGGGCGAAGGTGAAATGACCTTTCGCGACTTGATCTTGGCCTTGAAGAAGGGCGACGACGTTTCATCAGTTAATGGAATCTACTACAAGGACGGCAATATTGTGAGAAAGACTGCGCCGCGTCCTCCAATCAGTGACCTCGATATCCTGCCTATTCCTGATAGAACGCTTCTCCCAACGTTCAAGAACAACCTGAGGATTCGTCCTCCCTATCCCATGGGATCTCCCTGCACCCCTGTGATGTTCAGTAGAGGGTGTCCATATGGTTGCTCTTTCTGCCAGCCTCTTCTAAGACGAATATTCGGAAACAAGGTCAGGTTCAGGTCACCTGTTAGGGCAGTCGACGAACTAGAATATCTGATTGATGAGTTCAGAGTCAGATACATATGGTTCTCGGACGACACTCTCACAGTAAATAGAGGCTGGGCTGAGAGCCTCTGTCATGAAATAATCAGACGAAGACTCCACAAGAGATTCAAATGGTTCGCTCAGACAAGAGTCAACTTATTTGATCCATACATTGCAAAGCTCATGAAAGAAGCAGGATGTATCTATGTAGCTTTTGGCGTGGAAAGCGGATCTCAAAAGATCCTGGACAAGGTCTTGAACAAAGGAATCAAGACTGACCAGGCGAGACAGGCATTCAGAGTCTGCCACGACGTGGGCCTACTTACGGAGGCCGCTTTGATTGTCGGTTGTCCCGAAGACTCTAGGGCGACCATCGGTGAGACAATTCGGATAGTAGGAGAAATAAGACCTGACGTCGTCGATGTTCACTACTTGACTCCAATGCCAGGTTCAGCTTTGTACGAGCAATTGAGGACGAGGTTGGCTTATTCAGGTGCGTGGGATAGTCTTGACAGATACAAACCAGGGGCAATAGAACTAGACGGGCTCACAAAGCAGGATCTTGAACAGCTGTACAGGGAGATATTCAGAAACTTTCACAGGTACAAGTCGATTAGAAAGAGTGTGATTTCATGGCTGAAATACTCATTGAATAGCGCTTTGACATACGGCTTCAAGCGCGGTGTACGTACATTCGTGTGGGCCGTGCTCAACAGGGACCCCTTGAATCCCACACTATTCCTTCAGGAGAATTGGCGACTAGGAGGCCTGTTCAGGCTGTTTCTTCTTCCTCTCTTCGTAGTCCAGAAGCTGAGAAGGCGCAGCAAGGCGACGTGAACCCTTGAAGAGGCACAGTAAGCGAGATTCGAGAAGAGGATCTGTGAGCAGTCCATGACAGAAGTCCATCAAGAGGACACGGTCAAAAAGAAACTACTGGAGGTTGTTTCAAGAAAACATGGTGGGGTGCCTGCATATCAGCAGAGCTTCATAGACATACACAAAGACGATGTCTACTACAGGAGAATCTTCAAGGAGATCTCTTTTGATCTGAATATAGTGGGAAGATCAATGGTCGGCCCTCTCCTTGACATTGGAAGTGGATGTGGCACGTTCCTATGGGTTTGCAAGACAAGTAACATAGAGGCCTTCGGTGTGGAGCCAGATTCCGACAAGATAGAGGTAGCGAAGATTGTCAAGTTGGGCGGATATGTCGTGCGAGGAGTGGGGGAACACCTGCCGTTCAAGGATGAATCATTCAATCTCGTCACTTCTATGAGTGTCATCGAGCACGTTCAGGAGCCGGCTGAAGTCCTAAGAGAGTCGCTTAGAGTCACATCAAGAAAAGGAGCAATTCATCTGACTGCGCCAGATTACTCACGCTGCTTCCACGAAGGCCATTATGATCTTTTTTGGCTTCCACTGTTCCCCAAGAGCATTGCCAAGTATTACCTGAGGTTCAGAGGACGGCCTAACGTCGACTACATCGGTTCTGTTCAATACGTGACTGGGCGAAGTATCAGAAGAATAATCAAGGGACACGCCGGCAAGATCACAGACTTGAGGAAACTAAGAATATCTTACATGAATCAAACAAGAAGACAATGGCTTGCTGGGAAGATAGAACACCCTGAACTTATCAAGACAGGAATCCTCAGGAAACTCGTCCACCTTTCGAGGATGATTGGGTTGTCAAGAGAGGTGATCCTCAAGCTCTGCCTAGGCTCCTATCCAATCTTGTCTCTTGCAAGAAAGACCAGCTTGTCTGCTTCTGTCAGGTATCTAATTGAGAAGTAGACCAAGCAGAAAGTGGGCGAGTCCCCTTCAACGGATCAGAAAGCAGGGCTATCTCGTTACAGCTCTGATGTACTCTAAGAGCTCCTTTGAGATTTTGTCCATGGAAAAGTTTTCTTCAATAAACCCTCGGTTTCTAACTCCAATCGTCTCCCGGTCATTCGGATGATCCAAAAGATCTTGGATCTTCGCTATCCAATCACCTGTGTCGCCGTCCTTCACAAGAAATCTCTTGTCACACATCACTTCAGGTATACCTCCGACATCAGTTGCTATTGTAGCCTTTTCCATGAGTTGAGCCTCCATGACTGTGAGTGGGCATGCGTCTTGACCAGAAGGATGAACAAAGAGGTCACCTTCCCTAAGCAACGCCTTGACCCCCTTTGGATACGCCAGACGACCCATGAATGTTACGTTTCCCGGAGGATTTCGCGATAGAACATGTTCCAAGTAGTGACCTGAACCAGCTACGTAGAAATTGACGTTAGGCAACGCCCGCGCAACGTCAAGGAAACGTATGAAGCCCAGAACCTTCGGAAGTATATTGAAATCGAAAACGGATATGACTGATGGGTGCCTCAGAGCTATTCCCTTTTCGCCTTCGACCTTTTTCCAGATCTCAGGTTCGATAGGCTGGTAAAGGATTTTGATCCTCTTCCCGGGTCTATGAATCCTGACCTGTGCCGCAAGCCAGTTGCATATTGGCATTACTGTGTGCGCAAAATCTATTCCTCTCTCCATGACGAACCTGATCCACATTGTTGCGAGCTTGGAGGGCAGGCTCTTACTCTTCGTGCGCGTATAGTAAAGGTAGGCAAACTCACCCCAGAAATCTCCACGCATATGAACTAGAATGGGGTAGCCGGCGATCCTTGACACCCAAGAGTCCCAGTGATATATGTCAGTGAACACGACGTCTGGACGAAATCTGAATATTCTGGTCAGAAGTTTGGGCGAAGGCATAAGTGTGATGCGCCCGGTCAACTGTGCGTACCGACTGAACTGGACAACCTGAGTCGTTGCTCCATGTCTTCTAACAGATTCCGCCAACCTGCCTATGTGGAACAACTTTGAATCTTGCGCAATGAATAGTACTCTCACACCTCGTCACCTAGGGAATGGCAATGTGCGATGGCAAGAGGCAGGTTGGAAGATATCGAAACTCTTCTTGCAGATCAAATATCGCCGTTCTGCTTGTCGCTTGCTCGTCCATTCTCATTCATGTGAGAACTCCCGGGTCAATTGCCGCTGTTCAGCCAGTCTCGGTCTCCAGCCACGTGGTACTCTATTCCAAGCTTTGAGAAGTCTATTCGTCTCCATGCCTCCTCAACATTGTCCACGACAAGTCTACATTTGCCAAGATTTTCGAGAATCATCGAATCTGGAACAGACTTGTAGGCCCTGTGCCCGGCCACTATGACTATCACGTCAAACTCTCTCAATCCCTGAGGAAATGAAAAAGTGCCGGTGCCTACGATCTGCTTTATCTCATCTTCCGAATAGTAGGGATCGTGAACTTTCACCTCAACGCCATTCTTTCTCAGATGCGGAACAATCTTAAGCGTCGGGCTTAATGTGTGAACCTTCAAGTCACCCTTGTACGCCAAACCCAGTATTCCAACTCTCTTGGCGCCTCTCTTCACCAAATGTTCGGCAACCAATGTCGGCATCTGCTCGTCTGTCTCGATGGCAGCTCTCAGAATTGTCAAGAAATCGTGTCGCCTGCTCCCGGATAGCACATACTTGGAAGACAACGGGATGCAATATCCACCAGTTCCAAAGCTTGGATGGAATGTCCCTAAATTCCATTTAGTCCCGACCAGTTTTAGAACCTCCACCATGTCCATGTCTGGAAAGGCTAGTGAGAGTTGGTTTGCCAGTGTGATCTCAACGTGCCTGTACGCATTCTCAATGCTCTTGACGATTTCCGCATGTCTGTGATCTGGCGCGGGGATCAATCTATCACAGACTATTCCCAGAACGTCTATCATCATCTCAGTTGTTTTCGGGGTTGTTCCTCCGACGATTCGGGGAAGCGTTTTGAGGTTTTTCTCTGGGCTGATGAACCAGTCTCTTCGCGGCGCTACTCCGACATGTATGTCTTCCCCGACTCTCAAGCCTTCTTGCTCAAGAATAGGTATGACGACCTCATCCGTTCTGTTCGGTGTGAGAGTTGATTCTATTATCACGAGGGGGGGCTCATTCATTCTGACATCGCGCACTGCAGCTATCTTCTTGACTACATCTATCAGTGCATCATCCCAAGGTCGGTCGCCTTTCTCCGTCGGAACGGCAATCATGTGAACGGCTATCTTATCGTTGATGAGGTCCTTCCAATTGGTCGTCGCTCGTATCATCCCAGATCTTACGAGAGCCTCCACTGGAAAACCAAGCCAGTACTCCATGTTCGGAATCGGAACTCGGCCTGCGTTAATTGCCTCAACAATGCTTTGCGATATGTCAGTGCCTACGCAGGAGGCTCCATTAAGCGCGAAGTTGGCCATTGTTGAGAAACCTACGTAGCCTGCCCCCCATACACCCAGTTCTCGTTCTCCGTTCAACAGCTTCTTTCTGAGCAGGCCCATCAAACGTCCACCGTCAATGTTCCAAGCATAGAAGTACAGATCTGTAAAAAGCCTTCATTCACAACTGCGCAAAATGTCTACGGTTTGCCTGTCAAAGACCGATTCCCTACAGATGCTTGGTGTCCCTCTTCTCAGCGAGCTTGCGAACATAGTCCCGTAGCCTCACTGTCGGTAAGTATCCAAGAATTCTGCGTGCTCTTTTGATATCAGCGCAACTATGCTTGACATCGCCATGTCTAGGGGGAGCATGAATCGGATGAACATGTCTTCTTCCGCTTGCCCCAATAATCATCTTTGCCAACGCGTTTATGCTGGTTCCTGTGCCAGTACCTACGTTAAAGATCTCCCCGGCAGCCTCCTCTACTGTTATCGCAAGCATGTTTGCTTGAACAGCATCATGAACTGATACGAAGTCTCTTGTCTGCTTGCCGTCACCGTAGATTATTGGAGGCTTGTTCCTTCGCAGTCGATCTTGGAAGATTCTTATCACGCCGCCGTACGGGCCGCGCCCCTGCCTTGGGCCATAGACATTGAAGTACCTTAGGCATACTGTTTCGAGTTGTCCAAGTCTGCTGAATGTCGAGCAGTAATTCTCAGCTGCAAGCTTGGACACAGCGTAGGGCGACACAGGTCTTGGAACGGAGTCTTCCTTGATCGGTTGCTTCGTTTGCTCTCCATAGACGGACGAGGAAGAGGCGTAGATCAGCCTGTGCACTCCCAGTTGGGCACTGGTCTTGAGTAGTTTCAGTGTACCTGTAGCGTTGACCTCATTCGTGGGAAGAGGATCTACTACTGAGTCGGGGACGCTTGTCAATGCCGCTTCATGAAATACCACTTCAACCCCCTTCAGGGCATTTCTAAGCATGGTTGGATTGCCGATGTCGGCCTCCAAGAAGTGAAAACCGTTCTTCCCCAAATGCTTGGCGATGTTTTTCAGAGATCCAGTTGAGAGATCATCCAGTACTCGAACTTCGAATCCCTCTTCGATCAGTCTGTCTACGATATGGCTCCCAATGAAGCCCGCCCCGCCTGTCACCAAAGCTGATCGATACCTGCAGACCAACGGGGGCACCAGACCACGTTCTATGCTGAATCATCTTGATAATCTATTCTGACGATTCAAGTCAAACCAATGATTAGGCCTGGGGAAACATTTGATGAAATGGGTCAACTCAATCAGGATGTCTTGAAGGGGTTGTTCTAGTATCTATTGTGATCAGAGTCGACCTGTAGAGACTGCGCATTCACTTCGATTGTTTCTAGATAAAAAACCCAAAAGACTGAGGATAGAATACTCAGAAGCCAGCCAAAGGGCCTATAGTATCCTTCGCAGTTCCTCCTCGAACCTATCGGCAAAGACCTTCGGGTCTCTTTCAGGCGGCACCTCCGTTACTCTCTTCTCGTTGAATATGACCTCGAGACCACTGAGCAATGCTTCACTTACCATCGTTGGTAATCCATCCTGAGTCGTCATACGGACAAGCTTTCTATGTTGAGCGTAGACTTCAGCCATCTTACTGTACGGTACGGAAGGTATGACCTCCACATTGGGCATACTGATCTTGTAATCTGCCGGATGCCCGGGGTTTCCTATTATGGTTATTGTCTCCTCTGGATGTTTCTTAGCATAGTTGAGGACCCAGTCTAATCGATACGTAACCTCACCCCCCTCGCCCCTGTCTCCTCTGGTTGGACAGTAGTAGAGTATGTCTCTCTTCGGCGACCTGTTCTCTTTCACCTTCTTGAAGAGATCGACGCGTATGGGAAGTGGAAGAACACGCCCACTTCTTCCCACAAGTTCCATCAGATGAGGGGCCACGTAGAGGACTAGGTCGCATGCATGCACTACGTTTCTCCAGACAAGTTTGCGAATTCCATTCTCCTTGGCATATCTGTAGGCATCGCTTCCCACGAAATGAATGATGGTCTTCTTACCTAGCATTTCTGCAGCCATTGTGTACCGGCTACAGGTCTGGAAATGGAGACCGTAGATCACGTCGAAGTTCATTATCTTCAACAGATTCGGAACTCTTACTTTGTCGACATACTCGACTCGGAATCCCCTGGTTCTCAGGGCATCGACCACAACCTGGTTGCCGCCCTTATTCTTGCTACTTCCCACCACCAGTATACTCGCCAAGGTCGAGTCTCAACTCATTGTTCTATTCCTGAGATTTCCTGCCATGATTCAGACAGGCTCTCCGCATCATATTTCTTGATGTGTCGGTTGCATGTCTGCAATACGCGCCCAATCACTCTTGATTGTGGGGACTGGGCTGTATTAAGTTCTCTTTCAACGCGCGAGGCCAATCACGGAGATTTGGCGTTCGTTGCGGATGACCGGTTATTGGTTGCGACGTACCGCGGAGAACCTGCCAAGAAATGCGTTCTCTCTTCTGTGCGGTTCCCAAGGCACCTTAGTTCTCAGGAAAGCTCCGCGCAGACTATGCGATCAGGTGTCTTACGATGTAAGCGAGCCCACGATTCGGATATGGAAATTCTCTCCTGATAGTTCTTTCCTCATGA
>Ga0209725_1002072_pt1 | contig 11003 bp, 9 predicted proteins | sample I18A1metaG_FD_184145 | JGI IMG/M metagenome (GOLD analysis project Ga0209725, IMG submission 184145) | Lake sediment bacterial and archeal communities from Gulf of Boni, Indonesia to study Microbial Dark Matter (Phase II) - ​I18A1 metaG... | ecosystem: Environmental > Aquatic > Freshwater > Lake... | reverse complement strand
TGCAATCCAGTTTGCTGGCAATATTGGGATTAATGCTGTTAAGTAATTAGCGAAGCCTAGCGAGACTGCTGCGCCTGCGAATGTGTTGGATAGTATCCACATCCAGCCTGTTAGGAAGCCTGCGAATGGTGAGATTAGTTGGTATGTGTATTCGTAGATGCTTCCTTCTTTTGGTTGCCATGCTGTTAGTTCGGCGAAGCTTAACGCTGTGAATATGGAGATTATTGCTGCTATGAGCATGGAAACTATTAGCGCTGAACCGGCTAAGCCTGCAGCAATGCCTGTTACTACGAATATGCCTGCTCCGATGATCGCGCCGACACTTATGGCTGTAGCATCAAATAAGCCTAAAGTTGGCTTAAGCTGTGACTGTTCAGCGCTCTTTTCGCTCATTTTGACACCAATTCAAAAACTGTTCTAAAGACGTCATATTATTAAGTCTTAACGCATCAAACTCTTTAAACTAAAAATCAATAATACGCTTCTCTCTGCTCTCGGTGACTAGACCCCCCTTATATAGATTGAATGGGCAGTCGGACTGTAGCTTGCTGCTCTTAGGTTTTATAAGTAGGGTCGTACGATTCTGTTTTCTAGGGGGTGATAAGTGCATTGTATGAGGAATTAGCCAAAATAGTTGTTAGAGACTCATTGGGAATTAACTCAAGTGACGTCGTTACCATCACAACTTGGGACCACACAATAGATGTGGCTAATGCTATGGCAGTCGAATGCTTCAAACAAGGCGCAGACGCGATGATATGCCTCTGGACGGACGAGTACTACTATGCACTCCTTAAAGAACTATCAGAAGAAAGTCTACAAATTCCTTCAAAAGTATGCCAAGCATTCACCGAAGCAGAAACAGTAACGATCAACCTGTTTGGTCCAAAAAACCCCGAAGGCTTGAAAAAACTGTCTCCCTCAAAAGTCAATGCTTGGAGTGAAGGAGAAAGAAAGGCACATTATCCAAGAAACATAGAGAGAAAAATCAGAAACGTTAGTCTTCCATTAGCTCTATTAACCGCAGAGAGAGCTAAAGTCTATGGCTTCAACTTCGGAAAATGGAAAAAAGTAGCGAACAACGCTTTAACAATGGATCTGAAGAAAATAGCGAAAGTGGGACGTGGCATCGCAGCAATACTTGAGAAAGCCCACACCGTTCACCTGACAGCGCCAAATGGAACAAACCTCACTTTCGAGCTGGCCAAAAGACCAGTCCATGTCGACGATGGAATAATAGACAAAAAAGACATCGCAAAAAAGTCCCTTGACGCACAACTACCAGCCGGATCCGTGCTAACAACCATACTTGAAACCAGTGGAAACGGAAAAATAATCTTCGACCGACCACTGCAGAACATGGGCTTAAACGTATCAGGCATCAAATGGGGATTCAAAAAAGGAAAACTAACCTCGATGACAGCGAAGAAAAATCTGGAACCTATTTCCAAACAGTTCGAGAAAGCTTCAGGAGACAAAGACAAGATAGGCTATCTGCAAATAGGGTTAAACCCCAAAGCAGAGTACGGGTATCTGATGGACTACATCGTTGAAGGCGCCGTTCAAATAAGCATCGGAGACAACGAGTATATCGGCGGAAAGAACAGCTCATCATTTGGCATAGCTGCGACACTGAGCAAAGCAACACTTAAAATCGGTGGAAAAACAATAATCAAAAACGGGCGAATATCACTGCAATCAAAGCCTTAAGACCTCGCAATAGATAAATGCAACATACTCCATAGTTTTTCCAAATCATTTATATCACATTTTTCTCTTCTAACATTTCTTAACAGCGTGGAGAAATGTCAATTGACTGAAGGCTTCGAAAACGTCAAAAACCAAATCGGTTTTTGCGGAATCTGGTGCGGCAGTTGCCTTGGCGGCAACGACGCCATACAGGAACTAACAAGAAAATACGAGCAAATTGTCAAATGCAGTCAATCCACACTAGAAAAGTGGGCTCCTAAAGAGTTCAACTTCAACGATTTTATGAAAGGCCTCGCCTGCATAAAAGCCTTGCAACTGTGTCCAGGCTGCAAAAAGGGCGGCGGAAATCCAACGTGTGAAATCAGAATGTGTGCCTTAAAGAAAAACATGACCAACTGCAGCCAATGCGATGCACTTACAGAATGCAGAAATTTTGAATCAATGGAGCAAACCAATCCAAAAATAAGAGAAGAGCTAAGGAAAATGGAGAATGTCGACCAGAAAAAAGTCATCGAGAAGTGGATCAGCGAACTGAAGACAAAATGGCCTCATTGCGTATTACTCTGTGAAACAGTCAAAAAATAACGCTATTCAGCTAAAACCTTTTTATGTTGTTTTCTTTGGTTTCCCAATATTCTCTTGTTCTTAAATACTGAATTTTCGCCTTCAGAAGATCCATGTAAAAGTCGTCCTCTTTCGGATGCATTTTTCCCAGAATTCTAGAGGCTGTTTCTGGGCCTACACCTTTAACTTCTAACGCTACTATCGCCTTTTTGCCATAACTCAAAATCAAATCAGCCTTCCGCCTAGCCTGAGTCAACTCTTTAAGCTCCTCCTCAGATAGCTCCTTATCTTCGCGTCTCTTTTTCAAGAACTCAGCCAAACGCTTCACATCCTGAGTAAAATACATGAGTGTCAGAAGCCTAGAACCACACTTTCCGCATTCTGGTTGTTCCAACAAAGCTCTGACCTTCTCTTCTGCCGTCCATTCTCCACATTGCATGCACAATAGCCTAGCCGTTCTCGCTTCAATAGCCCTCTTCATCTTCTCAATATTGCTCAGCAAAACCTGTTCTGGGGCCATCAACTCTGAAACATCACTAAACTTCTCAAGAATATGATAAGCCAATGGCGTAGGCTTCTCAACACGATAAACCGTAGTAACCTTAACCTTCCCATCTCGAACATCACGCATGACCTGTTTAACCTTGTCCACATTCACCTTCTCAACCATAACCTCACGCAAAGTCTCATCATAAATCGGCGTATTCCCAAACTGATACGGCAGCCTCTCTTCTCTCTCAGGGCTCATGAATTTTCCACGAGGCAACGCCCCAAAACGTTGTGCAACAAACTTCATTTTGTAAGAAAAAGGAAACTTCGCCTCCATATACTCGTCAAAAGCCTTCTCTACCTCCTCCTCAGATAAGCCAAACATGGCTTTGCTGAGCGTTTCAAGCTCCTGTTGTCTTAGCTTATGCGTGGCTTCAATCAAAATCCTGTAGCCATCAGTCCACCAACCAATAATAATCTCAAGGTCAGAGAGTACTGAATCAAAAACCCCGCCCAACGTGCGATTCACGATCTCGCCAAAACAAGCATGCACAATCAAATACTTGTCAAAAGCCTCAACAACAACATGCCTATCTGTGGGCAATGGAGCACCTTGCTTAGCATGCTCCTCAACCTCCTTCGCGGCTTCAAGCAAATCTGCTTTGTTTATGGCCAATTCCTTTGCAGCCTTCTCCGCCGCAATTTCAACGTTGCCTGACTCTTTCAAAAAGCTCCAAAGCTTTTCACGCATTCGTCCTGTCTGCTGCGCCAGATCAAAGGGCACTGGAATCATCTCGCCATCCCAACCAGGAATGGCCGCCAGTGGGTCCTCAGAAGGTACAACATGAACTGTCCCAGTTTCCTCCTCGATCTGCACGATCCGCCAAACCTTGCCCTTCACTATCATGTTCCTACCTACCCGAGCGTGCAGTGCCATGAATTCGTCGCCCAGCATGCCAATTCTTCTGTCGGAAATCACGTTCACTATTGGGTAGCGTCTCTCGTCGGGAATCATGCTGAGATTTTCATAATAGTACGTTCTAGTCCTTCGTGCCTTTCTCAAAACCTTGCCTTCTTCATCAAACGTCAACTCGTTCAAGCTGTCTAAAAAGCCTATCACATCCAAAAGTTGCTTCTCAGTCAAAGCACGATAAGGATAAGCCCTACGTAGAATAGCTAATAATTCATCAAGTCTGATGGTTTCTTTGTCCATTAGCATCCCGACAACCTGATGAGCTAAAACATCCAGAGCAGCCTCATGAATCAGCACAGGCTCAATCTTGTTCTCATACGCGCTCTGCACGGCAGCAATACTCTCCAGCGTATCATCGGGATAAGCCGTCACGATGACGCCTTCAGAAAATCTGTCCAGTCTGTGACCGCTGCGGCCAACCCGCTGAACCAGACTAGTCACTTGCCTAGGCGAAAGATATTGCACAACCAAGTCAACATTGCCAATGTCAATGCCTAGCTCAAGTGTGCTTGTGCAAACAAGCGCCTTCAACTTTCCGGCTTTGAATTCGTCCTCAATTTGGGCACGCTCTTCTTTGGAGAGGCTGCCATGATGAACGGCAATATCCGAGCGTTGTAGCTGAGTGAACTTGTAACCCAGCATCTCTGCATTCTGCCTACTGTTCACGAAAATCAACGTTGACCTATGACTGTCAACAAGTTCAAGAATCCGCCTAATCCTTGCTGCTGCTTCAGGCGCAGTTCTAAGCTTTCCAGCGAAATCGTAATCCGCATCCATTGCAGCTGGAGTCTCCACCTTGTACCTGTAACCCTTAGGCAGCGAAGCCTGAACAATACCAATGTTTCTGCCTGTTCCAGCAACAAACCTTGCAACCTCATCAGGATTGCCGATCGTAGCCGATAAACCAATCCTCTGAAAATCTTTTCCGACGACCTCTCTGAGACGCTCCAAAGCAATCGTGAGCTGAACTCCTCGCTTGTCTCCGGCTAGCTCATGCACCTCGTCAATAACTACGTATCTTACTTGGGTCAAGTGTTGCCTCATCCGCGAACCCGAAAGAATAGCCTGCATAGTCTCAGGAGTCGTAACGAGCATCTGAGGCGGTGAAATCGCCTGCTTCCTTCTCAGCTTCATTTCTGTGTCGCCATGCCTAACCTCAACCGAGATGCCGAGCCTCTCAGCCCAGAAACCCAAGCGCTTCAACATGTCACGGTTCAAAGCCCTCAAAGGCGTAATGTAAACCACTAATATGCTCTTTTTCTCTTCTTGCTGGATTAGTTTGGAGAAAATTGGCAGAAGAACAGCCTCAGTTTTCCCGCTTCCTGTGGGCGCAATTAAAAGAACGTTTTCTCCTTCCAAGATAGGTGGAATAGCCATTATCTGAGGCAGAGTTGGCTCTATAAATCCTAACTCGACTAAAGCATCACGGATCGGTTTGGCAAGCAAGCCGAAAGCATCGAGGCTTAGAGATTTTTCTGGCATTTTTCGCCATACCAAAAATTATAATGTCACTGAGAGCTTTATCCTTTTACTTCAAGCCTAGTTGATAAGAAAGCTTGAGACCAGCGTCTTCTCGATATGGAATCGAAATTTTCTCCTTAAATTTTCCTTTGGCAAGTATTTTGTTGAACTCTTCAATTAATGGCTCTTTTCTAGAACAGAAAATCACTTCATTTCTCTCATTTGTCCAGACTGTCAATCCTCTGGTTTTTCCTTTATGAATGAGATGCAAGAACGTGTTTTCTTCGTCAATTTGTAACATGGCGATTGCGTTAGAACCTTGCAAAACACAGAAAAGTGTATACAAGGCGTCATTAATGTCGTCTATTTCATTTAGCAATTCTTCGAAATAATGCGGAATAACTTCGGAATCAATATGCTCAACCTTTTCAGACTCAAAAACATGTTCTTTACCAAGTTTTTCCCTAAGTTCTTTATAGTTTTCCACTTTGCCGTTATGAACCGAAACAATGGTTAAGTTTGGGTCAAGTTCAACAACGTAAGGTTGCGCGGTTTCCTTGAACTTTGCGGATTCCATGAACTCGAGGCTTGGCATTCGAACATGACCAACCAGAACAGACGCTTCATTAACCTTAGCATTGACAATTTTGGCTAATTGTCTCACTGGGGAATTGTTGATTTTTCCAACTTTTTCGAACAAAACAGTCCCATCGTTCAAAAAAATAGCTACGCCAGCACCGTAACCCCCAACTGGTCTAGGTTCTTGTGGATATTGATGAACTTCCAGTTTTTCGAGGAGTTTGAAAACTCCTATCAAAGGCGTGGGGTTTTTTAATGCAAAACCGAATATACCACACATCTGCATTTTTCCTCTCAATTTGAAATTAGCTCTATTCTCACGTAAAACTCTTTAGATATGGACAAATCAAGTTACAGTAAAAGTAAATATCTTGCAATGTTTAACTGTATAATTGGGACGATGAGGAAATCGAGGTACGTTGACGCTTTGCGAATGACTTCTTTTTCCGCTCCTGAGTCCACATAAACGTAAACTGCCTATGTCCATGACTCAACCAAACTCCATGAACACACACTTTTGGTTTTAGCCCAAATGTTTAGACGCGTTCTTTCAACCTCATTAAAATCAAAGCAACTACAATAATGATTGCACTAATACTTGCGGTAATAACGATGCTTTGCGTTTCAGCTTGTTTAACAATAATGCCCGCAAGAGCCCAAATAATGACAAGGCTGTAAGCAATGTCTCTTCTTTTGATAACAATTGTCAAATCGACTATTAAGGCGATGATTATCACTAAAATTGCCCATGTAACGGCGTCAATTCCCCAGCCATCCCAATTGATTGCAATGAGTGCAGCGGCTACATCAGCTATGGAGGCGATTGTAATCCAACCGAGATATACGCTGAAAGGCAGGTGTACGCACAGCCTTTCTTTCCGAGAAACTTTGGATCGCCCGATGTCAAGGCGCAGGTAAATAGCAATTAGCGACGCTAATAGCACAAACATTGGTAATACAGATAAAGTGATTTGTTCGTAATGCCAAAGAAATAGCCACGAAATGTTCATGACATTGCTCAATACGAAAAGGAAGCTAATTTTACGCAAGAATGGCTCTTCTTTTTGTTTGGGCAACGCTTGAAAAACGATAAAAACGAATAACAATGTGTAAATCACGCCCCATATCGAGAAAACGTATCCAGCTGGAGTAACCAAAGTCGGGTATGAATCAGATATCGCAGCCGTAGTCTTTCCATCTAACGGTAAAGCGTTAGCCAACAGATTGACTATAACAGTCGCAATGAAGGCGCTGGCATTTGCAATCTGGAGAAGAACCAGATTCTTCGAGCTTGACATGACAATAATTACATTGAATATAATGCATATATAAGATTTTAATGTGAGTCCTTTTCCTCGCACAACCCAAGTTAATTTATCGTAATTTCTTCAACATACCGTTAATTTATCGAAGTTACAATGATTAAGGAGGATTATTGCTTTTTCCGCTAAATATTCTGGAATAGAAAATCACAGCTAAGATTTTGTGAATAAAGAAAGAGAGAATGAGGATTTTTTATCTTTCTGTTGTTGATCCTGTGATGTACGCCCAGGCGCTCACTAAGACAAGTGTTAGACAAGCTCCAGCAAATCCTGAAACTAGAAATCTTATTTGAACGAGTTGTGGGAGTATCTCTAGAAGTGTTGGGATCACATAGTCAGCCGTCAGCTGGGCTATGATTCCTGCCATGAATCCTAATATTGCTACTAATCCGAAGACTTTAAACCTTTCATTCATTCTATTCACCTTTTGCTTTAGAATCAAATCTAGCCTCTTTTTAGTCTAACTTACACGTTTTTGTCTATTATCTCAAAACCAGCAACATTAGCTTTTAATTGGAAAATTAAAGCTTAAAACCGCTTTCACTCGGACATATAGCTCTACGTATATACACGCATATTTTCAACATATTAACAATGTATAAGATTGTTCTACGCAACCTCTCTTTTCGGAGGTATTAATTTGTCTGAAAGATTCGGTAAAAAATGGGAAAGCAGAAGAGAAGAGCAACCATTTACGGGCCGCATAAAGGAGGCTGTTAAGCCACCAGGTCCATTGAAGCCACGCTTAGACTTTGCTGTTAGACGCATCGAGCTGCAAACTCAAAAATTGGACCAAGCGACGGAAAGGTTTAGCCAGAGAGACAAAGCAATATTTGCAAGGATTGTTGACTCCTACACTAAGCATGACACTGCCCGCGCAAACGTTTTCGCCAACGAATTAGCAGAAATTCGAAAAATGGAAAAGCTAATTATGAACGCAAGACTTGCTCTTGAACAGATAGTATTAAGGTTACGAACTGTATCAGAACTTGGAGATGTAGTGACCACATTAGGACCAGCAGTGGGTGTATTAAGATCGGTCAGAGCTGGACTTGCAAGCGTCTTTCCTGAAGCAGAAAACGAACTTGGCGAAATAGGCAACCTGTTGAGCGGTATAATGATTGAAGCTGGACAAAGTTCGGGAATGACATTAAACTTTGACACTGTAAACGAAGATGCACAGAAAATTCTCACGGAAGCATCAACAGTTGCAGAACAGAGAATAAAAGAAAAGTTCCCAGAGCTGCCGCCAGGAATTCCTGCAATTCCAACAACTTCAGTAGGCGAAAAAGCATCTACCGAAACCTCGTAAAAACGGGGGAGAAAAAATGTCACAAAACTCCAACCTTTTTCTTTCTGTTGGAAAACAGATTAAGGATGAATACGGACGCGGATTAGGCAAAGTAGCATCTTTTGCTCTAACCCCAAGCGGGAAATTCGACGCCGTCTTCATAGAGCAAGGTGATGGAAAATTCTTAAAACGTTCTGTGGAACACCTTAAATTCGATGGTACAGATGTCACCCTAATCTCTAAGATTAAATCGCAGACGAATGTTTTCTGCGATCAAATTCCCCTCATTTGGCGTAAAGAGCAAGCCCTCAAAGAACTATCTGACAAGAAAAAAATCTCAAAAGAACTTTACGAAGAGCTACATGGCGATTTCGACGGGGCACTAAATCAACTGAAAAGTGAGGCTCAAAATCTCATAGAAGAAATGGATAAGGAGATTGCTAGGTGTGCTAATGAAATACGGGAGCTAAACTATGCTCTCGTACATCTTGAAATCGAACATGAAATAGGAAAAATCGATGACCAGTCTTATCACACAGCCTTTGCAATAATCCAAGAAAACCTCAAACGAGTCAACATGGAGAAAAGCGATCTTGAACTCACAAACAACAAACTTTCAAACATTTTATTGGGCGAAACACCGAAAATGGACGAACAAGAGAAAAATAAAGTAAAAGTAGAAGAACCATCAAAAGAATTCATTTCAGCTTCCAGTGCCCCAGAACTTCCGGAGCCACCCGTAGTAGTGTATGTGAAAGAAATCGGAAAAACCGGCATATAACTGCAACATGAAGTAGCGGACGGAGGGAAAAGCCATCAAAGGATTTCTTCACTCTGACCCTCCTCTCCGCGAAGTAATTGTCAATTCAATGCAAACACTAAAAATTCAACACAACAAACTTGAACAAGCAAGCTTCAGACTCAAGGAAAGAGACAGAATTCTTTTTCAAACGTGCATACACGCTCTAAATAATAAAAATAAGGAAAGAGCAGCAATCTGCGCAAACGAACTAGCAGAAGTTCGAAAGTTAATAAAATTTCTTTATAATGTAGAGCTTGCCATCGAACGTGTAATTCTTAGACTTGAAACAATAAAGGAATTAAGCGACATAGTTGTTGACCTTAAACCCGCCTTAAAACTTCTCCAAAGCATCTCACAACAATTATTTGAAGTATTACCCGATGTTTCCTCTGAACTAAGCAAAGTTAACGAAGCAATAAGCGAGACATTATACTCAACGAAGATAACAGCAGATGAATCGATAATACCTGTAAACAGAAAAACACCTGAAGGAGAAGAAATAATAAAAGAAGTCTCTGGCTTCCTTGAACGAAAACTTGCTGAAGAGCTCCCTGAACCGCCCGCTACTTTAGAAACTCCTGAAACCGAAAAAACTACACTAAAAGAGATGGTTGCCTTAGCAGCTAACTGTTCGCAAGCAATAGGCAACGAGACAGTCACAGAATCCGATAGAAATTCTTCTCAAACCCTCTTTTCTTTTAAGAAAGCTGAAATTCAGGAATTTTCCTTAACGGTTGAAAAACCATCATTAGAAGATGTACTTCTCGAATATGTTAAGAAAAGCAATGGAGAGATCGATCTAAAACGTTGTTCGGTTGATTTGAAAACCTCTTATGAGGAAATTGAGAAAACCCTTCAAAGTTTGGGGACGAAGGGAAAAATAAAAATTGAGTCAAAGGCGGGAGGATAGGAGATTAGAATTATGAGTGCTTCCCAAGAGCTCGAGAAAAATGCAACTAACTATGCGTTGGAAGCCGTCCGCCTAGATAAACAAGGCTCAAAAGGCATGGCAATAATGATGTATCAAAAAGCCATCGAAAGCCTCTTGAAACTCGTCCAGTTATATCCCGAATACAGCCTAAACAAAGTTTACATACAAAGAGCAATAGCCTACCAAGAAAGAATAAAGGCATTGCAAGGAGCAGTAATACCTGTTGAACCACAAAATGAAGCCAGAGATATTGAAGGGGCAAAAAGCACCGAAGGCGGAAAATCAAGCTACGAAGAATTAATACTTGCGGAAAAACCAAACGTAAAATGGGAAGAAGTTGTAGGGCTTGACAACGCCAAAAAAGCAGTAAAAGAAGCCATAGTCTATCCGGTTCAAAGACCGGACCTGTTCCCATTGGGATGGCCGAGGGGGATTCTTCTTTTCGGGCCTCCGGGGTGTGGAAAAACGTTGCTAGCTGCAGCGGTTGCTACGGAAATAGATGCAGGTTTTCTTTCTATTGACGCCGCGTCGATAATGTCTAAATGGTTAGGTGAGGCTGAACAAAATGTTGCTAAGCTTTTTGGTTCAGTTAGAAAATCTGCTCAAGAGGGAAAACCGGCTATAGTTTTCATCGACGAGTTAGACTCTCTCTTGGGGAAACATTCAAGTGAGGTTGGTGGAGAAGTTCGCGTCAGAAATCAGTTCTTAAAGGAGATGGACGGTATCGTAGATAAAGGTAAAAACCTTCATATTTACGTTATTGGAGCGACAAACAAGCCGTGGGACTTAGACTGGGCCTTTATAAGAAGGTTTCAAAAGAGGATTTTGGTGCCACTTCCAGACCATCATACTCGCTTGATGATGTTCAAACTCTACACAAG
>Ga0209725_1002071_pt1 | contig 11006 bp, 9 predicted proteins | sample I18A1metaG_FD_184145 | JGI IMG/M metagenome (GOLD analysis project Ga0209725, IMG submission 184145) | Lake sediment bacterial and archeal communities from Gulf of Boni, Indonesia to study Microbial Dark Matter (Phase II) - ​I18A1 metaG... | ecosystem: Environmental > Aquatic > Freshwater > Lake... | reverse complement strand
GTCCTGTATAATCTACTGTTTGTCAAATCGATAAACTCTGTTTATCGGTTAAGAAGATCCATATAAAGAGCAGAAAGTACGTAGCTGGAAGAGCAAGAACCATCAAACTATACAATACGATAAACAATTTTATGATAAAGAACGGTGACACAAAAAAGAACTTCGGGAATACTTTCCATGCCAAACTGAAGTCTAACTTGTCCAACGTGATCATTAATAGTTGCGAAATTGGAAATAGAAATAAAAATATTGGGATGAAGGAGCGAGGCGTAGACCAATAATATGCGCCTATTGATAGAAGGCTATAACCAAGAGCCATGGTTATGTGCTTGACCATCACTGCTTTCTTCTTGCCCATTCTGACAGCGAATGTTCTACAGTGATATTTGAGATCAATTTCATAATCTCCTACTGTATGATTGATTTCAAAGCTAACATAAGTTAGAAATATTCCAAGCAGTAGAGAACTTGTTACAGGGTCAAAATAATTGAACTCTGCTAATAGGATTAATGGTCCACCGCTCCATAGGACAAACGACGCCACAGCTGGAGCTAGGTAACTTTCTTTAAAGCGAATTTTCAGCCCGCTATATGCCAGCCAAAGAAATATGTATGCTACTGAAAGGAGTAATGCTGTTTTTGAAGTGTAAAATAGTATGAAAAGACCCAGAGAAATCAAAGTAGACATTGCAGAACAAGATAAAACTACTCTTGGGGATAGCTCCCCCTTAGTTATTGGATTTTTCTCTGCTGGATCCTTTTCTGCATCGCATACCGTATTATACATGAACCCCCCGGCCATTGCAAGAATGAAGGGACTTATCAGCAAGAACGATGATGTAGTCAAAAATCCTTTGCTTAACAAAAGGGCGAAGAATGGGAAAAAGGTTATCAAGTATCCGATATATGGGAAGACCTTCATCGATCGTTTTAAACTAGCTGCAAATTTAGCAATCTTGTAACATTCATTGATTCTTTTACTCATCTTATTTCGCCGCTACCAGCGGTCCTGTAAAGTGACCTTGTATACTGTTTGGAAGCAACTTTACCATAAGCCTCTATAGCTTCTCCCCTGCCATCGAGTGGTTCTTATTCACGCTCTCGACTCTTGACTAGAAACATCAGTAAAGCGATTAGGACAAACGGTACCATAGTCGCTATACCGATTAGAGCATATTCCTGATGTCCAATGGCCAACGCAATCGCAGCGTGTCTAAAGAGGTATATGGAGTATACTCCTACTATTGTATAGTGAATTTTTCTATTTATCCGATTCGTTTCGTGTTTTGTATATGACTCGTAGGTTCTGAATAGGAAAGTAGATACAGACGTAACTAGAAACCAACCAATGAAGTTGCTAATCGGTATGCCAAAATAAGGTCCACCATTTACCCAAATCCAGCCGCCGGTGGAGACACCGATTAAGTCGAGAATCATATCCAAATTCATAGCCGATAAACCGTCAATCGATGAAAGCAAGACAATCCCGCCTATATACCAACAAAACTTATCTGTTATTCTCGGTTTCTCGCCGCCAAAACCGGACAAGAACAGATTTGTCAAGCTATAACAAATATAGATTATGACCCCCCATGAAAGGGGGGTCTCAAAGGCCATTAACCCCAAAAGTGAGCGCATCGACTCACTGTAATAGTACTGCCCAAATATCCAACCGTATAAGGTTCCGAAAAGCTCAGAAAGAAATCCGATCATCATTGCAAGTGAGAAAAAAATCGCTGTTTTTCTTTTTCCAAGAGTCACCACCGAATGCAGAAGAACAAAAGCAACAGCGAGATAGAGGCTAAAACTACCGAACTTGTAGAGCAACTTAAAGAATACTCCCTCAATCGGGAAGCTCATACGCCATACCCAAACGAATTCACTTAACGAATACAATGCAAAGCTGAGCAGTACATATTTGGGAGCATCAGTGTCTCTCATGTTTAAGCATCTGTACCTCTTGTTGTAGCTCAAATTCCTTTTGTCAACAAAGCATATCTAGAACACTGGTCTTGGTTGATCCGTCATAGTTAAAGTCTGAAAAAGTCACATGGTTATCTGAGAATCTTGCTTTGAGTGAGCAATATTCATCGATATGTAAGTTTTTCAAAGCCCCTTTCTTTTTCCATGACACATTGTAGAATTTTGAGACATCATATCGTTTCAGCAACGAGCTATCGCCCAGAAAAAAATGCGGACCGCGACTTTATAATAGTGTCGACAAGGGTGCTCACGCGTGTGAAATAAGGATCTCTGTGGCGGTGATCTCATCGGAAGGAGAAGACTTGCGTAGACTACTAGATGGGCAACTGCGTCAACAGGCAAAGATCAAATTCGAGATAGTCATAAGATCTCACATGAGGTTCCTGATGAACTGGTAAGAGACTTACGCGTGAAAGTCTTCTGCGAACCAGGTGCGATAGAAGAGCCATCAGATGATCGAGGGCTGGAAAGCCTCACCGCAAGCATAAGAAACGGCGGTGAAGTTGAAAGCTAGAGTTAAGATAGAGTACGTTGGAGATGCCACAGTAAATCTTCATCCTATAACCCGTTTGAACATTTGAGCCGCGCAAGTGAACCGCCCACTCGACATTACATCACTCGAACCGCAACATGCAACATACGATCCACCGCGGAGCCTCTAAGTGGATAAGTTTCCGATGAAGAGGTCTCAAAGATGTGGCCTGTATCAAAACTGGATGCATCTCCTTGCAAACTCCTCGTCAAGCCGTCGCACTCTTCCTTTTCAAAGATATCGAATTCTACTCCTTCTTGGCCTAGTAAATAGCCTAATATCAAACCTGTTAAGCCAGCGCTAAGGATTGTAATTTTCATACATCTTTCACATTTATGCACTTAGTAATGTATGATAAAGAAAGATTCAGGAAAGAACTTTTAGATAATCAGTATCGCTTGGAAAACAAGCTATGGACATAGGTCAATATATTTTTGTGGAAAAATAATATGGCTACGCGTATGCCCCAAGACCTTGAAAACTCTTACTCCGTCAGGCCACATAGCGAAGTTAATTCTTATCCATCTTCTTCTTAGGACATTCACCTTCCAAGCAATCTACATCAAGGGCTTAGTAGCAAGAATTGTCACGCAATCGAGACTAGCAAGAGTCCAGAACACTTGAATTCGTTTCAGGAATGAGTGGAATTTCTCTAAGACTATTTTCACATGAGTCGGCACCAGTAAAATGGGGAGTATTCTTGCGTTGGGATTGAAGAGAATTGACCTACAGTATAGCCCAGCGTAGGCTAGGAACCAAGTTAACTCGGCATATGTATACTCCTTAAGGTGGAGTGGGATATTGTGGCAACTCAGTCTGTTCGGTGTCGATATTAGGTAGTAACCGCCACGTCTTAGAATCCTATTAACCTGAATCAGATGAGGCATCAAGTCTTTGGGATGTAAGTGCTCGATGAGGTCTATACTTATCACAACGTCGAAATGTTCGTCTGGGAAACCTAGATTAGTAGCCGACATACATTTGAACCGTACGTCAGTGATATTGACCCTTCGTTTGTTCTCTTCAGCGAAGCCCAATACTGTAGGCGAGACGTCTATCCCGGTAACCTCATTGCCTAGCAAAGCGAGGATTATAGATAAAGCTCCGTCGCCGCAACCGATATCTAAAACTTTCTTCGACTGGCCTATGATCTTGCATATCGCACTTGATTTAAGAAACTTTAGCTTCTTTTCAAGAGATTTGATGTATATGCCATCTCGAGTTCCGGAGGCATTTTTGATAGCCCATTTATGTATACGTTCATAACACTCACGATAGATTTCCTCCCTTTGCTGATCTTCAACGGCAATAAGCATAGACCGTAACTCCCTCTCCATCATCCTTTCCTCTTCAAGAAAGACCTTGGAGCCAAGCACGTCCTCAAGCAGTGCTCCGTCATCTGTGCGATACGGTCGAAGCAGATTAGAAAACCTCTTGATTGTATCTATCATCAGATACACGCCCTTCTAGCGCATATTTTGAAGAACTTTAAGGTTTGAGGTAGAACTTAACTATCATCCTCGAGTCTTGTTCAGATCGAAAGTGTTAAGGATCTTTCATTTCAACAATACTAATCAGATTAGGTTGACGCACATGATTAGCGTTGGAGTAGTCGGCCTAGGCAGAACGGGGATGCTATATCTCAGAAATGTTAGTTTCATCGATGGCGTCTCGGTTGAGGCTGTAGCTGACAAGTCTGAGAAGGAGCTTACTAACGCCAGTTATCTAGGTGTAAATAATGTCTTTTTTGATTCCGTGGATATGATTGGTTATTCTTCCCTAGACGCCGACTTTGTGGATCTGGCCGACTTTCTTTACGAAAGACGACCATGAGGCTTGTGTGATACGTGTTATGAGGGTTTTGTTCATATCTGGTCGAGAGGCTGCGTATCAAAGAAATAGGGTGATACTGAAAGGGTTGAGGAAGAATGGGGTTGAGGTAGATGAATGTACATCACTTTCAAGTTCATACTTGCTCAGGTATCCTGAAGTTCTACTGAAGTTCTTGAGAAGAAGGAGTTATGACTTGCTTTTCGTCGGGTTCTTCGGTCAGCCGCTGGTTCCGCTACTAAGAAGATTTGTGAGGAAACCAGTATTGTTCGATGCGTTTCTTTCGGCCTATGACACGATGTGCTTCGACAGAAAGACGATCCAACCCCATTCGGTTGCCGGGCGTATGTTGTCTTGGTTAGATAAACGATCTTGCGAACTGGCTGATACCGTTCTTCTGGACACGAATAGTCATATCGATTTTTTCGTTGAAGCATTCAAATTGGACAGGTCAAAATTTGAAAGAGTCTTTGTGGGGGCTGATGAAGACGTATTCTTCCCCAGAACGTCGGAGGAACATGAGGGATTTCTGGTATTGTACTATGGAACATTTCTTCCCTTGCAGGGTATTGAGTATATAGTGGAAGCAGCAAAGTTGTTGGAGTCTTATGAAGACATGAGATTCAAGATAATAGGGAAAGGGATGACCTATGCCAGAATCATGCGTCTAGCTGAGAAACTGGGCGTTGAAAATATTCGGTTTGTTGATTGGGTTCCATACAAGGTCCTGCCGAGCGAAATCGCAGAGGCAGACATATGTCTTGGAGGGCACTTCTCCGCATTTCCAAAGGCATTTAGAGTTATACCTGAAAAAGTCTTCCAAATGATTGCTATGAAAAAGCCTGTTATCTTAGGAAATGGTCCAGGGAATAAAGAATTGTTTGAGCACAAGAGAAACGCGTTTTTCTGTGAAACAGCCAATCCGGAAGCCATAGCTGACGCGATTGCCCGTCTGAAAAGTGATCCTTCTCTCAGGGAAAGAATAGGCGAGAACGGATACAGGACTTTTAGGCAGAAGTGTACTCCTGATATTATCGGCCGCGAAATTAGAGACATCGCTGGAAGTCTTTTAGAGTAAGCGCTTATGGGATGGTACTGAACAGGACGGTCCCAAGACCGCTATGTTCAGAGGAAGTGGTGGAATGTGCGAGATGGCTAATCTCTGTGCGTCGGCTGACGTTACCGTGGAGTTTAAGATCGCTCTGTTAGCGATCGGACAAGGTAGACATTCGTGAACAAACGTATAAGCCAAGGAATCGCAAGAGAAATAATCAAACTTGCCCTAAGACGAGTTTGAACAGGCGCCAGCGTGGGAATAGGATGACTCGGACAACCGAAGTAGTTGAGAGAGCAGATCCTAAGGTTTCCGTAATAATTGTAAACTGGAACGGAAAGGTTTACTTGAAAGACTGCCTAACGTCGGTTCTCAGCCAAACCTACCCCAACTATGAGGTCATTCTTGTCGACAATGGTTCGACAGACGGCTCTGTCTCGCTCATCAAGGAGAGCTTTCCAGAAATTCGGTTAATAAGACTAGACAGAAATTATGGCTTTGCCAAGGCAAATAATATCGGGATCGAAGAAGCCTTGGAGGATAAACTTACAGAATACGTCGCGCTGTTGAATAACGACGCGTACGTCGATAGAAGGTGGCTGGAAGAACTTGTTACATGTGCAGAGAAAAGCGAAAATGTTGGAATGGTTGCATCAAAGATACTCTTTGCAGGACTCAACACGATAAACTCTGTCGGAACAATCGTATTGAAGGATGGTTCAGCGGCACATCTTGGAGGCAAGGAGACGGACCGAGGACAATATGATTTGATTAAGGAAACGTTCGCCCCTTGCGCAGCCGCAGCTCTCTACGCTAGAAGAATGCTAGAGGACATTGGATCTTTTGACGAGGATTTCTTCGCGTATATGGAAGACGTTGATCTAGGGTGGCGTGCGCGTTTGGCGGGATGGAAGTGCACTTTGGCTCCCAACGCCCGTGCATATCATAAACATTCCGCTACAAGCAAAAAACATTCTGAATTCAAGATATATCAAATCGAAAGGAACAGAGTATATCTAGTTATGTACACATTCCGCGAATCCGTGCGCACAGAGGTCTCAAGATACTTTGAAAATGTTCCCATCTCGCGGATAATGAGGGCCCTACTGAAGGCTTGGTTCGACGCATTGCTCAGTCTTAAGAAATGTGTCAGAAAGAGAAAAATAATTCAGTCACGGAAAAGAGTATCAACGAAGGCTATTGACAAATGGTTCCTAACATTTTCCAAACCGATCCATGAGGTCGCCTCTAGATAAGGGACTTAAAGCCTCACGGAAAACACCTATCACAATGACTTTTATGTGTGCGTCGAATTGAGTTTTCTCGTCGGGGGAGAAGATGGATCTTTCGATCTGGCTGAAGGCGACAGTTGGCTTACCATTGATATTCTTAGTTCCCGGACTGATAATCATTAATTCTACAAGATTTCCCACAAAAATCAAGGATTTGTCCTTTCTAGAGCGCCTCCTGTTGGAAATTTTAGTGAGCGTAGTGACTGCGGGATGGGTTGGCCTAACGTTAGCTGAAATTGGACGCTTCTCGTTTATAACGCTGTCTGGGGTACTACTAGTCTTAAGCGTAATTGCGATGTGGATATTCCGACCGAAGCTGAAGATGCCATCGCGTTTTACGGTGCGCTTCGAACAAATCTTCATTGTTGCGCTGGTAATCCTTGCAGCTGCACTTTTCTTTCACCCATCTCAAGAGATTACGGGCCGCCACGACATAGGAGTGTACATAGCCACCGGGGTTAACATAGCCAGAACAGGTTCGATAACGATCAATGATGATTTACTTAGGGAGGTTCCCGAGGCATTGAAGTCGAGCATATACCTTATCTTCGATCGTTATCCCGAAAACCAAAGAGGTGCGTATTCCGACGGGATGCTCTTCCCGGATTTTTCGATCGTAGACAAGTCTGCTGGAGTCGTCGTTCCCTTTCAACCTCCACTACAACAGATATGGGTGGGCATGTTCTTTTCTATGTTCGGACTTGAGGGTAGCCTTTATGCCAACACCATATTCGGACTCTTGAGCCTTCTGTTTGTATTTATGCTGACCAAACTCATCTTTGACTCCAGAGTAGCCACCATTGCTTCGACACTTCTCAGTGTGAATTTCTTACAAGTGTTCTTTTCACAATACTCAAGCCCCGAAATTGTATTTCAATTTCTATTTTTTTCCGGAATAGCCGCTATTGTGTTATTCATTAGGACAAGGGATGCTATACTTGGCGTTGTCTCAGCGATGGCTCTAGGAGAACTGCTATTCACGAGAATAGATGCGCTGTTGTTGGTTCTGATGCTGCCATTACTTTCTCTATACATGCAGACAAGTGGCATATCGCGTAGACGCTATTCTTACTTTGGCATCTCTTTTCTAGCGTTGTCGTTGCAATTTCTGACACACGTAAACCAGTTCTTGAGACCATACCTGTTTAGTGTGTTTAGTCAGACACTAATCGTGTACCAAGTTGACATGGATCCGGTACTCGTGGGCTTTTCATTCTCTTTTCTCATCTTAGCGGCAAATGCTCTTTCATTCTGCTTTGTAAGTGCCAAGAGAATAGGTCGGTTTTGTTTGTCGCTTAAAAGAACAATTCCCGTATGTCTAACTATTCTATTCGTCGCTACGATTTGTTACTATTTGTTAACATCTCCAACAAATGCGCCATTTGAAGGTGCTAAGCAGTTTGTTCTCATTTGGCGTGGAGATGCGGATCCGCTATTTGCACTAGCTTGGTTCATGACGCCTTTGGGAGTGACATTGGCTTTATTGGGTATAGTGCTAGCTCTTTACAATCCTCACAAAGAACGCTATCTATTTCTAGCCCTTGTCGCGCCATTTCTCGTTGTCTATTTGTATACGTTGCCTGTTAACCCAGCATTTCCTTGGGCGATGAGGAGGCTGATCACCGTCGTGGTACCTTCGATCGTCATCTTCTGCTCGTATGCTATCGTCAAGATCAAAGAGTGGTCAATTCACTTGAGGCTGGCGAAAATCGCGCCTACCGCGTTCTTGTTAGTCTTGATAGTCTCTTCGGCTAGTATGGACAGAACGCTATTAACTCCTCAATTTGAAGATTTTATCCCTCAGACAAGCCAAATAGCATCTTACTTTGACCAAAATTCGATCGTTCTCGATGCGAACAGATATACTGACACAACTATTTCTTTACCACTAAAGTTCATATATGGGGTCAATGCGACATATGTTTGGACAGACTCGCCTGATCCCGCAGAATTCGTAGAGATTATACGCATATGGAATCGCGAGGGAAAGGCAGTATATCTGATGGTCTATCCGCAGTCACGATACGCACGCTTGCAAGATCAATTTTCGCCTTATATAGAATTCGAATATGTGAAGACATTTTTGTTAAATGTCTCAAAGCTAGAATGGGAATGGTATAGTTTTTCGAACAAGCGCTCGATACATTCTTATGAAGTTAAAATTTACAAACTGACGGCCCGCGATGCAGCCTTGACAGAAATACGTACCTCCGATGAGCTGGGTGTAGCTTCGGTTTGTTTTGATTTCACTCGTCGAGTCAAACAACTTTCTGAATTGGGCTGCTAGACCTCTCAGATATGGGTCTTGAGTCTGCCAAGCTTTCTGGAACTCTGGCTTGCTTCTAACTTCATTTTCGTACGCGCCTCTTTTCCATAGCATTCTTAAGCGCAAGATAGTCTCCGAGACTGTAGGTCCTGACCCAATCTACCCAACCGCATCCTGTTGTGCTTCCGTTTACAAGGCGTTCTTTCAACGTTGATGGCACCAGCCTAATTAGGTCTGTATTTAGCTTGAACAAAAGGATTGGGCCTCCATGCAAAAGCAGCCTGTATTCTGAATAGACATAGCTCAAGATTATCAAATGCAAATTTCTCAGTATGATCGCCAGTGGATAGTGTCTGAGCAGTATCTTTGCTCGGCCACGGCTCGCATAGAACCGTTTTAACAGAGTCACGTTAGCCGTTAGCTTCTTAGTCGATCTAGAAAACTTATGGTAGACAACCGATCGATGCGTATAGTAGATCCTGTATCCCAGTCGCCTTACTCGTATGTTGAAATCAAATTCTTCATAGTAAAGGAAGAAAAATGGGTCGAAAAGATACGTCTTGTCCAGTATTTCTCTGCGGAAGAGCATACAACAAGCAGTTATCATGGGTACTTCTTCTAGTGTATAACGTCCCTTGTCCTTTTCGAGATGGCCTCTTGACCGACAAGAACCAATATTTGTGTACAAGGAGCCTGCGCTGTCCAGAATGCTCGATCCATACATGTAGATCTTCGGTCCGACGATGCCAATTTGAGGATCACTCTCTGCAACGTTGACAAGCTCCGTCAGAAACTTCGAATCAACGACAACGTCATTATTCAGCAGTAGGATATAGTCTGGGTCCGTCCTGATGAGCGCCTCTTGGACCGCAATGTTATTTCCCTGAGCGAAACCATGGTTCTTCTCACATCTGACTAAGTAAACGAAATTTCTGAAACGTTCTTCTATTGACTTAGCATCGTCTCCTTCAGACCCATTGTCAAGGACTATCACGTCATAGTTGGGATAGTCTATTCTTTTTAAGGATCCCAGACACTCAAGTGTGTCCTCTAGACCGTTCCAGTTAAGCACAACAATAGACACCTTGGGGTATTTTGCTGTTCCTTCGGCCGTTATGAACCTACTTTGCATCAGATATCTCATCATGACGAATGATGTCTCGTTTATTTTATCCTTTTCGGAAGGTGACTTCGATTCAACATTGAGGTTTTTCTTTCGTCTTGTCTATGACAAGATCATTGTTCTCTCTTCAAGAGTTCTCAGCCGCTTCCATCGAATCACGGCCAAAGTGTAGAGCCACTAGATGAAAATGATATGAAGATAGCCTCAAAATTTATAGTTACCAAGTAACAATTACAGATAACGGCTTGAGTGGCGAGTTCAGGGAAGAATCTATGAACGCACCGTCTCTTTCTTGTGACAATAACCGATGAGATTCTTCGTAAAATTCCTTTGAAAATTATAGTAAAGCGTTCATGAACATTATTCCAGTCTCCTCTTGAAGACGGGCTAGTGATTTGCGAATCGAAAGACTGCTATTAGACCTTATCCTTTAGTCTTACTTTCCTTAAACAACGAAATCGACAGGACGATGATCAATGCTCCGCCCAGAAGTGATATTAGATTTGACAGCCAACCTAGACCTTTAAGGCTGTACCAGATTACGACAGAGCCGGCGATCCCTGCGGCGAATGCAATCGCATAATCCCTCCTAGTCTTAGCAATCTTCGAAGGCTCAGGTTTCTCTTCTCTTCTTGTAAGAAGAATTGTTAACACACCGAACACTATCACAGCGATCAATGTGTAATTCATTCCCACATAAGGCTCAATCGACTTGGGCCAAATCGTCTCGACGAGTAGCAATAAAAGATATGTGACCAATAGGATCTCGAACGAGAGGCCTAAACCGGTTCTAATGATTTTCTCAACTGGGAGACGACGAATAAATCTAGCGTATGAAAACGAGCCGACAACTGCGGAGACTAAAGCGATAGCCATTATGAAGGGAATTACGTAGTCTATCCTCCAAACAGCAACAACTCTATGGG
>Ga0209725_1002070_pt1 | contig 11017 bp, 10 predicted proteins | sample I18A1metaG_FD_184145 | JGI IMG/M metagenome (GOLD analysis project Ga0209725, IMG submission 184145) | Lake sediment bacterial and archeal communities from Gulf of Boni, Indonesia to study Microbial Dark Matter (Phase II) - ​I18A1 metaG... | ecosystem: Environmental > Aquatic > Freshwater > Lake... | reverse complement strand
CCGGGCGTCCCGCTGGCCCGTACACTGTGAAATATCGGAGCACGATGACATCCAGATCGTAGAGGCGATGATAGCTGTGACACAAGGTCTCGGCGGCCTTCTTGGAGGCGGCGTAAGGCGAGAGGGGACAGTCTGTGGGTTGGTCCTCACGAAATGGTCCTTTGCTCTCTCCATAAACGCCCGAGGTCGAGGCCAGAATGAACTTCGGACCTTCTAGTCGACAGCCCTCCAACAAGTTGAGTGTTCCAATCAAGTTCGCTTCGTAGTAAGCCCAGGGGTCTTGCACGCTCTGACGTACCCCCGCGCGGGCTGCCAGGTTGACTACGGCTTCGAAGGAGGCTTCACGCTTCCACAACGAGGCTACATGGGATCGACTCGCGATGTCCATATGATGGAAACGAAAATTCGGCTTTGAATGATCTTGAAGTTGCCTTAGCCGCCACTCCTTGAGCCTTGCATCGTAGGCGTCGTTTAAGTTGTCTATGCCCACGACTTCTTGGTTTTCGCGCAGGAGCAGTTCACACGTTTTCCAACCAATGAAGCCCGCACATCCCGTAACTAGGATCTTCATGCAAGACCCGGCCTCCTATTTGCAGCAGATCTAGGCAATATGCAATACGTAGAATCAGCAGAGACACCAACTAAACCAGGGTATTCATTGTGTCGTCTCCATCAAGGCCTGCCAATAAAGATGTTTCATCTCGTCTATGTCAAGTCTGCGTCTCGTTTGGGGGTCATGCAAGAGTTCCCGCAAGTCCCGCACTCTCACAATGTCTTGCGCATCTGACAAGTACGCCTCAATGATTCGTCGATAAGCTGGTGGAAAATCAAACAATGGGAACAGGACATAGGCGGGATCTCCACAATATGCCGCCACCTTGCAGGCTGTGGACTTTATTGAGATGACCTTGCTGTAGCTATTCCGAATGCATAGTTCTTCGAATGGGATATCGGCGGGCATCACCTCAAAGCCCGTTATGAACGGTTTGACACTTTCAAGGTTCGTTAGACGCTCTCTCGGCCTAAACAGAAGGCGGTGTTTCGAGAATTTCTCGCGCACAAACTCAAAGACGTGTGCGTACAAGGACCGATCCTTGCTGCTCCAACCCTTGTAGAGCGGGGTGCGCTCTCCCACGACAACGATTGTTGGCCTGGTATCCTTCTCACTCTCAAGATCGTAGTAGTGCCTGAGCGCCACAAAGGGTGGCGGCAACCGAAACTGGTTCCCCCGTCGACCATGGCCCCAGTCAGTGATGCAAATGGTTCGGTCGTATGGATCCTTAGTCAACCAATAGGAGAATCCATGCGCCATCTCATCATGCCAGCGAAATTCCATGGTCGAAATGCCGAATGCTCGATTGAACAGGTTGGCATAGAGCGAACGGAGTGGTCTTCGGACTCTAAAGAGGCGTTCCACTTCCTGATCTGCCATGCGAAATGCGACCAGGCGTGCCCGCCCTTTCATGCGGCGGCAGAAGATGTTGGCAAAATGACCGCGAAAGGAAGAAATACACACAATATCGACATCAAAGTCAAGCCGATTGAGTTCGCACCTGAACCTCAAACTCCTACGGAATTCCTGCAAGAACCTTAGGCTCTTGAAGGTCTCCAAAGTTGGCTCGACAGAGAGAATCGGAAAATCCATGGCTAGTATCTGACTGTAGAGTTGCAGTAGTTCGGAAGGAGCGCTCTTAACGAGGCTCGATTCTATCATCAACTGCAGATCTGTCTCGGGATGAGCCTGCTTCAGGAGATACCCCACAGATGACAAATAGTACAGCTCGAACCTGGTATTGACAACCATTAGGACTTTCATCGGTCCTTCCCACGCTCTTGCATGAGGCTTTCAGCTAGTAAGATGTCTAGTTCCGAATCGATATCCAAAGATTCTGGCCATCCCATGATGTAGGGCACTATCCTATGACCGTACAAGGTGCCGCTTCGTTCTATGACTTCGCAGCGTGTCACTAACACGGCGGGCCCATTCCTCGCGTAGACCTTTGGCTTCTCCTGACGTCGTAGTATCCTGAAGCCCTCTCCCGGCAGATAAGGGGCAAGTTGACCGCCCTCTATCCTCAACAGCGAAACCGGATTGTATTGATGAGGAACTTCCACAACGCTCACAACAGAATCTGCCTTCGTCTCTAGAAGCAGTTCGATGGCCTCGTCGATGTGCCGCTCCCGACGCAGAGGAGAAGTAGGCTGCAAAAGCACGACCAAGTGTGGCTGGTAGCCTTCGTTATGCTTCAACCATCCTAGCGCGTGCCGAACAACGTCAAACATGGGGGTGTCATCCAACGCCAGTTCCGGAGGGCGCATGAAGGGAACATCCGCTCCAAGCTTACGACCTATTGCGGCAATCTCTTCATCGTCAGTTGATAGCAGAACGCGGGTTATCCATCTACTTGCGCGGGCAACTGTGCAAGTGTAAGCGATAAGCGGCTTTCCTGCCAATGGGGTAACGTTCTTCCGATGAATGCTCTTAGATCCGCCACGGCCCGGAATCAGACCTAGTATCTGCATATGACGTTCAGTAGCTGATTCGCTTCTGAATCCTAAGAGGAAGTCTTGCAAGAATATCCGCAATACGCTCACCAGCATGCCCATCCCCGTATATCGCGTCTGATGGGAAACGGCCGTTTTGCAACTGCCGTGTGATTGCCTCCTCGATCTCCTTACGATCGTACCCCGCGTCGATGATGTTTCTCCCACGATCCCTACCCGTCTGGCGGGTACCGATGTTCACGGCCGGTAGACCTAGGAATGCCCCTTCTCGAATGGCAGCACTAGAGTTGCCAACCATACAGGCACAGCGCGTCATCAGATACAGGAAAACTTCAGGAGCAAAATTCTTGTAGAAACGAATTGAATCGTCTCGATGGTGTTCCCGGTACTTGCGGATTCCTCGAGCGATGTCTTCTGAACCTGCATCGGCGTTCGGCCAGAGCATGATCGCCGGCATCTTGAGTTCGCGCAGAGCCATAAGCGTTTCATTGATCTGCTTCTCTCCTTCCCCATATTCACTGGTGACTGGGTACTGGGCCACCAGCAGGAATGAATCATCAACAGAGACGGCCGCGCCCACCCCTTCCTTGCTTACGCATGTTCGCGCCTTTTCCAGCAATCGGTCACCGTTGCGCGCCACCTGAGCCGCCAAGTCAATGCGGGGGCAACCCACTCGAAACACGTATTGAGGATCCTCGCCCATACGGATGATGCGCTCGGCGGCCTTCTCACTTGCAGGAAAGTGAATGTGTGCCAGCTTAGTGACGGCGTGGCGGACACTCTCATCTACACTTCCGCTGACCTCTCCGCCCATAGTGTGCGCGAGAGGAATGTTAGTGTAAACTGCTGCAATCGCGGTACTCATCGTCTCAAAGCGGTCACCCACTGTAACGACTACATCGGGTCGCAGGTACTCAAATATGGTTGGCAGTTCGAGCAATCCAAGGCCGGTGGACTTGGCCATGGTCACGGGCGTCTCCCCTTCAATCAGCATATGAACTTCGGCACTTGGCTGAAAGCCGTCGGCTTTGACTATGTCCACCACGGAGCCGTAGCGATCCAGCAACGCTGAGGCTCCAGCGACAACCTGCAAGTTCAAATCACTGCGCGCCGTGACAGCTTGCATCACGGACTTGACGCTGCTGTAGTTGGCTCGTGAACCGACGACGACACAGACCTTTCTCATCTTCAGCTCCCCTGTTGTCGCCCGATAAACCCAATGGACTCACTTACTCCGTTCTCCTTTAGAATGCTGCGGTATTCAGCATCAACATTCCGTATCCACTCATTGATTCGGTCACTGACACTACTCGACTTGTTGCTTTCTTGAACCAGCAATTGCACAGCCATCGCAATCTCTGCGGACGGTTGAGGTTTGCCTGTCAGAACCCAGTTTACATGGTTTAGAAAACCGTACCTCTGCACAGGAACAGTTTCTCCCTCAAACCCCGCCCTACGCATGAGCAGCCGTAACGTAGAGGGCGAGAAGTTGAACAAATGAGGCTCACGGTACCAAAAGTCCGCATACGACTCGATCTTGTACACAGAAAGCAAGGCATCATCGACACTTGGTACTTCAACGTATAGTGCGCCAGACTGTTTGAGATAGCGACGTATTGTTTTTAGGAAAGACAGCGGGTCCGCAAGATGCTCAAGAGTATGGAAAACGGTCACAAGGTCGAAGTATTCCTGCGGAAGGTCTGTCTCCTCTATTGGCCTCGTATACACACGAAAGCCCAGTCTTTCCCTGACAAACCGCGCATTGTCATGATTGAACTCAATGCCCACGCACTTACCAACAAAGGATGCGATGGCTTGAAGGAAATGCCCCGGCCCACATCCCACATCCAAGATGACAGCATTCTTGCTAGGCATGTAGGGTTTGAGGCGTTCAACCCTCTCCGCCTGATGGGGAAAGTAGATGTCGAATAGGGTCTGCGAATCTACGAACTCATTAGTTCTCGGCGAATGCTTACTCCGATATTCTTTACGATAGTAGCCTTGCAGATCCTTCTCGGCAGGTTCGAGATAGTTCAGTCCACAATCGAGGCAATGCAGTACGTTTCTCTTAATACCATGGCGCAGACGATTGCGCACGACCTCCAACTTGCCGGAACCGCACATGTAACAGTTCATGCTGCTCTCAGCCTGCCCAGATATCACTAGTCAACATGCGACGCAATAAGGGATACGAAGGTTGTCTCTTCGACATACCCCTCACGACATCACGTCGTCGCGTTGCAAGAGTGTATCTTTGCGAATATCGCGAGCAGCTCGTTTTCCTATCACATCAGGTAGCGCTCGTGGTGGCAGCCCTGTGCCCGGCTTTTTGGTGGTGAGCATAGGAGGTGTGATAGTCGCGCCAGCGGGAATGTCTATCGCTGCCACAATGCTTTTCTCAAAGATCGCCTTCAGATGCCCGAGTTTCTCGGCGGCGTCGTCCTTGTTGACCGGACTACTTAGGATCCTTTCGATTGCCCTTATGCCTTGCACAAGTTCGGCCAGTTCCGGCGGCTCAAGCGAGTGGCGAGCGTCGGTTCCATACATCCTACGGCTCAGTGTGAAATGTTTCTCAATAACCGCTGCTCCTAGTGTGACAGCCGCGAAGGCAGCATAGTTGGTTAGGGTGTGGTCTGAGAGCCCAACGGGCAGTTTGTATCGCTCTTTCATGGCGAGCATAGCGTTCAATCCCACGCGTTCGTATGAACAGGGATACTCGGACGTGCATTGAAGTAGAGTCAACCTATCGTGATGCTTGCGAATCGTATTCACGGCTTCGTCAAGTTCCCTCCACGAGCTCATGCCGGACGAAAGCAGGACAGGTTTCTTCGTTTTTGCGACGGCTTCGAGCAACGGCAGATTCGTGACCTCACCAGACGGGATCTTGTATTGGGTCACTCCGATTTCTTCAAGCAACTGGACAGCCTCAATCGAGAAAGCTGACGACAGAAACACGACACCACGATGCTCGGCATGATGCTTCAGCTTCAGCCATTGCTGTTTCGTGAAAGCTGTTCTCTTGAAGTATTCAAGACGTGATTCTTCCTGAAAATAGGGGGGAGGTGGGGCACTAGGCAAGGTTTCGGCCTCAGCGACATGTGTCTGAAATTTCACCGCGTCCACACCACACTCCGAGGCGGCATCAATCAAGCATTTGGCATTGCCGAAGCTGCCGTCGTGAGTTGAGCCTATTTCGGCGAGGATGAAGGTCCTTGAGGGCTGATATGCCATCTCTGATCGCTCCGTTGCAGTGGGTCAAGCTAGGAGAATGTCGTCGCCAAGGTCGCTGGGAAAGAGCATAGAGTCTTTGTGGTGAATGTAGATTGGATCGCCGTAGTCGACTTTGCGCAGAGAGAAACGGGCCGCAACTTGACCTGCCGCCTTGTCGTTTTCTTCCCTTTCCGTGTCATCAATGGCACAGATGCTCTGAGATGATATTAGGGAGAGCGGCATGGCATACTCAAAGTTCGCGAAGAAACTGCTGATTGTGACAGGGCTCAAGTGCCCGAATGATGCGCGCAAGATAGCTTCATGCTGCTGGCGCAGTGTACCTCTGCTTGAGCTACTCGTCAGATGGTTCCTGAATGGCAGCCTTGCCCTCATGACGTGTTGTCACATGCTCCCAAATTTGTTCAAGAAGGATCTTGCCATCTTGGATTGCTGGGTAACGTCCACTTCCGTAATAGTCTCTTGCTTCTATCCGAATTCTTGCTGCGTCCCTAATCCAGTCGGCTATCACACCGTTTACTGTCACAAAAATTGTCACGGAATAAAGGCCGGCGACAAGGGGAAGTTTGGGGATAGTACAGATGAAAGCCCCTTTTGGAGCAATCTCTTTGAACTCCCGACTAACATAGTCGTTCTGCAGAACAGCTATCCTTTCACCGTATAAACTGTCAATAGCGACGGAAACGAGGATGTTCTTCAAAGGATGAACTGATGGCGATTCATATTCGAGGATGATCTTTGCACCTGAACCCGACTCGAGGTAGTCAACTCTCGTTTCATGCTCATCCGCAAGCAGAAGATTCGTGATCCGCAAACGTCCATCTCCTTTGCGGTCGATGCGCTGTGCTAGCGGCAGGGACATCTCCCTTGGGTCGACCGTAGCCAAGTATTCTTGGACAACGTTCTCTGTCTCGCCTATGCGTGAGAGCTGACCCTGACTTAGTAGAATTCCTCTTCCACAGAGGTTCCTTACTGCCACCAAATTATGACTCACGAACAACACTGTGCGCCCTTCCCTTGCCACGTCTCCCATTTTGCCTAGGCACTTCTTCTGAAATGCCGCGTCGCCTACCGCCAGCACCTCATCCACAAGGAGAATCTCGGGCTCCAAGTGGGCGGCCACGGCGAAGGCAAGTCGCACCCACATTCCGCTTGAATAGTACTTCACGGGCGTATCGATGAACTTTTCAAGCTCAGAGAATTCTACAATCTCGCCAAACTTTCGGTTTATCTCTGCTTTCTTCATGCCCAAGATTGCGCCACTAAAGTAGACATTGTCTCGTCCAGTGAGTTCGGGATGAAAGCCCGTTCCGATCTCTAGCAAGGATCCAGTTCGCTCCTTCATCTCTGCGTATCCTTCCGTCGGCTCAGTGATGCGGGATAGAATCTTCAGAAGTGTGGTTTTGCCTGCCCCGTTCCTTCCTATGATTCCGACGACTTCCCCCCTCTTGACCTCAAACGAGACTCCTTTCAGGGCCCAGATATAGCGTTCGGTGTAGGGATTAGAGAAGCCTCTGCGGAAATGCTTCGCCATGGAATCACGTAATGTTCGGTAGGGTTCGCGTTCACCTATTCGATAGAGTTTCCCTAAGTTCTCAACGCGTATGACGGTCTCTTCGTTCATAGTCTTGGCACCAGTGCCTATACGAGGTCGGCGAACTCTCTTTCCATGTGCCTGAAATATACCACGCCAGTGATGAGCAACAGGAACACCGCCAAGACAGAGATCGCGAACATCGAATCCAAGCCAGTCCCTGATCCCAAGAGACACCAGCGGAATCCTTCCACAACTCCAGCCATGGGGTTGATGCCATATATGGGCCTCCACCGTGCTGGGACTAGGCTGCTCGGATACGCTATGGGTGTAGCGAAGAGCCAAAACTGAATTAGGAATGGTACCGCGTACTGTACGTCGCGGTAGATTGCGTTCAGGGCCGAGAGCCACAGCCCGACTGCCAGAGCTGTAGTCATAGAAAAGAGCAGCAGTAGCGGCACTAGTAATGTGGCGAAGGTCGGCAGAATGCCATAGTAGACCATCATCGCTATTAGCACTGCGAAGGCTATGGCGAAGTCAGGAAGGCCCGAAAGCAGAGAACTGATGGGGATCACCAACCTTGGAAAATAGACCTTAGTTATGATGCCTCGCTGACCCGCCGTGCTGTTACTTGCCTGACTTACGGCATTCGCGAAGTATGACCATGGAACCAAAGCTGTGTAGGCGAAGATCGCGTAGGGAACTCCTTCGGAGGGAATCTTGGCAAAGTTGCCGAAGAATATGGTGAAGACCACCATCGTGAAGAGAGGCTGGATTACGGCCCACGCAGCACCCAGCACGGTCTGCTTGTATCGCACTTTGATTTCTCTCCAGGCAAAGAAATAGATGAGCTCTCGATATGCCCAGACCTCCCTTAGATCAGGAAAAGACCAGCCGCGCGAAGGTCGAATGATCATCATCAACCGTCTCCATCAATCGCCCAAGTCGCGTGCATTAAGCCGATTCTTGGCTAGTCTTCCTCTCCCTGTCCGAATGGCTAACTTTCCCAAGACTTGAAACCCTAGCTGGTCCGATAAACTCTTTGGTGAATCTGCGCTTCGCGAAACTGTGTACTAGCCTCATCGTCTGTTTCTTATAGCAATTGTGTGCAAGACGCATTGGAGACTAACGGTCTGATTCGCGAGACAGGTGAAAGGTCTGCTCGTCTCACACTGGCAAATTGATTGCCTGTGTTCGATGGGTGCAAAGAGAGGTTAGTCCTCGTAACTAACCGAGCCAGCGATTGCACTAGAGACCATCCCGAGGAGATGCTGCCGATTCTTGCACCCACCGCGGACTGGAGCCGATTGTACAACGTGTCTTCGATGTCGGCTTTCGATAGATCTGCTTCGTTGTCGGGAGGGGCAGGAGGCTAGTGGAGGGTCATTGGTGAGATGAAGAGTGCCTCCTTGTTGGTTTCCAGCTCTTCTTGATTTGGCGGCGAAGCCGCGAACCTCTCTGACTTTCAGCCCTTTGGTCGAGGATACCACCGAGTAGTGTTTCTCTGCCCTCGCAGTGCCATCTCTCGAAGTGGCGGTCGGACTTTTCGAACTCGGTGTCGTAATTCTTTGGATAGTTGTAGATGTCAAAGCTGGGATAAGGTGTAAGAATAATGATCTCGGCCGGGCATCTGCAACCCACCTCTGTGTGGCTGCTATTGTCGCCCTCGTCCCTCTTGGCAATCCTGCAATCAGGAACGCTTTGACTCTAATGCCTCTATCATGAGCATCTTGACCAAGCGAGTGACCCCAAGCTCAACCTTCAATGCTGAGATCGTCGCGAATACTACCTTCCGTAAAGGCTTCACCGAACACCCGAGCGCATAGGTTCCCACCATGCATTTGCCATTTTTAGCGGTCATCCAGCCTTGAACAGATCATCGATTCGCACAAGCATGCCGTGCGCAAATACACTCAGGACACTAGGATAGAAATCCAATCCGCCCACGGTCACCGCTAGCCTCAGGCAAATTGCAGCGTCTCTCGGTTGAGCGCGCAAGAGTCCCAGGTATAGTCCGTGCACTAAATCGTTGAGATATTGGAGACGCAGTTTCTCGCGGTCTTCTCCCGACAAATCGTTCAGGTACCTGCTAGCTGCCTGATAGTTCTCTTGGACAACGCGCAGAACGTATCGCAAAGTGCCAGTCTTAGATACAGTATGCTTTCGGAAATAGGCCAAAGTATCATCAAGAGTGTAGACTCTGCCACCGATGTGAAGCATGCGAAGAAGTAGGTCGTAGTCCATCCGGTAATAGAAACTGGGATCTATTCGCCCAGATCTACGATAGAGATCGGCAGTGAAGAAGATACCGGGTTGATGAAATCTCGTCCTTTCTCCGCACTTGGGCAGAAGAAGATTCATGAATGAGATGTTGTGCTGCTTGACGACCTCACGGCTTTCTTCTGAAGGTGTGCCCTTGAAGTTTTGTACTGTACCTGCGTAGATGCCGAAATGTGGGTGCCGAACATAGACTTCAGCTAGGGCGCGCACTGCGCCTTGCGCTAGGAGATCGTCTGCGTTAATCCATCCAAGTAACTTGCCTCGGGCTTTGTCAAAACCCTTCCTCAGTGCATCGGCTTGTCCACGATCGGGTTCGCTTACCCAGTAGGCCAACCAGGGCTCGTACTTGCGGACAATGTCGATGCTCTCGTCGGTACTGCGTGCGTCAATCAAGATGTATTCAAGATCTGGGTACCCCTGAAGCAAGACCGACCTGATGGCCTCCTCGATGAACCTGCCCTGGTTGTACGATGGCGTGACGATGCTTACACGCGGCCACCGGCTACCGTCGGGCATCTCGGCGAACTGCCGTGGACTCTCCTCAGTCCACGGCCAACCGGTTTTGCCACAGGGGGGCGACGGCAGTTCGGCTAGAGTCGGGCAGCGCATGGAAATCCCCTATGTTCTCGCATGGTCCTCCTGTGGAGCTTCCAAACCTAGCATTCTGCGGACCTTGTTCAATTGATCCTGCTTGATAGCGGTCGCGACCTGCTCATCGACTGGCCCGAAACCGCCTCTAAGGTATCCCACGAAATAGGCCAGTGCGGGCGATATTCCGAACCAAAATGACATTTTGGCGGAGCGTCCGATGACGAACCACCAGCGATATCCAAGGCGGCGGCTAAGCCGCCCCTGATGAAACCTATACTTCGGTTCAGGCAACCTTGACCTCATATGCGTGCACACGAGCTGCGAGAACGCCCTAGTCTTCCAGCCGTGCAGGCGCGCGAACACTTCATCAACGGTGTCCCATCCTAGTCCGTCTTCCGGAAACGTGATCTGCTTCCAGCATCCGGCTCGGTAGACCCTGTTGTTCCCTCGTGGGTGCAAGGACACAACGGGCTCGTCTGCGCATATGCCGCTGGCAATTCCAAGCGTTGGATCAGCCTCAAACTCAGCGATCAGCCGCTCGAGAAAACGCTCGGGAACAATCGTGTCGGCATCCAATTTCATCAAATAATCCCAATCAGAACCAGTTGCAGCAACTCCGACCTTAAATGCCATGAAGCTGGCATCATGGAGCCCGGAGGTCCTCTCTTTCTCCACAACACTCATCCAGGCTCGTCCCTCCGCGATCTTTCTCGCTGCTTGGAGCGTTCCATCAGAACTGCCGTCATCCACGATGACCCATCTCTTTGGTTTCAGAGTCTGCTTGAATATGCTTGTCGCGACGGCGTCGAGTATGGCCTGCTCATTGTATGCCGGCGTGACGATCGCGACTTCTGACCCCATCGGCGACCTATCTTGCCG
>Ga0209725_1002069_pt1 | contig 11028 bp, 8 predicted proteins | sample I18A1metaG_FD_184145 | JGI IMG/M metagenome (GOLD analysis project Ga0209725, IMG submission 184145) | Lake sediment bacterial and archeal communities from Gulf of Boni, Indonesia to study Microbial Dark Matter (Phase II) - ​I18A1 metaG... | ecosystem: Environmental > Aquatic > Freshwater > Lake... | reverse complement strand
CTGAGGAGAGAGATCCTTGGGTCAAGGAATGGATTGAAGCAGAGGAAAAGATAATCAGTCTTGATGATATTCCTGAGTTCTTCAAAAGAGACCTTGTTCTTCTTCGGACTGACTTCAAAGCCGTTTTAGAAGAAAAAACAGAGGCGATAAGAATCTACGAAGAGTTACAACCCAGAGTCGTGATCAGCACTGGCGCGCCTGGCTGGCTAGATTTCAAAGTTGATTATGAAGTTGGCAAATATTTCATTCCTTGCGATGTATTCAAGCACTCAAAAGGAAAATTTGTCCATCCAAATGAATACACATGGGTAAAGAGGGACGATACGATTATTGAAGAAGTCGAAAGCCAACTCAAAGCTCTTGGAGCGATTGAAACCTCTGAGGGCTTCAGGCTTGAGATCACGAAGTTCCCTTCTCTAGAGGAGTTCATAGAACAGATAGGGGGAATTCGACAGGTTTCAGCCGAGTACCAGCGATTTCTCGAAGAGATGACGGACTTTCATTACGATCAGGAGTTCCAGCTTCCCCAGAATGTAGAGCAAGACCTATCGTCAAGCGGAATTAGATTAAGACCCTATCAGCGTGCCGGTATCCATTGGCTTAGATGGCTGACAAATCACCATCTTCACGGGATACTGGCTGATGATATGGGACTAGGGAAGACCATACAGATGATTGCTGACATTAGGCTGACATATGAAGACTCTGGAAACAAATCCCATTCGCTAATTTTATGTCCACGATCAGTGGTTAGGCATTGGTCCCGAGAGATGAAGAGAGTTTTTCCAGAGGCAATAACAAACGAGTATTTAGGGCCGTGGAGAGGTCGATCCGGATTTAAGAGAGGAAAGTTAATTGTTTTCATAACAACCTACGAAACTTTTGTACGCGATATTGATTTCTTGAGCTCGGTCCCTTTCTTCTTTGTCGTCCTAGACGAAGGAACCAAGATTAAGAATCCTGAAACTTTGAGAGCGAAAGCCGTTAAGGAGCTTAATGTAGCGCACAGATTTGTGCTTAGCGGAACTCCTATAGAGAATCGACCAGCCGAGTTATGGTCTATATTCGACTTCTTAATGAAGGGACATTTGGGCACCTATGGGGGTTTCATCTCGAAATTCGAGAAGCCCGTTATAGAAGGCGACAAGATAGTTGCTGAATGGTTATCTAAACGAATACGACCTTTCATCCTTAGGCGGCTCAAGGAGGATGTGGCTAAGGATCTCCCGGAGAAGATAGAAATGAGTGAGTGGTGTGGCTTGACCGAAGAGCAGAGATCAATCTACGGGCAGCTGCAAGAAATGTACGTCTCTCCGGTCCGTGCTGCACTTTCAAGAGGCGAATATGTTAGCCTTACGTCCTCCATACTTCCAATTCTGACAAAGCTGAAACAGGTTTGTGATCATCCTGCTCTGATAACGGGGAAAAAAGAGCCACTTTTGGGTCGATCTGAAAAGTTCGATCTCATAATCGAGAAATTTCAGGAGATATGGGAAGCAAAAGAGAGTACAGTACTGTTCACCCACTTCCTGGGTACTCTCGATCTATTCGAAGCGTACTTACGAAGTCATGGCACAACATATATCCGTATCGACGGATCAACTAGGGAAAGGCAAGTTCTGATAGACCGATTTAATGAAGGGAAGGCCTCTGTCGCTCTGTGTAGCGTCCTCGCAGCTGGTCATGGAATAAACCTAATTGCCGCCAACCATGTGATACATGTTGACCGATGGTGGAACCCGGCGGTCGAGGACCAAGCAACTGACAGAGTTCATAGAATCGGCCAGACGAAGACTGTATACGTACACAAAGTTTTGACTGAGGGAACCTTAGAGGAGAAGATAGACGCCTTGATTGAGAGAAAGAGATCGATTTCAGATAGAGTGATCGGTGCTGCAATAAAAGAGGAAATGCGATGGACTAGAGAAGAATTGATTGAGATATTAGAGCCACTCAAGCAATAGTGTCAGTGTTAGAATATTTCACACAACCCGCTAATTAGGTCTGTTCGAACTCTTTATAAGCATGCATTCAAACTCTTACGCTAATATGGAACCGATTAGAATCCTCTCCGAGTATATCGCACCTTGGGCTCTTCCCCAAGAGGAGTTACCAATACATCTTGTGTGGGACTCCCCTTTTCCTTGCGACCTCATTAGAATAGACCTGCCCCCGGATATTGTCATCAAGGAGTATTTCAATGTAGAAGACTATACAAAACAGAACTCCTCGATTGAAATAAAGAGACTTAAGACGCCGAACTTCTTCGGCTTTGTTATTGCCTCAGAAAAGGTGTATGAAGAACAACATACGAAGAAACAAATAATTGTGCAGTTTATCTCCGGAAAGAAACAAGTTTTCTCACGCATCTTTACAGCCAATATCTACAGACCACGTCTTTCCCTAGTTGAAAGTCCGGAAATGGTGACTATAACAGAAACGAGCAAGCTTCAAGATCTCGTGAATATAACCTTTAAAATCTCAGGGTTCGGACGGATGCAGATAAGAACGGAGGTGAGCACTGGTGGCGAATTCGTAGAACGAGCCGAGCCACTATATCAAGAGATGGTCCGAAGAATGACCTCGACCTTCAAGCTAGGTGAGGTCGCTGAAGATAAAGAAAGAGGGATAAAGATAGATCCCTTATACCTTCAGAGAAAGGCACAAGAATATATAGAAAGGATAGAGAAAGGACAATTTCCTGACTTTCCAGGCCAAACAGTCAAAGTCAGGAAATCCCCAGTTGGGCAGTCTAGTTCTCATGCTTGCTTTAGGTTAAGACCGAACAGACACAAAGCTCACCATCCAACTGATTAACGCAATTATTCGGCGTTATGTGTGCTTGGGAAGGTTTTATATGGTGAATGTTTGGCGGTATGATGCTGATGTCTCTCTTTTTGGGCTGGGGAACAACTTTTTCCATATAGGGACAGAAGATTGTGGCGATACATTTTTATATACCATTCCACAATCGTACACTATGTGGATTTCATGAGAGACTTTCTCGTAATCAAGGATCCAAAAACGGCGAAACTGTTTGCGGATCCCTGCCGCAGGAGCATACTCTTCAATCTTAGGCACGGCGAGATGACGCCTTATCATCTGTCAAAGGTCTTGGGAAAGAACGTTTCATCCGTGATCTACCATCTCAATGCCTTGGAGAAAGCTGGACTCGTTGAACAGACAAGGAGCCGGGTCAAGGGCAACTTAATAGAGAAGTTCTATCAGACTACAGCCAAGAAGTTCGTTATCTCTTACACGCTCAGCGAAGGACTTGTCCCGGGCTCAGAAGACATCGCCCAATGGTCAAAAGAAATACATAAGAACACGGTTGAAAGCCTAGAAGCGTTTGGATACGAAGTGCCAAAGGGAAAGATTGACAAGATGTTGACGCTTGTAGAGAAATATTCGGCTTTAGAAGAGGTTGCATACGAAGAGGTTATCTCTCGGCAGAAGGCCCCGGTTCAGGCGGATCACGCGGCTCTGCGTCGTCTAGTTTCTCTGCTCACGGATATCCGCCTTTACAGGAATCCTGATTTTCTGAAGACTTTGGACGAGATTTCTGCCGAGCTTGGAGGCGCCGAGGATAAAGTGGCTGGTGGAGACTGATCTTTGATGGGTTTGTTTGGACATTTGTCGAAGTACGTTTTTAGAAAGTGGTACGCGTTAGCTTTGACCATTGTGTGTATATCTATCTCGACGTACATCACCATTTACATACCGCAGCTGTCCGGCAAGGTAATCAAGGACATACTGGAGATCGGGGATCAGGCTTTGCTGACTTCGCTGGTGCTGCAAATGATAGCCTTGACGGCGCTACTTGGCGTCATCTCTTTTGCTCAGCGGTATGCGAATGGCTATTTCGCCGAGAGCGTCGTTTACGAGATCAGAAATGATGCCTTCAGATCTATTCAAAGGCAGTCTTTCGCCTTCTTTGATAAGATTGATACTGGGCAGCTAATGTCTAGGGCTACAACTGACGCGGAGAGGATAGGCCGATTTTTGGGATGGCAGCTAAGGATGGTTGTGGACAGTTCTTTTCTTCTTGTCGGCGTCGTGATATCAATGGTGTTAATCGATCTCGATCTCACTTTGTTGGCTTTTCCTCTAGTCTTGCTCCTCTTCATAGACTTCGCCATATACGGAAAGAAAGTACGCCCTGTTATCCACACTGCCCGGGAACGTTTTGGCGGTTTAACAGCTATTCTTTGGGAGAACATAACAGGTATGAGGGTTGTCCGTTCCTTCGTGAGAGAAGACTACGAAAAACAGAAGTTTCAGAAACCCAGCCGGGAATACTATGATCTTATGGTTCGTTCCGTGACGCTTAGCTCCTTTTTTATTCCTATGTCGGGATTCATAACAGGCCTAGTCACAGCAGTCATCTACTGGTATGGCGGGACTCAAGTCATAAACAAGCGGTTGACAATTGACATGCTCTTCGTTTTTGGCGCTTATGTGCTTCTGTTGACGAGGCCTATGAGAATGCTGGGTATGGTGTGGACAAGTTATCAGCAGATGGCAGCGGCCGGCGAACGAGTCTTCGAGATAATCGACGCCATGCCCGAGGTCAAGGAGAACCCTAACGCCATCACTCTACCCCCTATCAAAGGTCACGTTTTCTTCGAAGACGTTTCTTTCGGGTACAACAAGGATCGGCTGATTTTGAATAACATAAACCTGGAAGCAAAACCGGGTGAAACTATAGCTCTTCTGGGGCCTACGGGGTCAGGCAAAAGCACGGTGATCCGTTTGCTGCCGAGATTCTATGATGCCACCTCTGGAAGAATACTTGTCGATGGATACGACATTAGAGACGTGAAGATTGAGTCGTTGAGGAAGAACATAGGAGCGGTATCTCAGGAAATTTTCCTGTTTAACATGACTGTGAAGCAAAACATCGCCTATGGTAATCCGAAGGCGTCGATGGATGATATTATCAGAGTGGCAAAGATCGCGAAGGCCCATGACTTCATCGAGAAGCTCCCCAACGGTTACGACACGATTGTCGGCGAGAGAGGCATAACTTTGTCTGGTGGGCAGCAACAGAGAATTGCAATAGCTAGGACGCTGCTTATGGATCCCAGGATACTTATCTTAGACGATTCGACCTCGAGCGTCGATGTGGACACGGAGTACGAGATTCAGCAGGCATTGGGTGCTCTGCTTAAGGACAGAACAACCTTCGTGATAACACAGCGTATATCCACAATCAGAAACGCGGACAAGATCGTAGTGTTAGAGAACGGAAGCATTGTAGAAGAGGGAACGCACGAGTCTTTGGTGGCCAAGAAAGGCGCCTACTATGAGATCTATCAGACGCTATATGAGGCGCAGAAAGAGACGCTTCAAGAAGATCTACGCAGTATTAACTTGCAAGGTGGAGATGGTTCCACACCCAAACCAGAAGGAGATGGTTCTGAATGAGCGGGCGGCACATGCATCCACACTTCGGAGAGACCTACGACGAAAGAACTGAGAGAAAAACATCCAGCAAGGTCCTACTTTCAAGGCTGCTACGGTACATTCTCCCCTATAGGAAGAAAATTGCGATCGTCATCATAGCCACTATTGCAACATCGGTCACAGGCATAGTAAGCCCCTACATCCTCGGTCGACAGATAGTCTCAAGATACATTTTGCGGGCAGACTTTGCTGGTTTGCAACAGATCGTGCTTGTTTACGTCGGCATTCTTCTCATCAACTGGGTTGCCGACATGTTGAGGACGCGTGAAATAGGCACAATCGGCGAGAACATGCTCTACAAGATACGTTCTGACATGTTCTCTCATCTTCAGGAGCTCTCTTTTAGCTTTTTTGACGGGGCAGACAGCGGCGACATCATATCACGCATAACGAACGACACTGATGCTATAGGTGAAGCCTTCACTTCAGGTGTTGTGCAGGTTATGGGCGATATCTTGAGCATATCTCTGATTATTGTGGTCATGTTGAGCATAAACATACAACTGACGCTTATGACCCTAATTGTTGTGCCACTGATACTTGCTTCTGCATTGTTCTTCAGTTCGAGGTTCAAATCCGCGTATAGAAGACAGAGAGCCAAGATTTCAGGCGTCACATCTAAGCTGCAGCAGGGCATTTCAGGCATAAGAGAGATCAAGTCCTTCACGAGAGAACGCGATACTATAGAAGACTTCAGACAGGTGAACCTAGAGAACCTCCAAGCGAACCTCCAAACAACCAAGGTCATGGGCATGTTCTTCCCCACGATGCAGCTTATCCAGGTCATAGGAAGTGGCATAGTTATGCTGTACGGGGGTATGCTCGCCTTCAGCGGAGCTCTAGGTCCGATGGAAGACGCAATCGGAACGTTAATTGCGTTTCTCATGTATGTTGGGATGTTCTTTGGGCCCGTTATGGAGATGACTAACTTCTACAATACGGTGCAATCTGCCCTAGCCGCGTCTGAAAGGATCTTTGAGCTGATTGACACGAAGCCAGAGATAAAGGACAGCGAGGACGCCATTGAGATGCCGCCGATAGAAGGAGAGATCGCGTTCGAAAACGTGAGCTTCGGATATGACCCACAGCATCCAGTGCTACATGGCGTCAGCTTCAACGTGAAACCCAAAGAAACAATAGCCATCGTGGGACCCACAGGGGCAGGAAAAAGCACAATCATCAAGCTTCTAAGCGGGTTCTACGACATCCAATCAGGTTCAATAAGGATCGACTGTTACGACATAAAGCAGGTTACTCAGAGGTCACTACGCAGCCAGATGGGCATAGTCCTGCAGGACACATTCCTTTTCAGCGGAACAATCATGGAGAATGTCCGATACGGAAGATTGGACGCCACCAACGAAGAGGTCATCAACGCAGCCAAGATAATGGGCGCAGACAAATTCATAGAACAGTTACCAGACAGGTACAACACAAGAATAGGTGAAAGAGGAGCCGGCCTCTCAGTCGGCCAGAAACAGCTTATCTCCTTTACACGTGCGCTGCTTAGAAATCCAAGAATCTTGATCCTCGACGAGGCAACCTCCAGCATCGACCCGTATACTGATCTGCTGATAAGAAAAGCCATGGACGTACTTCTTGAAGACAGAACATCGATAATCATCGCGCACAGGCTTTCAACCGTAAGAAACGCAGATAGAATCATAGTCATAGACAACGGAGAGATAGTCGAGGAAGGAAGTCACGCTGAGCTCGTGAAGAAAGGCGGACTTTACAGCCACCTCTACGAGATGCAGTTCAGAGAACCAGAGGCAGTCAAATACGATGCGCTTCCGTCCGCTACTGCCGCTGAACAAAGATTCCGGATGGGATAAAGGCCGTTCTAGACATAATAGACTACCTTCGACATCGAGAAGATGCGACAAAGAATCTTCTCATACTAGTACGACTTCCATAAGCCATGCACGATTCAAACCCCTATCCTAAGCGCCTTCGAGATGGTATCTTGGGGCATTATCGGCAAGAACTTGGGCAAGCTGTATACAATCTGAGAGAGAGAAGGCTTAACGATAGTGAAATTCGATCCATATGTAGACAAATAACCCTACGTGGATCAGCACAGCTAATTTTTCTGATAAGAGTTATTATAGGAACGGAAAAGGGAGATTGAGAGGAGCAAACCGGGGAACTAAAGTGTAGACTTGAACCCTTCTAGGTTTGATAGGGCCCGGACCACTTATTTTTTAAGCGAATCCGATAGTCCTACAAGCGGTGTCGAATATTGAGCCGCTTGTGGGTTGGAGGATGTATTCTCCTCGGTAAGCTGCTTCTCTATGCATTGTTTGAAAGATTTAGTTAAACTGCGGTAGATACTGCTTATGCGCATTCAGCAATGCGTCGCATAGCCGTCTGGCTGTGTTATGATCCTGAACTGCGCCATCGGCCAATAAGGCTTCGATAAGTAGCTCGCGGCTTCCTGTCAATGCAGCCTCTACAGTTAACTCTTGCGCTGCGATCTTTCGATTAAGCAACGCTGCTATAGTATACGGAAAGTTGTCTATATGCATTTGACAAAATCCTCGTCCTGTTGCAACGGCGGGGAGTTCCAAGATCGCATCATTCGGTAAGTTTGAAACGGCTCCTTGATTGGGCATGTTCACATGGAACACGCGGCGCTCATCCTTTTCAATCGACATAAGCATGTCCATCAGTTGTTCGTGTTCACCGGGTGCTCTCTGGAATATCGATTCTTTCAAGGGTCGCTCTCCCAAAGCCTGTCCACGCATCTCCGCGTAGGTTCGATCTCCATGCTCGATGGTTTTCTCAAACGAAAACGCATCTACACCCAATATCTTGCCATAATAGTGTCCGCTTGGAAATCGCTCTGGGAAAAATTCCGTTGTGTGACGGTCACCAGGTGCTGGAAACGCCCCATATGCTTCGTAGAGTGACCAGGAAAACGGATTGCCTTCCCCTCGATGTTCATAGGCCATCGGCAAGGCATTTCCACCTTTCCAGCGGAAGTCAAAGATCCAAGTGAGGTGATTTAAACCAACAGCAAGGAATGTCGCCTCACTTCTTGGAGTACCTGCCAGTTGAGCAAGGTAGCTCCCTGTGTGAAATGTCCCATGGCATAGGCCGATCACCTTCACGTTTGTTGCTTTCCGAACAGCGCGACAAATCGCTGACATTGGATTAGAGTAATTAAAGAAGCGAGCGTCTGGACACAATGCATGAATGTCGCGAGCAATACTGAGCATCGCGGGAATCATACGCAAGGCACGGGAAATACCCCCCGGCATGACACTGTCACCTACTGGCTGATAGATGCCAAACTGCCTCGGAATAAATACATCGGTTTCCCACGCGCGTCTTCCACCTACAGCGATCGTCGTCACCACAACATCGCTGCCTGGCAAAATATCGCGCCTATCCGTCGATGCTGAGAGGCAGATATCTGCTTTTTTAGTAGTGATCATTCGCTGGACAAGACGTTGGACAACATCTAGCGCCTCAGGACTGGTATCCACAAGTCCAAGTTCCGAGACACCTAGATCAGGCATTTGAATAAGGTCAGCGACTAACCCCTGCGTGAAAACCGCACTTCCCGCACCGATAAGGACAATTTTCTTTCCCACTTTAATCCCTCTACGATCGCCACTACGCTTTCGAAATTATAAAGTTTTGCTCTTAAGGCAGGATACTGTTAAGATAAGGTTTTTAGCTTTGAGGAGCGAATTGCACGTCAGCACCCCTTCGGGCCTCCACCAGACTTTCGCCTGGCTTCGCCCTGCCCAAGGCTAGATCGCTCGGTTTCTAGTGTCACAGCCGTGACTTCGGGCCCTTTCAGACCCAGCACCTCGCCAGCTAGGCTGGCTACGTGCTTTTCGGTTTCCCTCCGCTTACGGGCTTTTAACCCTTAGGCTTGCCACAGCCGCGAACTCCCCGGCCCGTGATTCCAGACGGAAAGCATAACCTTAGTCCCCACTCCCTCGTGGCTAGCTTGGAGACACAGACTAGCATGTCTTAGTCCCACCCCGATAGCAGTGGGGTCCGGCAGGATCAACCGGTATTTGATCACACTGCTGTTGAAATTGGGCGGAGTTGCTGAGTCCCACATCAGACCTGAAAAAGCTCGAGTCCTCATCCCTTGTTCCCGCGTTTGGAGATCGGTCTCTCATCCAAGGGCTCATGCCCAACGTCTAAACCGACGCCGCCAATTTGCGGAGACCTAATTTATCTATAGGTTAAATATATATACTTGTGGCAATATATAAATATTGAGGACCTGTAAAGTGCCTAGACCCTTAGGAACCATAGGGGAAACGAAGCTAAAAATCTTGGCAATAATATATTACAACGAGGCCAAGGGAACCAATTCTTACGGTTACAACATCTGGAAAACCCTTAAGGAAACATTCCACCTGTACCTTGATGAAGGATATTCACGCAACGTTTACCGCCACCTTAAAGACCTTAATGAACTTGGATTGGTCAAAAATGACGCAAACCAAACGGTTCAGAACGCCCCAAAACGGCAGCTCTACACACTAACAAACGAAGGAAAAAAACTGAGGAACAAGTTCGACAGATACTTCCAAATACTTGAAAAGAATTACTGAGAGTCTTCTTATCATGAAAATAGCCAACGGCTGAATTTCTGTTAACACGCATGAAATCTGCATCCAGAGATTCCTGGGTGTTAAGCGGATTCGATATAACGCCCTAGTCAGTTTTGATCAAATAGTACTTATTGCAACTAAGATTTATATGCGACGGTGAGTATTATAATATAATTTACCTTTAGGTAAAATAAATTAATAGAAACAATTTGGGGGAACAGTCAGTTATGCCTACACATGGTGCGCTTTCGAAAGCTGGAAAGGTTAGGTCAATTACTGGTAAGCCTAATAGAAGATCTAAGGCTAGTCCTAATCCAAGAGTTAACAATAGGAAAGCGTATAGAAACCGGATCGTTTTGGAGAGAAACGTGAGTCGATTTGGCGCCCAAGGCGGTCAATACGACCCATTTACGCGCCGTAGACGTTGAGAGGGATGATTTTAACTCTGATGTAGAATCTGATCTCATGCTGCGAAAATAAACATAAGGACTCGAACGCTTCTCCAAATCAGCATTCCAGTGTTTACTCTGATAAAACTCACATAATTACTCCTTTTGGAGGTTAAAAAGGTGACTGAAATAGAAAGTTGCATCTACATGAAAAGATTTGTCAACTTAGAGGCACGTATTTCTCAAATAGAGAAAGCTTGTGAAGTCTTTACAAGAGGCTTTGAAGATGGAGTCTTCGCCTTTAGGGAGCTCAAAGGAAACTGCAGGTTCCTGAGCATTTTAGTAGGATTCTTCGATAGGGACGCGGGGGACTTGTGCCGCCTAGCAAGCCACGCCGAAAACCTGGAACAGTTCAAGACTGTCTGCAGGATGAGTTGCCAACGCTGGAAAATGAGGGAAGCCAGAGGGAAGGCAATATGATTATGTCGTATCGAAAACAGGTTTCATCTAGAGAAAAATGAAAATTGTATGCTTGACTTCGAGGAAGCGAGAAGAATCTAATCAGAGTTTAACCTTCTATGGTCTATGTG
>Ga0209725_1002066_pt1 | contig 11036 bp, 8 predicted proteins | sample I18A1metaG_FD_184145 | JGI IMG/M metagenome (GOLD analysis project Ga0209725, IMG submission 184145) | Lake sediment bacterial and archeal communities from Gulf of Boni, Indonesia to study Microbial Dark Matter (Phase II) - ​I18A1 metaG... | ecosystem: Environmental > Aquatic > Freshwater > Lake... | reverse complement strand
GGGCTCCGACCATCTTCTCCGGGTGGGGTGGGGTAATGGACCCGAGGACCGGGAGATGCGCGTATGGGGCCCCTGAGTTTACCATGGTAACTGCAGGAATCAACGCTCAAATGGCCCATTACTATGGGCTACCCAGCTTCGGCTTTGGAGGATGCTCAGATTCTAAGCTGCCTGATGCTCAAGCGGGGGCTGAAGTCATGATGAACGCCCTTATGAGCGGGCTATCCGGGGTAAATCTCATACACGACTGCGGATACCTAGCCGGGGGCAGTGTGGGTTCCATGGAGATGGCGGTCATATGTGATGAAGTCGTGGGAATGGTCTCTCGAATAGTTAGAGGGGTAACCGTGGACGACGAATCCCTAGCGGTTGATGTGATCAAGAACGTCGGCCCAGGAGGTCACTTCCTATCTCAAAAGCACACATTAAAGTTCGTGGAGCGCGAGATCTACATCCCAAAGATTTTCGATAGGAGACCGGAGGAGGTATGGAAAAGGGCTGGGGAGAAGGACATTCGCGAGGTAGCTAGGGAGAAGGTGAAAGAAATTTTGAAGGAGCACTATCCGGAACCACTACCCAAAGATATAAAGCAGAGATTGATGGAGATAGTGAGGAAAGCTGAGAGGGAACTTGTAAAGAAAAAATAAGGTGGAGAGAGATATGATAGACGCTGTAAAGGTGTTTCTGCCTTATGGCGGCCGCCTTCTCGAGTGTGAGGTTCCAAAGAGGAACCTGCTAACCATCGCTAAGCCACCCTTCGGGGTCCCGGTGGAGGATGAACGGCGTAGCATTAGGGAGACAATCACCAAAGCCATACACGAGGGGGAGCTATCTACAACGTTAAAGCCCACAGACAAGGTGACCATAGCCGTAACCGACAGCACACGACCAACCCCAAACAGTAAGATCCTCCCCATACTCCTAGAAGAGCTAGGGAGATTCGGGGTCAAGGACAAAAATGTGGCAGTCATCATCGCCACCGGGATGCATAAGCCTGACAGCCCCGAGGAGATGAGACGAAACGTAGGCGAGCAGACTTTAAGGAGAGTAAAGGTCGTAAACCATAACCCTGACGATCAGGAGCGCCTCGTGAGCCTCGGAAGGACCGAACTTGGCACCGAAATTGAGGTCAACAAGCTCTTCGCAGACGCGAATATCCGAATGTCCACAGGAACCATAGCGCCGTGCATGTTAGTCGGCTGGACTGGCGGAGGAAAAACCGTGATGCCAGGCGTTTCGAGCAGGCACAGCATCAATCAAAACCATACATTATTCGTGAGGAACGTTAGAAAGACGAGGAGAGGAGCGATGTTTGGGCTCATAGAGGACAACTGGGTTAGGCGAGACATAGACGACTACGCCCAAAGGGCTGGGGTAAACCTCATCATAAACACGGTCCAAGATGCGAAAGAGGAGATCTTAGGAGTCTACGCTGGCGACTTGCTTGAGGCTTACGGGAGGACTCTAGCACACGCTAAAAAGGCTATGACCGCGGCCGTCTCGGAGAAAGCGGACGTAGCGGTAGTGAGCCCTGGGGTCTACTCGCATGAGGTCAGCCTCTATCAGTCTGCGTCAAGAATGTTCGCGGCGGTGGAGGGGCTTGTCGAGAAGGGAGGCACCATCATTCTAGTCTCTTCCTGTTACAAGGGGATCTATGAGGGAATCGAGCAGGAGGAGTTTAAGAGGGTCCTGTTGCGGTACCGAGACCCCGAAGAGGTTCTCGAGCTGACGGAGAAGGGTGAGATACCCTCCTTTGAATCGTGCGTAAGCTACACGTTCGTGTGGATGATGAAAAACTTCACAACAATGGTTGTGACCGACGGCATGTCCAAGAAGGAGCTAGAGGAGATAGGGATGGAGCACACCCCTACTATTAGCAAAGCCTTGGAGACCTCACTGAGCCGGCATGGAAGGGACGCCACCGTAACTGTGGTCCCTTATGCCGACATCACCTACACGGGTCTATAGGCTGGGAGCCTAAACAATTATCCTTATTTTTTGGGGAGAAGTTGAATGCTTGAGTTGGAAGGTAGACGTGTACTAGATGAAATTAGAAAGTTTGCTACAGAATTGGGCGCCGAAGATGGGAGGATAATAGCTACCAATAAGGTGGTGGTCGAGAACAGAGTCATCTTAAATTGTAAGTATTGGTGCGACGGATATGGCGCAAATTGGTCATGCCCTCCCTTCGTTCCTTCTCCCGACGAGTTTCGCTCTATCCTACGGGAGTACAAGTACGCAATGGTGGCTAAGTTCAAGTGTTCGGCGAAGGTTAGCGAGGAGATCCGCAGCCTTCTCACGAACCAGGAGCCCCTCGGCACACGTGGTAAGGAGCTAGAGGGCTTCTATAGAATTTGGGGCGAGGACAAGCGGAAGGCCCATATGGCTCTCCTAAAGCTTGAAAAGTTCGCGTTCACGAAGGGATTTGCTCTTGCTTTAGGCTTAAGACCTGGATCCTGCAATCTATGCACCCAATGTGACGTTAAGAAGCCTTGTATTCATCCAGAAAGTCTCCGCTTCTCTCCTGAGGCAGTTGGCGTAAACCTTATCAAAACCCTCCAGAATGCTGGAATGAGCTTAAGCTTCCCCATCTGGAGGTTGGGGGAGAGCCCGAGCCTCGTCACGATGCTGCTAATCACCTAGCTACGTGATTGGGAAGCTCTAATCGAGGGATGGAAGATGCCGGAGGAGGACTTGGGGAAGGCTGTGGAGACCATAAAGAAGCGGTTTAAGGTGGTGGGCCGCGACGAGGAGCTACGCAGGGTTGTAATCGCGGTACTGAGAAGCAAGCACGTCCTCCTTGAGGGGCCAGTCGGCGTTGGAAAGACCACGATAGCCCTAGCCGTCGCCAGTTTTCTGGACAGACCCACCTTCAGGGTTGACAGTGACGAGAGGTACACCGAGCATAAGCTTGTGGGATGGTTCGACCCACCCAGGGTTCTATCTAAAGGATATACACGGGAGGCGTTCATACCGGGCCCGCTAACGGAAAGCATGTTGAACGGAGGCGTGCTTTTCATCAACGAGCTGAATAGGATGCCTGAGGGCACTCAGAACGTCCTCCTACCAGCCATGGACGAGAGGAAGATAGTGATTCCCAAGATAGGGGTAGTGGAGGCCAAGCTAGGTTTCGCTGTGATAGCCACACAAAACCCAGAGGAGTTCGTGGGAACGAGCCGGTTAAGCGAGGCTCTTAAGGACCGCTTCGTCTGGGTTGGGCTAGATTACCAGCCTGAAGCAGAGGAGGAAGCCATAGTGGTAAAGGAGACCGGCTACCGCAACATGGAGCTGGTCAAGCTCGCAGTGAGGATAATGAGGAAAACGCGGAACCACCCAGAGATAAGGCGCGGTTCGTCCATTCGCGGAGCCATCGACTTCGTTGACGTACTTCGACACCACCCCAATCCTCTGGGGCTCCCTGAGTCAACGTACGTCAACGCAGGGATCATGGCCCTCCACAACAAGGTAGAGACCCAGGTGAGGGCGAAGAAGAGCAAGGAGGAGATAATAAGGGAGGTGGTGCTCTTGGCTCTCAAGGAGGCGAAGGAGGAGCGGCCCCCTATGCCACCAGGCAGCCATGAGGTTGAAACTGGCGCTGGGGGCTCAGGCGGGATCGTTGCTGCGATGGCTGGTAAAGGAGGTATCCCGGAGGCTCGGGAGGAGAGCATTCTTAAACACGCGATGAGCGTGCTCATGGCCCAGAGTCAGGAACCGAGCGGCGAGAGCGTGGTGCAGACGTTGAAGAGGGCTGCCGAATGTGGGTCAAGATGGCCCATACTGGAGGCCTACTCGCTTCTATGGGAAGACCTAACGGCTGCGGAAAAAGAGAGCGTTGAGAGAGTCGTGAGTAGGATAATAGCGTTAATCGCCGCGAGCATAGGAGAGAAGGGGGCTAGGAAGTTTTACAGGAAGGTAGGTCCATTTACCCCAGGCCTTGAGGAGTTCGACGTGGATCTAACCCTCGAAAACTACTTGGGTAAAGGCCCCTTAGGGTACGAGGACATTGCCGCCGTCCATAAGCTACCGAAGAGGCTCGCCGTCTCCCTCATGCTTGACATAAGCAACTCCATGCAGAGGTTGAAGGTGGTCACCGCAGCCATAGCCGTAGCCGTGCTTGCCCACAAGCTGGAGAACGACCATTACTCCGTTGTAGTGTTTAAGGACGAGGCTGAGGTTCTCAAATCCATTATGGAGCCGCTGGATGTGGAGGAGCTCATCGGGAAAATTTTAAACTTAAAGACAGCTGGACTGACCAACATCGAGGAAGCCTTGGAGAAGGGGGTTGAGGAGCTTGAGTCGGTTCAGGCGCAGGAACAGGTTGGGGAGCGAATGGGGATCATCGTGACCGACGGGTGGGTCACAGCCGGCGGAGACCCAAGGGAGGCTGCGGGTCGCTTCCCCAAGCTACACGTCTTGCAGGTTGGAATAGGCGGGGGCATGCAGGAGAGCGAGGACCTAGCAAAAGACCTAGCAAAAATAGGTGGGGGAGAGTACATCTACGTTAGAGATTTTGGCGAGCTACCCAACGATGTTATGAGGATCTTCAGGTAGCGAACCTTTGTGTTAAGGAATTAGCCTTAGAAGAGTTATCCACGAGAAATCGCCACCGATCCCATTCTAACTGCTTTTTCGCAAAGATTGACCAGACTCTTTAAACCTTGCCTATGATAAGATGACACTATAAATATCGAGCCCTCTTTTTACGCACACTGTGGCAACGACATAATCATATTTTCGACGGCTTGTGTTAGTGAATTGGAGACTAAAGTTCTAACTTGCGGCCGAGCCTCCGCAGCAATTCTACGGTGTTTGGGTACTTGTTTAAGTCGGCGTGGGGAAAGTATAGGGACTTGATGTATTCATCTTGAAAGTCTTTATCCGTTGCGAGCTCATAGTATTTCACCGTTTTACTTATTTTCTCGGTGTAGTCCCTCATCTCTTTTGAGATTAAAGACATTCTGGAGCCAGTGCCAGCGAGGTTTCCGACGAACTCAATTTTTTCAAGTGGAATCTCGGGATACATGCCGATGGTTCTTGCGCTGGCTGGGTCGATGTAGTTTCCGAAGGCTCCGGCAACCACCAACCTACTTATGTCCTTTTCTGTTATACCCATTCTTCTCATTAGAATCTCGGCGCCGGTGTGCATTGCGGCCTTCGCCTTTTGTAGCTCTCTTATATCCGCTTGGGTTATCGCGATATCTGTGTCTATATTCGTTTCATCTTTCCATGCTACCACAAGTTCCCAGCCATTCGGCCCCTTTCTTAATCTGTGGGTTTTTTCCGTCATTTCTGGGACAAAGTTGCCCCTTAAATTTATTAAACCAGACTTGAGAAGCTCGGCTGGAGCGTCAACGAGCCCGGACCCGCAGATACCAACGGGTGGAGCATCTTCTATGGTTCGATAGTAAACATCTAATGTTTCAGGGTCGATGCTTATTTTTTCGATAGACCCAGTTGCGGCTCTCATGCCAAATTTTATTTCCATACCCTCAAAGGCTGGGCCGGATGCGCAAGAGTCGGCCATGACTAGGTCTTTGTTTCCTATGTCAATCTCGGTGTTCGTGCCTATGTCGATGGCCATCATGATATCATCGGATTCTAGCATTTTTGACGCCAAAATAACCGCAACGTTGTCTGCTCCCACGAAGCCTCCGATGACGGAGACGTAATGGGCGTTGGCGTTTGGATGAGCCCTCAGACCCAACTTGGCAGCGTCAACATCAACGCCCCTTCGTAACACGGGCGGATAAGGTGAGAATGCTACATATCGTGGCCAGAGACCGAGGAAGAGAAGTTGCATTGCCGTGTTACCGACAAAGTTAAGTTCGTAAATTTCCTCAGTTTTCACATGAGCCTTCTCACAACACTCCTCAGTAATTTCGTTTACACCTGAAACCACCGAACTTTGAAGCTCCTTAAGGGCATCCCACTCGCCCATCATCGCGTGGGTTATCCTTGACATAACGTCTTCGCCCAATGGGATTTGGGGGTTCATTCTAGCGGCCACAGCGACTACTTCACCTGTGTTTAAGTTCATTAAGAAGCCAGCCAGCTTTGTGGTGCCTACGTCCACAGCGAGGCCATAGCATCTATTAGAGGTATCTCCGGGTTCAACAGCTCTAATTTCGTTCTTCCAAACAGCTGCGGTTGCATCCCAGTTCGCCTTTCTAAGAGTGATCGAAAGGCTTTTAGAGACTTCGTAGTCAATTTTGAGGTCAGAGAGACCATACTGCTCATTTAATGAATCTAGAAGTCTGTCTTCGTCTGATCTGGGGTCATGGAGGGTTGGCTTCGGCATTCGCACAAAATATTTTCTTACGAGCGGGTTAGGCTTTACCGGTACGTCGAGGCCCTCTGTTTGTAGTCTCTGTATTCCCACCCTGCTTCCAAGCGGGACGAAAATTATTGAGGGGGCTGTTAATTGAGCTTGGCACGCTAGCCTGAAGTCTGCTTTTAACTCCTCCTCAGATAGGTGCTTCAATTCCCTTTCTGTGAGAGCGCTTAGCCCCTCTACCCCCTTCTGGACCTTAACTCTACATTTTCCACAGGTGCCTTTTCCACCGCATAGTGAAGAGATATCTACGCCTAAGGTCTTAGCGGCCTCCATAATTGTGACGCCTGACGGAAATTTCGTTCGCTTACCATAGGGCTGAAATACGACCTCGATCTCGGTAGGTGTCAAAGCGCAGCTTACCCCTATTCCTTTTTCTCCTTTTTCATAACCTCCACAGCTGCCATGATGCTGTCTATTAACATCTTAACTTTATCAACGGCTTCCATTGCATCCTTGCCGTAAGCATCTGAACCTATTTTCGCTCTCCACTCTTCACTAACCGAACCGCCGCCGATGATCGTTTTAACCTTGCCTTTTAGTCCCACCTCTTTCAGTTGGTCTTCTACGGCCTTCATGGACATAAGCGTTGGCGTCATCAGCGTCGACATCGCTATTACTTGCGCCCCCTCACTCTTGGCTTTTTCAATGAATTCAGGGGTTGGCACATCTCTACCTATGTCCACGACATCGTACCCAGCAGCCGTCAGCATCACCTTAACTATGTTTTTTCCTATGTCATGGACATCCCCTTCAACCACACCGAGGATTATTTTTCCCTTTGATTTCATCTCCGACTTGGGAATATGCGGAGTCAAGATGTTTAACCCAGCATACATCGCATCGGCTGACAAAAGCATATCCGGCAGGAAGTATTCTTTTGTTTCATACTTTTCACCGACTACCTTCATTCCCTCTGCTAGCCCATTTATGACCGCCTCGTACGGCTGAATGCCTTCAGCAAGCGCCTCTTTAGCTCCCTCTTCAGCCATCTTCGTGTCACCAATAACCACCGCCTCAGCAAGCCTTTTGAATATGCTCTCCTTTTTACTCTCGCTCATGCTTTTCCCCTATAAGTACTTAGAAAGAATACGATTTTATCCACGTTAAAATAAATTTTTCCGTGGCGGTGGTGTTCCAAACTTATTAACGGCTTGCACGAAAGCCTTCACGTGTTCGGTTGGTGTCTCTAGCCAGAAGTCGCATCCCGGAGCCACCATGTCCGCGCCATCCTCTATATCTTTCCTAACGAACTCCCTAATTCTTTCGATGGGACCTAAATGTATTACTTCAAAGGCTGGTACGTTGCCGATTATAGGATATCCCGGCCTGATTTTATCAACAAAATTCCTTGCTTCGTTAATTGGCGTTCTCTCGTCTACCGCTATAGCGCTTGCGCCACATTCTACCATCTTGCTGACAATCAGTAGTGCCGAACCGCATATGTTTAGAATGGTAGGAGACTTTAGATGTCCGATAATTTCCCTTAGATAAGGCTTAACGAATTCTTCAAAATGCTTCGGCGAAATGTTGTCGGTAGAAGCGCCCATCTCATGAAGGGTGATCACGTCAGCTCCTGCGTCCTTATATAAATTCGCTATTTCAATGTATAAGTCGAGGGTGTCTTTGCAAAACTGGTGAACTTTTTCTGGCGATGTCCTCAGCCACTTCAAGAATGTGACGCTGTCTACTAGGTAACTGCTGATGCTTGTGAACGGAGGGGCCATATAAGCGTTCACCGGAACCTTACCTCCAAATTCCTTTTTCAATTTCTTAATCGCCTCTATGATGACTGGGACCCTTCCAGCTTTCGACACGTCCTTGGGGAATTTGAGGTCAGACGGATCTTTCACCTGGAATTCCCTAATCGATGGCCACTTTATTGTGTCTTCGTGAAAGTCGATCACAGCTCCGAGGGCCTCTGCTTCAACTGTCATGCAAAATGGGACCGACACGTTGTCGAGACCGCACAACCTGTGAGCCGCAGACCCAAGTTTAGCCATTTTCACAGGATCCTTGTGAGCCGCTGGCCAATAAGCATCATAAGCCTTCATGAATTCAATCGTACAGACACTAACGGAATTTGTGCACGGGATCCTGTCAACATTCTCTTTCTTCCCGCTCAAAACCGCCATGAACCTATCATAAGGCATCATTTTGACCACGTGGAATATTAGATGTATGATCCTTAGATATATGATCCCACTTAAGACGTTTTTCTATTGGCATTCGGATCTTTGTCAAGGATTTGAGAATTGATAATTTGTGAGGGGACTAAAAGCTGTATCGAGAATTTCAAGGGGCTAAACAACGCAAGTCGTCTTTCATGGCACTCACGCAAAGTTTCTTTTCTACACAATCTTAATATCCTAATGGTCTGTGAACCATCACGCTCACGCTTTCAAACAATAGTCGAGAGTTGAGGCAAAAATAAAAACCAATGCGACATTAATTTATGGTTAGATTAACTGAGGTCCGAGAGGAGAAGTGAAAATGTCCAAAAACCAGGGTATAGAGATCTTCCAACTTCTCCTTGAAGCCTCTAAAAAGCGGGAGAGGATGGAAAGAACTCAGCTCCTTCAATCAATTGGAGTAAAAGAAAACTTTGATGAGGGAAGCATATGGATCAACCGGAAAACTTGCAGGGGAGTAGAGTGTAGATTATGCATTGACGCTTGCCCCACTAACGCCCTTTATTGGAGAGAAGGGGATGTTGGCATTGCTAAGGAGCTCTGCATCTTTTGCGTAGCTTGCGTTGGAGTCTGCATCGTTGACGATTGTATTCGGGTGAATAGAAAACGCCCTAATGGAGAAATAGAGAGATTTAATAACGCTAGGGAGGTCCTAATGCTTCTGTGCAACATCAACTCCAGAAAAGCAGTGGAAAGAACAAAATCACGTTTTCCCGATGCAGAAGCCTATCTCAAACGATACCGTTAGCTATCCACTTTCAGAGATGCAGCAGACAACAAAGAGAATAGGGAACTAATCATTAGCTTATGGTCCTATCTACAGATCATCATTACTAACTGATACCACCACATGTTAAGAGAAAGCAAAGTAGGTTGGTAGGCATTTTAAGACTCCTGTTTTTTATACCAATGCTCTGCTATAAACTTAGGTATATCTGCGGAGTTGCAAGGTCCGACTAGGGCTTTCCATCCAGTTAGATCCTCGATTTCATCACTCAAATTTGCCGCTAAGCCAGGTATAATCAGTGTCCTATGCTTCACTTTTTTCTCTATTCCCGTTTCCTTTATAGCTTTAGCTATCATGTCAGCGGTTAGCCCACCCTTGCGTGCGCTCGCGCGCGCCGCCGCGCTCTGGACGCCTATTCCCTCGCTGTCGATCACTAATAGATAACATTTGTTGCTGATATCGGAGGATTCGATGTCGGATGATACCGTGAAATATGTTAGGGAGAAGTTTGTCGTAAACATCACCGGTGAGTTTTCATCTGGTTCTCCAAAGGTTCTTAGTCCTGGTTCAACAGCCGCTGGTTTCCTCGGGTCTGAGTAAAGGTTTTGACGAAGTATGACTATAGGCAGCAGAGCCCACCCGTCCATGGTATGCATTATTAAGAGGTCAGCATACTGGGTAATCAATATTGAGGCGATAGAAGCCTCCCACCACTTGGCGACCTCCGGCGCCTCTTGTTCCACCCAGGCTACGATGGGTGCGCCGATTAGTGGAAAACCGAGAAGTTCATCTCCATCCTTACACGACATCCAGCGGAGCATGGTGAAGTTATTGACTGTATCTACAAGTCCTTCATTTAGAAGGGTGCCTGGATCCAGAACAAGGTCTTCCACGCCATGTTCCATTAAAGTTTTCGTCATCGATCTGAGGAGCTTGAGGTCGTTCGGGGCGAAGACGGCGAGGGGGCATTTATGCATCAACGCTAACTTCGCCATGTCCCTCCAGTTGTCCTTGGTAGCAGCGTATATGAGAGATTTCTTTTCCGAGATGGATATTAAACCAGCTTCGAGTACCCTTGGGTTGAATGAGCAGAGAACCAGCGGCAAGTTCGTGTTTTCCGCAACTTTCTTCACCGCCATCCCGAACTTCGCCGGATCATTGGACGTGGATCTAACCGCTATTAGATCGAGCTTTAATTCCTGGTCGAGATAAGTATATGAGAAGTCTTCAACTTCTTCAACCTTCTTTAAAAGCTCATCATGAGGCAGCTCGTCTGTGACATCAATGGCGATTGCCGTTGGGTTTATGTAGGCGAGTTCGTGGCGATACATCACGAATTCGCCGCCGATTTTAGCGGCGCTGTCACCTGTGCCGATGGTGATTTCCTTGACCGGCGGCTTAAGCAGTTTCCAAAGTTTTTTGTACGCTGCTTCATGTTCCTTCTCAAAAAGCAGGGGGCACTCTTCCATAGAGGCCTCTCTGTTAACTAGCTTGGCCGCGAAGGCCACGCAATTCTTTTCCCCACACTCCTTACAGTTCGTTCCTGGAAGCAATTTATAGACTTCGATTGGGCTTGGGATTTCTCTTTTGCCTGTTCTAATTCTTCTCTCGGACAAGCTTATTCCCCTCCTCAAATCCTTATGGAAACCCAATCAGCAATCTTCTCAGGCTTCTCAACGCCCTTTCCCATCAGCCTCTGGATGATATCTTTAACCGTCTTAACGGCTGCGGGGTGCATCATCATGAAGTAGTCAACACCAGCCAAGAGACCGGTTAGCGCAGTCAC
>Ga0209725_1002064_pt1 | contig 11039 bp, 12 predicted proteins | sample I18A1metaG_FD_184145 | JGI IMG/M metagenome (GOLD analysis project Ga0209725, IMG submission 184145) | Lake sediment bacterial and archeal communities from Gulf of Boni, Indonesia to study Microbial Dark Matter (Phase II) - ​I18A1 metaG... | ecosystem: Environmental > Aquatic > Freshwater > Lake... | reverse complement strand
GGGATCTTCCCTCAACGCGCCGTCGCTCTGCTTGCTGTGCACCGAGAGAAACACAATGGTTCGGATTTGATCACCGGCCCGGCCCCTTCCATCCGCACGTTGTACATTCATAGTATCCGTCTCTCGTGACTTCTTCGAAGAGGAGACGTCTTCTCTGGGGCAGGGGAACAAGCACGGTTGGCGCGCCACACCTTGGGCACTTTGAATCTCGTGTGTCTTGTTTGGTCACAGGTTCTCACTTGGGAACAGGATCTGGGATTAATGAATCAGCGGTTCGTGGTGCTAGGTTGATTGCCGTCATGCCGTGAAAGCGGAGCTTGCGGTGCTGCACGAGCAGGACTATTTCTACGTCGAAGACCTGATAGAAGAACTGGAGACTCTCGCGAGGAAATACCAGGAAGAAAAAGCGGACGCAAAGTGAGCTAACAGAAGAAGACGACAGCGACACCGGACGACCCTTGGTGCGGTCACTGGGAAGCTATTATGGGGAACCAACTTTGGGAGGCTAGTGAAGAAGGAAAGAACCCAGGCAGTATTCCATGAGGAGCGGCTATCTACTTTTCTTCCTTCTCTGAATGATCGCCGATGCAGCCAAGGCTATGAGCAGCACTGCCGCACCTGAGATTATGAGGAACCTAAAGGTCTCTTGCTGCTTTGCAAACTCGTCTTCTTTGCGAAACGCCTCCTCGATCAACGCTTGGGCCTTTTGGGCCAGATCAAGAGCTGTCGCCCAATCGCCTTCCTCATAGGCGTCTACGCCTTGCGTGTAGAAGACATTCGCCTTCTCTAGAAGTTTCACGGCTTCTTGGCTTTTGTAGGGTTTTCTCCCTGCTTCTTCCAGTTTCGTTCGGGTCTGATTGAGCAGCTTTCCAGCCTGAGTGTAGGCTTCGGGAAACGTAGCTCCCAGTGCCTTTTCGAATGCTTGTTTTGCGAGGGTAAGTGTTTCTTCGAACTTCGCCATAGTGAAGGCGTCTATCGCCAGCTTCAGGAATCCGTCTGCTTCCTCGAGTCCTTTGGTTTTGCCTTGGTCTCTGTTGGCGGCGATAGTGGAGTTCGCTTCGGCGATAGCCCGTTCGGCTTTCCCGGCTATTTTTCCTTTTTCAGCAGTGGACACCATCAGTTTCAGAAGCGTGTTCTTGTTTTCTAGTACGATCACAGAAAAACCCGTGAATGGATTCACGTAGACCGGCAATCTACCAGGCCTAAAATCAAACGCCGCGTCGTTAAAGTATGAGGTCATGGGGTTCTGGTCTATGACCCGAAGCGGGGTCTTGCCATCATAGTACGTGATCAGGGCTCCGTGATCATAGAGATTCGTGTCGTATCCGGTCTTCTCACGGAACTCAACCATGTAGTAACTCTTGGACGATTCAGGGATTAGGACCAGAAGCTTTCCTTGCCCGCCAGAACCTAGCGGGGCGAGGCTCGTGAAGTTAGTGCCTCCTGGCTTGATTTTCACGATCTGACTTTGTTCAATCCAGCCGAGCTGCATCTTGTTCCACACGGCAAAGTGGACCAGTTTTTCTGGCCGCCCAAACTCGTCAAACCCCAGACAGTTTGACATCGGGTCCCATGACCCCAAGTAGGCGCCCGGGTATCTGCCCGCTTTGAAGAGCGTCTGGTCGCATAGATAGTCCAAGCCTAGTAGCCGACCGTATTCTCTTACGAGCGCAGACAATGAGATGCTCTCGCTGGCTATTACAGCTCGATTGACGATCACTCCGTCATGTGTCGCAACATTCATGCGGACCGTGGCTGGCCACACTGTTGTCGCGCTCAGGATTATGACTCGTGCATATTCTTTGAAGTCAACTTCGTTGTCAGCTGCGTAGACTGCATCCGTCGCAAATCGTATCCGTTCCCTATCCGAGGTCGTAGGCTTGGCGAGGTCATAGGCGGCGGATGCGAATGGAAGTCTGTGCCACTGGGTCGTCTCCTTTCCTGCAACTGAGACCTTGCCGAACGATGCCTCTATGTAGTACCGATTCATTTCTGCAAAGATCAGCTTGTGTATGGTTTCGCTTGACATCGAATGAGCGGCATCGCTGAATTCCACCAGTAGCACGACTGTCTTCTGCTCCCCTAGCACAGCGCCGGAAGGATCGAAAGTCAGTGCATGAAGTGCGGGCAGGCATGATACAAGCAGAAGTAGCAGTAGGAGCGCGAGTCTGACGTTGGACATCAAGACCCTCTGATGTCGATAATTCACTCCTCGCGGAAAAAACTTCCCCAAGGGAGGCCCTTCCTGTTGGAGAGATGCATTGCCAAGCCATTCGAGGCATAACAAGGATGGAGAGGCTCGCGTTGTGCTTGGTAAGATGCACTGTTCATGCAGCAGCCTAAACTGTTTCTTGCGCGAACAGGCACTTAGACGAAAGGAAGAGAACAACGTGCCGTGGGCTATCATGGATAACCAAGAATACTACGAGAAGGTGCATGGTGGCTGGATCGGCCGGGTCGCCGGGAGCCATCTCGGCGCGCCCCTGGAATTCCGGCCCTATTCTTACATTCAACGAAGATATTGCAAGAGCGGGAAATCGGACATCGCGTCGTTCGTGAAGCGCGTTGATCCGAATGACGTGAACGACGATGAGATATACCAGATCGCCGGTTTGCTTGCGGTCGAACAACATGGCGCTGGAGTGACTGCCAAGGATATCGCGACGGAATGGAACGCGAGGCTCTATCGGAAGCAATTCACCGCGGAACGACTTGCCTTGAAAAATATCCGGGCGGGAATATACCCGCCGGAAAGTGCAGCGGAGAAACATGGCAACGTGTATTACGATGCGATCGGCGGGCAGATGAAAGCGGATATCTGGGGTTTGATGGCGCCTAACCGCCCCGAAATGGCAGCGCATTACGCACGGATCGACGGCTCCGTTGCGCATCAGGGAATCGGCATCGACGGCGAGGTCTTCATGGGCGTGATGATTGCCAACGCTTTTGGCATTTCCGATATCGGAGAGCTGGTCCACAAATCGTTGCTTGTGCTACCGGAGGAAAGCGAATACCGGCAGTTCGTCGAGCAATGTCTCGTGATTCATGAGAACCATGCTTCCTGGCGAGATGGACGGGCCGCGTTGATGCAAGCATGGAATAAAGCCAGGAGATCGTTGCTGCGGCAAGCTCGCTCGGTTCGTCGCTGGTTCTTTTTGCGGTTCCTGCACCCGCTCCACGTGCTGCCGAATGCCGGGATCATCGTTTTGAGCTTGCTCTACGGGCAGGATCACGAGGATCGATTCGGTCGCCCATTGTGTCTTGCAGCGATGATGGGGTACGATACGGACTGCAATTGCGGCAATCTTGGAACGATCATGGGCACAATTCTAGGCGAAAAAGCGATTCCAGCAAAATGGAAAGACCCGCTGCAAGATCGATTCAACACGTACGTGAGAGGGTATGAATCCTGGCGAATCACGGACTTGAGCAGGAGAATCTGCGATGCTGGCAAGATGCTGTTGCGAGCTGGCTGTTCCGGGCACGCGATTGGATGATGATCAGCATTCTCCCGTATCCAGGACTCCAATCTCTCTGAAATTGCGGAGAATACACGTGCGTCCGGCTTGGTTGTTTGGGATATAGGCGTGGGTTTAGTTGTCTAGGATGCGGGTTTTCATTTTCTGGTGTCCGGAATCAGGTCACAGTACCAGAAACGGTTCTCACGTGGCACGATCTCTCCGGGCCGAACAAGTATTGGCTCGGAGAAGATCGGCCCGGCGTGAACGAATGTGTGAAATTCCCCGTTCTCTCCGCTGGGATCCACGCTTGAGGGTAGATCCGCCAGCAAGGTCTTATCGAACGAGCGTCCGGCAAAGGATCGATCCAGTCGCCGAGAATCCACGCAAGTGAGAACCGCACGGAAGCCCTGGTTGATGAACTCCATAGTGAGATCACGCGTGTTCCTTTTCCAGATAGGGAAGATCGCCTTCATGCCGACCTGCGAGAGCTTCTCTTCACGGTAGCGCCGGATATCCTCCAGGAAGACATCCCCAAAGGCAACGCCAGACACTCCGTCCTCCCGAGCGCGAGCCAGCACTTCACGCATTTCCGACTCATATCGCTCGTTATTTGCGCCTCGAGGAATCGACATCTTCACGAGCGGCAGGCCTACCGCGCTGGCTTGCTGCTCGACAAGAGACGCCCGAACGCCGTGCATACTGACCCGATTGTAGCCTTCCGTGACAGTGGTCAGCAGTCCCGTGGTCTCATAGTTGTGGTAGCGGCGAAGTTCTCTCAGTGACATTGCGCTGTCTTTGCCGCCGCTCCACGAGAGAATCAGTCGCTCCATTGATGACTCCTCAAGACTCGCCAATCCTATCGGGAGTGCCGATCCTCAGTGAGACAGCCCATGCGCTTCTGATGTGTAGGTTCCGCATGGGCCACGTTTGGAGCGTCCCATCCTCCTTCAGGAGCCTCAGATCATCCTCGGCTAGGGTCGATAACACACAAGCAAGGACGTATAACGCCTCTGGTCACTCATGCAAGGGTGCAGAAGTCAAAGACATTCCGGACAGTTGAGTGGGATAAGCCGAAATGACATTCAAAACTAGGGTGCAATACACAGTGTATTGCACCCTGATTTTCTCATCTTCCGAGGCTCAAATGGGCCACCCAGCCCAAGCATATCTCAACTGACTTTCGCAGTCACTCATGCAAGGGACTAGTTCGCTCTACGTGCCATCCTGTACGGGCGTTCAGGCGTGCCGATCTCTCACACGCATGATCGCTGAAACCTTAAACAGCCACACTCCTTTGATACGACACGACGCTCGAATGTCAAGTCACGCTGGGTATGATGCGGCAGCGCTTTGGGAGATTCTTACCGAGACCGTCCGCTCGCTTACCATGTACAATAATCACAAACGGTACGTGGAACGGTCCATCCTCCCCGAGAAACCCCAGATCTCCGCAAAGGAGATGGCTTTGCTGATGGGGATACCGCTCGGCGAGGCGATCATAATCCTAGAGGAGGTCAGGCCCACCTCAAAGGACCGACTAGTATCGGGACCGGGAGCGAAGCCGCCAGCGACCAAGAGCCTGCTTGACTACTCAAACGGATGAAACGTCCGCTGGAAGGTCACGACCCTTGTCCGATGCTGTGTTGATCTCAACGGCCGAGTTCGCCCTGAAGAGTCAGCCAGTACGCCAGCAGCTCGCCCGACTGCTGAAACGCCACATCAGGTTCAACCTCAAGCGCATCGGCCAAGAACATTACAGGATCAGGTCAGCGGGCGGGTTCCTAGTCGTTGATCCTCTGAGCGATGCCGAGCCAGTAGCGAACAGCCTGTCCAGAATTCTCGGTGTCTCCCATGCGGACGCGTGCGCGCGAGTTGCAACAGACCTGAGCGAGATCGCTGATCGCGTTGCCGAGGTCGCCAAACGAACGGTCAAGCATGGGGAGATGTTTGCGGTCAGGGCGCGTAGGTTCGAGCCCTCGCAGTTGAAGGGCAAGGAGATCGAGATCAGAGCAGGCTCCGAAATCCTATCACGCCTACCAAGCGGCGTGAAGGTGAATCTTGATAGTCCGAATCATACGTTCCGCGTATTCTACGGCGCTAGCGACGCCTACATCTCGGCTAGACGGTTCAGCGGCCCCGGCGGACTGCCAGTCGGCTCGCAAGGAAGCCTCTTGGGGCTCGCGACGGATCCGGCCCACGCGCCGTTGGCGTTCTACTTGTTGATGAAACGGGGAGCCATAGTCTGGCCCGTGATAGCCGACCTCCCCCCTCTAGGGGGGGCCCCCCCAGACAACATACTCGAAGGCCTGAAGAGGCTCAGGCCTTGCGTCCCAAAGAACAGATACGAAGCCCGGCTAATCATGCTCGATGAGAACACGAGACAGGCTCTCGCGTCTGTCGGTCCTCACATCCAACGAGCCTTCTGCATGCGCTTGATGTTCCGAGCGGTCAAGCATCTCTCCCGAACCGCCCTAGGGCTCGTGACAGGTGACAGGCTCGGCCAAGCTGGCGTGCGGACCCTGAAGGATCTCCGGGCGGTCGACGAGGTCGCAACATTCCCGGTCTACCGCCCGCTACTCACACTCGACGAAGCATCCGTGAGACATCAGCTGGAAGACCTTGGGCTAGTCCAGCTCGAGAGAGAGAAGACCGCAGCGCACTCTCTACCCCGCGCATACGAGGACTTGATCCAAGAAGTCAAAGCGCTAGAGAATCGCCTCCAAGTAGGGCAGTTGGCTCAGAATATGGCCGCGGATGTGAGAAAGATGCAGATCGATTTTCTGTAGGTCGATCGGATGACCGCTGCGGAACTGCCGGTCTATTTCGTCTCGCGGCGGTTGAGTATCTTGCCCTCTATTCCTGGAACCATTCTGTAGTCGTATAGGATACGGAGCCTGTGCCTCCGATGAAGCTCGATCAGGTTCCTTTCAACCCACTCCACTATTTTCCAGCTCGTCAGGATCGAAGTTACCTGTCCGAGATTCAGTGACCGCTTATTCTCTCGGATGAGGCTGTTCAATCGGGTCGCGTTCAAACGCGTGATGCCTTCAGGCTGCCTGAACGCGAGACGAAGAGCCACGGTTGCCTCCCTTGACGGAGTCCAGAGCTCTAGATTCCAGCGATCGGTCATCTCTAGGTAGGGTTGAAGCAATGAGAGCGGTTGTCCATCCAAGATTGTATCGAACAGCTCGACGAAGAAGGGTTTGCCTCCCACTCGAAGTTCTATTGCGTAGGTCGTCATCTTGCGGTCATCGAACTTCCTAGTCTGAACGGTCGTGCTCCAGTACCCGACATTCTTGATCTCTGCAAGCTTCTCTCCCAGCGCCTCAGCCTGCCGTAGACTGACTTGGCTGGACAGAAGGTCGAGATCCTTGCTCCGCAGCGGATTCCTCATGTAGACAGACATCGCCTGCGAACCGTACAATGTGAGATCGCCGACTCCTCGTTCCCGCAAGAATGCGTAGGCGGCCTGAAGAAGTGAGATCCACTCTTTCGGAGCGGCTCTGATCTCTTGAGGTCTCTTCAATCAGCCAGTCACTCCAAGCTGTTTCCCAGCTGCCATTACAATCTCGTGTTCAGTTAGGTTGCTCACGATGTCAACACCAAGACCGCCGACCCCCTTCTCCTCCAGCAGTTTCCAGAAACTGCGTTGTGCATATTGCCTGGCGATCTTGAGAAAACTGGCACGCACTGGCAGGAACACTGACGCCGTCACTTTCACTTCTTTTGAAGACACGATATTCAGAACCCGAGTAAAGAGAAGGCGCAGCGCTGCCCCTACATGCATCTCATCTGCTCTTCGAATCAAGTACGGGAAGTCAAGCCTTCTCGTCGATATCATAGCGACGACGAACGACGTTGCACCAGTATCGTGTTTGCTATCATCATGTAACGCCTGGACCAAGCAATCTTCCAAGGACGCCGTTAGGACCGAGTCAATAACTTTGGATCGCACAACGCCTTCGAAGTCCGTTTGAGTGACTTGAAGCTCCTTCTCAGAGATCTCCCAGTTCAGGCCATGTCTTCTGAGGCAAGCAAGGCCAACTGACACTCGAGGTCTATCGGAGGCAACGCTGTAGAGTTGCTGAGGATATACAGACCCCACATCACGAGCTCGCATCTTCAGAACTCCACTCACAAGCAGAAGGTTCAGATATCGCCGCAGGGTTTCGTTTTCTCTGATCACATTCTCGTGCGCCGATTCTCGTAGTATGTTTCTGAAAGAGGCCCCTTTTCCGAGGGTTCTCACTATGTCGACAAGATGTCTTGCCTTGGAGGCGTCAAGCGTCGCAGGCATGAGTAATCCCTGTACGGTTAACCGTACAGGCTTAGCTTAACTCTTTCGTCCATCAGAAGCGACGGCTTCAATCTCGAGTGCCGCGATGGCCACCGCCTCGCTGAACGGTGTCCGGCTCTTCAACGTCTGCGTTCGGCCCAGTGGGCGGTCTAGCATTTTCCTCGTTGCATGCAATAGACGCTCAGCTGTGAGTTCCCGTTGAGGAATAACCTCTGCTAGGTCGAGTTGAGAGGCTCTCTTCGCGTTCCCGTACTGTTCTGTGTGGTCGGGAATCGGGATGAGAATCATCGGTTTCCCGAGCATAATCGCCTTCATGATGGTGCCGTGGCCAGCTCGCGAAATCACAAGGCTCGATGCTCTGAGCAGCTCGTCCTGGTCCTCAACCCAATCGTACACGGTCAGGTTGGCCCTGCGAACAGGATCGGATCTTCCGTTCGGCTCACCACGGGAGACGACGATCTCGTACTCGCCTGGAAAACGGGTTAGCGCGTCATACAGCAGGTTGGCAAGCACGGTCCTCTCCGTTTTGGGGCCGCTTACGGCTGCGTAAATGACCGATTTTCGACTGGCGAAAAAAAGTGAGCTATTTAAAGGGCCCCCACTTGCGGGCCGTGAAAGTCCTCCCGATACAACCGGACCGATCAGTTTGACCTTGCTCTTGTAACGCTTCGGGATCGCCAGGTTGCTGGCAGAGATCGTGTAGGGAGCCGGAAAGTCCGGAATGAGCATTACGTCGCTTCTCGCCCAGACCCCACCTAGGAGCGTTCTGAAGAAGAGCCAGAATATGTTCGCGATCAGGAAGAACAACCGCTCGACCGGAGTGATCTTCCTCGCCGACGGCTTCCCCACAATCTCCACTCGGAACTGATTCAGGATCAACGCCACGGGTACACGCATCAGTTTCCCGGCGATGAGAGAGGAAACACGCGAGTCAGAAACCACCACATCGGGTTTGAAACGTTTGATGTTTCTGATCTCGGCTGTGACTTGGCGTAGGAACCTTCTCACGCCGAGTGAGAAACCGCTCGTCGCGGCCGTCATCTTGAAGTCGATTGTCCCGTCCTCTTTGACTTTGAATCCTATCGGAACCGTTGGTAGAGTTGGGAGTCCTCGCCTCCGAGCGTAGTCCAGCCCGTCCAAATATGTGGAGTAGACAACCTGCGCGCCCTGGGCGACGAGTGCATCCGCAATGGGTTCGCATCTTGTGATGTGGCCCAATCCGATGCCGCAGGGCGCGACGTAGACCCTCAACACAAACCGCTCTACAGTTCTTTGAGGTGAACTTCGCCGTTCGGCTTGTCTTCTTCGAATATGATCGCGTGGAATTTCTCGATCGTTGTCTTCCTGTCCAGCCACGCGTCAGGCGGCAGACCTGCCTTCAGGCAGCATTGGCAGAGGAACTCCTCCGCGTTCCAGTTCCATTCCGGAGCGACTTGAGGCAACAGAAGTCCACGGTATGGCCCGCGTCCTGCAATCAGCCCGTGTTTGCCGATCTCAATCTCTTTAGGTCGCTCGAGTGGATCCTTCGCCCCCAATTCCACTGGAACGGTTAACACGCTGACTTCGACAACGACATCCTTGCTGAATTCCGCGAGTTTCACGGGTTCGAACCGCGGGTCACCGGTAGCCGCGTCTATCGCCGCGTTGATCGTGGCAACAGCAAGCGGCTCCGTTGGAAGCGGATATCCTATGCATCCTCTCAACTGCCTCCTCGGCTTCGTCGAGTTGAGTGTGACGAAGACTCCTGACTTCTCGAGCAAGTGCTTCGGGGTGTCAGCTGGCGGTTCGATCACTTTACGCTTTGACAAGTGCTCGGTGATCGCGTTCCTTGCGAGTGTGACGAGAAAGCGTCCGTCATCGATCGAGTAGGTCATAGCCATCTTGCTATCGTCTCCGCCTTGTCATCGTTTCCTGTTTTGGATCTTTCTCGCCTTTTCCAGCACGGCACTTATGTTCTCCCAGTGGCTGCCTTGCCAATACACTTTGCCGCAGTCTGGGTTCGAGCAGGCCCAGAATTCATCAAAGACCTTAAAGGTTGTCTCCGGGACCCGACCTCTCACTTCTTCCTTAGAGGCGGCGTTAAGAACAGATCCGCAGGCAGGGCATCTAGACTCAGACGTGTCGACTGAGAGATCGAGTTTGAACCTGTCCGCGAGCTCCGCAAGCCTCTCTGCCTCTGTCTTGCCTTTCACAAGGAACGTGTCAGCTCCCCGGGCGGTGGCCTGCCGATACAGCGCGACGTCTGAAGTAAGCAGGATCCGTTTTTCTTGGATCGCGCTCGCCACGAGCTCTTGATCCTTTGCATCGTTGAGGTAAAGCGCGTCATGGCCCATCATTCGAAGCCATCTTGTGAGCTTGCCGAGCATGCCGTCGAGGACGAACCTCATGATCCCGCCTCGTGAGTCATGATTTTTCCTTGACGCATCTCAACGATCTCGCCGTGGTCATAAACGACACGTCCCGCGACCATCGTCAACACAGGCCGGCCAACACATTCAACACCGTCAAACGGTGAAAAACGAGCCTTCGAATAGAACTTCGATGAATCGATCCTGAACCGTTCCTTTGGGTCCACCAACGTCAAATCGGCGTCCATCCCGATCGCAAGCTGCCCTTTGCGTCGAAGGCCGAAGATCCTCGCGGGACCACTAGCTAGTACTTCAATGATTCTGCCCAGCGTTACTTCACTACGATATTGCTTGGTCAGCAGTAGGGGAAGCGTCGTCTCAAGCCCCGGAATACCAGGCTTGATCTCCCATACGTTCTCCTTTGTCTTCTCCTCCAGAGTATGGGGTGCGTGATCGCTCGCTACAGCATCGATTTGACCGTTGACGACAGACTTCCAGAGCCAACCGGCGTCCCGTGCGGTTCTCAAAGGTGGTACCGTGAGTGCAAGCCCCTTCTTACGGGCCAGATCTTTCTCATCAAGCAGCAGGTGTTGAGGAGTGGTTTCACAGGTCACCCTCACGCCTGCCCTGCGAGCTGCGACGATTCCTCTGAGAGCCTGTTCAGTGGTCAGGTGACATACGTGGATCCTGGAACGCGTTCTTAGGGCCGCGCTCGTGATTGTGCGAATCGCTTCCGCTTCATATCTTGGGGAGTGAGCCCGCAGAAAGTTCCGAAACGAGTTCTTCCCCGGTCCTTGATAGCGCAATTGGAGCCTCGCGATCTGCGATCCGAGCTCCGCATGACACGCTACGGGCACGCCAAGCGGTCTTGTTCCTGTCAGCGATGCGAGCAGTCTTGCCCGATCATGATGCCACCCGCTAGGCGCCGGGTCG
>Ga0209725_1002063_pt1 | contig 11039 bp, 14 predicted proteins | sample I18A1metaG_FD_184145 | JGI IMG/M metagenome (GOLD analysis project Ga0209725, IMG submission 184145) | Lake sediment bacterial and archeal communities from Gulf of Boni, Indonesia to study Microbial Dark Matter (Phase II) - ​I18A1 metaG... | ecosystem: Environmental > Aquatic > Freshwater > Lake... | reverse complement strand
CGGCGATGTGAGCAAGTCTGAGGTCTACGCGCTCGCGGAGTACTACAACCGTCGCCGAGGATTTGAGGCAATACCCAAGAGCAGCATTACGAAGATTCCGTCGGCTGAACTGAAGCCTGATCAGTACGACCCGTTCGACTACGCCGTTGTCTCACCATTGGTGGATGAGATAATCGAGAACAGGCGATCCGCCAAAGAACTCAGCGGCATGGGTTACGACCCGGAACTTGTTGATGACATCATGACACGGATAAGAAACGCGGAATACAAGCGCTGGCAGGCAGCACCATCCATCAAAATCACCAGAAAAGCATTCGGAATCGGCTGGCGTATGCCCATAGTGAACCGTTCCCGAGAACCAGGGCTATAGTCCGTCGGATTCCTACAGGAAACAGCTCTCGAAGTTCCATTTTGTACAGGTAGCAGAAGCTCCGCAACGTTCAGAGAGCGATGCCGGCAGCCAATCCTTGTGACTTGTTTCGGCGAAGGCTTATCCTTCCCGCGCATTGCAGGGCCGCCTGAGAAGCCATGTTGAGGTTATCTGTCAAGACGAAGTTGGAGCCATTGGAAGTGCTAGATCGCGCGAGCAAGTACTTCGAGGAGAATGGACTCACCCTTGTTGAGACTATTGCGCATCTTCACGGCCAAGGAGGGTTTACTGAGATACGCGTCTCTGGTGGGAAGTTGGTCGGCAAAGCTGAGTACGATTCCAAGGATGTCCTAGATGAGCTGGTGAAGATTACCGAGGAGAAGTTCAGCTTCAAGCCGGTCAGCTTCGCACTGCATTTCCACGCCCCTATCGGCTATGCTGACGTGAGCGTTACGACCGAGAGACCAACTGAGATTACATTTGAGACTATGGAATATGATCATCAGGTGAAAGAGTTCGCCGGCAGGCTACCCAAAGCATAGCTCGCAGCGTGCCTACAAGATCCACGACAGTTCTGACCTGTCAGCACGCACCCGGCTATGACCCAGATCGTGATGGTGCCCAGATGTCTGCGTTCTCTTGATGTTCGCACACGCCGTCGTCTGGGTAGATCTTACAGTAGAATGGCTTGGTGTCTTGGATTGCGCAAGAATACAGTCCTCCTAGTCTGTCTCTCTTGAGAAACGGGCAGCTCTCAGTAACGAAAACTCCGCGTTGTCTGTTGGGGTCGCTGGAATCAATAGATAAGTGCTTCAGGATATCTTCGCGTCCTTGCGCTCTCCAGCGTGCTATGTCTTCGTGGGTCGCGTCGAATGAACCCCAAAGAATGATGCAGCAGTCTCCTGACCGCTTGCACACGTGACCCAGCAACTAGTGATCAGCCAGCCTCTTCCAGAAGTCGTGACTAGCTAAGAAGGTTGGGTTTCTTGAGGCGGTTGTTCTTGAGTTGTGGTCGCCTCAGGGGCATGACTCTCCGCTGGGGTGGCCGGCTCCTGCCCACCGCACTTTGCTATGTGGTCTCGGTACTGGTCTAGCCTCACGTGAGAATGGCAACGTGGACATTCCAGAGCCTTGACCTCTGTCCTGCTCCGTCCCCTGTTTCCGAACCTGCGGCGCGTTTACTTCACTCTCGAACGGCGGTCATGTGCACCGTCGGTATTGAAGCTACCTAAACGCCGGCGCTTGAAATCAGACGAATTCGACCGTCTCTTGACTAAAACGAGGAGTACACTGGCTTAGGGCGCTGAGACAAATGTCACAGACAGGTGCGTGCTAGCTCCCACGTCTAACGCGGTATCTCTTGACCACAGGCAAAACAGAACCTTGCGTCGTGTGGGTTTCGCTTGCCGCAGTTGGGGCAGAATTGGCCATGTCGTTCAGATAGCTCGTCTTTCAGCTCTGCGAAGGCCTTCTCAATCTCCGTCCCGGCGGTTTTGAAAGCGACTTCCATCTCTTTCCCGGCGGTTCTCAGAGCCTTGTCGATCGAATCGCTGATATCGACTGTTACTCTATGCGTTGTTGCTCCGCACTTTGAACAGAAGCTCGTGCCTCCGGGTAGTTTCTCTCCGCATTTGGCACAGAATGGCATCCTCTTGCCACCGACTCAACGCGGGCGTCGGGGAGCGAGCATGAGGACAAGTGCCCGCGCGACGATGGTGATCCCAACTACAATGATGAGAGCGCCTATGAAGGAGAGCCAAGAAAGGGCCGCTTCCGATAACATGCCCAAGACGTAGCCTGCGCCCAACCAGAACACGACGCCGGAGAATGTCTCCGCCTTTCCGTGAACCGACGACTTCCGTGCAAACCTGAGACCCAGTATGCCAAGCTGAACGAGACCGAACGCGTAGCAGAACCGCTGTGCCGCAGCGTACAGCACCGGATGACTGTTCGCCGGGATTGGCCACGAGAAGTTGTCGAACACTTGAACAAGTCTGAAGTCTAGTATGAAGTTCTCCACCTCTTGGACGATGTTGGGCGTGGTCAGGTAAATGGCCGCGACCAGTATCAGGAAGGCGCCGAATGAGATCCAGCCTGTCTCGTCCCGCCGAGGATAGTCCGGCGGCCATCCGGCGGGCGCCTCTGAACTCATGCTACTCCCTCTTTTCAACGGATATCCTGCATTCGGTCACCAAAGCCGCTATCGCGCCCAGCGCGGCAAGCCACGGCGCCAGTATAACACCGATGACGCCTGCAGTAGCTGGTACTTCGAGGAGCAACTTGCCCTGCGGATCCCTCACAATGATCCTCGTCACGTTCCCCTGGTGCAGGAGATCCTTAACGTTCCTGACCAGGTCGTCAGAGCTGACCGAGAACTCCTCTGTCACAACCGTGCCGACTGGTGATCCACACTTGAAGCAGTACTGGGCGCCTACGGGCAGATCGGTTCCGCATCTATTGCAACGTGCCAACACGCGTTCCCCCACAACTTCCCTGACGCATCAATGGCATTTGAACCATTCATTAGCGTTTGCCTGAACAAACAGTTTCCCGCTCATCATTCAGATGGATCCCCGGACCTCTCAGCGGGGTTCGGTGGAAGACGTTATATTCCGTCTCAGCGTCCGTCAGACTGGGGTATGAGTTTGGTCTACTGTGTCAAATGCGGTGCAAAGAACCCTGATGACGCTGCGGTATGTGCGCAGTGTGGAAAACCGATCATGGGTGTGGAGAGAGCAAGGACCCGACGTGAGGAGGAGATGTGTTTCGGCATGCCGTCCCACTGGGGCGGCGTCCTAATTGGGATATTCGTAGTCATTTTGGGGCTGATGCTGTTCTACCAGCAGTTCGCGCGCGTAAGCTGGGACGTCTTCGGCCCTCTCGTCCTCGTCTTCATAGGGATAGCGATTGCACTGGGCGGCCTCTACCGGTACTCGCGCCGGTGAGATAGCGAGATCCGCGAGAGAAGACAGAAGACAGCGAGCAGTACAACGAACAGGTCAGCGATCAAGTTCGCCGTCAGGACATCGGTAGCGACTAGCATTAGGCATGTTCCCAAGACAAAGAACGCAGCCAGAGCGAACCTTGCCGGAGCCCTGATCCTCAACCCAAGCGCGGGAACCAAGGCCGAGATGACGCTCACGACTCCAACAGCGTACAAAGCGTATGCGAACCGACCGTCCGCCCAACGTGAAAGAGCGAAAACCACGATGGCGGTTAGTGACACAACGGCGCCTGTCAAAAGTCCGAAGCAGGTTGCGCAGTAACTCTTCCCACCGAGCCACAGCTCGTGACTCTTCTGACCCGATGCCGCGGGATGATGCCCGTGAAGCAGCAAGACACCGAAGACCCTTGTTGATCTAGCCTCAAGGCTTCTCTTGTCTTCTCTCGGCGACCTCTGGATTCCAAGAAATCCAGAGCAAGCGACTGGAAAAAGTGCCGCCAAGATGCCCGCAACACAAACTGTCCCATATGCGAGCGCGATGAGCGCTCTTCGTCCGCCGAACTCTGAAGGGAACGGAGACGAAATGCTCAGCAGACTAGCTGAGATAATCAAGCCGAAGGCTGAGACTGCCAAGAAGAATGCAACAAAGCCGAGCCGTGTCTCTTGGCTTCTCATCTGGCTTTACAAGTCCAGTTAGGGCTTGAGTTGCTTGAGGAGAGATTGGCTTGCCAGGTAACGGTAGGTCTTCCTCTTGAGCTTGTTCGATGAGAAGAAACCGCTGAGCCTCCGAGCCCAAGAGCCGTAGAATTCAGTGTAGCATTTGAGCAGCTCCTCTTGGACTTCTTGTGTGCTGAGGGTCTCTGTGGGCATGATTGGGTGGACCATGTCGTAGTTTGCCCAGTTTGTGTCTTCTATCCAGCCATTCTTGTTGGCCTCCTCGTAAACCTCTGTTCCCGGAAACGGGGTCAAGATCATGAAGATCACGAGGTCGGGATCAACATCGCCGACGAATTCTCTTAGATCAGCGAGAGTTTCGCGCGTGTCGTCGCGGTGGCCGATGATGAAAGTTGTCTGGGCGAAGATGTCGTTCTTCTTCATCAGCCGAACCGCGTCACGCGTCTGATCAGGACTGATCTTCTTCCCCACGTTCCGAAGGGTCTCTTCACTGCCGCTCTCCGCACCTGTGAGGATCCACATGCATCCCGCGGACCGCATCTTCGGAAGCAGATCCTTGTGATGTACCATGTCGTCGCATCGTGCTTGAACAAACCAAATGATGTCGTCTGCGATCCCGCGGTTGACAATCTCATCGCAGAGCTGTTCCGCGAATGGGCCGAGAGGGAAGTTGTCGTCTGTCAACCAGAGAAACTCGGCTCCAAAGTTCCTGTGAAGGAACTCGAACTCATCTGCGATACGTTTCGGGGACTTCGATCTCCATGTTCCTTGCCAATGCTTCCACTGGGAGCAGAATGTGCAACGGTGCGGACAGCCTCTTGATCCTTCGACGAGCGCGTACACGGCCTTGCCAGCCATCATTGTGAAGTGGTACTTTCGCATGTGATCCTCGACGAAGCGGTACGCTGGCATGGGGAGCTGATCAAGGTCCGCTATCAGGGGCCGGTCGGGGTTATGGAAGATCCTGCGGTCCTTCTGGAATGATATCCCCTTGATGTCTGTGAGGCCCTCGGAGCTCCTGACCGCTTTGACGAGGTCAACTAGTGCTAGTTCTCCCTCGCCACGTACAACTACATCGATCTCAGGATACGCCCGAAGAGCTTCATCAGCCGTTGCTGTGAAGTGCTGTCCGCCAGCGATGGTCAAGATAGAAGGATTCACTTTCTTGGCCGTGGCCAAGGCTCGAACGGCCGTGTAGGCGTTGCAGGTCGCGAGGCTGCTTGAGGCGACGATGTCAGGGCGACGAGATTCGATGTACTTCTCGAGCCCATCCCACTCGAGTGACGTAGCCTGACAGTCCAGCACCTCGATGTCTACATCAGGCATCCTGTCCGCCAAGTATCCTGCAAGCTCTAGAATTCCTAAGGGGGGTGGAAGATACTCCCCCATCACGAACCAGAAGTGTTTCGGCGGTTCCACGAAGAGAATCTTCACGTTTGATGCGTCCAGCTTCTAGATGCGAGACAGGCTGTGGAGGCTTGAGCAACAGGTTACTTGGTCTTAGCCTCGAAGACGTACCTGAGGTCCTGTATCAGAGCATACACGACGGTGAGGTATCCGAGCGTCCTAATCGCGATCAGGCCCTCGGTGAAGCCGATCTGGAGAAGGACCATGAGGTGTGAAAGCGCGAAACAGGTGAAAGCCAAACCAATGTAGAAGGCGATCTTGTGCCTGCCCTTCGCGTAGTCGAAATACCCCAAAACCAGTATGACGATACTCAACAGGAGATTCAACGCCGTTACCGGATCGAAAGCCACTCCGCAATACCTCCAACACGCTTTCATCACGCATGACAGCACTTAAGAAATGTGCATGCCCACTATCGTCGCCGGAACAAAACTTGCCGAGAGAATGTTACCACTGGGACAAACCCGTCTTCGAACATGCTCCTGTCTCAGGTTTGACTCGGAGACTGTTCATCGCTCCGGAGACATGCCCCACAAGGCACATGTCGATATGGATCGTCAACTTGGACAGGCGAAAGATGGAATCGCCTCAGAATACGTTTGACGTTCACGAGGGCGTGGAAGAAGCGATCTACAGCATGAAGGGGCGCCTGAAGGTAGTCACACCGAACGAGAACTGCATTCTGAAGCCAGGAGGATTCGTTTGGATTCCCGCCGGCATGCCTCATGCGTCAAGACCTCTCGACGATAGGGCAGTCTTCATAGCAATCTATGCCCCCGCCCGTAGCGGACGAGATAGGAACCGCCTTGTTTCAGCGCGGGAAAGTAAGAGAATTGCGAGAGAGATCGTGAAAAAGTCGGCGTTGTGGCGTGGAACCCTTCAGAAATGAGAAGACCGGGAAATCAGACTGCGCGACAAGCACAAGTGGCAGGTAGGACTTGCAATCAACATACACTCTGTCACTGCCGCGGCAACTCATCGCCGAAGTCTTTCACCCATCCTCCTATGGTGTCGCAATTTGAGCCGTCAGTGGAGTTGCTTGTGTGGGTAGCCTGGCGCGGGCGGCCAAATTTGAACCTATGTTCTGATCGTGTCTTGGTTGCTGCATCAGAGAGGATGTGATCCTCTCTTCCGTCTGAATATAGGATGGACCGGACCGAGTCGAATAAGTCCTTGAAGCAGCAGGTCACAGTTTTGTTCCGCAGTTGTGGCAGAACTTCGCTCCTGTTGGGAGTATCTCGCCGCAGTTCGTGCATTTCTGTGACGGCACTTGGCTTGGCTGAGTTGGCATAGCAGATAGGCTCTTGCCGCAGTTCGGGCAGAACTTTGAGGTTGAAGGGATCTGGGCGTTACAACTCGGACAGATGACGAGTGCAACTGCTGGTGCTCCGGGCGCCGCGGGGGTCTGGAACAGCGGTGGAACAAGCACCATTCCCGTGCCAAGGGCTGCGCCTGACGATTTGCCGAGTTCCTTAGCGGCCTCTTTGACGGTCTCCATCCTTAGCACTTCTTCGGGCGTCACTCTTCCCGCCTTCAGCCAGAAGAGCCGCTCGCGGTATTCGGGTGTGGTGTCGACTCCTTCGAACTTCAAATCAACTAGCTGAAGACCGATCCTCCGGAAGTACTCCACAAGTGATGCTTTCACTTGTGCGGAGGTCTCGTCCAGTTTCGTGAAGACCGTCACCAGATCGTACTTTGACAGGTCGTCGATCATCCTCTCGTTGATGAAACCTCTCAGGAAATCGTTAACGCTCGCTGTCGCGTAGGCGTTCTGTCCGCCTACAACCTCATTGACAAAGAGCTCAGGGGTCTCCACCTTCAACCAGTAGGATCCGAAGGTCATCAACGGCGCGAGCTCGGTGGTCTGCGCTCGGTTGCCGAACTTGCCCGCAAACTGCTTCATCGAGATGAATACGACCGCCGCCTTGAAAGGCGTCTGAGTGAATCCCGCGATCTTTGAGAACGCGCTCGTCAACAGGGGCAGGTTCAATGTCGTGAGCGTGTGTCTTCCAGGTCCGAAGGTGTCGTAGGCTTTGCCGTCTCTGAAGAAGACCGCGGTCTCATACTCGTGGACGATGAGCTGTGCGCCCCAGGTGATGTCTTCGGTCGGGTATCGCCAGACGATGTCCTCAGCGCCCACGCCTGTCCATTCGATCACTTGCGGCATGCTTAACCAACCTCCACTCCGGCAATTGCTTCTTTCCTCTCGTCGAACGTCCTGTCAAAATCCTCGACAGCCTTTCTCAGTTCACTCAGGCTTTCACCGAGGTTCTCGAATCTCTCCGCACCCACCTCAGTCTTGATGCTCTTCACCCGTTCGGCCAGGCCTTTTGCGCCGTCAACCAGTTGGGTATCGAAGGCGATCATCCTGTCAAGCTCCGGCTCCTCTATCTTGATGGCGTCGAAGAAACCGCTGTACCCGTATGAGGCGTGGTTCACTCTCTCAGAGACTCTGTCAAAGACCGCCAGCAGCTTGTCAATCCGCTCAAGTTCCTTAGACCGCTCGCTCTCGGCGACGGCCGTGTACACGTCTTGGAGATCGTTCCTAGCGTCTTGAAGCTTGGAGTGGAGGAAGTTACGTATGATCTTGTCCGCTTCTCTCCGCTGCTCTCTCTTCTTGTAGCCGCTGAATCCCGGGACCACAAGCATGACCTTCTCAAGGAGCTTCTCGCTTTCCTGTACCCTCTGCAGGGGTGTCTTCTTGCTCAATTCTTGCATCTCGCAGCACTAACGCTCCAGGCTTTCGACTATTAAGTCGTTACCTGAACAGATCCAGATCCGGGAACCGTCGGTTTAGGCGAACCCGTCTCTTTGGTATGAAATGCAACGTTTTTCTGTCGGGAGAAAGAGCACTTCGGAACCCGCTAGATGTGCGATCGTCATGTCCACAACCCTCTTGAAGACGATCCTCGAGAGCTCGATAAGAATCGAAGAGGAATCCTACGACCTCTACTCGAAAGCGCAGGACAAGGCGAAGCTGCCATCCTCGAAAGCTCTGCTCAGCGAACTTGCGCAGGCTGAAAACCAGCACAAGAAGAAGCTACTGACAGTAATGAACGATCCGAAAAGCGTTTCACAGCTGGGCTCTCCGACAGGTCGAGTCGAAGATCTCAAGATAGTGGACTTCATGGAAGATACCGCGCTCTCCGAGGACGCGGACTACCAAGCAATATTGATCTACGCGGCCAAACGCGAAAAGAGCACATACGAGCATTACAGATCGTTAGCAACTGGATTGTTCGCGCGCTACTACCCGATCGTCGGTCAGCTCTTCGCCAAGCTTGCGGAGGAAGAACTGATCCACAAGAACCGACTCGAACGTGAGTACGACGCCGTCGTTCTGAAAGAAGGCTGACTCCAACACTGCGCTGATGCCCTAGTGACCGGTTACAGGAGCTTGAACTCAGGCGGCGGCAGGTCACCTTTGATTACTTCTCCAGTCGCGCCGTCCAAGAGGATCCGGTACCGCTGCTTCCTGTAGTCGTAGTTCACGATCCAGACCGGGCCGTGCAAGTAGAGCGTGCTCTTCACGTCGAACTCTGTGGTCATGTCAATGACCTTGTCCACCTTCTCTTTTGAGAGGAACTCGTGTAGGTTGCGGATCTCGCTTTGAGCGATCTCCGTGGCCTCCCTCGCGTCCAGTTCGGCGTTGAGCACCTTCGCGGTCGCTTCGATCTTCGTGAAGTCGTAAGGTATCTTTGCATCGAGCGGGATCTCGTAGGACCGGGTTGGGAAGTCGACTCCTCGCCTCGCCAGCACGAGCCAGTCGTAGTTGTTCTGGATGTCCCATTCCGTAGTCACAGGCGGGCTGATTCTCTCAAAGATCCCCTTGCAGTGACTGCTCGCTTCAGTGACGATCACCCAGAACGGCAGATAGAGGAGACTGCTTTCCACTATGGCTGCCTTGGAGGCTAGGTCCCTCGGGGCGGCGAAGCTACCCCTCATCCAGCTCATGACGATGTCACGAGCTTGCGCGTCTGCGTACCTGTTCACTATCAGTGAATGCTCGAACTCGAACGGTTTGCCAGTCTCAATTACGCTTGTGAACCCGCAGTACCTGCAGGTCGCGAGAATCTCGCCAGGCTTGACAGAGAGCGGAGCCCCGCAGTGAGAACAACTGATCTCCTTCAGTATCTCAGTCAAGCCCAATCAGCCTGAGGGGAATGCGTTTGGCTCGGATTCGGCTTTAAGCCATTCCGATTCGCATGAGAGACCACGCTGGCAGGCCTCGTACGACTAGAAAACCTCACCGTTTGGCTTGTCCGTTGCCTATGCCCAGAAAAGCACGCCTCAACTCTAATTCTCATAAGCGTGAAGAGTACAGTCTAACCGGTCCGGCGAGGGTCGCGTTGAAGGCTGTTGTTCTGGCAGGCGGAAAGGGAACGCGGCTCAGACCGCTGACCTACACCAAGCCAAAACCTCTCCTTCCCCTAGCCGGAGAACCAGCAATAGTCCACCTGATCAGGAAACTGAGTCGCGAAGGAATCGACGAGATCGTCGTAACCACGAACTACTTCGCGCGCCATCTCCGTGTTGCTCTGGGGGACGGCTCCAAGTACGGAGTACTGATTCATCATGTAGAAGAGAAGATCCCGCTCGGAACCGCCGGCTCAGTCAAGAACTCCGAGTCTATGATTGACGAGACGTTTGCGGTAGTCCAGGGCGACAACCAGTTCGAGTTCGATTTGAACGAGGTAGTTCGAGTCCACCGAAAGCTCGGCGCCCTGGCCACGCTCGCACTCGTAGAAGTCGACGACCCATCAGAATATGGAATAGCGGAACTGTCTAATGGCCGTGTGACCCGTTTTCTCGAGAAACCCAAGCGCGAGGAACGCTTCAGCAACCTGATCAACACGGGGCTGTACATCATCGAACCTGAGGTCCTCAAACTTGTTCCCGTTGGAGAAATGTTCGACTTCTCAAAGAATCTGTTTCCGCTAATGCTAGAGTCGAAGATGACTCTGGCAGGTTTTCATGCGGACGGTTTCTGGGTCGACATCGGCGACCCCCAGAGTTATCTCAAAGCGAACACATGGGCGCTCGACAAACTGGTGCGGCAACGGAAGGCGAAAGAAGAATTCGTGCGGGAACCCAGCAGCCTGATCTCAGAGAAATCTACCCTGAAGTCGCCTGTCCTTCTCGGCAAGAATGTGAGAATTGCGCCTGGCGCCACGATTGGGCCTTACGCATGCATTGGGGACGGAACCGAGGTCTCAGCCAACGCGACCATTGAGCGGTCAGTCATCTATGAGAACACGCAAATCGGGACCACCTCAGTCCTTAGCGCATGCGTGGTTGCGGAGAATTGCAGGATCGGTGACCACGTTCGAATTGAAAGAAACGCTGTTGTCGGCGCCGCGACCGAGTTACGGGACAACGTTCGCGTAACCACAGAATCCAAAGTCGGGCCTTGGTCTACAGTAGAACGATCTGCGACGGTACAAGGAACCATCCAGCCATTCGAGAATCACTTGGACGGGATCAGTGAGATCATCGAAAGATCATCTGTAGACCTAAGACTGAGTAACGAAGAAGCCCGAGTATGTTGGGCACTCTGCAAGTTGGACAAGGCCGATGCGAAAGGTATTGGTCGCTTGGCTGGAATCGCCGGCCCGAGAATAGACTCGGTACTGTATGGTCTCC
>Ga0209725_1002062_pt1 | contig 11040 bp, 8 predicted proteins | sample I18A1metaG_FD_184145 | JGI IMG/M metagenome (GOLD analysis project Ga0209725, IMG submission 184145) | Lake sediment bacterial and archeal communities from Gulf of Boni, Indonesia to study Microbial Dark Matter (Phase II) - ​I18A1 metaG... | ecosystem: Environmental > Aquatic > Freshwater > Lake... | reverse complement strand
CATACTCATTGAAGAGAACGATGTATGAGCCCGAGCAGTTCCCTGGCCTGATCTACCGCATGGATGATCCAAAAGTGGTTATCCTACTGTTCGCGAGCGGGAAGCTCGTCTGCACGGGAGCGAAGAAGGAAGAAGAAGTTCATCGAGCCGTCAGCGTGCTTCAAGAGACCCTTGAGCAGAAGGAGCTCATTAAATACGATTAGTATTGATCCACCACGAAACGCAAGTTCCGAAAGTCCTACTTCTGCCTTCGCTGAAGCACCGACTCTGCAATGAAGCCTCATCCATCGATTTCTTTGAAGCCGACCAGTAGACCCTTTCTTGCCATGAGTTCGCGGACGACTGCGTGGCCTCGCTGCATCCCTTCCGGCAAACTGAGCATCCTCCAGAGTCTGCGCTTCAGTTCAGCAACCTTTTCCAGAACTTCACTTCTGAGGCTCGTTTCAATATGAGTGACTTTGCGCCTGTAGTATCCGTACTCGATCCCATCGATAAATGCCACAGAAAGATGCTCTCCCATAGATCTCGGTCGGAAATCGTCCACATATTGGGAAACGTGGTTCGGAGTAAGTGGTTCGGATAGAGCATGTGCTATAGGAGAGGCCCTCGACTCAAATCTTGCCTTTCCAATCCTCTCAGCTGATTCAAGGGGATTCATCACATACGTCAGGCATTCCAGCTCTATCTGTTTGAACCTATTGTCGCTAACCGGCTGGCACATGTGGAAGTCAGTTATCCATGTTGAATCTTCGTTGACCATGTGGTTGCCTACGTGTGAGTTTGTCATAACACCTCCGTACCGCAAGACGCTACCATGAAGGATACCATTGTCATGAAGCAGCCTCAGGTTCTTTCCGCATGACGATCCAAGCCACTTCAGGTAGTCTTTGCAGCCTCCGTCATCGAGTTCGTTCCGCAGTTCAGGCGAGATGAGGCCATACAGTATCTCGTCGACCCTAATGTCTGTCGGCAGCAGGCTATAGACCGACGCGGCATCCATCGATCGGCTACTTTTCTCAAACTCTCCCAAGAGCCGATTCATGTCAGCGCCTTTGAGGTACTCGAAGAGTTCAGGCCTATCCTTGAACTCTTTGACAGAAAGATTTCTGAAGATCCCTATTCCTACAGGCTTTGGTGATGGGGCAAAGTCGTGAATCTTCTGCATCCATCGCAATTCGTTTTCAGCCTCTTCGATCTGCGAAAAGCCCCAGATCAAAGTACCTGAACCAATGCGATCATTGGACAAGAAGTAGGAATACATGCGTCCCTTGTTCAAGATCGGTTGGGAGACACCGCTCGGTATTCCAACTGCCTTAGCCTTGAACCAGTACTCCCCGTGAGGCAGAATGATCGATCTGTTTCCGCTCGTATAGGCTTCTAGTTTCTCTAGTTGCTGATCCATGAGGATGCACTGCACGGGTGCTTTTCCATCAGGGAACGGGTAATTACCACGATCGAGTAGCCTTGTCTCTGCATCAACTAGAAAGAACGGAACCTTCGGTCCCCTCAACTTCTTGACGAGCTCTTCTGTTCTATGCTGCACTAGAGCTCACTGACTCACGCAGAATGCGGAACGAGGATTGACAGTGCTATGATCAATCACCAAGAGAACTGATATCTTTCGCATCATTCCACAGATATTCAAAATAGTTCTTCGCAAATCTGGCGAGGCCTACATGGTCTGACCAAATAGCCAGAGCGGTTCGTCCCTCCTCTTCTTCGAGCAGTAGCATCACCTCTTGCACGTCCGAGACTATGCCTCCACCAAACATCTGGCCTCTGACTCTCACTTCCACGAATCCGCAAACCTCGTTCATAGTTTCCTTTTCAACATTTTCCGAGGTCATGAGCTGGATTTTAACACCTCGACTCTTGAGGTGGAGGAGTGTCGGAGATACTAGATCGAGCATCTCCCTGGTAAATCCCGGAACCGCCATCAGGATCGCCTTAGTAGACTTTTCCATCGTCTCTCTTATCTTGGACATTATGTTGAACTCTCCACGAACGATCCAAATGTCAGGTCTCTCCTGAGACTCTCTCTTCTGGAAGATGAGGGTCAGTTCACCAAGAACCTGTGTTTCGCTGGCTTTGAGAAGTCTTTCACGTCTAAGCCTGGTGGCTTCAAGCCCGTCGGCCGGTGACCGAGGATAGTGCTTTGATGGACGGCCAGACTCGGTTTCAATCCAGCCTTTTCGCTCTAGGTTTCCGAGGACCTCATAGATCTTCGAGTAAGGGACTGGCGCCATCTCGCTAATTTCGCTTGCAGTCATGCTTCCTCTTTGAAGAAGCGCCACGTATGCCCTTGTCTCGTATTCCGTCAGGCCAAGGTCTTGGAGTGCCCTTCTTGTCTTCTCGCTAATCGCCAACTCTTCATTTCACTGCTTAGCGGATTCGAAGCCGCCATCCAGTCAACCTATTACGGTTCTCTTATACTTACGACTTTAGGTGGTAAGAATCATGTCGACTTCAACCCCTCTGCCACCGTTACACGTAGACCAAAGACCTTCATAATGGAAGAGTTGTCTCAAGCTTTGGAGGAACTTCCCTTTGAAACGCAGCAAGCATTTTTCAGAAAGCTAAGGGGGCAGCGCGTCAAAAAGAAACATATCCGCCGCCTAGGACCACGAGACGTCCAATACTTCGGGGCTCTCCGGCGGAACTCATAATTCTCGTTGTCTCCTTCGCTGCAAACATAGTGACCATAGCAGACATCTTGTCCAAGAGGCTTAGGCAAGGAAATGATGGCCTGATACGTGTGGGAAATAGGGAGATACAACTACGAGGAAAGTGGAAAGCCGAAGAAATCGCTCGTGTGTTCAAAACCATTGGTGCGGTGATCAGCAAGGAAGAACCAGCAAAGCGGATTGGAGAAATCAAGTCTGCCAAAATCGCCGAAGCGAGGGCACAGCTAGTTTCTCTTGAACACAATATTAGTCAATATGAGAGGCTAGTTCGTAGCTTTGATGGTATCTCAAAGAAAAAAACGTGGCAGAAGAAGCGTGCAAAGGAATATCAGAAGAGACTGACCGAACTAAGAAACCAGCGGGATGACCTAGCATCATTCATCGACTTCCTCAGCAGAGAGTGCTAGAAGTGTGACATCAATGATGCGCACACACAATTCTCACGACTGCTGTGCTCTAGCATTCGCTTCCTATCTCAGGCAGCTTGTATCTGGAGAGACGTAGGAACTGATGAATGAGAGTAATCGCGTTTCTCTCATTACAGGCTTCCTGTTCTATGAGCCCATGGGCGACTTCATGTCTGAGGTTCTGACCTCTTTTGTCCACGAGAAAGGTCTTCAGATAGAAGATCATGTCTTCACCAAGAAAGGTGCTCATCGCTTCCTCTCTCAGGATCTCATCCAGATTCTGCTCCATGATTCCCTCTTTCTTGACCTTGCTCGTTGGCTGGCCCAGCTTTTCCAACAGGCGACGCAGAACAGCCTCTAGCCGCGGGGTAAGTACATGGATAGCACTAACATAGTCATTGTCAAAGAATCGATCAAATCCAACTTTGATTATTGACAGGTTGTCTTGCGCGAACAATTCGGAAGATGAAAGGTAGCTTATCAATATTGAGGAGTCCAGTTTCGTTCTCAGTCTGTCAAATACCTTGGACAATTGAAGCATTCTAAGCTGATAGTCCATTGAAAAATATTGGATTGTACCATCATCAAGCAAACGGTCCGTGTCAGAGGATTTCGCTACAGGATCGTCATGTCTGATATGTGTCGTTGGAATGATGAATGACAATGGGTAGTCTGATCTAATCTCCTTTGCCAAGTCACGTGCTCTGCCAATGCTGGGGAGAAAGTGGTTTGAAGTTGCCATCTTGTCTACTGCCTCTTCCAAACTGCACGTCGCGAAAGCTTTGATTAATCTTTCCTCGGTGTCAGTAGGTATCTTCACAGGAACCTCAATGCACTTCATCTCGGCAGTGGCCTTCCGATTAGCTTCTTTTAGCTTGACTAGTAGTTGACGGACTTTCTCCTTTTCGCCCAAAGCCCTATACTCCTTTATCGCGTTTTCATAGGACATACCTGCAATCAACCCACTTTCTGCGATTCTTTCATCTCCCTCAATGTCATGAGAGCTGGCAATTTCGTAGAGATACTTCTGAACTAGATTTTCTTTCTTCAGTAGCCTAGCATATTTGACGAGCACTCTGAGAAAAGATCTCATCAGTTCGTATTGCTTGCTCTTTCCATAATGATCCACAGCTAGATCCAGAATAGTCTTTACCTGCTCGTAGACACTGAAATCTGTTTGATCTTTCATCTCAAGAAGAGAGCCTGATATCTCCAGACACCACCTATACTCCCGGCTGTCTTTCAGAGCATCAAGAATCTTGATGGCTCTGCTGCGGGCGCTTTCTATTCTCTCAAGATTGTTCAGCCTCAGAGCCAGTTCTATTGCTCTATCCAAGGAATCTACCAGTTCGATGTACCGTTTGTTCTTGATGTAGATCTCAGCGCATTGCAGATAGGAATCGATTGCGATCTCAGCGTATTGATGGCCCCGCCCTCTTTCCCAAACAAAGTCCGAATACAAAGACCGATGTACCAGATTCTGGGTCTCCTTCACTCTCTCTTGCAAGTAGTCCAGTCCCTTGTCAGGTACGGAGAATAGATTGACAAAACGATCGGCCTTGGATCCATTGTCTTTGCGACGCGCTGAAGAAAGGGTTGGGCGTTGATAGAAGACGTCTATTTCCCATTGTATCTGCTCAGCCTTGTTAGAGTCTCTTCTATTTTGACAGATGTCTCTCACTTTCACAAGTTTCGCCGTACGTTCATACCATTGAGTAGAAGTATCGTTTTCAATCTCTCTTAGGAGTTCCTCAGGAGAGCTCTCTTCTTTCCTCAATTCGCTTCACATTCTGAAACATTGTCGGCGCATGTTACTAGGCATATGAACCGGACCTCGTCTTCAATCTTGAGTGTATCTCGCTCTAGGCCGTGCTTACGCTTGCTTAGAGCTGGAGAGGTATTCGCTTAAAATCATTCGTATTGTTTCAGGTATTGAATCCAAATAGCGGCGCTTTTGCTCCTCCTCTAGCCTCTTATGCATGTCATCTGTCACTTTCAAGGTGTATCTTCGCATAAGCAATTCACTCACCTCCATCAATTGACGTCTGAAAAGGTACGCGAGGGTACGTCAGCTCTCATCGAAGGCAATACGCCCCTTCTTTGGTATTCCGAGATGACCCTAGACACCTATGGCCGGTATTCTTCATGGTCCTTGTTCAGAATGTTGCATATGTCTCGGATAGACCGACGTTGATAGGCTAACTCAAGTATTCTTAGCCTAGCGATTTCGAACGGGCTGCGAATGTGGTTTTCCAACATGTCAAGAAACCCGTACTCCTTCTCTGTAATGCGGGTATGGCCACTTAGAATCGCGTGAGCCACTGCTACTGATTTGATCATGTCGAACAAGGCACTTGAACTTGAGTAGGCAGCTAGAATTCTCCTCTGAAATTACGAATAGAAATGCCTCTCAACAATTCATGTTCCTCGAGGGCTACGAGATGTCTTGAGGCCTCTGCTCTAAAAGCTAGCTGGAGCCTCTATCTGGGCTGGGTCAGAGTGCCGGCATTCTGACTAAGTTTCATTAGTCGCCTTGGTGCAGCTCAAAAGGTATTCGCTCAAGATCATTCCGATACTGGGCCGCGATTCAGATCTGAAACGGGTGGGATTACGGCTTGGACAACCTGCCTCTTCGGTATGCCTAGTTTGGTTTCAACTGCTGACCTGTGGATTGTGTTGTATGTGCAGAACGGAATGAGTCTACCGTCAGGTACTGCGTAGTGGATAACGCACATTTGTGCTCTCTCAAGGTCGAAGTTGTATGCGTCCATGAAATGCATCATTCCGATCATTATGAAATTCTTCATTACCTTTGACAGAGCGTCATACGATCCTTCCTTGTATAGAGAGCCTATGAGATCCTTCAGTAGTCCACTCTTGACATGTCTGAGACTGGCAAGAAGTTGCATCTTGGCTCTGAGATATTTACCCGCGTCTGCGTATTCAGACACCTTAGCAAGGCTCTGAATGAATCTCTCCACATTCATGAACCTGTTAACAGGGACCAATCTATCATCTTCCACGAACACGAAGGTCCCAACTCCGCAAGCCGGATGACAGCTAAAATCTGGATACCTTCTTCGCTTGATGGCTCCGACAGCGCGGAACATCGGAAAGACAAACGGAACAGGATAGAAATCGCTCTGCCTGATATGGCCGTCTGTTTGCTTCTCAATCAGCCTGGTCACTTCTGGGATCGTAATTCGCATCTTTCTTCTTTCCTCAGAGCTGACTCGTCCCGCCAAACTGATGGGCTGGCCGTTGATTCCACTTACTATGTCGCGGTTCTTGGCCGCAAACCTAATGATGTCACCAAGCTGGTCGTCGTTGACGCCGCGCGCGATAGTAGGCACAAGCATGAATGAGTCAAATCCAATCTTTCTGGCGTTTTCAAGAACCCTTAGCTTCAGATCGAGGAGGTCTAGCCCTTTGGTCTTGATGTAGGGCTCTCGTGTCACACCTTCGAAAGCTAGATATATTGTGTTTGTTCCGGCCTCGAAGACGTTCTTGAAGTACTCAAGATCTCGTGCAAGCCTGAGCCCATTGGTGTTAACCTCTATGTGATCCATTCCTCTTGATCTGGCATACCTAATGAGGTCAGGTAGATCGTCACGTAGAGTTGGCTCTCCTCCGCTGAATTGTAGGGAATTCGGAGGTACTGGCCGGTTTGAGGCTATGTTATCTATTGTCTGCTCCACCTGCTGTCTTGTAGCCTCATAGATGTGGGAGACGGTAGGGTTGTTGGCATTCGCGAAGCACACAGGGCAGTTCAGGTTGCACCTATTGGTTAGGTCAATGATTGCGAGCACGGTGTGACTCTTGTGTTCTGGGCAAATCCCACAGTCAAAGGGACATCCCTTTGAGGTCTCGGTTCTAGGATTCTCTAGCTTAAGTCCTTCTCTTCGATACTGCATAGCTCTTTGGTATTGCCCACAGTCTTCCCAGTAGACATCCTCATACATGCCATGTCGCTGGCATTCTTTCCGAATCATTACTTTTCCTTCGCGTACGAAGAGTTCCGCGTCTATGACCGAGAGACATTCAGGGCACACACTCTTTGTCGTCCTAATGGCGCTCAAAACCTACACTCCCGGCGGAATTCGCATTTCCGGTGCTAGTGATGGCATAATCCTCTGCTGTGCACTCCTATTCTTGGTCGCTTCATCAACTGAAACACTGAATTTTCTCTCAAGAAACGGCCGGTGTATCGTTTGATATGTGCAGAAAGGAACTCTAGATCCATCCGGCAAGATCTGGTGAATGGGGCACATTTGAACTCTTTCCAAATCGAAGTTGTACCTATCCATGAAGTGCATTCCTCCAATGAATACCATGTGAAGTAAAAGTCTTCCCAATGCTGTCCAGTTGTCCACATCGCCAGCGACATCTTTCACGAGGGGGAGGAGCGGTCCTATTCCTTTTCTCTTAATCCCAGTTAGAGCTCGGATCACGTTGATCTTTCCTCTTGTGTTCTTTCCTTCCATGAAGCAGGTTGCAGCCTTTTGGAGCAAAACGAAGAACTTGTCCATGTCAACGTACCTGGAGACCGGGACAAAGTCATCGTCATGAATGAAGAGAGCTGTCATCGATCCGCAGTGTGGATGACATGCGAAGCTTGGCATCCCTCTTCCCTTCCAATACCAAACTGTTTCTGCGAATGGGGAAACGCAACTGATCGGGAAGAAGTCTTCTGCTTTTATGTCGCCCTTGGTTTGCTCCTCTACATCCATAAAGAGGTCACTGAGTGTGTATCTCATTCTTTCAAGATCTCGAGTGCTCATGCTTCCGGCAAACGAGACCGGCTGGAAATTGACACCTCTGATAACGTATGATTCTCTCATCGCATATCTTATGATATCTCCTATCTCGTAGGTGTTGAGACCGTTGATGAGTGTTGGGACAAGCATGATTCCCGGCGATCGCCGCTTGTCGCTGTAGCCCTTTTTGATGTTCTCGACAGCTCTGAGTGGGATGTTTCCCCAATCAGGATCTCCGGTTGTCGCTTCCCATGTTGCGGGCGAGAAACCGTTGAACTTCAGATAGACAGTTGAAAGTCCTTTCTTGAGGGTTTCGTCTCCAAACATGCCTTCTAGAGACTTCGTGAGCTGCGTCCCTCTTGACGAGGCAAAAACGATTCCGTTAGTGTTAAGCTCGATATGATTAATGTCTCGAAGCTTAGCTTCATAGATAATCTGATGCAAGTCAGGCCTAAGCGTGGGTTCACCTCCAGTCAGCTGCATCGCATGGATATCGCCAGCCATCGAGTCAAGCATGAGGCGTATCTGCTCGATGCTAGGTTCGTACACGTATTCCTTCTTCTTGTCCGATGAAGCAAAACAGGTGGGGCACTTGGCATTACAGAGATTGGTTATGTCCATCACTGCGAGTATCGTAAGGTTCTTGTGGTTGGGGCAAAGGCCACAGTCGCGTGGACACCCATTCTTGGAATCGGTTTGTCTTGACGCGGGTTCTGCCCCTCTCGTTGCGTAGCTGCTTGCCCTGTCGTACAGGTCTTTGGAGGACCAGTAAAGATCTTCGAATGATCCGTGTTGAGCGCACGTCTTGGAGAGATAGATCTTTTCCTGTTTGACGACCACGCTCGCAGGAATTGCCGCCAAGCATTCTGGGCAGACACTAGTCGTGTCTTTGACAGTCTTTCGTGCAGACATCGAATGCAAGACTGGAGTCGGAGATTTCAAACGCTATGCCTCAATGCTGAGAAAGTCCTTCAAGATTGCGCCTTATTAGAATTCTCCAACTTGACATAGTGTTAGAAGGGTTGATGACGGTTCCCAAGAGCAGCAGACAACCACTTGAGAACTCCCTGAACCATGCCAACATCGATTTACATCCAGCATCAGATGATGAGACTCTGTCAGGATCGACTAGAGTCTCTTCTCTTTCATTCGAAGGGTTCAAAGTACATGGGTTGCTTCTAGCAACCTCTTCATCCAATGTTGCTCAAAGAGGCCTGCGAAGGTAGAGACTTACAAGGTAACTAATGATAGGTGCAAGTGACGCTGACAGGACTCTCACCCAAGCGGAAGGAGACACAGGCCAATCGTTCATGTTTCGGATTCTGGAATATCCCTCAGCCAAATTCGAACCCAGGAGTTCCACGCTGTTGAGCCCTGTAGTTCTCTTTCGTAGCACAGAGATCTTACTTGATCTGCAATTCCTTATCCAAGTGAGCTTCAGCTCCTTTATTTTCCAGTGAAGCAGTAGGACAGGAAGTACGAACGAAAAGATGATAAGAGCAGTTGAGCCGAGTGCAAGTTGAAGATAGTACGGATCTTTGAGTTCTTTTACTGGATATACAACAAAACGTGAGATAAACATCATGGCAAGAACTATGGCAATTGCGAAGGTACTACGTTCGACCAACACCCCCAAAGGTCTTAATCCTCCTGATCCGAATTCGTCTAGCGGATCTAAAGAGGCAATATATCCTCTGTCCCATAGGAAGAACACCCCTACAGCCACTGAGCAGACAACATGAGCGAAACTTGCAAGGAATGCAAACAAGAATAGATATCCGAGCCAAACCTCAAGATGCAGCAGAATCGTTGACAAACCATAAGCGTCCCTGAAAAACCCGAGTGACCACATCGTCGGGATGGAGGTCACCCACGTCAGCTCGGAGAATGCAATTGACAACGTGAATAATGTGATCAGATTCGCTTGATGGCTCTTGAATGCTGACCATAGATTCTTGTTTATGCCTTTGTATTTCGCGGGAGGATCCCAAGTCACTGGTACAATCAACCAGCTACCCACTGTGAACATTGCTAAGTAGGTCAATACGTGGTGGTATGCTTCATACACCGGAAAACGCCAGATAAGGTACGGAGGCGTGAGAACAAGTATCGACGCAACTAGAAGTGTTGATATCTTTCGTGATCGGCGAGAAAGTCTGTTCAGAGGATCATACAGAACACGAATTAGGATTCCTATTCCGCTCCGAGGATGCGGCCCCTCTTCCTCCGGGAAATCAGTGAGGTGACGAATATCACGAAGTGCACATACATACTCACGTGACTGATACTTTACAAACCAGGCACAAAAAAGAACGGTTAGTGCATCGGTTACTAGAAAGATAGGATTGAAAAGGAGAGAGAGAAGCCAACTGATCACATCCTTTTCGTACATCCCTTCCGAGAACCAAAAGAACAACGCGTAGTTTATTCCGTACAGAGTCAAAACGCTTAGAACAATGCTCCCAAGGTATGATCCACGCCACTTCCCGAACACCGTTGTGATGAATCTCTCCAATAGTGTCAAGGATTCCGAGTAGGGTTCAACTAACTCATCCATGACTCGATATTGCTCTTCCCTAGCCGGAGTCACGGCCCAAGGGTTGTCGGACATCTTCTTTCCTCGCTAAGACTCACATACCAATAGCAGATCTTCGACGCTTTATCTAACTTTTCTGGTATTGAGTTACTTCTGATTGAGATGTTTGTTGACCCTGTTCTGTCGAAAGCCATCCTCTATTCTCAGTCGCACGTTATCTCATCACTTTGTGCTTCTAGACGAGGAGGTATTGTGATACTGGGCAGAATGAATGGCGCTCCTTGTTCTAAGAGATAGAGGTGTTATCTCTGTTAACATGACAGATCGAGCTAATGTCAACTAGGAAGATAACATGAGCGCTCCATATATTTCCGTGAACTCGACTAGCTTCTTCATGGAGACTCTTTCGTTGATGCCGTGAACGTTCCCGTAGTCTATGTCGGCAGGCCCCAGCCCGATTAGTGTTGGCACCTTTGCGTCAAGGATGAGGAAGGACGCGTCAGTTGCTCCGTATCCCCCCATAATTCTGGGCGTGTAGCCAGTCACCTTTCTTATCATGTCTCTTGCCTTTCTAACGACTGGCTGATGCTCATCTAGTTCGACCGCCTTGTGGCTTCCAAGTTTCAGCTCGTAGGACACTTGGAGCTCCTTGTCGC
>Ga0209725_1002061_pt1 | contig 11041 bp, 11 predicted proteins | sample I18A1metaG_FD_184145 | JGI IMG/M metagenome (GOLD analysis project Ga0209725, IMG submission 184145) | Lake sediment bacterial and archeal communities from Gulf of Boni, Indonesia to study Microbial Dark Matter (Phase II) - ​I18A1 metaG... | ecosystem: Environmental > Aquatic > Freshwater > Lake... | reverse complement strand
TCCCTTGTGGTCCTGCCATCTTGATAGAATACGAGCTGAAAGCTCTTTCGAGCAATAGACATTCCAGACTGTTCGGCGCTTGGCAAGGACTGATTTCCCGTTAAGGATAAACGGTGAGGGAGCCGGTTTGCCCATTGTGGTTTTCGGCGGGGAACATGGCGACCTTCCTCTGGTCCCCGAGAAGGCGAAGAGCATCGCGAAAGCTATCGTTGAAGCCAACATCTCAGCCGTACTCGACCTGAGCACCTTATCGAAGCGGCAAAGTCGCCTGATCGTCACGGATTTCCTCGACGAGCTCTATCGGTTGAACCGGGTTGAGCGCCATGTCTTCATCGAGGAGACCGATATGTATGCTCCCCAACGCACGATCGGTCCAGAGATGGCCATATGCCTGAGTTCAGTGGACAATTTCGTTCGACGCGGAGGCAACCACAATCTTGGCTGCATAATGATCACGCAGCGAAGCGCTGCTTTGAACAAAGATATTCTCACGCAATCTGACTGCCTTGTGGTCCTGAGAACTCTTGCTCCCCAAGACAAGAAGGCGATCCAAGCCTGGGTCGAAGAACAGACCGATGAGGACCGAAGGAAGCTTGCCCAATGGTATGATTCACTGAAGGAGCTGAAGAACGGTGAGGCATGGGTCTGGCATCCGGAGAAACCCACAATCTGCAAGAAGATCATGTTCCGGGAACGCGAGACCTTCCATGCCACTAGACAGTTCCTGCTCTCGCCTAAAGCGCAGACAATCAAGCTGATGGACGTCAACGAGTTCATCGAAAAGTTCCGCAACGTCTTCGAGCCGAAGCCCAAGCCTCCCCCAATCGCTGAGAAACCTAAGCCAGCTCCTCCACCAGTACGGATCATCACCAAGGATATCCCTGCTCATTCGCCTACGTCTATACCTAGAGATAGCATACAAAAGACCGCACCGCAGGAATCGGATGCTATCAGGATCCAGCAAGTCGTGCCCAGCGTGATCCTTGAGAAGTTGCGGCCAACAGTCCAGCTACCCACGGACCTTCTCGAGAATCCTCCAACACCCTTGGCTCGAGTCCTAGTGGTTCTGACGAATTGTGAGGGCAGAGACGACCGGTGGACGGGCAGCAAGATCAAGAGAGCCATCCGAGACCACGCCTGGGCAGATGACGGCGTCGATGAAGCCATAGATGAGCTGACTCGCTGGGAGATCTTACGACGCCAATCTAACAATTACCTGCGCTTCTACCGCGATCGAGTGCAGGTCGTTGAACGCAGCTATCAACTGGAGGCGACGTGAAGCCTCTGTTTCCACTGGAGCTAGGGAACCCTTACGCCTTCAAGAAGATGGCAACTAGATGGCATGCCATCTAGTAGATGGCAGGTCTGAAGCGTGATCAAGAAGAAGATCTTCAGGATTCCGTTGGCCTTGGCCGCGGAATTCGAGAAGGCCTGCACCCTCATGGGTTTGAAGGAGCGAGAAGCCGCCAGACAGGCCCTTGAAGACTGGCTTAGAAAGAACCAAGGACAGGCCTCACTTGAAAGCTACCTGAAACAGAGGCCACCGAAGCCAATCATCTTCCAGAACATCACTCTGCAGAAGGTCCAGATTACGATCGTGAAGAGCGAACTGGAACGCCTCATCAAACTCCACCAAACCTGCCAACCAGAACTGAAGACCGACATTCTCAAGGAACTGCAGAAGGTTCTCTCGCCAGCCATCCAGCTCTACAACGAAACACAGGACCAGGAGCTCGGAGAGCTGTTAGCCAAAGCGGAGACACATCTGACATGACTGATTTCTGGTCCGCATTCTATGCTACCCTTGCGGTTTTGGCTGCGATGGGCTTAGGCGCTTTACTCTTGCGGCGACGGTCGGAGTCGGCATCTGCTTGGTGTGGCCGCGACATCGAATTTGGTGGTGGATGTTGGAAAGGAGATGCAAGAGAAATCCGATAGGAGAACGCAGATCCGGCATTAGGTGAGTTCATTCCCGTAGTCCATAGGTTCAGTTCTCTTCCTGATGCTCGTGAGTTCGGTCTAGAATTTTCATGTTACCGATTTTCGAATTTACACAAGCAACCATTGTCGAGATGAGTGCGTTTCTAGTGGCGTCATCTTGTCCCGCAGTATCAGTTTGTGGATATGATCCTTAGCTAGCTTCTCAGCGTCGTTTCTTTCATCTTGTGCTTGAGATGTCTATCAACTGCTTCATGTATCTCCGGCCAATCCTTCATCACGTCCTTTCCTTTTTCCCAGTAACTCTCGAAAGGTGGCACAATTTTTACATCAGTGAAAATTGAATCCCATGCGTTACCTCTGAGCGAGTTGACCGGGGGAAGCTGAATCCTGATTTCCTTTCCATCTTCGTCAACCGAGTACAAGTACCTTCCATGAATTGTGCTCATTATGTCTCGGTCAAGAATCACACGCATCTCTGCTTCTGTTCCCTGAGAAAGCATCTCATCCTGAAAAGATTCAAAATCTTCTCGAAAGTGTTTCGTAAGCTTGTCGTCAAGTCCTCTAAGAAGCTTGACGGAATCGAGATCCTCTAGGTTTTTTTCCCGAACGTTGTCATAGATAAGCTCAAGGGCGCTTCTAGGGAGATTGTTTTCAAGCCAATGTAGATACTTTTTGCACTTTCTGAAACACCTTCTAAGATTCATTGCGTTGCCAAAGGGGGCAGATGGAATGATGGCGATTTGATCAACCTGAGCCAGTCCTTCGATCTCTCTAGATCTTGATTTGAGAATCTCTCTTGGTGACTCATCTTTAACAACCAGAATTCCAATGCCGTATCTAACGCAGCTGGATATGAATTCTGGCTCATATTCCATTTCACCTATCATAACTACATACACATGGATGTCCGAAAGAGTGTTCATGACTTCCGCGTACTTCCTCAATTGAAGATCGGAGATTGTCTCGGTCTCGACGATATCGCAAATCATCTTAAGGTCGTCTTTGACAAATAGATGAGGTCTCCATCGAACAGCATCTGAGACAGAAATGTCCAGATGAACTTCGAGGCCTTGCGCTTGAAAATGTCGTGCAAGCATATCTTTGTATCGATTAATCCTTTCGTCGAGTTCCATCCATTACCCTTCAACGATGAGCAGAGTTACTCGATTTCACCGAGCGTTTCTTCAATGGAACTGCGAAGTTCTTTGAGAATCTTGACCAATTCCTGTTTTCGGCCTTCCAGCTCTTTCTTCCTAAACTGCCGCAGATGGGCTAATTCTTCAATGAGATCTGCACATGTCTTCTCAATATCGACCGAGGCCAAGATCGGCAGAGCAGCTATCTGGTAGGCTTCCTCGATCGTAAAGTCAGGTTCTTCTATGAGCCTTCTTACAGTATTGATGACCTTCTCCCGAGATGCACCCTTACGACTTGCTCCTACGATTTTTGGAATTGTGCGCCCTATCTCAATAACATTAGAAAAGGTTCCACGCTTCCTCTTCTCCACAAATTTGTCGAGAAGCTTCTTCTCATCATAATCACGTGAGACCTCTTTCAAGAACCTGTTGATGGAGCTTATTGCCCTCTTACTTTCTATGAAGAAATCCTCTGTCAGCTTCGTCTCTTCTCCTATCGCCTCTCCCTTCTCGAGACGCTGATATGTATCCAGAATGAGCCTCTGATGGGATTGATCAAGTGAGAGCAACTCCTTACAACGGTTTACAGTAGATAGTGTTAGCCCGGCCAGTCGGGCGATTTCCTTGGCGCCTTTACCTTTGAACGCCTCATCCTGCAGTAGAACGTCCAGCTTCTTGGCAGTCTCAATTAGCTCCCAATCCTCCCTCACATTATGTATGTGAAACATCTGCAGTATGTTTTGCACAGGAGTAGGTTTGGCGATTACATTTGCAGGAACCTTCTTGAGGTTGAGCCTTCTAGCACATCTGAGTCTTCTTGCTCCGTCCAGAAGCCTATAGCCACTGTCGTCGGGATAGACTATGAGCGGAACTATGATGCCACTTTGATCTATCGACTCGAGAAGCTGTTGCATCTCCTTTTGCTTCCAGATGATGCGGGGATTTTCAGGGTTTTCTCGAATACTATCTGGAGAGATCATTTTCACGGTTGTCGCGGCTTCGGTCAATTTGAGATCTCCTCCCGCTTGGAATATCAGCTTCTGACATAGTTTGTCATGACAATCTCACTGACCATGCGCCTGGACTCCGACCTACTCGATATCAGAGACTTGGAACGAAGCGGAATTCGATTAAACCACAAGGGATAGTGTCGCAAAATGTCAGGAGACTGGGACAACAATACCATCAACAAGACGCCCCTACGATCTAGTTGTTCAATGATCCTTCCAAGACGAATGTGGTCTTCAAATGAAAAGAAGTCCGTAGCATACCGATTGAATCCAAATCCTGTCTGCGCTCCTCGCGGATATGGCGGGTCTACAAAGGCGAAGTCCCCGGCCTTTAATCTCCCTAGCGTTGTCTCAAAATCAGCGTTCACCAGCTTTGCTCTCCGAAGCTGCCTGGCTGCCGCATTCAGTTCTTCTGGATCCCACAGTTTCCTAGGCAACCTGTCACCCATCGGCACGTTGAAATCTCCCTTCTGGTTCACTCGATAGAGACCATTCCAACATAATCTGTTCAAATATGCGAATCTTATGGCTCTGTTCAGCTCGGAAGTAGGTGTACTTTCTCGAATCACGTAGTATTGGGTCTTTGAAGCACGGAGAGAAATTAGTCTGCTGATCAGCTCAGAAGTGTCGTTCCTCAAGACCTTATAGAAGTTGACAAGTTCAGGGTTAATATCGCCCAGCAAGGCTTTTCGAGGGCCCAAATGAAAGAAGAGAGCCGCCGCTCCTGCCATTGGTTCAACATAGTTCTCCCACCTCCGAGGAAGCAGATTGGCCAAACGCTTGACCAGCCTACGTTTGCTCCCCGCCCATCTCAGAATGGTTCTCCCTTCTCCTTGCGTCTTCAAGAGCTTACCCTTACTGTAGTCATTTCGTGGTTCATAAAAAAGTCATGTATTGGTCAGCGCTTGGAACAAGCAATCAAATTGCCGCAAAAACACAACAACTGGTTCAGTCAACCAAGCAGGGAAAGCGCCGTCGTGTGATGTTTGCACGCCACAGGTCCAGGTCCTTAGGAGACTCCTAACGCTTTCTTCTCGTCATCCGTCAGAAAGCTGAGAGACGCCAATTTCTGATGGACTGCCTCCCGGATGACGTCGCTCTCATCCATGCCCCTTGCTTGAGCGACTTGCTTGACTAGGTCCCGTATGTGCCTAGAGAATCGCACAGTCACATTTTCGCCAAGAGGATTACTGTTGGATGACAACATCCACCTTGGGGTCTATGTGCGGTTTGATTATCTCAGGAACTGCGCTGTGAACTACGTAAAGCTTCTTGGGCATGACAGTGTTGACGAAGTCAGCAACTCTGTGAATAGGGGCATGGCCACTTGCGTGTATGTGATAGAGGGGGACTTTCAATTCATGTGTCACCCAATTTGCCAGTCTTAGGAGACCTCCAGCACTATCCTCGTCGTAAGGTTCGCTGAAGCTTGACACCACCACATCCCCCTGCCTTACGACAATTGATTCGGGAGTCTCCTCCCTCCACAGATACAGCTTCTGAGCGTCTGGAAGGACTACGACAACGTTCCCTCGTTCTTCGTTTACCTGACCCAGGCCAATAGGTCTGCTTCCTTCAGGCAGTTTGTCCGTGGGTCTCAGCCGAAGAACAAAGACATTTGGATCCTTGACTATCTGAGGATCTGCGGCTTCCAACATGTAAGCTATGTTTGAGTGTAGGACGACTTTGCGTCCGCCACAAGACGCGATAATCGACCTGACACGCTGAGTGTAGGTATACCATCCCACGATAAATACGATGTTTGAGCGGAAGAATCGATCCATGAGAACTTTGAGGTGATTCTTCACTTCCGCTTCCGTCTCCAGACCATGGGTTACCGTCCGGGTGGCCTCGCTAACTAGCGTGTCGACATCCTCAAATTCTTTGACCATTTGATTGAACTCTTGTTCGCTCGTAAACCTGAAGTCACCAGTGTAGCCTAGCCTGTGTTGCGGTGTTTCGATAACGTAGCCATAAGAGGCGTCCATGCTGTGGTCGACACCGACAGGTGTAACCTTAAACCTTTCACTTTCGGTCTCGCCTAGCGTGTGATATTCTATGTTCGTTAGAACTCGCCGGAGGTTGCCAAGCTCAAGTCTTGTCTGAAGTGTCCGATAAGTGTCAACGGGCGCGTACAGACGTAGGTCGGTTTTGGCTTCCTGCCAAGCATTGAAGTACGTCATCAAAGTGTAATGGTCTGAGTGGGCATGAGAAAGCAAGACATTGAGGTATCGTCGGCCCTGCTCCTTTCTGGCGGATTCTGTCACATCGTCGAGAGGAAAAAGACCCTGAGAGGTCAGTCGCTTGAGAGAGAATCCGCGAATCATATTGTACTCAGGAAGTTCGAGTCTCCATTTGTAAGTTACCCCCATGTCAAGCCAGATGCTTCGGTCATCGAATTTCGCGAGAATCTTGTTGCCGCCGATTGTCCGTCCGCCACCAAGAACTTTGATTTCCATCGGGATTGTTGCTCCTTATGCCTTCACGACCATGTGCTCGAAAGCTTCCATCGGGTCATATTTTCTGAAGGCGCCCACCACCTTCTGATAATCGCCATACGGTACCGCAACGAGAGGCGATGGCTTAACCAGAGAGGCCAAGCCTGTTAGCTGATCATGACGGAGGCCGTGATATACGAACACTGTGATGCGATCTCTTTTCTCTTGCTCTGAACCTCCTGCGCCGAACCGTCTGATTCCTCCCTCATCATTGATATTAACACCATACTTTCTACCCGCCGCCTCGACGATTATGTGAAAGTCCTCGTGGACTTCTTTCACTATGTGCCCGCCGTACTTCCTTGCCGCCTCAACTATCTTGAGTGCCAGCTCCTGAGGCATAGGAGGTGCCGAAACAACTCTTCTTCTCGGCTTGGGCATCCATTTTTCAAGTGTTCGCACCTTGCGGCCCTTGTACAGATACTTGTTGCCGATAGGGTCATAGTCGAAGAGTTGTTTGAGCATTATCGTTCGGGTCTTGTTGCTAATTCGCCCGTCTATTTTGGGAAGTATCTTGTATTCCATCTCGCTTCGCGATATTTCCTTGCGGGCTTGCCCACAGACCTCTAATGCTCTTCGGAGATATCGTTTTGCCGTAACACCGCCATAGATAGCGCGATACAGATCCTCGCCGATCTTGTCTCTGTCAAAGATTCTCGCTTCTCCCGCGAGTTGGATAGTTACGCTCTCAAAGAAATCTTTGTAACTCTTGGAGTCATCAAAGAGGTCTCCATGTCTCAATACGACTGCGGGATAGTGTTCTTGGAACGTAGCCCAGTCAGTAATTCCACCGTTCCGTACGATATCTTTTCGCATCTTTCTCAGAATAAAGGTGAGGAATTCTTGTTCGTTTACTCGCTTGGGAGCCAAGGTTTTCTGCAACGCCTCCTCTTTGCGAAGGACGATGTAAGCATCCTCTCCTACGCTTCCGAACCTTGTGACGTTGAAGCTTCCGATTCCCTTCGCACGTATCTTGTGAGTCACAACTTGCTCGTAGGTGGGTGGTCTCAGCCCGGTGGATTCGAACAACACATGTCGGACTCCTTCCCACACCTCCTTGCTTGGGCTGTGGTACGTGAGAAGCCAGATAGCGCCCTGCTTTGTTATGGCATCCGTTGACAGAAAAGACTCCCCCAACAGCTTATAGTAAGAAGACATGTCTTTGTCTTGTTTTTCATTCTCTGTGATTTCGTTTTGCCACCATTGAAAGTCGCCATATCTTGCTAAGAGCGCCTCATCCAGCGACAACCATCCTGTGTAGACAGTACTAAGCTCGAAGTACTGGATACATTCAACCTCACCTCGGTACGGAGGGTCGGTGAAGACGACATCAACGACTTTGCGCCCAATGACTGACCCTAAATCTCTTGCATCGCGCCTAAGGAACAGCACGTTATTGATTCTTGGCTGGTTGAGGCTCATTAGGAACTCGCGGGCATCCCATGTTTCGTCAAATGTATATTGCTCTAAGGTCGAATTCAGCTGCCATCCGATTGCACCCTTGGCAACTCTTACATCTAGCCAGCCTTTGAGTAACTGATCGAGCACATTGTTCTCCTTGAAGTCGTCGTGTGTAATGTAGCGGTTGGTGCCCCAACGTCCGAAGTTCCCCATCCTGTCGAACTTAGCAGTCATATGCAGATTAGAGACGAAGATGAGATAGAGTTGTTCTCTAAGCTCAATATTCTGAACTTGTTTGATGCTCCACACCAGAGCGCTCAAGGCCAGAAGATTTCTTTTGGTGAAGAAGTGTTTGAGCATAGGGATTCGGTCGTCAAATTCCGCTTTGTTCATAGTTGAGAGGCGCTCTCTTACAAAAATCTGTTCAGGTCTGATTTCGAGGAAGGTTTTTGGACACTTGAGGTCTGGGTACATTAGAGCTGCTTGCGGGATGAGATCCGGCCAAGGATACTGGAGCCGTTCAATGGCGTTAACGCGCAGCAGATCCTGATCACTGATTGGCTGCAGTAGTTCGCCATGGGCTGGACATTTGATTTTCTTGGCTTGGGGGAGCCTGCGATGACGCTCGAAGACTTGCCTGATCAATGCGCCGGCAATTTGGTTTACCACTGCCGGCTCTCTCTTCCCTCGCTTGTATTTCTGCAACCAAAGTTTCGGGTCTTCATCAAAAACCTGCTGCCACTTCTCGTTGACGTTCTTTCTCGAGAATGTGTATGCCTCAACGGTCTTGCCCTGAAGCTCCAAGTCGGACTTGGCGCACACTACGTCTAGAAAGATCCGATAACGCCTGTCGCCGTTTCGCGACTTTTCGTCTGCATAGTCATCAGCTTTAGTTCGCATCGCATAGTAGTCAGTGTCCCAAACGAAGTATTCTGCGATGACATCTCCTCCGCAGATCTTACCCGTTTGATCTATATGATCGCACTTGGTCTGATAGAGCCATTGTATAGCTTCTTCGATGGTCATGGCCTCACCCGATGGCTTTTGGTGTGGGATGGCAACAGTCCCATCGTCATAGAAGATGTCGTTCGACAGAGGCCTTTGGAGAACTTGACATAGCGCTTCCTGAATTAGCCTGAGATCCGTTGGACGCATGACATTGCGAGCCAGAAAAAGAGCGTAAGGACAAAGATCATTGTAGATTGCTTTCATACCCTTCAGAAGCGCTGCGTACACAAATACGCCACTGCCTGCGAATGGGTCGAGGAGAACAGCTTTGCCTTTTGCGTATTTGTCGAGGTATGATAGGGCTATGTCTAGTGGCTTGCTGGCCCAGAATTTGAATGCCTCGAAAGGATTGACCGTTGCAGACTTCACACGCGACCTCCTCTCTAGGTGTTCTTCTTCATGTCCCATATATCCTAAGCACACACCGCCCTTTTTCTCCAGTCTTTCCTTGAGCAAATGAGCATGGACAGCGATTCTTCATGATGCACTGCTGCAAATGGTTGATCTCGACTGCTAGCCTTCCCCCCGGACACGAGTGAGCCCATGCTGTTCATTGTTGTGCTTAGGTCCAGAATATGTTCCGTGCATAGAGTATATGTGTCTTCACTCACGTGTCAACCTCCGGCTTATGTCGTGCTGACAGAGGTATTCTAAGACTGTAGAAGCTTCACAGACGGGTCACAAGAATCAGGAAATATTCTTAGTCTGTTGATGCCGAGACTCCGAGCGCTTTCTTCTCTTGTTCTGTCAGGAAGCTGAGTCGGGCGAGCTCCTGGTGAACTGCCTGTCTGATGACAGTGCTTTCATCTGATCCTCGTGCGTCCGCGACTTGTTTGATGAGTTCCCGTATTCTTCTCGTGAACCTGACGCTTACAGTTTCCAGTCGGCCATTGTCAGACGCGGCCATGCAGGAGCACACATCAGCATCTGTTGTCACACGCAGATTTATTTGTTCTGAACGTGACTGCGACAGTTGAATCAGGCGGATGCATCCAGCCTGTATCCTCCGCCCTAGATGGGTTAAGCCCTGAGGGACTGGACCACGATGGCTAATTCTCAACACTTATGGCACGAAACCAAGACCAATCCACCTCAGAGGGTTCAGACTCCGCGATGGTGCCAAGCTTGGCTGAAAGTTCTCTCAGAGAAAAGGACGGAGCATCCCAGTCCATCTCGAGACAGCCGGAACGAGTCGCGTGAACGAACTCTGTCAACGCGTCAACTTGAGAGAATTAGAATCATGTCCGGTTCCTTCGACGACCAGGAACGCGACGAGAAAGTTGCCCTCGACTGGTCCAAGGACCTCGATGTCAACAGAGGCGATGTGCTGATCGGGCAGGGAGGTCGATACTTGCATCCACGCCTGTTCAGAGTGATATGAAATGGAATTGGAGAACAGCGAGTTCGCCAAAGCCCTTGAAGAAGCGGTTGGAAGATTCTTTGAGCTTGACACTGCGTGCGAGAGGGTCAAGGAGAAAGGGATCTGCGATGTCGTCGGCGTCAAATGCGACAGCTCCTGCAAGATCTACGTTCGCAAGGAGAAGTGGCTGAACACTCTCATCGAGTTCATCAAAGCCGACCAAGGCCTTCCGTCTGCAATCACGCAACCTGTCTCAGAACCCAGCGTGGTCCCAGCGGAACCGGAGAGGCCGAAGGAGAGGCTTTGCCCTTCATGTGGAATGAAGGCTGCAAGGCCCGAATCGAAGTACTGCGACTACTGCGGTGAGGAGCTTGGGTAAGCACTGGCGCCCCTTCACAAAGAAGTACCATGTGGCAAGTGAGCCTCATCCGGTCCGACGTGAGGAAGTTCTCTTCAAGATCGCCCAAGACATCAGCCGAGTCAGCGATGTCCAAGGAATACTCGCCCTAGTCTTCAGCGCAACATTGGCAGCAGCAATCATCTACGCCTTGGTGAAAGCCACAAGCACCGAAGCCATGACCGCAGTCATCCAGATCCTCGTACCAATCGTCTCAGCGATCGTAGGCTTCTACTTCGGCAAGAGAACAGCGGGGTCAACTAGCGGGTAGTTCTAACTTCTTTCGCTTC